>Ga0315281_10002409_pt1 | contig 27837 bp, 29 predicted proteins | sample YL17G07_0_MG_FD_204540 | JGI IMG/M metagenome (GOLD analysis project Ga0315281, IMG submission 204540) | Sediment microbial communities from Yellowstone Lake, YNP, Wyoming, USA - YL17G07_0 | ecosystem: Environmental > Aquatic > Freshwater > Lake > Sediment | place: USA: Wyoming | collected...
TTGCTCTCCCTTCGGAGCGCGGCGCCGCGCCTGGCGGCACCGGCGGTGAAATTCCTGCTGCTGTTCTGCGTGTGCACTCTCAGCGCCAGCTGCATGACGCTGCCGCGCGGCGTCCGCGTCTTCGTGTCGGACCGCGGCTGCACGAGCGATGGCGTCTGCCCGTTCGGCGACGGCCATCCGTGCAACTTCTACTTCCCGCCGACGCGAGAGATCGTCATCAAGCCGGGACAATCGTGCAACGTCGTGACGCACGAGCTGTGCCACGCCCACCAGCACCAGGCTATCCTCGACGAGACGGGCCGCGAGCCCTCGGAGCTCTCACTCAAGGAGTGGTACAACACCGCCGAAGCAGCGGCCTACCAGCGCGCCGTCGCCGCGCATCCGCGCCCGGATGACTGGCGGATGAGCGCCGACACGCTGCTCGAGGACTTCGCCGAGGCCTGCGGGCGATACCTGTTGCGCGACCCGGACTACCCGAGCGAACCGAACCGCGACCAGTTCTTCCGCGACCGCAACTTCCGCTAGGAACCGCACGACCAACGTTGCGGCTGCTGCCGCTTACGCCACGCCGGAGAGCGCGGCTTCAGGGATCGTGACGCCGTAAAGATCGGCCAGGAGGGTGAAAAACGCGTGGACGGCGCGTGTGTGCTTGCGGTTCTTGCGGAAGATCAGCGAGATCTGCCGCCGCGGCAACGAGGCGTTGGTGACCGCCACGGAGCAGAGCGTCCCCTGCTCGAACTCCCGCTCCGTCGATACCTTCGGCAAGAGGGCGATGCCGAGGCCCTCTTCGACCATCTTCTTCGTCGCCTCGATCGTGTCCAGCTCCATCAGCGTGTGCGGGACGATGCCGTGCTGGCGGAAGACGCCCTGGATGAGCTGGTTGTAGCTGGACCCCTTGTCGAAGAGGATCAGCGGTTCGCGCCCCACATCTTCGATCGCGGCGCTGCCCGTGCGCGCGAACCGGTGTGTCGGCGCCGCGGCGAGCACGAGGTCGTCTTCGTACAGCGGCACCGTGACGATCTCCGGGTGGTGCACTGTGCGCTCGAGCGCGCAGTGGACGTCGTCGGAGAGCACCATCTGCAGCACCTGCTCCGAGCGCCCGGTGTGCACGCTCACCTCGACGCCGGGATACGTCGAGCAGTACTTCTTGAGGATCTTCGGCAGCACGTAGGTGCTGACGGTCAGCGCCGAGCCCAGCTTGAGGGTGCCGATGTCGAGGTTGCGCATGCTGTCGAGTGCGTCGCGGCCGTCCTGCAGCGCCTTCAGCGCGCGCCGCGCGTGCGGCAGGAACGTGCTGCCCATCTCGGTGAGCCGCACGCCGCGCCCGTTGCGCTCGAACAGCGACTCGCCGAGGTCGCGCTCGAGCGACTGGATGCGCGCCGTCACCGACGGCTGTGTGAGGAAGAGCGCGTCCGCCGCCTTGCTGAAGCTGCGGTGCTGCGCGACCTGTACGAACGCCTCGATCTGCCCGAGGTCCAAGCGATTCGCCTCTGTGTGCGCGGCCCCGAGGCCGGCTAAACCCGCACGCGACCGGACGTCGGCGTATCGGCGGTGTCTATAGAGACGCCAGTGTGGCACCGTCCGCAGTCGATTGCAAGTGCGTTATGAAAGGAATCTGCGCGGGCCTAGCGGATGCCGCTGTCGTACTGGATCTGCACCTGCGCCAGCCCGCCCGCGCTCACGGTGACGGTCTGCTCCGTCGCGTGCGGAAACGTCCCCGGCGACTCGCCGACGACCCGATACGTCCCCGGCGGCAGCTCGACGACGAAGTGCCCGTCGGGGCCGGACCTCGCCTCGGCCACCCGGTTACCGCCCTGCCAGACCGTGATCGTCGCCTCGTACGGCCGGTCCGGGCAGGGGCTGTCGATGCGCTGCACCGGGCACGTCGGCCCGATCGTCACGGTGCCGGCAATGCCCGTCTGCCCCACCGGCCCCGGAGTCGACGTCGCCGGCGGCGGCGCGATGGTCGCGGTCGCGGCAGGGGTCTCGGGCACCGGTGTCGTATCGCCACCGACGACTGTCGCAGGCGAGGCGACGGCGCTGCCGGCGATCGCCGTGGCCACAGCCGGCGTGGCCGTCGCGCGCGCCGTAGCGGCCGGCGTGCGATTCGACGCCCGGTAGCCGTCGCCGCATCCGGCGAGCACCAGCATCGAGACGAGAGACAGGGTCGTGACCAGACGCATCGCCGTAACTCCTCCGGGAGTATGACGGACGCGGCCCTCGAGATGTTCCACCCGGCGCAAGACCGCCGCGCCGCCGGCGCTACCCGGATGGAACCCGCATCGGTACACTGGCGCACCACCCGGTCCGACAGGAGGAGACGTGCTGAAGACTGACTACTGCGGCGACCTGCGCGCGAGCGATGAGGGCAGGGACGTGGTCCTGGCCGGCTGGGTACACCGGCGGCGCGATCACGGCGGGCTCATCTTCATCGACCTGCGCGATAGCCGCGGCATCGTGCAGGTGGTCTTCGGGCCGGAGCAGGCCGCCGCCCACGCTGCGGCATCGGAGGCGCGCGGCGAGTACGTGCTGCGCGTCAGCGGCCGCGTCCAGCGCCGCCGCCCCGGCACCGAGAACGACAAGATGCCAACCGGCGCGATCGAGGTCGCCGCATCGGAGGCGACGATCCTCAACGCCGCCAAGACGCCGCCCTTCTACATCAACGAGGAGGCCGACGTCGAAGAATCGCTGCGGCTGAAGTACCGCTACCTGGACCTGCGCCGTGAGCGCATGCACAACAACGTGATCATGCGCCACCGGATCATCGCGTTCATCCGGGGGTTCCTGGCGGCGCGGGGCTTCATCGACATCGAGACACCGGTGCTGGCCAACCCGACGCCGGAGGGCGCCCGCGACTACCTCGTGCCCAGCCGCGTGCATCCGGGCAGCTTCTACGCGCTGCCCCAGTCGCCGCAGCAGTTCAAGCAATTGCTGATGGTGGCCGGGTTCGAACGCTACTACCAGATCGCGCGCTGCTACCGCGACGAGGACCTGCGCGCCGACCGTCAGCCGGAGTTCACGCAGCTCGACCTCGAGATGAGCTTCGTCGAGCGTGACGACATCCTGGACCTGATGGAAGAGCTGTACCTGGGCATCGCCGCCGAGGTGCGCCCCGACCTGCACGTCCCCGCGCCGTTCCCGCGCATCACCTACGCCGAGTGCCTGCGCCGCTTCGGCACCGACAAGCCCGACCTGCGATTCGGCATGGAGTTGGTCGACTTCACGAGCGCCGTCCGCGGCACGGAGTTCGTCGTCTTCGCCAGCCCGGTCGAGAGCGGCGGCTCCGTCGAGGGCATCTGCGTGCCCGGCGGCGCCGCGTTCTCCCGCAAGGAGATCGACGCGCTCACGGAAGCGGCGAAGCAGCTCGGCGCGAAGGGCCTGGTCTCGATCGCCTTCCACGCAGCGCCGGAGATAGCGACCGAGGAGCAGATCAAGTCGCCCGTGCTCAAGCACCTGGGGCTCGACCTCGTCCGGACGATTGGCAAGCTCGCCGGCGCCGGCGAGAACGACCTGGTGCTGATCGTCGCCGGCCAGGGCGGCGTGCCGGCAAAGGAGCCGGGCTCCGCGGGCCGCGTTAAGCCCGCGCTCGACGCGCTGCGCCGCAACGTCGCGGCGAAGCTCAATCTCGCCGACCCCAACACGCTGCAGTTCGCCTTCATCGTCGACTTCCCGCTGGTCGAGTGGAACGACGACGAGGACCGCTGGGACGCCTCGCACCACCTGTTCACGGCGCCGCTCGCCGCCGACCTCCCGCTGCTCGACAGCGATCCGGGATCGGTCCGCAGCGACGCGTACGACCTGACGTGCAACGGCTGGGAGATCGGCAGCGGCAGCATCAGGATCCACGAGCGCGCCGTGCAGGAGCGAATCTTCCGGCTGCTCGGCATCGGCGAAGAGGACCAGCGCATCAAGTTCGGCCACATGCTCGACGCGTTCGAGTACGGTGCGCCCCCGCACGGCGGCGTTGCGCCGGGGATGGACCGCACCGCGGCGCTCTTCGCGCAGGAGTCGGATATCCGCGAGGTGATCGCCTTCCCGAAGACCAAGAGCGCCACCGACCTGATGACCGGCGCACCGTCCCCGGTCGATCCCGCCGCACTGGCGCAGGTAGGGCTGGAGATGAAGAAGCAGTCAGGGGATAGGTAACAGGGGATAGGGGACAGGGGACAGTTGGGCCTCGCCGGTGAACTGACAACTGACAACTCCCCGAATATCGGGGCATCCGCTTATGGCCGGGGATCCGGCCCCGGTGCACAATCGCGGCATGAAGGAAACACAAGCCGCCCTGCCCGCCGCCGATGACGCCGCGAAGCGCCGCAAGTCGGCCCAGATCAGCGAACTCGAAGCGCAGGTCGATGCGCGCGACGAGACGATCCGGCTGCTGAACGAAGCGCTGTCGCGCGCACTCGACGAGCTGGAGCTGCAGCGCGCCGCCTAGGCGTCCGCGATGAATCTGGCTCACGGAGTACCCAGGTCGGAGACCGGCAACACTCCGGCGATGAAAATGCACCAGTTGGGACCGCGACGCTCGGGACGGCGCTCCCCTTCCCTCCCAGGGAAGGGGCCGGGGGATAGGTTCGTGCGGGGCACGGCAGCCGGCGGCGTGAGATAATATTCAGAGCCCCGACGCCGTTATGTCAGCGCACCACCTCAAACCGGCCATTCGCCACGCGATAGATGCGCAGGCCCAGTTGGGCGGGCGTCTCGCCCTGCCGGTCGCCGTGCTCGTCGAACTGGATGGGGCCCGTCAGACCCGCGAACACCTGTGAGCGCAACTGCTCCGCCAGCTTGCCGCGGTCGATGACGAGCGCGCCATCGGCTCCCTCAACCGCCACTGCCTCCACCGCCGCGAGCAGCGCTGCGACCGCGTCGTGCGACTGCAGGACGAACGGCGTGCCGGCGTCGCGCTGGAAGCGCTCACGGAACCGCGTGGCGAACGCCTCGTCCGGAGCTGCGCCACCGGTCAGGATCGCGCCATCGGTCACCGCGCCGCCCGTCACGATGAAGTCCCGCACGCTAAGCACGCCATCCGGTGCCAGGAACTTCCCCGCGTACCCCGCCTCGCGTAGCGCCTTGAGCGTCAGCGTACCCTCCGGGTTCAGCCCCTCGAACACGACGAGCGGCGGGTTCGCGCTCTTCACCTGCCGCGCCACGGGCGAGAAGTCCGTCGTGCCCCGCTCCACGCGCTCGCGCGCGAGGACGCGGCCGCCGTCTGCCTCGAACACCGTCGTGAACGCGTCGGCGAGCGCCTTCCCGTAGGGCCCGCCGTCGTCGATCAGCACCGCGCTTGCCACGGCGAGGTCGCCCGTCGCGTACGCCGCCTGCACCGACGCCTGGAAGTCATCGCGCCACGCGGTGCGGAAGAAGAACCGCTCGCCCTGCTGCGAGAGGTCGCTGCGCGTCGCCGCCGGCAGGATGTGGACGACCTGCGCGGCCTCGTACACGCTGTCGGCCGCCTGCGCGCCCGTCGTGCACATCGGCCCGATGACGCCGGCAAGCGCCGTTTCCTGCACGAGCGAGCGGGCGACGGCGACCGCCTTCTCCGCATCGGCGCAGCGGTCGTCCATGCGCAGGACCTTCAGGGGGTGGCCGCGCAGCGTCCCGCCGTGGTCGGCGGCCGCCAGCTCCGCCGCGTCGGCGATATCGCTGCCCAGGCTCACCTGGTCGCCGCCGAGCGCCGCCGAGACCCCGATCACGATCGGCGCGCCGCGAGCGATGCTGATCGCCGGCGGCGGCGTGGGTGCGGCGGTGGGCTGCCGCGCCGGCTTCGGGGATGAGGAGCCGCAGCCGAGCAGAATGAGCGCGGCGAGCGCGAGCAGGCAGGCGGAGATTCGGGGCATGCTCCCTCGTGTGCGCCGGCCCGAGCCCCGGACCGCGCGCGCCCGTATTATGTCCGCAGGCGCCCGAAGCCGCCAACGCGCATCGGAGGGGAAGCAGCGATGCCCATCGAGAAGGCCTTCGCCATCAGGGCGACCCCATACCAGATCTACGCCGCGCTCGACCGCGATCTCCGGAGCGCCGAAGCGGACGGCGCGGGGGACTTCGAGGTGCTGGCGCGCCACCCCGGCCGCTCGCTGGAGCTGCGGGTGACCATGGGCGGCATCCCCTGCTGGCTCCGATACGACTTGACGCCACAGGACGGCGCCACCGAAGTGACGGCGACCCTCACGCCATTCGGGCTACGATACACGGTCTACAAGATCGTCACGCTCGGCATGCGCGACCACGCCTTCGCACTGGCACTGGTGCAGGGGCTGGCGAACCTGAAGGCCGAACTTGAGGGCGACGATGACGAGGCCGTGGAGGGTCCAACCCCCGCGATCGAAGAGCCGTGACGTGGTACGGCGCCGCGGATGTTCCCGGAGCGGGAAGCCGCCCTCAGCGCCACATATCGGCCCCCGGGGCGTTGTGATAGTTGTGAACCCCGCAGTGCGGCGGGCCTCGATCCGCGCGCGCCAGCCGCTTCGGATGATCTGCTATGGTGTCCACCCGCCTCGGTTCAGGAATCATAGATGACTGACAGCACGCTGCCCGCCGAGCCCGCCGAGCAGGATCTCGTACTCGCGCGCGACTCCGGCCGGGTGATCTCGATCGACATCATCCGCGGCCTAGCGATCCTCTGGGTCATGACCTTCCATCTCTTCGCCGACATGACGTTCAAGATCGGCGCGATACCCCTCTACTCCGCGTTCGGAGATCGCGTGTCGGATCGACACCTGTTGCCCGCGATTACCGCGCTTGGCGAGTTGATCCTCGGCCAGGGCTACATGGGCGTCGCGCTGTTCATGATGCTCAGCGGCCTCTCGCTGACGATGAACGCCTACCGGCGCCCGGAGCCGTCCCTGTTGCAGGGCTACGCCAGCCGCTTCCGCCGCATCGTCGTCGCATACTGGGGCGGCGTGCTGATCGTGCTGGCCGTCGTCGCGACGATCGCGTTGCTGCAGATGCTGCTCGATGGCGGCAGCTACGCCCACCAGTGGTTTAACGTGCGCATCGCAGAGATCCAGCCCGTCCGCATGCAGTGGGACGACGTGCTCTGGGCGCTCAGCGTCGTGCCGTGGGTCTTCCGCACCAAGCTCAATACGCTGCCGGTCGGCTCTCTCTGGTTCGTCCAGCTGCTGCTCCAGTACTACCTCGTCTTCCCCTTCGCGCTGATCCTGCTGAAGAAGATCGGGCCATGGAACCTCGTGGCGTTCGGCCTGGTCTTCAACATCGTCGCGCGCGCGGCCTTTATCTATACCGGCCGCCAGTCAATGGACGAAGTCTACGTGGGGCGCTACCTGGAGATGCTCTCCGTGTTTCGCGGCGCCGAGTTCCTCACCGGCATGAGCCTCGGCTACCTGCTGGCCCACCGCCGCGACGCAATGCGCGAGTGGGTCGCCACGCCGTTCGATGTCGGCGGCCTGTGCGTCATTGCGCTGCTCTGCCTCTGGGGCGGCACCGTGCTCTCGCCGAAGGCCGATGCGCTGCTGGTGCTGGGCGACCTGACGGTGCAGATCGGCCTCGCGATCCTGATCTTGCCGCTGATCTTCAAGCGCCCTGGCCGCCTGGAGGCCAGCCGCCTCGCGCAGGCGATCACGTTCCTGGGCGTCACATCGTTCATGGCACTCGTCGCCAACGACGGCATGCGCTACGTGGCCAGCTTCCTGCGTTACGAGGGCGCGCACGGCCCTGCCTGGTGGTTCTTCCTGTGGATCGTCTACATCCCCGGCGGCGCGCTGATCGCCTACCCGCTCAGCGGATTCTTCGGCCTGCTGCCGAAGAAGGTATCGGCCCGGCAGTCGGCGGCGCCGCTGCCGCAGGCGGCGGACCTGGGCCTCGCGAGCGGCGCATGAGCAGCGAGCACGACGCCGCGTCGCCGGCAGAACGCACCGATCCGGATCTCGGGATCGCGCGCGATACCGGCCGCGTCATCGCCATCGATATCATCCGTGGGCTGGCCATCCTCTGGGTGATGACCTACCACCTCTTCGCCGACATGACGCTCAAGTCGCTGGCAGGCCCCGCCGGCCTCTATCCGGCGTTCGGCCACCAGGTCACGCATCTGCGAGTGCTGCCCGCGATAGCCGCGTTCGGCGAACTGGTGCTGGGCCAGGGATACATGGGTGTGGCGCTGTTCATGATGCTCAGCGGCCTCTCGCTGACCATGAACGCGTACCGCCGCCCGGAGCCGGGCCTGCTGCACGGCTACGCCATGCGCTTCCGCCGCATCATCGTCGCGTACTGGGGCGGCGTGCTCATCCTGGTGAGCGTGGTCGCGGTGGTCGCGCTGTTTCAGATGCTGCTCGATGGCGGCAGCTACGCCCACCAGTGGTTCAACGTGCGGATCGCCGTGCTCTCGCCGGTGCTCATACACTGGGAGGACGTGCTCTGGGCGCTCAGCGTCGTCCCATGGGTCTTCCGCGCGAAGCCCGCCACCATCCCGGTAGGTTCCCTCTGGTTCGTGGAACTGCTCCTGCAGTACTACCTCATCTTCCCGTTCGCGTTGATGCTCCTGAAGAAGATCGGGCCGTGGAACCTCATGGCGCTCGGACTCGTCGTCAACATCATCGCCCGCGCGGCCTTCATCTACGCCGGCAGCGCGGCGATGGATAACCTCTACGTGTCGCGCTCCCTGGAGTCGTTCGCAGTCTTTCGCGGCGCCGAATTCCTCATCGGCATGAGCCTGGGCTACCTTATCGTCCACCGGCGCGAGGCGATGCGCGAATGGGTCGGCACGCCGTTCGACATCGCCGGCCTCTGTGTCATCGCCGCGCTCTGCCTCTGGGGCGGCACCGTGCTCGCGCCCAAGGCCGATATGTTTCGCGTCCTCGGCGACCTCATGGTGCAGGTCGGCCTGGCGATCCTGATCCTGCCGCTGCTGTTCAAGCGGCCCGGCCGGCTGGAGGCGAGCGTGCTGGCGAAGGCGCTGACGTTCCTGGGCGTCATCTCGTTCATGGCGCTGGTGGTCGATGACGGCATGCGCTACTTCGGCAGCTTCCTGCGCTACGAGGGCGCGCACGGTCCCGGCTGGTGGTTCTTCCTCTGGGTGGTCTACATCCCCGGCGGGGCGCTGATCGCCTACCCCCTCAGCGCCTTCTTCGGGCTGCTGCCGAAGAAGGCGTCCGCCGCGCCCTCGGCGGCGGCGGCGCCGCAGGCGGCCGAACTCGGGCTGGCGAGCAGCGGATGACCGGCAACGACGCCTACTCGCGCGGCACCAGCGACACGTGCTCGGCCGTCAGCGCGATCCGCCACTCCCGCTTTGAGGCGATGCCCAGCACCTCGTACGGGTGCGCCGGCACGTCCACTTCGAAGATCAGCGGCTCGCCCACACCGGCATCCGGCGCCGCCGCCCGCATGAAGAGCCGGTGCGTGTTGCCCATCGCCACCTCTTCGATGATCTCCGTATCGATCACCGTGTTCCCCGGGTCGCGCGAGTCGCGGTCTTCGCGCACGATGATGATGTGCTCCGGGCGGATGCAAAGGTAGACGTTGCCGCTCACCGGCGCCTGGGCATCGGCCACGCGCGCCGTGAACCACGGCGTGCGCACGACGGCGACGCCTTCGGCATACGCGACCACCTCGCCCGCGATGATGTTCCGCACTTCCACCAGCTCCGCCACGCGGCGGGAGCGCGGACGGCGAAACACGTCGTCCTTGGGTCCGTGCTGGAGCACGCACCCGTCGTCGTAGATCACAATGTGGTCGCCCAGCGCGTACGCCTCGCCGAGATCGTGCGTGACGAAGAGCGCGGTGAGGTCGAGCCGGCGTCGCAGCGCCGCCACCTCGCGGCGCAGCATCGTCCGCAGCGGCGCCTCGAGCGCGGAGAACGGCTCGTCCAGCAACAGCAGCGATGGTTCTGCCGCGAGCGCGCGGGCAAGCGCGACGCGCTGCTGCTGTCCGCCGGACATCTGGCGCGGCCGCCGCTCTTCCAGCTGCTCCAGCCCGAGCAGCGACACGAGGTACGCCACGCGGTCGCGCCGCCGCCGCGCCGGCCAGCCGGCCAGCCCGAATTCGATGTTCTGGCGCGCCGTCATGTGCGGGAAGAGCGCCAGCTCCTGCACCACGTAGCCGACGCTCCGCCGCTGCGGCGGCAGGTCGATCCTCGCGGCCGAATCGAACGCCACGACGCCACCCGGCAGCTCGATGCGGCCGCGGTCGGGTCGCAGCAAGCCGGCGACGGCCTGAAGCGTCAGCGACTTGCCGCATCCCGACGGCCCGAACAGCACCACCAGCTCGTTGCCCGCGTCGAACTGCGGCTGAAGGTGGAAGCTTCCCACGCGCCTGTCGATATCGATCGTCAGCATCGCTACACCCGCATCGCCGCGCCGCGCGCGAGGACGCGCAGCAGGAGCAGCAACAGCGCTGCCGCCGCGACGAGGATCACCGACAGGGCGATGGGCACGTCGATCGATTTGCCCGACTCGAAGGCGCTGATGATCGCCAGCGGCATCGTGCGCGTGCTGCCCTGCAGGTTGCCGGCGAAGATCAGCGTCGCGCCGAGTTCGCTGAGCGCGCGCGCCCAGCAGAGGATGGCGCCGGCGACGAGCGATGGCCACGCCAGCGGCAGCGTCACGCGCAGGAACGTCCGCAGCGGCGAGGCGCCCAGCGTCGAGGCGACGCCCTCGTACACCGGCTCAACGCTCTCGAACCCGGCCTTCACCGTGCGGATGTAGAACGGCGCCGACACGAAGAGCTGCGCCAGCACCACGGCGGTCGTCGTAAACGCGATGTTGATGCCGGCGCTGTCCAGCCGCTCGCCGACCACGCCGCGCCGGCCCAGCGCGACGAGCAGCGCCACGCCCGCGACGGTCGGCGGCAGCACGATCGGCAGGTCCAGCAGCAGGTCGACGAACACCTTGCCGGGGAAGTCGCGCCGGGCCAGCAGGTAGGCCAGCGGCGTCCCGATCATCACGGCGACGGCCAGCGTCACCGTGCTGGTGATCGCGCTCAGGCGCAGCGAGTCGAGCACCAGCGACGAGGTGATGTTGTCGCCCAGCTCGCCGCCGGCGGCCGCGCGCCAGACGAGCGCGCCGACCGGCACGCCCAGGAACGCGACGAACAGCAGCGCCGGCGGCGCAAACAGCCAGCCGAGACCGATGCGCGCGCTCATGCGTCCCGGCGCCGCCACGGCGTCTTCCGTTGCGCTCACTTGACCCCGATGAAGCCGTAGCGTTTCAAGATCGCCTGCCCTTCATCCGACAGCAGGAAGTCGATGTACTCCTGCGCCAGCTCCGGCTCCGCCGCACCCGTTGTGATGGCGATCGGGTAGCGTGCTACGACATTGTATGCGTCCGGGATCTCGATTGCGTTGACGTCGCGCGCGATCTCTGCCGTCAAGTCCGTGGCGTAGACGATGCCGGCATCCGCTTCCCCGAGCTGCACGGCGGTCAGCACCGCCTTCACGTTCGGCTCTTCGGAGACGACGTTCGCCAGCGCGCGGTCCGAGAATCCGGCCGGGAACGACGGGTCGGCCGCCATCTTCGCGAGCGATTCGCGCGCGTAGCGGCCCACGGGCACGTCGCTCGCGGCGAGCACCAGCCGCAGGCCGGACTTCGCGAGGTCGCGCGGCGTGCTGACAGCGCCGGGGTTCGAATTGGGGCGGATGATCGCCAGGCGGTTTCTCGCGAACGTCGTGCCCGCGTCGCGCACGATACCCTGCTGGAGCGCGGCCTGCATGTTCGGCTCGTCGGCGGTGGCGAGCAGGTCCGCGCGGGCGCCCTGGTCGAGCTGCGTGCGCAGCGTCGGGCTGCCGGCGAAACTGAACCGGACGCTTACTCCCGGGTGCGACGCCTCGAACGCCTGCGCCGCGTCGCCGAACGCGCCGGTCAGCGATGCGGCGGCGAACACCGTGACGCTGCGCGAGCCGCCGCCCCCGCCGCACGAGGTCGCGAGCGCGGCCACCACGCAGGCGAGAGCGAGCCAGGTAGGCGGGCGCACGCTCCGCTCAGGCGCCCGCCCGGCGGGCGAGCTCCATCCGGATGAAGGCGTTGCGCCGCCGCTCCTCGCCGATCGTCGTCTGCCCCATGTGCCCCGGCAGCACGATCGTATCGTCGGGCAGCGCGAGCAAGCGGTCGACGATGCTGGCCATCTCCTGGCGTTCATCGCCGCCCGGCAGGTCCGTGCGCCCAATCGAGCCCTGGAACAGCGTGTCGCCGGAGAAGAGCACGCCGTTCGCGTAGAAGCTGACGCTTCCCGGCGTGTGGCCGGGCGTGTGCAGCACCCGCAGCTTCAGGCCGTCTACGTCGATGTCGTCGGCGTCGGCGAGAAAGGCGTCGGGGTCGGGCGGGTTCGGGATATCGAGCCCGAGCCAACTCTTCGCCGACGCGGCGGTGCCGCGCGCCAGCTCTAGGTCGCCCGAATGCAGCAGGAACTTCGCGCCCGTCGCCTCGCGGATCGCCGCGACGCCCAGGATGTGGTCGATGTGGGCGTGGCTGTTGGCGATGTACTTGATGACGACGCCCATCTCGCGCGCCATCGCCAGGATCTCGTCGGGCTCGTCGCCGGGATCGACGCAGATCCCCTCGCCGGTGCGGCGGTTACCGATGACCCAGCAGTTCTCCTGGAACGCGCCGACAACGATGCCGTGGACGATGACCTCGTTAACATCTGGATCGCGTTCCGCCATGCCCCGAATATACGGGGTTCGGAGAGGCGAAGCGAGGGAGGAACCCGACGCCCCTGCGGGTGCTGTTCCGGATACATAACAGCACCGCCCGGAGCCGATCACGCGACGTATCAGAAGGCGGCGGACGGCTGTTCCTGAATCTAAGGTCTCTTGTGTTGCCAAAGTCAAGGCTCTACAATCACGCGATATTCAGATCCCCTCAAGGGTTTCCAGAGGCCACATGAACCTGACAGAAGACCAGGCACGCGTCCGCCGCGTGCGCACAGAGCAGGCAGTCCAGTTCGCGATGCAGTCGCGCTGGGATGACGCCATCACCGCGAACCGGGCGATTATCGCCGCGTTCCCGAGGGAGGCCGACGCCTACAACCGGCTCGGCAAAGCGCTGAGCGAGATCGGCAAGATCAAGGAAGCGCGCGAGGCCTACCAGCAGGCGCTGGAGATCGAGCCGACGAACACGATCGCCCGCCGCAACCTCGACCGCCTCGCGTCGATGAAGGGCAAGGCTGAGCCGGACAGGGCGCAGCAGGTCGATACCAGCCTCTTCATCGAGGAGATGGGCAAGACCGGCGTCAGCACGCTCAGGCCCGCCAACATGAAGATGCTCGCGACGCTGTCGGCGGGCGATGAGGTCGCGCTGAAGGGCGCCGGCTCGCGGCTGACCGTCGAGACGATCGGCGGCGACCCCATCGGCGACGTCGAGCCCAAGCTGGCGATCCGTCTCAACAAGCTCATCGCCGGCGGCAACAAGTACGCCGCCGCCGTGACCGGACTGGGCGAGGACACCGTGCGGGTGATCATCAAGGAGACGTTCCAGGATCCGAGCCAGGTCGGGCGCCTGTCGTTCCCCGCTGGCAGGGCAGGCGACGTCGTCCGCCCCTACACCAAGGAGAGCCTCGTCCGCTCGGACATGGACGACGAGGACGAGTCCGCCGACGAGACCGACGATTGGGACGACACCGAGCCGGACGCCGAGGCCGAGCCGCGCGAGGTGAACATCTTCGACGTCGCGCGCGACGAAGACGCCGACGAGCCGGAGTTCGAGGAATAACCTTCTCGGGTGACTGGTGACTGGTGACCGCAACCGATGCGGCCACGACCACAAGCAGATTCTCGACGACAGGGCGGCACAGATGCCGCCCTGTCCGTTCGCCCGGCTGGAGGCGATCCCTGCGGCATGCTAGGGTAGTGTTCCGGATCGCGCTCCCCTTCCCTCCGAGGGAAGGGGCCGGGGGATAGGTTCGGGCAGGCGCCCGCTACCGGAACGACATCACACCAGGAGCCACCATGCCCCACCAGCCGCGCATAGGCGTCACCCGCTGGGAGGACGTGCCGCCCGAGGCGCTCGACCGCTACTGGTCGCGCGTCCGCGAGGCCGGCGGCGACGTCGTCGATCTCGACGAAGCGGCCGCCGCGCGCGTGGCCGAGCTGGCGCCGTCGCTCGACGGGCTGCTGCTGACGGGTGGCATCGACGTCGACCCATCGTGCTACAGCGCCGAGCGCCACCCGAAGGTGAAGGAGACATCACGCGAGCGCGACCTGATGGAGCTGGCATACCTCGATGCGGCGCTGGCGCGCGACATCCCGGTGCTGGCGATCTGCCGCGGGCACCAGCTGATGAACGTCGGCTTCGGCGGCACGCTCGTGCAGCACATCGAGAGCGGCGAGCACCGGGCGGACTTCCGGACGGAGGGCTACCCCTCGCGCTGGCACAACGTGCGGCTGCTGCCGGACACCCGCCTCGCGCAGGCCTTCGGCGGCGAGACGGCGTTCGAGATCAACTCGCGGCACCACCAGGGCGTGCAGGTCGCCACGCTGGGCGCCGGCCTCCGCGCGACGGGCTACGCCGACGACCACGGCGGCGAGCTGGTCGAAGCGATGGAGAGCGAGCAGCACCGCTGGTGCGTCGGCGTCCAGTGGCACCCCGAGCGCCTGGAGGAGCACCGCCCCGCCTTCGCGCCGCTGATGCGCCTACTGTTCGCGGACTTCGTCCGGCAGGTGGTAGGTGGCCGGGAGTAGGTTGTAGGGGACGGTCGAGCCGCCCCTCTGCCCACTGCCACCGTGCCCATCTGACCGCGACGAGGGTTCGTCGGCGAAGAGCTTGACCGCGCATCGTATGATGTTGTTGATGGACTTCATCAGCGAGGCATTGATCGTCGTGGTGCTGGCCAGCGCTGTTGCTGCGCCCTGCTTGTGGCTCTACCGCCGCAGGGATCGAGCCGAGACGAAGTGGGTTCTCTTGGCTGTTTGCGGCACCCCGGCCGTCCTGATCGGGACGTTGTACTTCATCGGCCCGCCACTGCTTCTGATCGTTCTCGCTGCCTCGGCAGTCGCAGCTCGACGTGGCATGGCGGGTTACGTGTTGCCCGTATTGGTTAGCCTCCCCGTCGCACTTATGCTCATTTGGATCACGGCGGGCGTCTTCACCGAAGACATGCGTGCGGACGACTGGTTCGGCGGCGTACTTCTCGCGATGAGCATAGAAAGCGCACTGCTCTGCGCGGTCAAACTTGGCGAGATGGTTGGGCGTCGCCGAAATGCCGACCCGGGCTTGGTCGCAGGTATGCGGTAAGCAGCCTCCCGCAGGCCCCTACAATCTACAACCTAGAACCTCGTCGCAACCTACTCAGGCTTCCACACCGTGCCCTGCGGCGTGTCCTCCAGCACGATGTGCTGCGCGGCGAGGCCGTCGCGGACGCGGTCGGCGAGTTGCCACTGCTTGGCGGCTCGCAACCCTTCCCGAATGCGGACGAGGCGTTCGATCCACGGCGTCGCATCGGAGCGGTCGTCCTCGGCCAGCGCGTCGTTGAGCCGCGCAGCGAAGTCGCTGGCGCCCGCAGCCTCGAACTCGGGTACGAGCGTCGCGGAGAGTTCAACGAAGGGCGCGGCATCGAGGACCTTCGACTGCTCCAACCGCAGGCCCAGCACGTCGGCCAGCTCCAACAGCAGCCCCTGCGCATCGGCGATGCCGCGGCCGTCGTCGCGGGCGCGGTTGATCTCCTTCGCCAGGTCGAACAGCACGGCCAGCGCCTGCGGCGTGTTGAGGTCGTCGTCCATCGCCGCCGTGAATCGGTCACGATAAGGCACCGGGTCGGTGCCGCCGCCGCCCTCGGCCGACGAGGCGCGGGCGGCCGTGCGCAGGCGTTCGGCGCCCGTCTTCGCCGACTCCAGCGTGTCCTCGCTGAATGTCAGCGGCTTGCGGTAGTGCGATGTCAGGATCCACAGGCGCAGGCCGTCGCCGCCCACCTTCTTCAGCCCGTCGCGGATGGTGATGAAGTTGCCGAGCGACTTGCTCATCTTCTCCTCGCCCATCTTCACCCACGCGTTGTGCAGCCACACGCGCACGAACGGCGCGGCGCCGGTGAAGGCCTCGGTCTGGGCGATCTCGTTCTCGTGGTGCGGGAAGATCAGGTCCTCGCCGCCGCCGTGGATATCGATGCGCGCGCCGAGGTACTTCAGCGACATCGCCGAGCACTCGATGTGCCAGCCGGGGCGCCCTTTGCCCCACGGGCTGTCCCACGACGGCTCGCCGGCCTTGGCGCCCTTCCACAACGCGAAGTCCGCCGCGTTCTCCTTGTGCTCGCCCGTCTCGACCCGCGCCCCCGCCAGCAGCGAGTCCTGCGTGCGATGCGACAGCTTGCCGTAGTCGTCCTTCGCGGCGACGCGGTAGTACACGTCCGACCACTCGCTCTGCGGCGACGTCGCCTCGTACGCGTAGCCCTTCTCGATGAGGCCGCTGATGATCTCGATCATCTCCGGCACTTCGCGCGTGGCGCGCGGGTAGACGTCGGCGGGCAGCACGTTCAGGTCGCGCATGTCGTCCAGGTACATGGATATGAAGCGCTCGACCAGCTCGTCAGTGCTGATCTTCAGCCGGTTCGCGCGCTCGATAATGCGGTCATCGATGTCGGTGAAGTTCTGGACGTGCTTCACGTGGTGGCCGCGCCACGTCAGGTAGCGCTTCACCACGTCGAAGACGACGTAGCTCATGGCGTGGCCGATGTGCGATTCGTCGTACGGCGTGATGCCGCAGACGTACATCGACACAGGATCCCCCTGCGGCTCGAAGTCCTCCAGCTGGCGGGTGAGGGTGTTCGTAAAGCGGATCAACCGCCGACAGCCTCTCTGCTTGAGAGCGGCCGCTCGTCCTCGCCGGGAGCCGCGTCGCGCACGCGATGCAGGTGCAGCGGCTCCGTGCCGTCGGGCGCGGGCTCCGCGACCGAGGCGCCGAGCGCCTCCAGCTGCTCCTGCAGCGCCCGGATGCGGCGGTCCATCCGCTCGATGTGCTGCTCGAGCGCGTCGATGCGGTCCCACTCCGGGTCGGGCAGCTTCGTGATCGTATCGCCGCCGGCGTCATGGAAGGCGACGACGTGGCCGGGCACGCCGACGACGGTGGCGTTCGCGGGCACGTTCGTCACGACCACCGATCCGGCGCCGATGCGCGCGTTGTCGCCGATCTCGACGGCGCCGATGATCTTCGCCCCGGCGCCCACCGTGACGCGGTTGCCGAGCGTCGGGTGGCGCTTGGTGCGATGCAGGCTCGTGCCGCCCAGCGTCACCCCCTGCAGGATGTGGCAGTCATCGCCGATCTCCGCCGTCTCGCCGATCACCACACCCATGCCGTGATCGATGAACAGCCCCTCGCCGATCGTCGCGCCGGGATGGATCTCGATGCCCGTGGCAAAACGGGTGAAGTTCGAGATCGCCCTCGGCAGCACCGGGATGTGCGCCTTATGTAGTGTGTGCGCCAGGCGGTGCAGCTGGCGGGCGTGGAAGCCCGGGTAGGCCAGCACCACCTCAGCCGTGTTGCGGGCGGCGGGGTCGCGCTCCCGCACGGCGTCGATGTCTCGCTTGATAGAAGTCAGGACAGACATGGGGACAATGGTCTCCTCTTGCACCCTGAGGCTGTTGTCGGCCGGCTGGGGGCGCCCGCTAGGCGCGGCGCCCCTGCGGACAACAGCACAGCGCCCGTTCGTCGCGAGGGGCGCCAGCGGCACATCCGGGGGTCGAAGACCTGGCCATTCTGGACTCCGGCGGACCGCTCTATGACCGTCCGCTGATTCGTTATCGTTTACTCTAACAGCACGGCCGCGAGGGCGGCAATGCCCTCCCCGCGACCTGTAAAGCCCAGCCCGTCGGCCGTCGTCGCCTTCACGCTGACCGCCCCGACGTCCACCCCCGCCGCCTCGGCGATGGCCGCCCGCATCGCCGCCACGTACGGCGCCAGCCGCGGCGCCTGTGCCACCACCGTCGCGTCGATGTTGCCGATGCGGTAGCCGGCTTCGCGCACCCGACCCGCCGCCAGCGCCAGCAGCTCGCGCCCGGGCGCGTCCGCCCACTGCGGCTCCGAAGACGGGAACATGCCGCCGATATCGCCCAGCGCCGCCGCCCCCAGCAGCGCATCGATGATCGCGTGGACCAGCACGTCGGCATCGGAGTGCCCCGCCAGCCCGCGTTCATGCGGCACCACCACGCCGCCCAGCCAGAGCTTCGGCCCCTCGCCAAACGCATGCACGTCAATCCCCTGCCCAATCCGCATACCCCGAGTGTAGCCGAACCTCCAGCCTCAGCCCCCCAACCCGCCTCTCACCGCTCACCTCCCGTTCCAATCTCCAACATCCAACATCCAACATCCGCCCCACCTCCCATCTCCCATCTCCCACACGCCCCGTCCGGTATGATCTCCGCAGTCATGGAAGACTTCGAAGCCTTTGGCCAGCTGCGCGACCGCCCGGCGCCCCCTGCAGCGGGCGCGCCGCCGCAGGTGCTCACTCCGCCGCGCCGCAAGCGTTCGCACCCGATCCGCAATCTGGTGCTGCTGGCGTTCATGTACCTCGCGCTCGCGGTCGCGACCACGGTGCAGCCGATCGCGCTGCCGCTGACGTCCGCGCGTATCTCCGTGCCGTTCCCGGGCGGGGCGCCGCTGCTCTTCGGGCTGCCCGACCGGCCCTTCACTGTGCTGGTGATCGGCCTCGACCGCCGGCCATCGGAGACCGGAGCGAGCCGCACGGATACGCTCCTCCTGCTGCGCATCGACCCGCGATCCCACAGGGCGGCGTTCCTCAGCATCCCCCGCGACGCCATGATGCAGGTGCCGCAGGGTGACGGCGGCTACGCGCGCGACCGCATCAACACCGCCTACGTCTACAACTACTCGTCGAAGGACGCGAGCGCCGCGCCGAAGGCGACGATGGCGACGATCGAGCACAACCTGGGCATCAAGGCCGACCACTACGTCATCTTCGACCAGCGCAGCAGCGAGAGGCTCATCGAGGCGCTTGGCGGCGTGACGATCGACAACCCGCGCGAGTTCGGCCAGGCCGACTACTCCGACGACGACGTGCATGTGGTGCCGCAGCACTTCGCCAAGGGCGCCATCGCGCTCGACGGCTATCAGGCCGTGGCCTACGGGCGCATCCGCGAGGGATCGACCGACTTCGACCGCATCGAACGCCAGCAGCGCGTCGGCTCGGCGCTGGTCCACGCAGCCGCGTCCCCGTCATCGCTGCTGCACCTGCCGAGCGTCTGGGGCGCCTACCGGCAGACGATCAAGACCGACATGAGCATGCGGCAGGCGGCGGGCGTGTTCTCGATGCTGAAGCGCGTCCCCGATGGCAGCCTGAAGACGAAATCGCTGGGCGATGCCGCCGTGCCGTGCAACCAGTGCACCGCCGCGCTGCAGTTGCTCGATCCCGTGAAAGTGCAGCAGATCATCGACGAGGCATTCGGGGATCACTCGTCGGGCGAGCGCGCGGCCGGGCTGCTCGTAGCCGCCGGCGTCACGCCGTAAGGAGCACAACGCACATGACAGCACCCATCGCCGAGGGAATCGCCGCCGACTTCCTGATCCTCGCGGACTCGGCGCAGGTGCAGGGCGAGAAGCTCTACATGCTTGGCGGCGGCTGGTCGTTCATCTGGGCCAAGGAGTTCCCGGCGCAGCACCAGATGGCCGTTGCGGCGGGCATCCTGGTGCCGTGGATGGAGACGAACCGCCGCCACCAGTTCCGAGTCCACATCCACGCCGAGGACGGCACGGCGTTCGGCGACGTCTCGGGCGAGTTCGAGCAGGGGCGCGCATCCGGCCTGCCCGCCGGCACGGCGCAGCGCGTCATGCTGACGGTGAACCTTGGCATCCGCATCGAGCGTCCGCTCGAAGCCGTGGCGGAGCTGTGGCTGAACGGCGAGCTGGCGAAGTCGGTGCCGTTCCGCGTGGTGCCCGCGCCGCGATAGCGGGCTCGCCGCTACGCGGCGGACAGCAGCGGCAGCGCCTCGATGAACTCGGCATGCTCGGGGTAGTGGTACGCGGTCACCTTCCAGGCGCCCGCCTGGCGCGCCAGGCACGCGCGGAAGCGGAAGAGCGCGTCGCGCATGCCGCGCGCGTCGGTCTCGATCAGCAGCACCGCGATCGTGTCCTCGTACGCCCGCCCGACGATGTCGTAGTCGCGGGCGGTGGCGCTGAGCGCCCTCAGTCCGTACTCCAGCTTCTGCCGTAGCCGCAGGCCGTCAGCCGACGGCACTTCCTCGAAGACCAGCACGCCGAATTGGCGGCCGTGCCGCTTCGCGCGCGCGATCTCCTCCCGCAGACGGGACTGCATGTACGGTCGATCGTGCGCTTCGGCGGGTGCCACGGGCGGCTCCTTCGCATACGGCGTGCTGGCCACGCCGCCAAAGGAGTATCGGCGCCGTGAACCCGCCTTTTAGGGTGTTCCCGCAGCCGCCGGCGTGTGAATCCACCCGCCTCAGGTTCGTTTGCCCGTACATCGAGCCGTTCCTATAATGGCTGGACGCCTGCAAAAAGGCGGGCCGCAGCAGACCCTGCGGCGGAGAATGACGAACCTTGGCAGCTTCTGACCCCCTGGCCGGCGTCCGGTCGATCCTCGTCCCCATCGACGGCTCCCCGGCCAGCATGGACGCGGTGCTGCTCGCCTGCTCCATCGCGAAGCGAAACAAGGGCAAGGTCTTCGCCGTCCACGTGATCGAAGTGAAGCGCTCGCTCCCGCTCGACGCCGACCTCTCGGAGGAGGCAGCTGCCGGGGAGGAAGTGCTGTCGCGCGCTGAGCACATGGCCGCCGAGGCCGACTTCCACATCGATGGCGAGCTGCTACAGGCGCGTGAAGCCGGTCACGCGATCGTGGACGAGGCCGTCGAGCGCGGTGTCGACCTGATCTTGATGGGGGCGGAGCATAAGGCGCCGCTCGGCGAGTACCAGATGGGGCGGTTGACGCAGTACGTCGTGCGGGCCGCCCCCTGCAACGTCTGGCTCTGGCGCCACCCGGTGCGAGAATGACCCCTGGTCTGGAGCAGCAATGAAAAAAATTGTGATCATGGGCTGCGGCCGCGTCGGCGCGGCCCTGGCTACCGAGCTGAGCCGGGAGGGGTACCAGGTGACGATCCTGGACTACAATCCCGAGGCGTTGGTCGAGTTCTTGCCCGACGACTTCAATGGCACCCGGGTCGTCGGTAACGGCACGGACATCGACGTGCTGCGGCGCATCGGCATTGAGGGCATGGACATCTTCGTCAGCGCGACGCGCGGCGACAACCGCAACGTGATGGCCGCGCAGATCGCCAAGCACATATTCGGCGTCCCCATCGTCGCCGCACGCGTGTTCGACCCGCTCCGCGAGGAGATGTACCGCAACATGGGCCTCCGTACGATTAACCCGACCCGCGTCCAGGCAAGGCGCCTCAAGCGCATGATCGAGGCGGAGAGTGACGAAGACGTCGACCGCATCGTCGCGGAGTTCCTCGCCGAGGAGGAGAAGTAGCCGATGTACATCATCGTCATGGGCGGCGGAAAGGTCGGCTTCCACCTCGCGAAGGAACTCGTGGAGGCAAACCACGAAGTGCTGGTCATCGAATTTGACGCCTCCCGGGCGAAGGAGATCGCGGACGAGATGGGCGACATCGTCATGCGCGGCGACGGCTGCGAGGCGACTGTGCTGGACAAGGCGGGCGCGGGCCGCGCGGACATGATCCTCGCGGTGACCGGCGACGACGCCGTGAACCTCGTCGCCTGCCAGGTGGCGCGCCAGCGCTTCAACGTGCCGCGCACCGTCGCCCGCATCAACGACCCCAAGAACGAGGAGATCTTCCGCAAGCTCGAAGTCGACATCACCGTCAGCGCGACGTCGGCGATCATGGCCCACATCGAGCCGGAGTTGCCGACCCACCACCTGACGCGCCTGATGCGCCTCAAGGGCAGCGGCCTGGAGATCGTCGAAGTGCGCATCCCGGACGACTCGCGCGTGGTCGGGCAGCCGGTGAAGAACATCATGCTGCCCTACCAGTCGATGATCTCGCTGGTCGTCGGCGAGGACGGCCACCCAAAGGTGCCCTCGGGCGAGACCGTGCTGCACGCGGGCGATGAAGTCGTCGCCGTCACCCTGCACGAAAGCGAAGAGTCGCTGCGGGAGGCGCTGATGGCGCCGCCGCCGCCGCGCAGCTTCTAGTGGCCGCCCCCGCTCGCGTCGCCTACCTGGGCCCTGCCGGCACCAACACGGAGGTCGCCGCGATCCGCGCCTACCCCGCCGCCCAGCACGTCCCCTTCCCCACGATCGTCGCCGCCGTGCGTGCCGTCATCTCCGGCGACGTCGACGTCGCCATCGCGCCGATCGAGAACAGCCTGCAGGGCACCATCACCGACACCGTCGACCTGCTCATCCGCGAGGACGGCATGGTCATCTGCGGCGAGATCGTGCTGCCCATCGAGCACTGCCTGATGCTGCCGCCCGGCGCCGACCGTGCGGGCGTCACGGTCATCTACTCGCACCCGCAGTCGCTCGGCCAGTGCCGCCGCTACCTCGAACAGCACTTCCCCGGCGTGCGCACGGAGGCGGCGCTCTCGAACTCGGAAGCCGTCGCGGTGATGATGAAGACGCCGGGCGCCGCCGCGATCGGTCCCGCGCGCGCCGCCGACATCTACGGCGCGACGATCGCCGAGCGGGGGATCGAGGACTCGCCGGTGAACAAGACGCGCTTCGTCGCGCTCGCCCGCGAGGGCGTGCCGCCCACCGGGCACGACAAGACATCGCTGGCCTTCGCCGTCGCGCACGACCGCCCCGGCACGCTCGTCAGCGTGCTGCACGAATTCGCCGACCGCTCGATCAACCTTACGAAGATCGAGTCGCGCCCGTCGGGCGAGGACCTCGGCGTCTACGTCTTCCTGATCGACATCGAGGGCCACCGCGACGACGCGCTGATCGCCCAGGCGCTCGCGGCGGTGAAGGAGCAGGCGGACTTCTTCAAGGTCTTCGGCTCCTACCCCGCGTACGCGGAGTAGGGAGTGGGGTAGTCGGTAGTAGCGCCGTAGGGACAGGTCTTCAGACCTGTCCGCCTGTCACGCTCCGCCCGCGGCCGCCCGGCGCACATCGCTCGCGCGTGCCGCCACCGGCCGATACGATGACGCACCGTAAGCAGCAAGATCGAAGCAAGGAGCACCGCATGGGTGCGGCGGCGGCCCTCGGCTCGTCCGCGTTGTGGGCGCTTACCAGCGTGCTGCTCGCATCGCAGGCGGGGCGGATGCGCCCGCTGCTCATGTCGGCGATCCGCAGCCTGACCGCGAGCCTGATCCTGGTAGGCCTCCTCATCGCGACCAGCGGGCTCGTGCAGCTGCGCGAGATGACGTTCATCACCGGCATCTCGATGGCGTGCTCCGGCATCATGGGCCAGGCGCTCGGCGATACGCTCTACATCACTGCCCTCGGCTTTCTCGGCGTGACGCGCACGTTCCCCATCACGAACAGCGCCTACCCGTTCCTTACCTTCCTGCTGGCCGTGCTGCTGCTGGGCGAGGCCGTCACGTGGACGCTGCCCATCGGCGGCGCGCTGATCGTCGCCGGCATCACCTGGATCGTGCTGGAGCAGCGGCGCTCCGCCGCCGAGGACGCCGTGCAGGTGGAGCTGCTGCGCGGCGTCGCGTTCGCGCTGGCCGCCGCCTGCTGGGCCACCGCGACGATCTGGCTGCGCGGCCAGCAGGGCGACCTGAACGCTATCGGCGCCGCCAGCCTGCGCATCCCGGCGGCGTCCGCGGCCGTCTGGATGACGATCGGCCTGACGAGCCGCAGCCGCGCGACACAGCCGCTGCGGCCGATCACGCCCCGCAGCGTCGCGCTCGTGGCGCTGGCGGGCCTGCTCGGCACCGGCCTCGGCAGCATCCTCTTCATCTACGCCATCGAGACGATCGGCGCGGCGAAGACCGCCTTCCTGACGACGTCCGCGCCCGTCTTCGCCCTCCCCATGGGCGTACTCTTCCTCTCCGAGAAGATCACCCCGCGCGTCCTCCTCGGCACCGTCATCACCATCGCCGGCATCTGGCTCGTGCTGCTGTAAGTGGTGGGTTGTAGGTGGTAGCTGGCGGTGAGCCGCCCCACCCATCACGAATCGCCAACAGCCAAGCCGACCGACGACCGACGCCTACCGATACAATTCTCCCATGCCGCACCGCCCGACCGCCCCCGACCTGCGCGCGCGCGTCGCCACCGGCCTGGCGATCTTCGCCGCGCTCATCGCCTTCGGCACGACCGGCTACATGATCATCGAGCGCTGGTCGTTCATCGATGCGCTCTTCATGACGGTCACCACTGTCACCACCGTCGGCTATCGCGAGGTGCAGCCGCTCGACACGCAGGGGCGCGTCTTCACCATCTTCTTGGTACTCTTCGGCGTCGGCACCGCCTTCTACCTGCTCACGACGTTCGTGGCGCTGGTCATCGAGGGCGACCTGGGCGCCGCCTTCGGAGTGACGCGCATGAGGGGCCGCATCGAGCAGCTCAGCGGGCACCACATCCTCTGCGGCTTCGGCCGCGTCGGCGAGGAGATCGCGCGCGAGTTCGCCGCGCGCAAGGTGCCGTTCGTCGTCGTTGAGAACAACGCCGCCGTGCTCCGCCGCGCCGTCGACGCCGGCTATCTCGTGATCGAGGGCGACGCGGCGGCCGACGATGTGCTGCGCCAGGCCGGCGTCGACCGTGCCAGCACGCTGCTCGCGGCGTCGGACTCCGACTCCGGCAACACCTACATCACGCTGACCGCGAAGGCGCTGAACCCGAACGTCTTCGTCGTCGCCCGCGCCGGCAAGCGCGACAGCGAAGAGCGCGCCCGCCGCGCGGGCGCCGACCGCATCATCTCGCCCTACTCGCTCAGCGGCCGCCGCATGGCGCTCTCGGCGATCCAGCCCAACATCGTCGACTTCATCGATACGCTCGCCGTCGGCCGCAACGCCGACCAGATCCTGGCCGAGATCGAGGTGACGCAGGACTCCGGGCTCTTCGGCATCTACATCCGCCACATGCTGGAGTCGTCGCGCGTCACGATCCTCGGACTGCAGCGCGCCAACGGCGAGCTGATCGTCGGCCCGCGCGACGACGTGCGCCTCGAAGCCGGCGACCGCCTCATGGTGGTGGGCCCCGAGGAAGATGTAGCGGCCGCGTCCCGCCCCGCCGCGAAGGGCGCGGGCCGTAACTGAGGCCGCCCGGTCATTACCGATCAAGGCTAAGCGGCAAGGTCGGGGAGGTTGCATCGATCGGTGTATGTTTCGACAGTGGCAGCGAGGACTCGTCCCTTGATGTGTCCGAAATACCGTATTGGCGCGAGGGCGATCGCCGCGCTCGCTGTTGTGTGTATCGCCTGCTCGCCACGGGCGGACAGCCGTGTCCCGCCTGCTTTGCTGGCCACCCTTACGGCGTGTCCGTATGGAGTGACGGAAGCCGTGTCGTCGCTATATACCCCCGAATGCGTCCTAGGGCTTTTCGGCCATTCGATCACTCTGCCGAATCCTGGTGCGGACTACTCGCCTGGCGCCTTTCAGATCAACACTCCCGCCAAACCGCGCCAGTTGGAGGTGAATTACTTCGTCCAATCGTACGATCCAGCCGCACGCCTGCAACTGAACATCAACCCAGTCGGCCGGGGCCGCGCTCGGCCATTCATCGACAAAGTGTCGGTCAGCGGAGTCGACGTTCTCTTGGGCGCGGCGGATCAAACCGATAGGTTGCGCTATTACTGGGAGCTGAACGGTTGGTGGTACACCTTGGAAACCCCGAACCGCGAACCCTCGCAGCGCGCATTCGCCCTCAGTTTGATAGCAGGCATGCTCAAGGGCGCGTCAGACTTGAGCACTCCGACACAGTTTCAGCGCTCGACCGCGGCTCTCGATCCAACGAGAGAGAATCGGGTTACGGCCGCGAGATGAGCCTCATACGGCGAGCCCAAGGTTCGCACGAAGCTCGCGTGACGCTCCTGCCTCGCATTTTGGCCGACACTGACTGCAGGTTGTACCGAAAGTGAAATCCGGTACAATCGCTGCTGAGGCGCCCCCAACGGGCGCCGTGCCACGAGCCACCATATCACCGGGGCGGACCTTCGATGCAGGGTATCGGCATCCTCAAGGGCATGGCGGTGACATTCACACGAATGTTCAAGCCGGTCGCCACCATCCAGTTCCCCGAGGTGACGCGCCCCATGTCGCCGCGCTCCCGCACGAACCTGCTCTGGTTCGAGGAGCGCTGCACCGGCTGCAGCACCTGCGCCCAGGCCTGCCCGGACGGCTGCATCCTGGTCGAGACCCACCCGAACGCCGACGGCACGCTCGAGAAGGTCCGCTACGAGATCGACTTCCGCCTCTGCATGTACTGCGGCCTCTGCGTAGAGGCGTGCCCCTACCAGGCGATCCAGGCCGGCGGCGTCTTCGAGGACGCGGTGTACGAGTTCGACACCATGTATAAGGACAAGCACGCCCTCACGAAGCTGGCGCACGAGCACCTGGCCCGCAACGACTTCACGTACCCGCACGGCCAGCAGGCGCCGCCCGACACCATCCGGCTCATCCAGGTCGAGGAGCGCGCGGACCCGGCCCCCGTCTCGAAGGGCGAACGCGTCGTGCAGGCGAACACCCGTGGCTAAAATCACCCTCAACGGCGTCCAGATCGAGGCGGACGCGGGCGCGCCGCTCGTCGAGGTGATCAAGAAGAACGGCGTCTGGATCTCCAACCTCTGCTACATCGACGGCCTGGCGCCGTACGCCGGCTGCCGCACCTGCCTGGTGGAGATCGAGGGCGCCCGCGGGCTGCAGCTCTCGTGCACGGCGAAGGTCGCCGAGGGGCTGGTGGTGAACACCGAGCCCCAGCACGTGAAGGAGGCGCGGCAGCAGGTCGTCGCGATCATCAACGCCAACCACTCCGACCGCTGCCTCACCTGCCACCGGCGCGTCAAGTGCATGCCCGGCGACATCTGCCTGCGCGACGACGTCGTGACGCACCGCTGCGTCACCTGCTCGAAGAACTACCGCTGCGAGCTGCAGACGACGAACGAGCTGCTCGACATGGGCTTCGACAACATCGAGCCGTGGGCCGCCGAGCCGCGCACGTACTACCAGTCCGAGCAGCCCGACCCCGACCGCGCCAACCCGTTCCTCGAATTCGACCCGCAGATGTGCATCCTCTGCACGCGCTGCGTCCGCGCCTGCGACGAGATCCGCCACACCAGCGCCATCACGCTCGCCGGCCGCGGCTTCCCCACGCACATCGCCTTCGGCGCCGGCGGCGCTGTGCACGAGTCGAACTGCGACTTCTGCGGCGCCTGCATCGACGTCTGCCCCACGGCGACGCTGATGGAGAAGCCGAACAAGTGGGTCGCCCGCACTGAAGACTGGACGAGCACAACGTGCAACTCGTGCTCCGTCGGCTGCACGATCAGCATCGGCACCCGCGGCGGGCGCGCGGTGATCGTCAAGCCGGACCGTATCAACCCCGTCAGCGCCGACCAGATCTGCGTGCGCGGCCGCTTCCACTACGACGCCGTGCCCGACAAGCAGCGGCTGCAGCAGCACCTGGTGCGCCGCGGCGCCGCCGGCTCGCCGCAGTTCCCGGCGCACTGGGGCGAGCTGATCGAGCACGCCGCAGCGCAGCTCAAGGACGTGATCGCGAAGCACGGCGCGCAGTCGGTCGCGGTGCTCGGCTCGCCCTTCGCCACGAACGAGGAGAACTACCTGGCGCAGAAGCTGGCGCGCGAGGTGATCGGCACGCCGCACATCGACTTCAGCGCCGCCGCGCCAAACCGCGCCGCCGCGAAGGCGATCGAAGCCGCGTTTGGCACCGAGGCCCTGCCCGCTGACATGATCAACCTCGGCCGCAGCGACATCATCGTCTGCATCGCCGACGATCTCGAATCGAGCCACAACGTCGCCGCGCTCCGGATCAAAGACGCCGTTGCCGGCCATCCTGCCTCACCGAAGACGG
>Ga0315281_10002410_pt1 | contig 27834 bp, 24 predicted proteins | sample YL17G07_0_MG_FD_204540 | JGI IMG/M metagenome (GOLD analysis project Ga0315281, IMG submission 204540) | Sediment microbial communities from Yellowstone Lake, YNP, Wyoming, USA - YL17G07_0 | ecosystem: Environmental > Aquatic > Freshwater > Lake > Sediment | place: USA: Wyoming | collected...
TTTGAGGCGGTGGCTATACTGCCATTGCTGTGGCAGCGTAGCTCAGTGGTAGAGCAGGGGACTCATAAGCCCTTGGTCCGTGGTTCGAATCCACGCGCTGCTACCAAGATCGGTGCCTGAAAGGGCGGCGGAACCCCCGCCGCCTTCTTCTATTGTATGTAGGGGGCCATTCGACCCCTCCTCTTTGCGCCCCCTTGTGGTTCCCTCCTGAGCCAAGATCCGGCCCTTGAGCAAGGGCTTGAAGAACCCCTTGACTTCTGGCGCGAACAGAGTGAGTCATGTGTACCACCGCGAAAGGGGTGCCCATGGCTAACATCGACGACCTCATTTCGACCTACCTCACGGCGTGCGAAGTGGAAGGGAAAAGTCCGTGGACGCTGGCGAGCTACGCCGCCTCGCTGAGGGACTTCCGGAGGGTTGGCGCCCGGCAAGGGTTCCCCGGCGATCTCAGTGAGCACACAGTCGCCCACGTGTACGAGTTCCTGAGGGATGTCCGGTCCCGTGGGGCGACCCCTGCCTACCAGCACCGGCGGCACCGAGAGGTAAAGGCGTTCTTCTCCTGGTGTCGGCGGATGGGGTTCATTGAGGAGAACCCCTTCGCGCGAGTGCCGCTGGTGAAGCTGGAGCAGCAGATCATCCAGCCTTTCTCGCCGGACGAGGTCCAGCGCCTCTTGGCGAGTCAGGATCGAGGAAAGCTGACCGGATGCCGGAACTACGCGCTGTTCCTCTTCCTGCTCGACACGGGTGTGCGGGCCTCGGAGTGCGTGTCGGTGGAGCTGGAGGATGTGGACTGGGAGCGCCACCGGGTGCGGGTCCTGAACGGCAAGGGCAAGAAGCAACGGTGGGTGGGCGTGAGCGACCGGACGCTCGGCGCCCTCCAGGAATACGTCGAGAAGTTCCGTGGACCAGGGCCAGGGGCGCTCTTCCAGAGCTCGAAGGGGGAGGCTCTGCGGTCCCACGCCTTGAACGTGATACTGCAGCGGGTAGCCTCCCCGCTGGGGCTGAGAAAAGTGCATCCGCACCGATTCCGGCACACCTTCGCCACGTGGGCGATACGGGCCTGCGCTAGAGAAGTGGATGTGCAGGCACTCCTGGGGCACTCGTCGATGGCGATGGTAAGACGGTACTCGCAGACCTACGGCTCAGAGCAGGCGGTGGAGGCCCACGCGTCCTTCAGTCCAGTAACGCAGCTGGGAAATGGAGACGTCGGGTAAAGTTAGGTTATTGAAGGGTGAGCGACGGCCATGCTGCGGCAGGCCTCGATGTCGGCTCCTCTTCGGGCGGCTGACAATCTGCGTCCCAGACCCAGGGTTCTCGCGCTCCCGCGGAACGCCGGCCCCCAGGGCGTTCGGCGTGCGGAGGGGACGCGGACTTTTAATCCGGGTGTCCTGGGTTCGAGCCTCAGAGGGCCCACCACTTTCAGAATCGCCCCGAACCTGTAAGCTGCAACCCCAGGCGCCATCCCTACGGGGCAGTGGACGCGGGATGTGAAATCCGGTGATCCTGAAACCGCCGGGCCGCCACGGTGTCTCGGGAGCCGCGACTAAGCCCCTGCTTCCTAAGCAGAGGGTCGCGGGTTCGAGTCCCGTTTCCCGCTCCAAGACGCAATGACTCCAGAGGCTCGCCCTAGGGCGAGCCTCTGCGCTGGTGTGAGCCGACCCCAGTCTCTGCGTCCCGATCGCTTCCTGCGCGTGAACATCTAGAGTCTGCGGACCTTCGACTCGGCCGTGGTAGGTTCGAATCCTGTCAGGGGTACCACACCATTCGTTTTATAACTTTTGCTACGGGTACCTAGCCCTGCCCGGGAGCAGCCCGACCTCTGCTGGGCTGCTTTCCTAACTCTGACAGATTCGCCTACCTCCTCCATTCTTCCCCTAGAAGCCTGTTGCTTCATTTGCCGGGATTTTGGGTGGACCAGCAGCCTCTGGATCTTGTCATCGTCACCGGAAGGTCCGTCCCTGGCCCAGGTCCGCTTAGGATTCTCGCAAGAAAGGCGGAGGCGAAGAGTCGCCTAAGCCAACCTGGGTTCGGCACCGACACTGCTTGACCGGCTGCACCAAGGGCCTTGCTAGGACATATCCGAGCAATCCATCGACTACGTAGGCTGAGGGCGCGACACGGCCCGCTTCCGACAGTAGTCCTAGGAGCGCACACGTGGCGAGGCCGCTGCCAAGTACCGTGAGGGCTACTACGCTCGGCTCGGGCTCCCCCGAGTAGCCGACAACATAGCCTTCGCGCTTCAGCTTTTCCCCCTCCTGTTCCGGGAGATTCTCGACACGTATTACGTCGGCGCTTATCGTATCCCGGCACCAAAGGCAGGGCGTCTCCGGCGTGAGGACGCGAACCTCGGCGAATAATCCTGCAAGCTGGCCATTGGCCTTTGAGCCCACCCGGACACCGATATCGACGACAGGGAGAAGGTAGGTGCTGGGAAGCTCATTCACGGTGGCCCGGCTCCCATGGTTATCGGTCCCAATAATCACTACGTCAGTGTCTAGGAGTGGCCTGAAGCCAGCCTCTGTTCTCACGTCCAGCGGGATTCGACGAACCTTCGCGCCGAGTGCTAGCCACTCGATGTGCTGACCCACCACGTCCACCTTGTGGGGAGGCGGGGTGGCGTTGAGGTCCCGAGCCGTGGATCCGAATACTCGTCGCAGGTTGGAGGGGGTGTCGAGAACATCTCTGTCCACGATGACCAGCTCCGCGACCCCGGCGCGTGCCAGCTGCTCGGCGATGGGTGAGCCCAGCCCACCGCACCCGACCACACCCACGGAGAGCAGGCGGAGTCCGTCATGCACTGGGCCAAGAGCGGTACGCTGGCGGTCGTCGAGCGGAGTAGCTTCGGCCGACGGCACTTGGCTTAGGAACCGAAGGGTGCGCCCGACGGCGACTATGCGGTCTATCTGGATGAGCTGACCATCCACCCAAAGCTCGGCTGACCATCCGGTGGGGTGAACAACGGCTGCAGCAAGGGGTCCTTCCACTATCCGAGAGGCTACCGCGGCGAAACGGGTAAAGGCCTCGCGGTCCGCCCAGCTTAGGTTTGGCGGGAACTTCGAGCTCGGATGCGAGTGAACAAACAACAAGCCCGACCGCTTTTCCACGGCTCGGCTAATGGCCTGCGACAACCAGCGACCAGACGGGCTCAGCTGGTTAGCGTCTTGGGCGCGCCAGGCATCAGGCGAAGCCAGGAAGGGCTTAGTCGCGACGAGGCGGGTGCCTGTGATCCCTCTCCCGCGTTGCAGAAGACAAAATGCTGCGTCTTCGAGCGGCGCGCTTGCCGCCAGATGAGCCTCCACGGCCGAAGCAGCCTCCTCCAAGAGGGCCAAACGTATCATCTGTTTGCCTCCTTTACCCATCGAGCCTCCACCGTGGCGTAATGTTGTAGCAACGGGTTGCCCGTTGGTTTCCAGATGCCATTGCGGTGCCAGCTGAACCGTCTCCAGGGGCGTCCAAGGTAGTGCTCGATGGCGTCAGCGCCCTGTGGGATAGAGTCGTCTGCCTTGATGACCTCAACCTCGGTCCAGAACATGTCCATTGCTGACAAGGGGTACTGCTGGTCCGCGATCAGCAAGATGTCCGATGTATCCACCTGGAAGAGACCAAGCGGCAGCGGTGCGTTTCGGACGATGACGAAGATGTGGGGGCCGTCCTCCACAACATCGGCCCGCAGGTCCAGGGCCTGCGACAGCTCCTCCGCGTGCCGGACCAATATCTGGTTGCTGACCACTGCCTTGTCCCTAGCCGAAGGTCAGATTGCCGGGGATGACCCTAAAGCGGTCGCCGTTCTTCAGGTTCAGAACCTGATTCCACATCATCAAGGTTCCACCGGTGGGGTCGCCCTCACCCTGGAGTTGAAACAGGTCCCACCCCTGGCCCTCAAAGCCGGCTTCGACCAGCAGTTCAGCCCCGGTGAGCTGCGACTTCTCCTGTGGGGGCCAAGAATCTCATCCGAATCTGACTGATTGACCGAAGACGGCGCCCGCGCGAGCCTTACTTGGCCGGTCCGGGAACGCCATCGGCATGGATCACAGCCATGCGGATCGAATTCTTGGGCCCTACAGGGTCTGGTGTCAGGGGTCTGGGATTCCTTCGGGCGAGGGCGCAGAGTCATCTCTCCAACGATGGGCCAGGTAGTCGCCGCTAGAGCAGCAGAACGGTCCGGTTCGCGACGGGCCGGTGTCCACGTGAGGGACGGGGCACACAACAGCGGCAATTAAGGTTGCCGCCAAGGAGACGGCGTCCGGAGCGTAGCCGGGGCTGTGGTGCTGGCGGCTGGCCCCCAGACCTCCCCTCTGGTGCGGCTGCTGGATGGTGCCAGGCCCAGTCTGTGCTATCATTCTTCCGCAGAGGAGGTGGCTGGCGCATGCTTTCTCGCGAGGACTACGTTCTGCTTCTCATCAGTCTTCCTGGCGGGCGCTACGCCCTGGATCGTATACGCGTGATGAAGGGCATGTTTCTCCTGGCCGAAGAAGCGCCGGATGGTATGCCCAAACTCCACAACTTCAAGGCGTACGACTGGGGGCCATTCAGCCCAGATGTCTACGATGACTTGGACACGCTCGAACGAAGGGGGCTCATCGCAGTAGAAGGAGGCGTGCGACACCGGTACGAGACCTACAGGGCAACAAGCCTGGGGCAGGTAAGGGCGGCACAACTGATCGGGTCTCTGCCAAAGCCCGTCGCGGAGAAGGTGGCCGAGGTGAAGAACCTTGTTACATCAATGCCTTTCCTACACCTGCTGGAGTATGTCTACGACCGACATCCTGACTACGCAAAGCGAAGCAAGCTGCGCCGATGACACTAATCCTTGGCCTCATCTGCGCTGACGGTGTTGTGCTGGCCTCGGACAGTCAAGCGACCTACACGACCGGGGGGCAGCCAGTAAAGGGATACATCAGGAAGCTGATCCCCCAGTGGAGCAATGTCGTTTGGGCTGCCTCCGGGAATGTGGGCGTCGCCCAGCATATCGAGCAGGTGTTTACGAGCCACCAACAGGATCATCAGAAGGGCCTGGGTGATAGGCTCCGTTTTGACAACCGAAGTGCCGACACTGTCACGAAAGAAATCTGTGATGTTCTTTGCACCACCTTGCGGTCTTACTTTCAGCAAGAACTTCTCGCAGCGCCAAACAGCAGCCCATGGACAAGTTTCCTGTTGTGCGGGTGGGTGAAGGACGGCCCCTTGCTGTTTGAAGTCGGCGCCGACCTCATAATCATCGATCATCGAGAAACTGGCTACGCTGCGATCGGTAGTGGAGATATCTTCCCTTACTTCGCGCTTGCCAGCCTTGCCCACCACAATGTCAGGGAGTGCCGCCTAACCAGGGCTACTCTCATAGCGCACCGCGTGGTAGATGATGCGATTCGTGTCGCGGCCTTCGGCCTTGGGCCGCCTGTCCAGATGATTACGATCCCCGGAGGCGGGCACGCCCAGGTTCGCGATGATATCAAGGCGATCGAAGACGGCGTGAACGAGTGGAAACTCATCGAGAGCGACGCGTTGGAGAAGCACCTTGAGCAATCCGCAGGTGATGTGGACAAGGCCGAATCTACGTCAACTTCGCCTCCGGGCGACGGGTGATGCGGTAGCTCGGTCTCCCACTCGGCCGTAACGGAGCACACGCCTGTGGGATGCCAATATTCCATCCGTATCTGGGGCGTTGACATGCTGAGCTGTCTGGGCCGGCCCTGAGGCACGACGCCCCCACGGACATCCAGCGCTACGATCTTGGGTCGGTGGCTTCTTGAGGCGCGAAGAGATGGGAAGAGATGGATGGAAGGTTGGCACCCCACAACCACCTAAGCGTGTTCTGTGAGGGATGACGCGGCACCTTGTGAAGGGCAGGTGCTCGGAGACCATGTGTAGCGTCGCCAGCTGACCCCGAACAGCTGGAACTACCTGCCATTCTGGGGCAAGGAGATCCGTGACGACGCTCGAGCATTCGCTTGCGCCATCTTGCAGGTCCTTTAGACGTAGGCTGGCCCGGCTGAGCGAGCTTCGGATGCGCCTGGGGCTCTAGAGACGGAGCGCCGGCCGCTTGACGGGGCCGCCGCTGTACCAACGGTGAGGGGCTCATCGTGGCATCGTCATTCACTTGGATGGCATACGCCGAAGCCGAGCGGCGCCAAGTCCTGGACGTCATCACGCTCTTCAGCGAACGCGATACACGGGATGAGCTGGGCATCGGCAGTGTGCGGGACAGTCTCTCCGATCTTCTTTTCCCTGGCACCAACGTCATCCAGACACGCGCCCGCTACTTCCTGTTCATTTCCTGGGTGTACCTGGAGCTGGAGCGGCTACGCGTGCCATCGCGCGACATCGAGATGCGGGCGCGAAAGGCGGAGACGGCACTGATCGAACCACTCTCCCATTCCGACGATGCCGGCGGCATCATCGGCATCGACGCCGGCCTGAGCCTGAAACGGCTGGCCAGCAACGTCTACTGGCTGGGCCTGCGCCGGTGGGGCATGCGAATCTTCCCAGGCTCTCAAGAGCAGTACCACCGTTCCCTCGACCGCTTCTACGCGGGAGCACGCGACGGGCTCCGCAACGACGACGGCGAGCCGCTGGACGAAACGGGCACGATCAACTGGCATACCGGTCTGCCGCCGACCCCCAGGAACTTCCCAGAAGGCATCTCATTTCAACTAGCGCGTGTCGAGGCGGAATACCTCCGAGAGCGGCTCATGGCGCGCGCTCCCGGAACCCTTCTCACCCACCTCGTTGACGTCGGAACAGCGTTCGAGCCGGTGCAGTTCCCCTGGGAGCACCCGCTGGCGTCCGAACTGCCGCGGCATCTCGAAACCCAGCTGGAGCACGCCAGGAACTTCTCCGAGGCCATGCACGGGGCGGTGCTGCTCTACAACCTGATCCTCGGGGAGTTGAGCAAGCGGAAGGATCGGGAAGAGCACTACCGAACGGCGCTGCGGGACTGGACGGCGCTTGTGACGAGGCGTCGGGGAATGCTGGCCAGGTGGGGCCGGGAGGACTTCTGGCAAACCGTCACCTCCGCCGGCTATGGCATTCCTCTCGCCACGAGGCAGTTCGTCAACCGCTGGCTGGACGTCGCCCTTTCCGTAGCGACGTCGCAGCGGTCCGTCGGAGTCGACGACGGCGCCCGAGAACTTATCTCTCATCGCGAGCGATTCCTCAAGCGTGACCGCTCCCGCTTGACCAACCGCCGGGCACTCGAACGCTGGAGCGGCAGCGCGGGAGACCGGCAACTGGCCTATCGGTGGGCGACCGTCCAGCAGATCGTATTGGACATCCTGGCGGGCCTCCGCTGCGGAGACTCTGATGCTTGAGCCGCTTGAGCGCCGGCTCTTGCTCCAGGCGCTGCGGCCGCCGCCTGACGGCTACGGCCTGGACCGGGCGGTCGGCACGACATTCTCGCTCGATCTCCTTGCACTGCTCCGCGTCCCGCTTGCCTTCACACTTTTCGACTGGGAGGACGAGCAAGGTCGCACCCGGCCCAGTCCTCTTGCGCTGCTCGAGGCGCTGCGCCGCCACTCCGACAGTCTGGTAATCTTCTGCCAAGCCGGCCAGATTGGCATCCCTCGATACGAACGTCTCTACGGGTATCTGGAGAACTCCGTCGTCGAGGTGGTGCCGCCTGCCGCCGAGGCGGTCTTCCATCCGAAAGTCTGGGCCCTCCGGTTTGTCGGGCCAAAGCCGCCGGTCTTGTACCGTCTCCTGGTTCTCAGCCGCAACCTGACCTTCGACCGTTCCTGGGACACCATGCTCGTCCTCGAAGGGCAGGTTGCCGCCCGACAGAATGCCTTCGCTCGCAACCATCCTCTGGGTGACTTCTTTGCCGCCCTGCCGGGGATGGCCTGTCGGAAGGTGCCTGAACGTGTGCTAGGCGATGTCGACCTGGTCCAGCAGGAGTTGCGGCGCGTCCAATTCCAGCCTCCGGGCGGATTCGACCAGATGGAGTTCCTACCATTCGGCATCCGCCTTCGGCGCTCCTGGCCCTTCGAGACGAGGGTGGACCGGATGCTCGTGATCTCACCCTTCGTGTCCGCCGACTGCCTCGCCCGTTTGACCGAAAAAGGCCACGACCACGTTCTGGTCTCCCGGCCGGAGACGCTGGAGCCTCTAGGGCCGGCCTTCCTGGCCCGGTTCGGCGCGGTCAAGGTCCTGAGCGATGTGACGATCCCGGAGCGTGTGGCCGAGTACACCGATACGGATCAGGAAGCCGTCAACGACGCGGTCATGGAACCTGGGGAGGACTTGCTGACTGGGCTCCACGCGAAGGTCTACGTCGCCGACGCGGGATGGAAGGCGCACGTTTGGACCGGCTCCGCCAACGCGACCACCGCCGCCTTCGGCGGCAACGTGGAATTCCTCGTCCGGTTGGATGGCAAGAAGAGCGCCTGCGGGGTCGACGCGGTGCTGAAGGAGCGTGCGGACCAGCCGTCCTTCGCTGATCTCCTAGAGGACTACCAATCGCCGGAAGAAGCGCCAGGCGATGCAGCGCGCGAGGCGCTCGAGAGGAGGTTGGAGAGAGTCCGGCATCGACTAGCGGCGCTTCCCCTGGTGGCTCGGGTCAGTCCCGCTGAGACGCAGGGACTGTACACACTCACTGTTTCGCGGTCTGCCGGGTTCCCCCTCGATCTAGAAGGCGCCTCGGCGCGCTGCTGGCCAGTCTCGCTGCAGGAGTCTGCGGCCGTCCCCCTGATCGGCGCGGCCGACAACGCCAGCGAAGAGTCGGTCGTGGCCGAGTTCATCTCCGTCTCCTTCGAGGCGATAACCTCCTTCTTCGCCGTGGATCTCGTGCTGGACGAAACTCCGCATCGGGTCTCCGCCCGGTTTGTCCTGAACCTGCCTCTGGTCGGTGCCCCGTCCGACCGCCGACAACGTATTCTCCGCTCGCTGCTGTTGGAGAAGGGCGCCGTCCTTCGATACTTGCTCTTTCTGTTGGCCTGGGAAGACCTTGACCCCGGACGTGTCCTTGGTGCGATCACCGGGACCACCGGCGAGGCTCCGGTATCTGCCGAGCCCCACCTCCCGATTCCGCTGTTGGAGTCGATGGTGCGGGCGCTGGCCCGCAGTCCCGGGAAGCTCGACGACATCGCCCGCTTGGTGGACGACCTGGGGGAGACGCCCGAGGGCCGGGCACTACTGCCCGAGGGCTTTGAAGACGTCTGGGGACCGATCTGGAGGGTGCGACAGGGGCTGTCGGCATGAGCGATACCCCGGGACCGGGCGTCGAGAAGGCGCTCGAAGGCCTCAAAGACTTCCAGCGGAACACGGTGGAGTACGTCTTCCGGCGGTTGTACACGGAGAGTCCACCGACCCGGCGCTTCCTGATTGCCGACGAGGTCGGCCTGGGGAAGACACTGGTCGCGCGAGGGGTCATTGCCCGCGCCATCGAGCACCTGTGGGAGCGGGTGGAGCGCATCGACGTCATCTACATCTGCTCCAACGCCGAGATCGCGCGACAGAACATCAACCGCTTGCTGGTTCGAGTGCCTGGCATGCGGGACGTGCCACTCGCGTCGCGGATCGGGTTGCTTCCCGCCAAGCTGAGCGACCTACAGGGGAACAAGGTCAACTTCATCTCCCTCACGCCGGGTACTTCGTTCGACCTGAAGTCCAGTCTGGGGCAGGTCGAGGAGCGCGGACTCCTCTACCGCCTGTTGGTTGAGGCGTGGGATCTCAGCGAGCGGAGCGCTGCCCCTGAGAAGGTGCTGCAGGGCGGTGCCAGCCTGAAGCGGTTCCGCCAAGAGGTAGCCGAGTACCGGGGCAAGCACATCGACCCAACGCTGACCGGCAAGTTCATGGAGGCTTTGGCGGACCACGGTGGCGCTGGATATGGCTATCGCTCGCGGTTCGAGGCACTCTGCGAGGCCGCGCGCCACCGGAAGGGCGTCCCACGAGCGCTGTGGCGGGAGCAGGCCCAGCTCGTCGGTGAACTGCGCCGGCTGCTCGCGGAGAGCTGCATCGAGGCACTAGAGCCGGACCTGATCGTCTTGGACGAATTCCAGCGCTTCAAGCACCTCCTGGACCCGGGAAGCGAGGGCGGCGTTCTCGCCCAGCGGCTCTTCCAGTACACGGACGGGGCCACCGGGGCGGAGGCCAGGGTCCTCCTCATGTCGGCCACGCCATACAAGATGTACACGGTCAGCGGCGAAGCGGGGGACGACGACCACTACCGTGATTTTGTCAAGACGTTGCAGTTCCTCGTGGACGACGAAGGTGAGCGGTCCGAACTGGAACGCCTGCTCGGAGAGTACCGGCGCCAGTTGTACCGGTTGGGGGACCGCGACGGCGCGGCGGGCGCCGTTGACCGTTTGCGGGGACTCAAGAGCGAACTGGAGGAGCGGCTCCGTCGGGTGATGGTACGCACGGAGCGACTGGCCGTCTCAGAGGACCGGAAAGGAATGCTCGTGCAGGTTCCTTCCAGCGGTGTGCGCCTGGAGGCGCGTGACCTGGCGTCGTACGTGGCGCTAGAGAAGGTGTCAGGCCTGCTGTCTGGCCTGTCTGAGGGAAGGGGGACGGCCGGGGCGGATCTGCTTGAGTACTGGAAGACGGCGCCCTACCTTCTGAACTTCATGGAGGCCAGGAACTACAAGCTGAAGCAGACCTTCCAGGACATGCTGGGAATGGTGAGTGCCCGCGCCTCGTTGGCCAGCACCCTGGCCGGCCCGGAGGGCCTGCTCTTCCCCTGGAACGAGTGGTCCTCATACCGAGAGATCGACCCGCAGAACGCACGGCTGCGTGCGCTCCTCGCGGACACCGTTGGGGCTGGCGCCTGGCGTCTACTGTGGGTGCCCCCGTCACTACCCTACTACGCCCTTGATGGTCCCTTCGCCGAGGCCATAGGTTTCACCAAACGGCTGATCTTCTCTGGCTGGAATGTTGTCCCCAAGGTGCTCAGCAGCCTCCTCAGTTATGAGGTGGAGCGCCAGATGGTCCGCTCGGCCGAGGCCGACCCGGGGGACCCCGCAAGCATCAACAGATGGCGCAGACCTCTCCTACGCTTCGCCCGAGCCGAGGGGCGGCTCACCGGTATGCCCATTCTGGGCCTCCTGTATCCGTCCGTCACCCTTGCCAACGAGGGGGACCCCCTGGTCCACGCTGGCCGCCTCATGCTGGATCGCGGCGCGCCCGCGGAAGGCCTCCCGTCGCTCGACGAGGTGCTGCAGAGCATCGAGGCGCAGATGGCGCAACTGCTGCACTCACTGGACGAGGGCGACCGCTCTGGGCCACCGGACGAGTCCTGGTACTGGGCGGCGCCGATCCTGCTGGACCTCCGATTCGACCCCAACGCCACCGTGGCCTGGTTCTCGAGGCCAGACCTGGCGTCGAAATGGAACGCGGGCGACCGGGAGCCGGAGGAAGACGGAGAGGAGTCCCGCTGGGCGGAGCACGTGAGTGAGGCGAGGCGCCTGCTTGCCAGCGAACTACAACTCGGGCCGCGGCCTGCCGACCTCGCGCGCGTGCTTGCGCTGCTCGCGGCCGCAGCGCCGGGGGTCGCTGCGCTGCGGACGCTCACCAGCCGTGCCGTGCCCCTCTCCATTCAGCCTCCGTCCGTAGCGGTTAGGGATGCGGCCGGCCGCATCGGTTGGGCCTTCCGGAACCTGTTCAACCACCCGGAGGTGATCTCCCTTATCCGGGGGCTGAACGCTCAAGAGCCCTACTGGCGACGAGTACTGGAGTATTGCGCGGCTGGCGGGCTGCAGAGCGTCCTGGACGAATACGCCCATATTCTGGAGAGTATCCTGGGTCTATCGAATCCCGCAGTCGACGAGCGCGCCGACGCCCTCTCTGAGGCGATGCAGGCGGCGCTGCGGATCCGCGCCTCCGTGGTCGGCGCCGATGAGGTGGACATGGCCCTATCCAGCGGTCTGCGGGGGCGTCGGATGCGGCTTCGGTTCGCTGCCCGGTACGCGGCTGACCGCACAGAAGACACCGGCGACATCACGCGGCCCGGCCAGGTGAGAGATGCCTTCAACTCGCCATTCTGGCCCTTCGTACTGGCCACCACCTCCATTGGGCAGGAAGGGCTCGATTTTCACCCGTATTGCCACGCCGTGGTTCACTGGGATCTGCCGTCCAACCCGGTGGATCTCGAACAGCGGGAAGGACGGGTTCACCGGTACAAAGGCCACGCGGTGCGGAAGAACCTGGCGCTCCGCTACCGTCGCGCGGCGCTGGCCGCGGCCACGCTGGGCAGACTCGAACCTGGGCGGCCGGACAGTGACCCGTGGGAGTACGTGTTTTCCTCCGGGAAGCGCGACCGCCCTGCCGGAGCCTCGGACCTGATTCCGTTCTGGGTATATTCGCTTGAAGGGGGCGCTCGGGTGGAGCGCCATGTGCCCACCCTACCGCTAAGCCGCGACGTGGAACGGCTGGCAGCGCTATGCCGCTCGCTAGCCCTGTATCGCATGGTGTTCGGCCAACCACGCCAGGAGGACCTGCTGGCGTTCCTCATAACGCGCATCCCCGAAGACCAGGCCAAGCAGATGCTTGGGGAGCTGCGCATCGACCTGGCGCCGCCGAAGGCCGACGACAGGGCTCTACGTCAACCAGTGTGGACAAGGTTAAGGAGCCTTAGCCAAAACCTGTGGGCGTCAAGAATCTCATCCGAATCTGACGATTGACCCAAGACGGCGTCCGCGCAAGCCTCACTTGGCGGGCCTAGGAAGTCCATCGGCACGGATCACAGCCATACGGATCGAATTCTTGGGCCCTACAGGTAAACCGCTACAGAATCGTCCGGCGCTATGAGCACCCGTTCACGCAGGGTACCCATGACCCGCGGGGTGCGCTAGAAAGGCCACCGCCAGCGACGGCGCTGTAGAGGACGCATCGTTGCCCGGGTTGCACGCACCTAGGGTTCTCGCGACGCCCGAACTGGTATGCGTGCCGTGGGAGTACCGATCCTGGCCCTCCTCAGGGCAGCCCTGAGCTCATCGTCAATATCGCGGTCTAGAAGCCAGTCTATGTAGTCGACTGGTACCTCACTCAGCAGTCTGCCCTTGTGCTTTCCAAAAGGCATGCGCTGGATGCTGGTCACCTCGAACAGCTCGTCAGTGTCGTCAGGGTGGCCCCCAGCCAGGTAGCAGTCAATCAAGTGCTTGAGCAGCGAGCACGTGGTGGCTACATCCCCTCGCGCCCGGTGTGCCGTCGACCCGTCGACATCCGCACCAAGGCCGAGATACGAGTTCAGAGATTCCAAACTGTAGGATTCGCATCCCGGAACGAGATTCTGGGCGAGTCGCAGGGTGCACAAGAACCTGGGGTTGCCTTCGGCAAGTCGCTGCGACCGCCCAAGCAGAACGGAGTCGAAACTTGCGTTGTGGCAAACGGCCGTAAGAACTGGGATGTAGAGCTCGCTGTGGTTTTCGACGGCTTGCTCGAGTATTGGCGCCTGAGCTACGTCGCTGTCGGAGATCCCGTGAATTCTGGATGCGTCGGCGGGAATCGGACGACCAGGGTTGATGAGCGTGCTGTCGGATGAGAGCACCGTTCCGTCACCCCGCATGATCGCCCATGCTAGCTCAACAACCGCGTCTTTCTTGGGGTCCAACCCGGTGGTCTCAGTATCTAGAACCCGAAACAACTGAGAGCGGATGGGGGTGCTCACCACAGCCTCACAGCACAGTAGGTATCCGTGCGGGCCTCAACAAGAAGCCCGCACCAACGATGCTATTCATATCCCTGCGCTGATTGTAGTGATTTGACCGGCTGCACGTCCAGCGAACGCCAACCGGTGTAGGTAGTCAGCGACCTTCGAATATGCGCAAGCGCCTCCTTGCGGACACGAGCTGACGGCGGCAGAACCCCATGCGTATCTGGAGGGAGTTGACGCGGCGAGCTGTCCGGGCCGGCGCTCGGCCAAAATGTCCAGAGGGAGGTTCAGCCCCGGGTGTTCGGGTGGGCGGCTTCTTGACCAGCGGCAAGGCGGATGCGATATTGGCACCCCACAGCACCGTGGTGGAGCGCATGTGTCGACAGGTCTGCCCTCTCCGCATCTGCGAGAGCACGTCCGGGGTTCAGCAAAGGGTCATCATCCGCCGGCTCCTGCCCGGATTCGGGACCGGGCCTGAGGCTGGCGCATTCGAGGAGGAGGCCGGTGATCGACTTCCCGATCGTTGACGCCCATGTGCACACCTACCCGACGGCGGAGATCGGCCTCCAAGCTACGCAGGGCCTCGGCCAGAGCGGGTACAGCGGCACCGTCGAGGAGCTGCTGGAGCTGATGCGCGGCGGCAACATCGAGAAGGCGGTCATGGTCAACATGACCCCGGTCGCGGACATGCGGGACGCTGCCCTCGCCCGCGGCCAGAGCGAGGAGGAGGCGCACATACTGGTCATCGAACGGCTCAAGCGACGGAACACCTGGACCTGCCAGGTAGCGCGGGAGCACCCCGAGCTGGTGGCGTTCATCAGCCTGGACCCCAGCATGGGTGAGGAGGAGGCCGCGGCTGAGGTACGGCGTGCAGTCGGGCTAGGGGCCTGCGGCATCAAGCTGCATCCCGCCTCACAGCGCTACTTCCCTTCCGACCGCAGCCTGTGGGGAGCCTATGAGGAAGCCCAAGCGCGTGGCCTCCCCATCATCTCACACTCGGGCGCGGCTGCCGAAGGGCGCGGCGAGTCGCCGCATGCACGGCCGCTGCAATTCAGGGAGGTCCTGGAAACCTTTCCGCGCCTCACGCTCGTCCTGGCTCACCTGGGACTGGGCTGCGTGGAGGAATCGTTGGAGATGGCAGGGCGCTTCCCCAACCTCTTCTTCGACAGCTCAGCCACCATCAACGGGACTGTTGAGACACCGCCCTTCTCGGACGAGGAATCCGTAGACATCATTCGGCACCTTGGTATCCGGCGGGTGCTCTTCGCCTCCGACTGGCCGTGGTTCCACCCCATTCGGGACGTAGAGCGTATCGACCGCCTGGCCCTTTCGGATGGCGAGAAGCGACTCCTCCTCAGGGAAAACGCCTTCCACATTCTCGGGCTTCGCTAGCCTACCTGTTGCCGAGGATGATCTAGCCATGCGCCAACTGATCATGTATTGCGCCGACATCGGGTCGGTGGCCAAGGAACGGTTCGCCTGGGCCCGTGGCAGCGAATCGGCGGGCTCCCTGCGCGTCGATCGGGGCCCGGATATCCGCGAGCTGGTCGAACAGGTAGCCCGGGACCTGAACGGAGATGCTCCGGTGGCGATGGGGTTCGAGTGCCCGTTGTTTGTACCAGTCAGGGATGACCCGAACATGCTGACCAGGGCGAGAGTCGGTGATGGTTCTCGGTCTTGGTCCGCCGCTGCCGGTGCAGGTGCACTTGCCACCGGCATCACGGAGGTGGTGTGGATCCTCCAGGAGATCCGAAGCCGGCTGACAAGCACTCAGCCCGTCTTTGTGAACTGGTCCGAGTTTGCCCAAGTTAACCGGGGCCTCTTTCTCTGGGAGGCATTCGTCACGCAAGCCGCCAAGGGGGAGAGTCACACGGACGACGCCGAGAATGCCGTCCGAGCTTTCTGGGGTTCTCTGCCCAACCCGGAGGGGGCGAATGCTATTCAAGAGACGAGAGTGCATTCACTCCTGGGTGCCGCCCTCCTTCGGACAGGATGGAGCAAGGACTTGGGCCTGTTGGGAATGCCTTGCCTCGTCATCAAGGCATAGAGAATCGGAGGATCCGGGGGGAAGTCACCCGAGGCGGGCTGAGTCGCAGCAGAACGGAGGGGAGCGATGGCAAGGATCACCATCTATCGTTGGGCGAAGGACCGCGGCATCATCCCGCAGGTCGCCTACAGCTGGCGCAGACTGGGCTTGCCAGTAGATAGTGACGGGAGAATTGACCCGGAAAAGGCCGATGTCTGGCTGAGGAGTCGCGGTGAGGAGCGACGACATCGGCGCACGCGCCGTGCAGTGCCAGTGCCCGACAGGCACGCGCTCGTGTCCGAGCTGGCCGCTCGTGAAGAAGAGTCAGTCGTAAAGGGGCTCTGCTCCCTGGGCTTCTTGCGGGCGCAAGGACGGACACTGGCAGCCCATTCGCAACGGGTTTTCTGTGACATCGTATGGAACGAGGTGTACGGATCCCTCTCGGGCACAGGGAACTGCGCTGAGTTCGACCGTTTGCATGAGGGATGGGTTGCGCTATTCCAGAGATCTTTGACAACGGCGCGCGGAGGTCAGCTCAGCTATGGGCAGGGTCAGAAGTCGCTCAATGTCGTTCTCAAGTTCGTCGTAGACTGGGCCAGCCGGCCCGATAGCTCTACCGCGGATAGGCTCCGTCCCTGGCTCCACTGTCCGCTTGACAGGGTCGTGATGCAGTATCTCCATGACCTCTACCCCGAGGACTATCGTCTTCGAATCAGGCCGTTCTATCCTCGGGTCTACGGGCCGCAGAGGTTCCTGCTCGCCAACATGAACGATGAGGCGTACCATGCGTGGCAGGTCTGGATACGGGATCTGTACCCGTCGAAGCCGGTGCTTCTTGACGTCGTGTGGGTTTTCGAGCGACCTGGGTCCGTGAGTGCCCAACGGGCAGGTACTGCTTAGCACGTAGAGGCTCGCCGGTAGCAGGAGCTTCGCGTGAGGAGTGCCGGGCTCCACCTCGATGACTACGAGTGGCCGCCAACCATGACGGAGAGCCAAGCCCGAGTTGACGATTCCGGGCGGGCATACGCTGGGAGCCAGCTTCAGATTCAGATCTACGTGAACCGGCGGCTCGATGAGCTCTCACGGCACGTGCTGAGGGCGTTGCCGTCAGTCGCCTCACGGGGCGCCCACATCCGCTGGGTGTCACCCCTAGAGAGCGACAGGTTCACCGAATACCAGGATCAAGCCTTCCTTCGCGCTGTTGGACTGGAGCACCTCGCCGTCGCATTGAGGACGTTCTGGCCCCGGGGCGGCCCGGTCTGGGACGCCCTCGCAGTGGTGGAGACCGCCCGAACCCCTGGCTGGAGGGGAGTGCTGCTCGTGGAGGCAAAGAGCCACGTGAGGGAAGTCTATGGTGGCGGATGCAAGGCGTCAGAGAGGTCCCGCAAAGCGATAGAGGCAGCACTGGAGCTGACAAAGCGCTGGCTCGGTGCCTCTCCGGACTCCGATTGGACCGGAGCTCTCTACCAGTCGGCCAATCGGCTGGCACACCTCTACTTCTTCCGGGAGGTGGCGAAGGTGCCCGCCTGGCTGGTCAACATCTACTTCTTCGATGACCCTCACTCCCCGACAAGCCGAGAGGAATGGAAGGTCGCTCTTGGTCAGGTGAAGGGAGAGCTTGCCCTGACCGGAGTAGCTATCCCGCACACGGCCGAGCTGTTTCTTCGGGCTGGAGATCGCCGCGAGTTGCTGGACGCGTAGGCAGCGAAGCGGCGGGTTTGGTGCAGCACCCGATCGCGAGGCAGTGGGGTGAAGCTCTGGGCACCCGGTAACACGTTGAAGCGGGTCGAAGTCGTTAGGCCTCTTCTCGCCAGCTGGGAACGGAAGACACATCCGGCTCAGGTACGGCTCCAGGCGTATCTCGAGGAGCTAGCATCCGCAGTCGAACCGCTGCCACGACCGCCCGCCAGGCTCTTCTTGCACATGGACATCGATGCTGAGGAGCCCGGTCGCCTCCTGCACCACCATGATCTGGAGAACTACCTGACGCCTGTCGTTTCCCACCTCGGTGCCGACCGCTTCCAACTTGTCAGCGCTCGGAAGCGAGTAGGCGGCGGCTCGCAGCTCCTCGTCGGGTCCGTACGGCCAGTGGATCAGCTGGCTGCGAGTGAGGGCTGGGAACACTTCGCCTGCTGTGCCGGTGCCGGGACGCAGACGAAAGGCTGGAAGGCGAACCTGCGGGCGGCCCTTGCGGCGTCGAGGCCAGAAGGACTGCTACCCGGGCCGGTGGAAGTGCACCTTGCCTGGCGCTGCTCCCCGCGACGAAACTGGGTGTGGTTGTGGAAGCCTACACTGGACGCAATGGGGCCTGTGCTGGGCGAGCCCGACCCTCAGAATCCATTCAATCCGGCAGACGACCGCGTCGTCTATCTGGCGTTGCATTGCAGCGTTGACGCCATGGCAGGCCACTCGGTAGATGTCGAGATGTGGTGGCGTCCGCAGCGGCCGGCGTGAGGGTGCAAGAATGGCGCTACTACCACAGAGGCCAGGGGGCATGAGCCAACGGTCGCTGACTCTGCTGCTTGAGATCGCTCGTTGTTCCAACGTTGAGGCTTGTCTGGTACACCCGGGGCAGGAGCGCCCCTGCACGGAGATTGTGTCGAGGCAGTCTTCGGCCCTGGCGGACCAGAAAGTGCCGGAACCGTGGAGCGGCGAGTTCGAGGCGGAGTAGTGGGTGCCCGAGGGAGGCAACGTAAGCCAGGGTTTCGGTGGGTCGAGGGCCCGATCGACAAGGGAGCCGAGCACTTCGTCATGACGTACCGAGCAGAAAGTGAACCGGTCGCAAGCATCGGGAAGGGGCAGCGCCGCACCTTCGTAGTGCAGTTTGAATCACGGTGGAGAGAGCTCGACGACGACTCCATGAACGACATCAAGGCAGAACTCGACTTCTACTTGGTCGAACTGGGGGAGCCGGACCCGTGGGCCTATGCCATCTATCATTGCCGAACAGCAGCCAACGTGTACTCCCGGGTGCACTGGGGCTACGTTCCGAGACGAAAAGGCACCCTATCTTGACAGCAACGCTCGCCGGGGTCATCCATGGATCCGGTCTCCTTGTCAGCAGCGAAGCCCAATCTTCGTTATCGGCCCTTGCTAGCCAGGGCGAGGTTCGCAGGCAAGGTGGCCCACATTGTCCCTATCCACTGTGTCCCCTCCAGACAGACATCGCGATATGATCGGCGGGCGATACCTAGCAGGCCTGTCGAAGGGAGACGCATCATGTCCGAAAGGCTTACCTACACAGTGGGCGAGGCCGCCAAGGCGATCGGTGTGGGGCGAGGCTCGGCCTATGAACTGGTGAGGCGGGGCGATCTCAGGACCGTGCACGTCGGGCGCCGAGTTCTTGTCCCGCGAGACGCCGTCCGTGAATTCCTAGGACTGGGGCAAGAGCAAGAAGCCACCTCGGCCAGGGCCACGCCAGAATCGAAGCCTGACGAGGCGACTTACCTGGTCACTATCCGACGCATCCATAAGGCCAGCGACCCTGTGGGGGCCAAGAATCTCATCCGAATCTGACTGATTGACCGAAGACGGCGTCCTCGCGAGCCTTACCGCATCCGTCCTGGAGGAGGCCGCGCCTTCGGTTCTCGATGCGCGACGCTTCTCAGGTGCCACACGTCGAAAACACCCTTGGCAACGTCGATCAATGCGCCTATTCTTTGTGCCAGCCGATCGCGCATCACGGGAGAGACTTCGTGTCTACGATCCACTTGGTTCCCTTCGGACGGCCGGCGACGCGCGCTCTTCAGCGGGCTATTGCCGCCGCGAAGGGCGACGACCCCCTGCAGCCAGTAACGGTCGCCGTCCCTTCCAACTATGCGGGGCTTTCCTTGAGGAGAACCCTCGGCGCGTCCCCAGGCGGCCTCGTCAATGTCCGTTTCATTGTCCTGGCCCGCGTCGCCGAGCTCTTGGGCTCGCCCGTTCTCGCCTCGGCAGGAAAGCGGCCCCTTACGTCAGCCGTTCGCGCCGAGGCGGCGCGGGCGGCGCTCGCGGCGGAGCCGGGTATCTTTGCCCCCTTTCGTGAGAACGCGTCCACTGAACGCAGCCTTGAGGGCACCTTCCGGGAACTCCGGCGGGCCCCCGAGGAGTCGCTGGACGTCATGGCTGGGCAGAGCGCCCGGGCCGCTCAGGTCGTGCGTCTCTACCGTGACTTCCGGGACCGCACGGGGGGCTACTACGACGAAGAGGACCTCGCTTTCGCCGCGGCCGCGTCGGTGGCTGCGGCACCCACGGCCCTGCGGGACATCGGGCACGTCGTTCTGTTCCTGCCGCGCCACCTTTCATGTGGCGAGGGCGCCCTTGTCGACGCGCTGGCTACGGCGGGCCACCTGTCGGCCGTTGTCGGACTGACGGGCGAGGACGACACCGACACCCTAGCGCGAGGAATCGCGGCTCGCCTGGCCGTGTCGCTCGGTCCGGCCACGGAGGAGAGAAAGGCCATTAATGATGGTAGCTCCCGGATCATCCTAGTTACGGACGCTGAGGAGGAAGTGCGCACCGTGCTGCGCCTCGCCTCCGCGCGCCTGGCCGCCGGCATTCCCCTTCATCGCATCGCAGTCTTCTATAGGGCCGCCCAGCCGTACGCGCTTCTGACCCAGGAGCAGTTCCGGGCGGCAGGCGTCCCCTTTCACGGCCCTGGTGTGCGCTCTCTCGCTCAGACGGCGACGGGCCGCACCGTGCTCGGCCTCTTCCGGGTGCGCGAGTCCGGCTTCCGTCGGGATGTCCTTGCCGACTGGCTCTGTGGCGGGCCCGTACTGGAGGAGCAAGATGGCGCTCCGGCACCTGCCCAGCGCTGGGACCTCGTCTCCCGGTCGGCGGGGATCGTTCGCGCGCCGGAGCAGTGGCGCGACCGTCTCGCACGTCATGTCCGGTCGCTCCAAGCAGAAAGGGGGAGCCTCGAGGAGCGCGAAAACGTGACTGAGGGCAGCCTCCGCCGCATCGACTCCGAGATCGAGTACGCTGAACGGCTCGCCCGCTTCGTCGAGCGGCTAGCCTCTGACCTCCAGTACACCGGTCAACTGACATGGCCAGCCTTCGCCGCTTGGGCCAGAGGTCTTCTTGAGGGCTATCTTGGCGGTGAGGGGCACCGACGCGACTGGCCGGAGGGAGAGATCGAAGCGCACCGGTCGGTGGTTGCGGCGGTCGAGGGCCTGGCCGAGCTTGCGGCCCTGCGGCCGAAGATCGATGAGCCGACGTTCCGTCGTGCCCTGGAGCGGGAGCTTGAGGCATCGGCTGGGCGTGTGGGGCGCTTCGGCGAGGGCGTCTTCCTGGGCCGGCTCGCCGACGCCATGGGATGCGACTTCGATGTGGCGTTCCTGGTGGGGATGAGCGAGGGGTTACTGCCCCCGCGCGACAGAGACGACCCCCTCATCCCGGATCGGGAGCGGCTGGAGGCTGGCGAGGACGTGCCCCTGCGCACTGCGCGGTCGGAAGAGGAGCGCCACAACTATCTCGCTGCCCTGGCTTCCGCGAAGGAGCGCGTCTTTCTCTTCCCGCGCACCGATGTCCGCGGCCAGCGAGGCAAGATGCCCGCGCCCTGGCTGCTGCGGGAGGCCTCGCAACTGGAGGGGCGCCCGCTTTACAGCTCGGACCTCCTCGATCCGGCCTCGCGGCCGTGGCTGACGGTCGTGCCTTCTTTCCAGTCCGCCATTGGCGGAGGGCCGGCCCCCGGCTCTCTTCAGGAGTATGACCTCCGCAGTCTCCTGCGCTGGCGCCTGGCTGGGCACCCTGCCCTCGAGCACTACCTCGTGAGAGCTGAAGCCGTCCTCCGCGGTGGCCTCGAGGCTGACATCGAGCGCCAGACTGAGCGCTTCACACGCTGGGATGGCTGGGTCGGTCCGAATGCGGCACCGGTCCCTTCAGCCGATCGGCCGGTCTCGGCAAGCGCTCTCCAAACGTGGGCTCAATGCCCCTTCCGCTACTTCCTGGGCAACGTCCTTCGCGTCGCGGAGACGGAGCGGCCGGAGGACGCGCTGACGATCAGCGCCGCCGACCGCGGCACCGTCCTCCACCGGGCGCTGGAGCGCTTTCTCCGCGAGGCCCAGCCTCGTGAGTCTCCGGGTCACCGGTGGGCCGATGCCGAGCGCGACCTGATGCGAAGGATCGGCGAGGAGTGCTGCGCGCAGGCCGAGGCCGAGGGCATCACGGGGAGATCCCTGCTCTGGCGGCTGGAGCGGGCGCGCATACTGCGGGACTTGGACGGCTTTCTGGCCAAGGACGAAGAGGTGAGGGCCGAGCTGGGCGTGGTGCCTCTCGAGGTGGAGGTTTCTTTCGGGCTTGCGGATCCCGGCTCGAAGAAGGCGGCAAATGTCGAGCTGGGAGACGGCCGGGCGATCGCGGTCCGCGGCAAGATCGACCGCGTCGACCGGGCGCCGGACGGCTCACGGCTCGTCGTCATCGACTACAAGAGCGGCTCTCCGTATTCCTTCCGCAAGCTGAGTGAGGACCCCGTCAAGCGGGGTGAACTGCTGCAGCTGCCGCTCTACGCCGTTGCGGCCCGCAGTGTCTATGGCGAAGCGCCGGTCCGTGCGTTCTACTGGTTCGCTACTGAGCAGCAGTCCTATGACCACAAGGGTTATGAGGTCGATGACAGGGTGATGGGCCGGTTCAAGGAGGTTCTCGGCGTGATCCTGGATGGCATCGAAGCCGGCGTTTTCCCGTCTCATCCCGGGCAGCGAAGCCTCGACGGCTTCGAGAGTTGCCGCTACTGCCCCTACGAGGCGGCGTGCGCCCGGCAACGCGACCGCGTCTGGGAGCGCAAGCGGGGCGCACCGGCGCTCGCTGCCTACGTCCGACTGACGGAGGGCGAAGACGATGACTGAACCCTTCCAGCCAGCCGACCAGGCGCAGCGCAGCCGCATACTGAACGATCTCGACAGCACACTTTTCGTCGAGGCGGGCGCCGGCACGGGGAAGACGTCCTCGCTCGTCGGCCGCATCGTGCGGCTCGTCGCCACTGGCCGGGCCGAGATGGGACGGGTCGCGGCTATAACCTTTACCGACAAAGCGGCGGCGGAGCTGCGTGACCGGGTGCGCGAGGAGATGGAAAAGGCGGCTCGCGACGAGCAACTGCCGACCGACGAACGAACTCGCATCGAGGCGGCCCTCCCCCAGATCGACGCCGCAGCCATCGAGACGCTACACAGCTTCGCCCAGCGAATCCTAACCGCGCATCCTCTCGAGGCAGGGCTGCCGCCGGCCGTCGGCGTGCGGGACGAGGTCGTCTCCTCAATAGCTTTCGAGGAGCAGTGGCGCGACTACGTCGATGGTCTCCTCGAGAAGGCCTCCCTGGAGGAGGTCCTCCTGCGGGCCCACCTCCTCGGGCTGGACCTCAGCCACTTGCGCGGACTGGCGATCGCCCTTCACAAGAACTGGGACCGCGTCGAAGATACTGATCTCACCGCGCCGGCCCTTCCGGCTGTCGATACGGCGCCGATCGTGGCTGCGCTCGATGAAGCCTGCGGACTCACAGATCGCTGTGTCGATCAGACCGATTATCTCTTCCAGCATCTTCAGTGGCTTGGAGGCTATCGCAACCGTGTCGCAGGCGCAGAAGGCGAGATCGACGCCCTGCGCATACTCGCGGAGCCACGCAAGATCAGCCACACTAAGGGGCGCAAGACGAGCTGGGCTGGCATCACGCCTGACGATATCCGCAATAGACTGGCTGAGGCCCAGGAGTCGCGCCGGGCGTTGCTCGACAACCAACGCGCGGCGATCCTCGGGGCGTTGCTTGTCGAACTGCGAGGCTTGGTCCTGTCCTACGCCGCCGAGCGTCGTCGGGAGGGGAAGCTGGAGTTCCATGACCTCCTCGTCCTGGCCCGAGACCTTCTGCGCCGGGACGCGACCGTGAGGCGAGCCATGCGCTCGCAGTTCTCCCACCTGCTCATCGATGAGTTTCAGGACACGGACCCGATCCAGATTGAGTTGGCCGTTCTTCTCGCCTGCGGGGACGGGGATGCATCCCCAACCTGCTGGGAAGAGGCTGACGTGGAGGAGGGCCGGCTCTTCTTCGTGGGCGATCCGAAGCAGTCCATCTACCGCTTCCGGCGGGCCGACATCGCCCTCTACAGACGCGTTCATGACCGGTTCGCCGACCGCACGGTCAATCTCACCCAGAACTTCCGGTCGCTGCGGCCGGTCATCGACTGGGTGAACGCCGTCTTCGCCGACCTCATCGGCAACGGCGAGTCGGAGGCGCAAGCCCCTTACATCCCCCTAGACTGGCGCTGGGAGGCCAGAGACGGCGTGCCTTCCGTCCGCGTCATCGGTGAGGCTGCCGCCGAAAACATGCCCGAGATTCGACGCCGGGAGGCACGCGAGATCGCGACCGTAATCCGGCAGGCAAAGTCAGACGGCTGGCCCGTCGCCGGTAAGGACGCCCGGGACGAGCGTGCCATGCGGCCGGCGTGCTACGCCGATGTGGCCATCCTTCTCCCCACCCGAACGGGGCTCCCTTCACTGGAGAGAGCGCTGGACGAGGCCGGCGTCCCTTATCGCGTCGAAAGTCGGGCCCTCCTCTATGACACGCAGGAGGTACGCGACCTCCTGACGATATTGAGGTCGATCGACGACCCAACCGATGAGGTTGCGCTGGTGACGGCGCTGCGCACGCCCGCCTTCGCCTGCGCGGACGACGACCTCCTCCGCTTTGTCCAGGCCGGCGGCCGCTGGGACTACCGGCGGAATCCCCCTGACTCGCTGCCCGAGGACAATCCGGTAGCCGTGGCCATGACTGCTTTGCGCGACCTGCACCGTCAGCGCTGGTGGCGGCCGCTCAACGAGATCGTCGAGGCCGTTATCCGGGAGCGGCGCCTCTTCGAACTCGCCTTCGCCCACAGAAGGCCGCGCGAGCACTGGCAGCGGCTGCGTTTCGTCCTCGACCAGGCGCGCGCCTTCGTCGAGGCGGGGGGCTCTACCCTGCGCCAGTTCGTCGAGTGGGCCGAGCTCCAGGCGGAGGAGGGGACGCGTGTCGTCGAGACGGTCGTTCCGGAGGCGGACGACGATGCCGTGCGCATCCTCACGGTCCACGCCTCCAAGGGGCTCGAGTTTCCCATCGTCGTCCTCGCTGGCCTGAACGTGACTTCGGGGCCAAGGTCAGGCCCCGCCGTGCTCTGGGAACCGGATGGCCAGCCTGAGGTTCGGCTCGGCTCGCAGAACGCCTACTTCCAGACAGCGGGCTTCGAGCAACTGGCGGCCCTCGAGGGGCGGATGGACGAAGCCGAGAAGGCGCGGCTGCTCTACGTGGCGGCCACGCGCGCGCGACCACCTCGTCCTGAGCCTCCACCACAAGGCCGGGGACGCCTGCTTCGCGGCGCGCCTCAAGTCGCTCTGCCAGGGCATCCCCGATCTCTGGACGCCGATCGAACTCGTTGACCTGCCGCCGGAGCCGATCTCCGACGGCCACAAGTACGAGTTCGACGACAGCCCCGAACAGCGAATCCAATGGCTCGAGCAGCGAGCGGAGCGAATCGCCGCACTGTCTCAAGCGCCCGTCCTCGCTGCCACAACCATCGCCAGGCAAGCCACGGCGGAAGACGACCCGAACCTCGACAAGGATCAGCCGGTCGAGGAAATACCGCCGTGGCGGCGTGGTCGCGCCGGGACCGCTCTGGGACGTGCTGTTCATGCTGTCCTGCAGACTGTCAATCTCGCGACCGGCGACGGCCTTGCGGGGGCGGCATCGGCCCAGGCGGCGGCAGAGGGCATACCTGATCGCGCTGACGAGATCGAGCGGTCGGTGCGGGCGGCCTTGGGTTCGTCCTCTGTGCGAGCCGCCGTCGAGTCGGGCCGCTACTGGCGCGAGGTGTACGTAGCTGTGCCCATCGAAGGGGTGATGATCGAGGGGTTCATCGACCTGCTATACGAGACGCCGGAAGGCCTCGTCGTCGTGGACTACAAGACGGACCGGTTGCCGAGCGAGGCCGAACTCAATGCTGCTCTCGAACGCTATCGGCTACAGGGCGCGGCCTACGCTCTCGCACTGAACGAGGCCCTTAGGCGGGCCGTGGCGCGCTGCCGATTTGTGTTTGTGAGCCCGGCGGGCTGCGTCGAGAGGGAGGTGGCGGATCTTACTGCAGACGTCAGCGAAGTAAGAAGGGCAGTCAGCAAGTAGGGCGGCACATGCAGGATCGATACGTCGGTGACATCGGAGATTTCGGCAAGTACGGACTGCTGCGAGCTCTGTGCGGCCATAGCCCCGATGACGAGCCGAAGCTCAAGCTTGGGGTCGTGTGGTACCTGGTGCCGGAAGAGGAAAGGAACGCCGACGGCAAGCACACGAACTACCTGATGGATGGCCGCGATCCGCACGCCTACAGGGATTGCGACCAGGAGCTCTTGGAGAAGCTCGCGCTCTTGGTTTCGAGCAGCCAACGCTCGGTTCGTGCCGTCCGCGAGGCGGGGATCTTGCCTCCCGGCACGGTGTTTCACGAAGAGCCGCTGACATTCGCCCAAACGGACGGGGGCGGCCGCTCGGGAGGGGATGCCAGAGCGACTCGAAGGCGGATCTGGCTCCAGCACGCGCTAGACGCCACCTCATGTGCCGACATCGTCTTCCTTGATCCTGACAACGGACTCGAATGCAAGACCGTAGGCCCGCATTCAAGGCGGGGGCCGAAGTTCGCATATCTTGAAGAGATGGTGAGTTTCTTTGAGCGGGGGCAAAGCCTGGTCGTCTACCATCATTTGAACCGAACCAAACCCGGCTCCGAGCAGATCGCCTATCGCGTGAATCAGTTGCGCGATTCACTTCGACTTCGCGAAGCGCCATTCGCTCTCGCATATCACAGGGGCACAGCTCGTGCCTTCTTCGTAGTCCCGAATTCGAAGGACGGTGAAATACTGTCACGGAGATTGAAGCATTTGCTGGCGAGCCCTTGGTCTCGGCACTTCGACCGCCAAGGGACGAGGCTCTGATCAATTCGAGGGGAGTCTAATAGCGTCCGTCTTCTCATGGATGGACTACTCCGAGCACGAGCGGCGAAGAGCGTGGGGGCGCATTGCGGAGGGACCGGCTCAGGGACGAGGCCCGTCTGTGAGCGAGAGAATCCGAAGAGTAGACAGTCTGGGCCAGGCATGTGCTGGGAGCCAGTTGCAGATCCAGCTCTGGGTCAACCGACGATCCAGGGAGCTATCTCAGGCGGTGCTCGCGGCGTTCCCCTCGCTGGCTTCCCTGAACCCCAAGATCCGCTGGGTGTCGCCCCTGGAGAGCGCGGGATTCGTGGAGTATCAGGATCGCGAGTTCCTGCACGCTGTCGCACTGGAGCGCTGCGCCGCGGCACTGAGTCGATTCTGGCCCCGGGGCGGCCCGGTCTGGGACGCCCTGGCAGCGGTGGAGACCGCTCGAACCCCCGACTCGAGGGGAGTGCTACTCGTGGAGGCAAAGAGCCATGTGAGGGAAGTCTATGGTGGCGGATGCAAGGCGTCGGCGAGGCCCCGCAAGGCGATCGAGGCGGCACTGGAGCTAACGAAGCGCTGGCTCGGTGTCCCTTTGGACTCCGATTGGACCGGAGCTCTCTACCAGTCGGCCAATCGGCTGGCACACCTTTACTTCTTCCGGGAGGTCATGGGAGTGCCGGCGTGGCTGGTCAATGTCTACTTCATCAATGATCCCCACTCGCCCACAAGTCTTGCGGAGTGGAAAGTCGCTCTTGCAGGGGTTAAGGCCGAGTTGGGGCTTGCCGGGATCAGTCTTCCGCATGCCGCGGATCTCTTCTTGGAGGCCGGGAAACGCGGCGAGCTCCTAGGGGGGAGAGAGGAGCCCGCCGCGAACGAGTAGGCTGGCCCGGACAGACTCCCGGTCGGCAAACCGTTGGCTGGCTCGCCTGGCGGTTCGCGCATGAACCCAATTGAACGCTATCGCGGAAGCCTCCTCGGCATGGCCGTTGGGGATGCTCTGGGCACCACGCTGGAGTTCAGAAGCCCCGGCTCGTTGGACCCCATCGACGACATTCTGGGTGGGGGTTGTGGGGTGCCAAAACCCCATCCGTATCTGAAAGCGGTTGACTCTGCAGGGTATATGGGCCAGCCTTGAGGCACCGTCTCCTCACGGAGATCCAGCCCCCCGGGAGTACCCTGAGGCGACAGGGGCGACGGGTGGCGGACTGCCACCTCACTAGGCGAGACACGGTGCGGCGCCAGCCACCCCCGTGACCAGAGTCTGGAGGGCTCAGCCGACCGGAGGGTAGGCCGCGTCGTGCCGCAGATCCAAGAGAGGGTACGCCCC
>Ga0315281_10002411_pt1 | contig 27816 bp, 22 predicted proteins | sample YL17G07_0_MG_FD_204540 | JGI IMG/M metagenome (GOLD analysis project Ga0315281, IMG submission 204540) | Sediment microbial communities from Yellowstone Lake, YNP, Wyoming, USA - YL17G07_0 | ecosystem: Environmental > Aquatic > Freshwater > Lake > Sediment | place: USA: Wyoming | collected...
CTCATCGACTCGGCGTCGAACGTGGCAGGGATGTCCACGAGCTGTATCTTCACGCCCTCGTAGTCCATCATCCCGATCGCGGGCTGTTTCGTCGTGAACGGATACTCGCCCACCTTCACGTTCGCGTTCGTGAGCGTGCGAAGCAGCAAACTTTTTCCAGAATTAGTCATGCCCAGAACGCAGACTTGTGCCGCGCCTTCTTTTTTGATTACGAACTTCGGACGCTTGCCCGCCGCGGCCTTCGCCTTCGCGGATTCTTTTTTCAGCACGGACAACTTCTTCTTCAGCTGCGCGAGCAGCGTGTGCGCGCCCTTGTGCTTGGGCGCGAGCCTTATCATCTTCTCTAGCGCCGCGATTTTCTCGTCCGTGGTCTTCGCGTCGCGGTAGTCGCTTTCGGCGATGTAGTATTCGACGTCGGCGTTTATCGGCATGCTTACCTGTAAAAGGAATCGCGTTTCAATTTTAAGAAGCGCACGTCATGGCTGCAGTGTATTCGGTATTGGCCGGTAGACCCAGTAGCCGCGCGTCCACATGCCCCAGTTGTCCGGATTGGGCGAGAAGTCGTCGAGCATCGTCTGCTCGAGGTCGTATTTGAGCGCGATTCCTATGTTCACGACTTTCCAGAACGCCTTGACGCGCTTGGGCGACCATCTGCGGAAATGTTCGCACCCGTCGCGCAGGAGCGACCTCGGGCCCCGGAAAATCGTGGCGTAGACGTCGTCCGGGGGTTCGTCGGCTATGTCCGCTGGCTTCTCGCCGCCGCCCATCATGCAGTCGTAGCAGAAACCGCGCCTGTTGTTGTGGTGCGACGCCGGGTGGCCGCATTCGCAGAGGTCTGACTGCGGGAACTGAAGGACCTGAGCGTACTTCCAGCTGTTAGGCATGCGCTCTCCAATAATCATGTAAAAGTCGCAGGATTAAATGCCTTGCGCTCACTTCTTCGGGACCTTCTCCTCCTTCAGCACCATCTTCGCGATCATGAAGACCACGAAGGCGATGATGACGAAGTTTATCAGCGCACTGAGGAACGGCCCCACGCCGAGACCGACCGGCCCGAGCTGCAGCACAGAGGATTTCCAGTCGCCTCCGGGTATGAGCACTCCGACGAACGGCATTACGATGTCGTTGACAAGCGACTGCACCAGTACCGTCGCGGCGCCGCCGATGATGAAGGCGATGGCAAGCGGCAGGACCTTGTACTCTTTGAGGAAATCCATGAACTCCTGCAAGACTCCCATCCGGAATATCACCTGATTGTAGTTTGGGGCCGCCGGAGTATTAATTCTTCGGTGGAGGGGTCGAAAGTTTAAATTTCTAACTGCCGTATTGTTTTTTGGTGGCGGAATGAGACAAACCAATTACGTATTGATAACAACAGAACTCGGAAAAGAAGTGTATGTGAGGGACGAGATAGGAAAAATCCCGAACGCCAAAGCCCATGCGGCCTTCGGCCCCTACGACGTCTTGGTACAAATCGAAACGGACAGACTGAGCGAATTCGGGGATATCTTGAGCGGGAATGTCCGTAAAATCAAGGGTGTGAGGGGCACTCTGTCCTCTATTATCATAAGAGACGAAGAAGGTCCGATCGGTTTTATCAGGGACGATAAAGGAGGATTCGCATACTGCCACAAGTCGCTCGAGTAGACGGGAAATCTTGATTGTTTTCATCAGGAGGTGGGCGCATGTCGAAAATCGTCAGGGAAAGGGTAGACGAAGTGGAAAGGACATTTAAGAAATACTTCGCAGAAAAAAGGAACGTATTGCAACAGCTCGGCGCGTTGTACAGGGAACTGCAAGAGTCCCTGGGCAAGTACGAGACAGTTTCGCTGCATGATTTCCTCGGAATCGACCAATCCGGCGGCGACCTGAAATTGACGATGAACGGCATCAAAAACAGGGAAGGAGGGTACATCAGCGGCGAGGAATACGTGCAAAGGTCTTACGACGCCCAAGTCCTTAATAAAGGAGATACGTTCATGTTCGGGCTGCTTCTCGACGCTCTCGAAAGAGGCGAAAACGCGCTTGGCAGGAAACTGACTGGAAAATACCTTCCGAAGTGAGAATCTGCTCAATCGTTCTTTGCGTTCATGTTATTGTACGCGGCCAGCGAGAACATGGCGTAGAGCATCGCGGCCATGAAGAACATCGCCGGATAGCCGAGGTAGGTTATGACATAGCCTGACAATCCTTGCGTAAGCGACTGCCCCGCCTGCAGGCCTATCATGATGATGCCGATGTCGCGGCCGACGAAGTTGTGGTCGGACACGCTCACGAATATCGTTTCAAACCCCGCGTCGGCCACGCCAGCCACCAGGCCGGTGAGCACGACGAGCACGGACACGGCCGCGGTGCCGACTGAAACGGAAAGCGCGAGCAAACCGAGCATGAACGCGAACAGCAGCCCGCCCACGAGTATCTTGCGCTTGCCTGTCCAGATTTTGTTGAACAGGTACAGCACGCCCGCGTTGCACAGCGCGCGCACTCCGAGCAGAAGCCCGATGTCCTGCACGGGCACGCCGAGCGACTGCAGGAAAACGGGCAGTATGTAGCCGGTGATGAAGCCCCAGGAAAGGCCGAGGAGCGTGAAGATGACGATGAAGTTCTTGAACTTCGCGCTCTTCCTGCGGAAGTCCAAGGCCTGCACGATGCGCCTGACGTCGAGCTTCTCGCGGAACTTCACCGCGTCGTGCATCAGCTTCACGTTCGGCAGTATCAGCAGCGACAGGCCTATCAGCAAAAGCAGCGTGTTGTAGTAAAACAGCAGCACTACAAGGAAGCCCGCGGCCAGCATTCCGATGGCGCCGAGGCCGCTGTCGACCCCGCGCAGCTTGATCAATGCAGCCTCCTTCTCCTTGATGTGGTCCATGAAGTACGCGCGGTTCACGCTCCAGAGCGAAGCGTCCCGCACGCCCTCGGCCATCTTGCCGAGGAGGAAACCCACGGGCGAGGCCGAGAAGTAGTAGAACACCAGCGACGCCGTGCACATCAGGCCGTCGAGCCAGTAGAATATCTTGCGGCCGACATAGTCCGAAAGGATTCCGAACAAAAGCCGGAACGTCTGCATGAAGATGGGCATCACCGCGAATATCAGCCCCATCTCCTCTATGGGCACGCGCTTGTCCACCATCAGCAGCGGCAGCACGATGAACGTGACACCGGCGATGAACGCGTTCAGCGCCTGTATGACGAACGCTTTCCGTATCACGTCCTCCATGGAATCACGCGACCAAGAATCATAACGCTGCGGACAGGATTATTTCTTTCTCCTTCGCGCGGCCTTCCTTCTCGGCTTCGGCCGCTTCTCGAACTCGATCGGCTTGGACTGCACGCGCCTCTTCAAGAATCCGAATATGGAATCGCCCTTCGGCTCCTCTGCGGCCGGCGCGCGCGGCCTGACCTTCGTTTCGAGCGACCGCTGCTCCCTGCGCCAGTCGATGCTCGGCTGCTCCCCCTCCTCGGCCGCGAACGGCTGAGTTGCGGCTGTCGGCCTGAACCCGCGCATGCGGGCTATCTTGTTGTTGATTATCCTGTAGAACGTGTCGGGCTCGCGCATGCCCTTCATGTTTATCTCCGCGTCGAAGCCGATGACGTTAACGTCGCCGAATCCCGCCAGCCTTCCGAGCACGGACCTGTAAACCTCCACGTTCGAGACGCTCTGGTACGGTATTATCACGCGGCGCTTGCGAAGTACGCCCTCGACCTTGACCACTTCAGTGTTCGTTATCACGTACTGCCTCGTCATGCGCTCGAAGTCGGCCTCGCCCGCGAAGCACACGAACGCCGCGACGAAGACGATGAAAACGATGTCGTTCAGGATTTGCAGCGTGGTCTGCGGCGCGAACGTGAACGCTATGCCGAACCGCGAGCTTGCAAGGAAGAAGAACGCGAGCACCAGCGCGGCCAGGCCGTAGGTGTAGAGGTACGAAAGCCTGGACGTCTGCAGCCGTATGCCCTTGTCCTCAATCCGCACGGGCTGCCTCGGCGGCTTCGCCTCGGCCTGCGCGGGCTTGATCTCCGGCTTCAGCACGCCCGACTCGCTGACGACCGCGTAGTCGACATCCTCGGCTTCCTCGGACTCTTCGGCCTCGTCCTCGTCTTCCTCGGGATCTCCCATATCCTATATTTCGCAGCAGGAAAATAAAAACGAGAAATTGAAAGCAAAAAAGCCCGAACAAACAATCCAGAGCCTACGCCTCGCCTTCCTCGGACTTTGTCTCCTCGTCCCCGACCTGCTCCTCGACGACCCCGGCCTCTGCCTCCTCGGCTTCCGCGGACTCCGAGGCTTCCTCCTCGACGTTTGACTCGCCGATTTCGACTTCAGCGGTCGCAGCCTCGGCAGGCGCAGCTTCTGTCGCATCAGCCGCAGCCGTCCCAGCTCCGACCTTCTCCGCTGTCGCAAACCTGCTCATCACGTCCTTTATGCGTATGCGCAGCTTCTCGCCCTTCTTCGCGCCCGCGACGAACACCACGAAGTTCTTCACGCGCGCGATCCCGTCGCCCTTCGTCCCGACCTCCTCGATCTCGACATCGAGCTCGTCGCCGGGCTTAATCGGCTTGGGCAGGTCCCTTTCCTCGCCGAAACCGCCGCGTCCTCCGTATCCTCCGTACCCTCCGCGGCTTCCGCCGTAGCCTCCTCGTCCGTAACTCCTTCTCTCATCACCGTATGCCATACCATTACCTCCGTCAGACTTTTCGCAGAAACAGACCTTTCAATTCCGTTTCAAACCTGATTTATTTTCGGCGTTCAGGCTTATATGCTTTAACCAAAAACGCAACGAGAAACCGTCGAGGTCGGAATTCTATCTTCTTCTTTTCGCCTTCGAATGTTTTTTAGAGACCTTCCGCTTTGACGGCTTTGATGCCTTGGGCTTCTTGCCCCTGAACACCGGGCACAGCCTGTGCTTCACCATCTTCATCTTGTACTTTTTCGGGCAGAGGGCTTTCAGCAGCTTGCAAGAACCTGAGTCTAACTTCGGGCAAATCACTCTGACCACCGCAAGAATCGCAAGGGTGGAAATTTGGACTCGGTTACAGTCGGCTTCGGGCTGTACTTATCGAAGCTAGCCTTTCAGCAACCCGACGGAGCCGTCAATAGAGGCCAGAGTCGCTTAACGGGACAAAGCGTCCAACGGGAAGGTGTAGTCCAATTCCCGTATGCGTTCTCGATATCCCGACAGAGGCATCTGGGCAACACTCTTTTCAGAGCAACCGAAATGTCCTTTCCATCCTCGCATCGTTTTGGTTGCCTTTCGCTATATATTATTGCGTGTTCCGGGCGGTTAAAAAGGTTCCTTTTGCCTCGGAGCTGCGTTGCGGGCCTGGTGTATCCACTTGAAAGTAGTTCTTTGCCGGGCGCCAAAAGCGCCAAGGATGGGATTTGGTATATCGTATCAATTTTGCAGGCTAGCCTTAGCTGCAACCCGCGGTGTTGCCGCACTGCGCCCAGTTGATCGTCCTCGTAAGTATGGCCGTGCCGTCCGCGTTCATCTTGGACAGGCTTGTGCTCTTCAGCCATCCGACCCACGCGAACCTGCCGTGGCTCGCGTTCTGGTCGACCTTGAACAGGATCGAATAGCCGGACTGCGCGTTGCCCACGTTTATAACCGATGACGCAAGCCTACCGGTCGGGGCCGCGGCAAAGGAAGCGGCCGCCGACAGTATCTGGAACTTCGAAGCGTATCCTGCGGTTATCGTGTCGTTGGCCACCTTGGTCAGCGATTTCATGCCCGTGATCGATGTCAGTGAGGAGCTGGTGCTGAGGTACCCTAGGCTGTAGGCGGCCGTCGCATCGGCGTAATAATCAGTTATCTCGACGACCGGTTTCTTGTAGGTCGTGTGCGCCTTGTAACCGGACGTGGTCGAGTTGAGCCTGCATCCCCCGTAATTCTCGTCGGAGCACACTATGAGGTCGTAGCCGTTCAAATCGGACACGGTCCAACTGGCGTAGCTTTTGCCTGCCACTGTCCAACCGTTCGTCCTCAGCCACGCGATTATCTCGGCCTCCTTCTGCTGCGTGCACTTGTCCGTCCTGCAGAGGTATGCTATCCTTCCCTTCGACGCGGGCAGGGTCGTGGTGGTGGTCGTCGTTGTGGTAGTTGGCAGGCTCGTAGTTGTTGTTGTGGTTGATGGAACTGTAGTAGTCGTGGTTGTCGGTATCGTTGTCGTGGTGGTCGTGGTCGAAACCGTGGTTGTTGTAGTAGTTGGTGGCTGAGTGGTCGTCGTTGTAGTAGTTGGCGGACTCGTAGTTGTAGTTGTTGCCGGAACTGTCGTGGTCGTAGGCGGCAGGGTGGTAGTCGTTGTGGTCGTGGTTGGAACCGTAGTCGTGGTTGTCGTAGTTGTGCTAGACGTAGTTGTCGTCGTTGTCGTGGTGGCCGTGATTGTCGTATTGACTTGTATCACCCTTGATGTGGTGTTCAAAGCTATGGTGAAATTCAAGAATCCCTTCGCATCCGTCGTAATCGTGTAGGCCTTGGTTGTGAAGTTGAATATGGTATATTGTGTATTCGCTATCAATCCTGTCAGAGTGTAGTTTGCAGTTACTGTCGTTGCTGTTGCGTTATCACTCCAGCTCACATTTGATTGAGACCAGCTATTTAGTTTTCTTTGTATAGTTTTTGCAGCCAAGACATTTGTCTTAAGCCATAGGCTGTTTGTGTCATTGTTGTAGACGAACCAGGAGGTCGAATCCCCAAAATAGATTTTCCTTGCAGCTGTGAAGTTGGTGTTGGTGATGTTGTTGGTTACGCCCGCCGATGACAAGTAATAGTCAGCAATCGTACTTCCGGTAAAGGAACCGCCTGTTATATTGTTGTTGGAACCGGAGAGAACGATGCCGTACTGGCCGTTAATGTTGGCGGTGATGTCGGTGAGGGTGTTGTTGGAGCTGGAGGTGAGGTAGATTCCGTAGTTGGTATTGTTGCTAGCGGTAAGGCTGGAGAGAATGTTATTGGAACTGGAGAAGAAGAGGATACCGTAACCGTTGTTGCTGACGTTGAGATTAGAGAGGGTGTTGTTGTTGGAGCTGGTTTCGAGAATGATGCCATAGTCATTACTGCTGACGTTGAGATTAGAGAGGGTGTTGTTGTTGGAGCTGGAGGTGAGGTAGATTCCGTAGTTGGTATTGTTGCTAGCGGTAAGGCTGGAGAGAATGTTATTGGAACTGGAGAAGAAGAGGATACCGTAACCGTTGTTGCTGACGTTGAGATTAGAGAGGGTGTTGTTGTTGGAGCTGGAGGTGAGGTAGATTCCGTAGCTGTTGCCGCTAGCGGTGATGTTGGAAAGGGTGTTGTTGGAGCTCTTGTAGAGGTAGATGCTGGAATCCCAATCAGTTATTATGCAATTTTTAACGGTTATGTTGGTATTATTCGCAGTTGTTCGAGTGATGTTGATTCCGTAAGAACCAGCCGTATCCGTTCCGTCTATCGTATGGCCTTGGCAGTCCAATATTATGTTGTTTTCGGAAACGTTCATGCACGCCTTGGAAGCGGAATTCGATATGTCGGCAATCAGATTGTATGTTTTTCCTGCTTGGTCGAGAATCGCACAATTTCCTAAGTATGTCGTATAATTCATTGTGAACAGCTGCGTCCTCCTCGCCCAGTTGTTTGAGCTGTCATTCGCGTAGAACGTGACGTTCACCACTGCGCCGACCGCGGCTGGAAGCGTGGTCCCGTTCCAAGCCGTGCCGCCCGAGGCGAGCGCGCGCCAAGTCCCGTTCACGAAAGTGCCTGTGGCGTTCGTTCCGGCTATGAAACCTGAAAGGGCGGTCTCGTCCGTGACGGTCGCGGTGAAGTTTGCGTATGTGCCCGCATTAGTGCTATTCGCGGAGATGGTGCCGATAATGGGCGGAGTAGTATCTGAAATGGTGTATGTTATCACCAATTGAGGTCTTTGAGATACTGTTGAATATTCCTTCGAAGATATGATATTATAATTTGGGGTTGATGGGATACTGGTATTGGCAATTATTAAACTTATATTTTTATTTGCTTGAGAGAGTTGAGAAATAGCAGCATTTGTCACATTCCAATATCTCCACACAATGTAAGCATTCCCACAAGTCGTAGTAGATTGAAGAATGTCGAGACTTGGTTGTGTGTTCCATGTCAAACTATTTTCTGTCCAAGAGTTAGAAGAATTATATGCTGAGGCGCTAAATGAACGTGAACTACTGTAGTCAGTAACAATAAATAATGACAAATTCGCATTTAGTATAACTGCATTTTGAGGAAGTACAGCTAGATTAAAAAGAAAATAAGCTCTATATGTATAAGTCCACGGGCCGAAATAAAGCCAAGTGCTTGTGGGGTGTGTGTTGCCCGGATATTCTAAACCTGTATACGTATCTCCAACATTCCCGCCGTTGCTTTCATTCAATGTTATCGTTAGCAATGTGGTCGTTGGCAACGTGGTCGTTGTCGTGGTAGCCGGGACCGTGGTCGTAGTCGTTGTGCTCGTAGTCGTCGTAGTTGTTGTGGTAGTCGGCGGCGTCGCGCTGTCGATTACGACCTGCGACGGCGCGTGCGCGGGGCCGCTGCCGTACGAGAACGTCATGTTGAGCAGCGGCTTCGTTATCCGGACGATGCTGCCTATCGGGTTGTACGCATAAGTGTACAGGTCGTTGTTTATCGCAGTCGAGACGAGGCGGTCGAGGAAGTCGTACGTCATCGATGTCGTGCGGTTGTTCGCAAGATCGCTTATCGAAAGGACGTTGCCCACGGCATCGTACGCATAGTCGAGATGCTGCAGCACGCCCGTCCTGATCTCCGCGAGCCGCTGCGTCGCGGCGTCATACGAGAATTGCGTCACCAGTGAGTTGTTGTACGTCCTGCTCACCGGCTTGCCGAGGGCGTTGTAGCTCGTGCCCTCGACGTAGCCGGGCACTGCGTTAACCTGGCCCTGGCTGCCATAAGTATAGTCCAGCTTCGAGCCCGGTGAAAGGCTCTCGCTCGTCACCCGGTCCGCCGAGTCATAAGTGTAAACGCGCACGAACGCGATTCCGTCTATTATCCTCGTCTCCTTCGTCACGCGGCCGCGGCTGTCGTACTCGTAGTTGTACTGCGCGCCGTTCATGGTGATGTTGGACAGCGTCCCGTTGTACTGCTTGTCGTACGTGTACTGGATGCTAACGCTCGGCGCGGTTTTTGAAGCCACTCTTCCCAGCGGGTCACACGCGATGTCTACCTGCTTGGTCAGGTTGTCGTAGGTAAGCGACTGCACCGATGTCTGGGCGAAAACTGCCTGAGGCAAAAGCACAAGCGAGGCCAGTGTCGATGTCACGGCCAGCAGTACGACTACGGCCGCGCCCATCGCTACCAGCTTCCCTGTCGTGCCGAACATGCGAATCATCTTTTCGTCAATTATTCCGTTGTTTTGTTTTTTTGGTTCTCCTTGCCGTACTCAACGAAGTCAAGTGTTCTAAGGTATTCTATATTTATCGTCCCGCTCGCGTCCATGATTTCTACCCCTAGGAGCTTGCCGTCCTTTGAAAAATCCAGGTGCACAGGCCAGTCGCCTTCTGTTCTAGCGACAATCCCGAAAGCTGTTTTCGGGTCTGTTGTTTCTGGCATCGTGTATATGTAAACGGCATCCGCTTTTTTGTCGTATGTTATTTTCATCAATTCACCTCACTGTTATGCTAGTCCGACTCCCTCCCAAGCACTTTTATACCACAAATTCAAAACGTAGTTTTGACTTGCATCCTCCATTACAGTTTTTATAATATCTCCTGCAGTTGCAACAAAATGCCCAGTCTCCGAATCCCAATATCCAACCTTCGTCACCCCTTCTTGTATGTAGTCAATCGCGGGGTTGTTTTCGATGATAGATTTTATTTCGTCAATTGATATTCCTCGCTCTAGCGCCCTCTTCAACGCGTGACCGATAAGTGTGAAAGCCCCTTTCTTTGTGTTCACTAGCACATCTCCGTCCGAAGATTTCTTTGGAGCGGATTCTCCACTTCCTTGAATGGGCAGGTTTTGGAGTGTGTCTTTGATGTTTTTGTCCAAGTTATTGGGAGTTATGATAGGCTGTACGTTTCCGTTCGATTGTGGGGTTGCTGGCGTGGGTGTGAGAGCGGGAGCAGTCGGTCCTGGTACAGTTAGCACGGGAACAGCAGGCGCTAGCGTCCATACAAAATGCATGGATTGGAGAGCTATCGTCATTTGGTAAAGGGAGTAAACGGTCATCATGGACACTCCAACAATCATCACGGCCGCTGGTATTTCCACAAAGTGCCCGGACGGGTCAGTGTATTTGTACGGGTTATTAAGCGCGTAGCTGTATCTATTCAGGCCCTGCGGGTTGTATATCGTCATTGTGGAGTCCGGCTGCGTGAACAACGAAGCGCAGGGATTGTAGTACCTCGCGCCGTAGTAGTACTGGCACGAGAAGTCCTTGAGCTGCCCGGTGTACAGCTTCATGTCAACCTTGCCGCCCGACAGGACCTCACCGAATGGCGAATATGAAGTCTGCTCGACGATGTTTCCAGTGGCGTTTGTGACGACGGACGTGCTGCCGAGGTGGTCTCCCTGGTAATAGTATTTCTTGCCGTCGGGGTTGACTCTAGCGACCAGGGCGCCGTTCTCGTATACGTACGTATAGTCGTACGCCCCGGTGGAGTTCACGATCCTCATCAGCTCAGGGAAGGGCGTGTATATCTTCGTCCTCGCCGTGTCGTTGAGCTCGGTCTTAATCCTGTTGCCGTACGGGTCGTACGTGTAGCTTGCCAGCACGGGCGAGGCCGCGGACGTGCCGTTGCGTATCCACACGAGCTGGTTGAGCGCGTCGTACTCCCTGTAGAACCCGTCACCGGCCACCAGGTTCCCGCCGCCCGTCTGCTTCTGCGACACGAGGTTGTCCGCGAGGTCGTACGCATAGTTGACGACGCCTATGTCCGGGTCGGTCGTGGAGACCTTCCTCCCGAGCGAGTCGTAGCCGAACGCGAATGCGTTGCCTGCGTTGTCCATAATCTTCACCAGATTGTCTGACGTGTCGTACGAGTACGCTGTGCTGTAGCTCTCGGACGCGGAGTACTGGCCCTGCAGCGGGTTGTCGTTGTACTCGATGACGTTCTTGATGCGGCCGTATCCGTCCAGCAGGTACGTGTGCCTGTGCCCGTTCTGGTCGTAGTCGTCGATCGTGTTGCGGTTGAACGACACCGTCCTCATCGACGCGTCAGGCCCTACAACCTTTACTGCTCGTCCGAGCGGGTCGTACGTGTATGAGGTGTAGTATGCGTAACCGGCCGTTGTCTGCGGCGCTACGAGGCTGGAGGAGGACGCCTCGAAGTACGGGTTCTGCACCTTCGCTACCCGGCCGAGGCCGTCGTAGAACAAGTTGATGATGTCCTGCTGACCGCCATCGGCGGGCGACCTCGCCTGCAGGAGGCTGCCGAAGCCGTCGTAGAAGTAATACGTGTCAAGCGGCTTGCCTGCGGACGGATAGGCTGTGACCTTTATCGACTCGGGAGCAGCGCCGTCGAACGCGTACGCATATGTTTTCGTCGGTGCTGCGTCCGTGTCCGGAGGCGCCACTTCCTTCACGACCCTGCCGAACACGTCGTACGAGTACGTCTTGTTTATCCCGGCGAACCTCGTCCACAGCAGGTTGCCGGTGCCGAGGTCGTACGCGAACTCCGTCATCTGCCCCAGCGCGTTAGTCATCGAGTCCGGATAAGTGCGTGTCGCGTCGCGTGTGCCGTACGAATACGTCGTCGTCCGCCCGAGCGGGTCGGTCGAGGCTACCATGTTGCCGTACGTGTCGTAGGCGTAGCTGGTCACCGGGTCCTGGCCGGAGGCCGTGTCCAGCCATGCACGGACCTGCGTCAGGTCGCCTTTCGCAACGCCGCCGCCGAACGCGAGGCCGTCGTACGCATAGGCGACGTCCTTCGCCTTCCTGCCGTCAGCGCCGAAGAGCTGGTACTCCGCAGGCATGTCCACGATCCACGCGGACGTGTTCACGGCATACGAGTACCTCTCAGTCTTCTCGTCGCCCGCGACCGCGACGTCGCCCAGCATATCTTTTTCAACGACGTTCCCGTACTGGTCGTACGAATACGCGGTCTTCGTCGTCACCGGACTGCCGGCCTGGCCGTCGAAAAGATACGAGGTCTTCGACGACAGCAGCACCTGCGATACGCCGTTCTCGGAAGGCACGGAGGTGTTGTCGAGCATGATGGGAGCGCTCTGCCCGGGGCTGTCGCCTGGCGTCGGCGGCGTATCGAACAAGGAACTGTTCTGCTCATAGTAGACGGAGCCGGTCGTGTTCACTAATATTCTAACGGACGTGTTGCTGATGGAAGAATACCAAGCCTTGAAATGGCCGCCTATGTCCTTGCTCGCCGGGTTCGTGTACAGCTTGAACCTGGCGTTGTCTATGTTGAGGTTCATACAATACATGGCAACAGAACCTGCTGCACCAGAACCACTTGGCGCACAATAATATGATGGGTCGCATACTGCATTCCCAGTTGCGCCAGTCAAGTCTACTATTCCTGATATAAGACAATTTGTGGAATTGATAAACAAAGCTGCTCCTCCACCCCCACCATAGGTTGACATAGAATAGTCATTTGCAGACGCACCGCCACCAGAACCAATTTCAGCTTCTTTTGTAGTTGGCGAACCATAAACACCAGCATTATTGCCTATAGCATAATGCCCGCAACTTGCACCACCACCGCCAGCAGGACCCAAACCGGAATTTCCAGACCAATAACCGCCACCACAAGATATTGGGCCAGTTCCTCCGGTGTAACCGTTCCCTGCACCGCTAATGTACGAAGTCGAATCCACGGTAAAGTTGGGTGTTGAAATTTTTACATAGCCGCAACCGCTCTTCGAGCCGGATGTCCCCTCGCAGTTCTTCGGGTTCCCGTCGTACGCGCATATGATGAGCGTCCCGCCGTTTATCACTTCTATCTTCGAGAACGTGTTGTTGTAGCCGCATAACGTGACGGACGTGCCGTTTATTGTAAGCGTAAGCGGGACCGCTGGGTGCTCCATCGGCAAGGGATCCGGCTGGCCAGGGATCGACATCTCCTTCGTGACGTTGAAGGCCGACTCCGACCTCGAGTACAACGCGCCTGCCGCGTCCGACAGCTCCGTCCTGTACTCGATGCCCTTCAGATTGTCATCCTGGTAAAAGTAATGCCTGGCTTGGCTGCCGTCCGGCAGGCTCTCCTGCACGTTGCCGAAGCCGCGGAACTCGAAGTCCTGGTAGTCGTACGATCCGTTCGCGTACGCGTACGTGGTCGGGCTGGACACGTGGAAGCCGCCTGCCATGGAGTTGTCCGAGGTCGCGCTGCCGACGACCCAGACGTTGAAGCCAAGGTCGGATAGGCTGTCGTTGCCGCTGTTAGGGAACGACGTCGAGGCCGCGTAGCCGACTTGCGTCGTGCCGCCGACCATGTTCGTGACCTTGCTCAGCATGAACGGGGTCTGCCTGTTCCTCAGCCACGTCCACGTGTAGCTGCCGGTGGAGTTCGTGTACGCTACCGATATGTCCGCCTGCCCGTCGCCGTTAAGGTCGGCCAGCCTGCGGCCGATGTTCTTGTTGTCCTTCGTGAAAGGCTCGGGCGACTGCCACGCGGCATTGAACGTCCACCCGTGCCCGTTGTTTATCCACGCGCCCCTGTCGGTCGTCGTGCCGTTCGCATAATCCTCGAGCATGTCCACGAGGCCGTCGCCGTTGACGTCCGCGAACCTAACCCCGCCGTCGCGGCTGTTGCTGGTTATGAATGTCGATGCCGAGGGAGGCCGCCATATGGGTGCGTCCGTCCAGCCTGCGCCTGTGTTCAGCCATGCGCCGGTGCTCGTGCTGTTTGACAGAAGGATGTCCGGAAGCCCGTCGCCGTTGACGTCCTCCATCCTCGCCCCTCCGTCCTTCCCGTCGATGACGAACGCTGCCGGAGCCTGCCATGCCGCGCCTGCGTCCGTCCAGCCGGAGCCGGTGTTCAACCATGCATGCCTGTGCTGCACGCCGGTGCTGTCGTCCATCGACTGGACGATGTCCACGCGGCCGTCGCCGTTCAGGTCCACGAGCTGCACGCCCTGGTCCTTGTAATTCTGGAAGAAGTTCGTCGGCGGAGCCCATTGCGAGGACACGTCGGTCCAGCCGCTGCCCGTGTTCATCCACGCCTTGCGGGTGCCGTCTATGCCCTGTACCATGTCCGGCAGCCCGTCGTTGTTGAAGTCGACGAACCGCACGCCGTTGTCGATGTCCACCATCTTGTAGGCCGCTTCGTAGAACCATCTCCACGTGTTGGACGTGCCGAGGGTGGTCGGATAAAGGTGGTTCAGCTCGCCATAGCAGGTCGGATAGCCGTTATCCCCGTAGGTTACCGTCCCGTAGCAGCAGTCGAACGCGTCGTGGGACGATGGGCTGATCATGCTCGTGCCGTTGCAGCACGCGGAGTAGATGCGACTGGTCAGGTCGCCCGGATAGCAATGGTACCAGCTCTGGCCGGGCGCGAGCGTCGCGAGGATGTTTACATTGCCGTAACCGTCGTAGCTGATTACGTCGCAGTTGTCCACGGTGCCGCCGCCGTACGTCTGCGGGCAGTTCACCTGCAACAACCCAATTGTCTGGCCGGGTTCTATCATGGCGAACTGGTAGTAATAATAGTAGCTCTTCGACTTCGTCGGGTCGTACACCGACAGCCAGAGCGGCAGCTTCCACGTCGCGGTGCCGTCGGTCCACCCGCCGTGCCCGTCGTTGATCCAAACCTTGCTCTCGCTCGTCTTCTGTCTGGATTCGACGACGTCCACGAAGCCGTCCCTGTTCAGGTCCACGTACCTCACGCCGAAGTCGTTGTCCTCGAACGAGAAGCTCGTGGGCGAGGTCCACTGCGATGCCTGCATGGTGTAGCCAGGCGCGGACTGGTAGTACTCGAAGGTCGCCTGACCGAGCATCGAAACGCCGTCCGAGCCGAAGTACTTGATAGCCGCTATGGACGTCGCCGAGCCCTCCGCGTCTAGCGAAACGTAGTCGATTGCATACTTCCTCACGAGGCTGCCGCCCACGTACACGCTGATGCCGGTCAGCCTGCGGCTCTCGGACACGAGGTTGCCCGATTCGTACGATGCGCGGAGGTCGGGCCGCGGCGAAGTCTCGTATGCGAACTGCACCTTCCTCGCCCTGTCGGTGTCGTACTCGATGGACGACAGGTATGCAGTGCCCTTGTCCTCTGGAGCCGAGTCCTTCAGATAAGAATAATATATCCGGTTGCCGTGCGTGTCCTCGACCTGGTCCAGGTTCCACCGGACCACGTAGCTGCGGCCCGTGTCCGATACCAGCTCCGAGTTGCTGCCGTAGCCGAACCTGTACTTCGTTCCGTCGCGCATGGTAACGAGCCAGTACATGCCATAAGTGTTGTTAACGCCTCTGAGCGTCTGCACGCGCACGAACGATTCTATCTTCGTGTGGTAGAAGCCGTCCGCGGGCACGAACACGAGGTCGTACGTGGAGCCGCCGAGCACGAGCTTGTAGCTGTCGTCCGACTGGTCGGCCGGCGTTGCATTGACGTCCCTGTACACATAGTCCTGCGATAGCTTCCAGCCCGCGCCCATAACGCCCGGCCGCTGCTCCATTGTCTGACTGTTGTACGAAAGCGAAAGCTGCGGGGTCAGCCCGTCCGTACCATAAGGGAGCTCTATCGGATAGTCGTAGGTCGCGGCGCCGGGAAACAGGTTGGTCGAGTAGCTGCCGTAGAGCTTGACCTTCGGGTGCTCGGGAACGCTCGCCTCGTGCAGGTAGGGCTTGTACTGGTTATCCGCCATTACCGCGGGAATTAGAAAAAGTGAAAACAGGGAGATTGCAACCAGTATTTTCGGTATGCATCGATTGGGATTATTCGGGTCTTTGTTGCCACAGCGAGAAGCATTTTTTTCTCCCAATGTGCCCCTTTGACAGATATGCTCTTACCTATTTATACCTTTTGACAGGCAAGCGGCTCGCGGTCTTCACAGTTATGCATTGCCGGGAAAAGCGCCGAGGATGGGATTTTGAACCTTAAACGCAGGCTCGAGGTCGTCCGAAAGCACGTGGATCGTGTCAATTTCCTTTCAGCAAGGCGAGGATTCTTTCCTCCTCTTTCAAATCATCGGTCTTGCGGCCTATCGTTTCCCTGATGTTTTGGATTTTTTCCATCGTCTCTTTGAGGGCGTTTTCAACGGACAGATCCGGCTGGACGTCATCGGGAGATAATTCTTCATAGCGGAGATGCAATCCTTCGAACTCTTTGTACCATGCCGGAGTTATGCAGGTCAGCGGCCCGCCATAGCCAAGGCCCATGAACTTATGGTCACTGGGAGCGTTTTGAAACAGCTCGGGGATGCCAATCTGGTCATATCCTTTTTTGTCGAACCAGATCCATTCTGGGACCCATGCTTTCCAGCACTTGCCGGGTTTGAGAATATTCCGAATCCCAGTATAACCGGCAAGCTTCTTGAGATAATTGTACATCTCCTTCGGTTCCAACGGGACCCCGTCCTGCGCGTAGAAGGTTGAACCGCTATGCTCGACCAGCGTCCCGTCGCTGAGCCTGTATATGCGCGTGGGGTTGTCTACTCCGTATCGCGTGCGTTCAGGACGTCCGTCCTCTCCTACGTAGCCCGTGTGGAGGATGTAGCTGTCTACGACGCTCACGTCGTTCATTTTAGGCATATCTTAAAACGAGACTTTAAGAGATTTAAATAGCGCCGAGGATGGGACTCATCGCATTGAGGTAGACTTTGGTGTCACAATTTTTCACGAACATATGTTTCAATGGGCTTAAATCTGCCTGTTACTGCAGCCCCTAAGGACTCTAGTCCAACATAAACTAACAAAGGAAGCATTACAAGTCGTACAATTGATGATGGAAGATGAATTGGTGTGTATAAATAAAGATTGTTAGCAGAATAAAGAAATCCAGAACACATCGCAGCACTTACCACTCTCCGCATTGGTCCAATATCTTCAGGTCCACCATGCCTGACAAAAGACTTCGATTTATTTTTTATCGTTTCTTTTAACTCACCCAGACCTTCTTTTAGATTAAGAACATTTGAATATAGTGGTGTTAGGAGATTTGTTAATTCCTCTAGTGGCATTCCCATAGTAATTAGATAGTTAATCAAAAATTTGAATCTTAAATATTTTTATAGCATTCACAACACCAATCCTCAAATTTTCTACCAAGAAAAGTAAATTTGTTTTCCCTGAAAACTACCTCAAGGAATATACGCCGAGGCTGAGAACTGATATATTGTATCAATTTTGTGGGCTCAAATATAGGGTTTGTTCATTTGCTCGAATCTGCAAAATTATCTAAATCGTCTAAAAACATTTCCATAAAACTTCTATGCAGCTCTATTTGCCATTTTTCCATAGCATTTAAACACTCTATAACTACGAGTCTGTCTATCAATCCATATTTTTTTAATCTATCTATTGCTCTTTTAGAGTATTCAGGTTGTGTAGGATACAATGTTTGCCAATAATCTAAGTTCCCAGGGAAAGATCCCTTATTTTTATGAATAAGATATATTTCGCCGGTCCTATATTTTCTAAGAAGTGGGAGAAATTTGTCTTCTACAACACTTGAAAATAAAAGAAAAGAAGTAGCAGGTAATCTAAGAGTAGGAAGCAATTTTATTTCTTGACTACCTCCGTGAACATCAAAAACAAATTCATTTGTGTGACTTGCCAAATATCTCAAATCCTTACCGCTTAGAAGTAAGAAATTTAGATTTTTATATGGTTTTTCTGACAACTCTTTCATCATTTCTCCTACCAAAACTTCTTCTTTCTTTCGATGCATTCCATAACCTACAGTTATCATAAGATGAAAAATAGTAGTCAAACATTTAAGCCTTGTGCTATATCAAAAAATACCTTCAGATACTTCAAGATATTTGCGCCGAGGATGGGATTTGAACCCATATGAGCTTGCGCTCGCTGGTTTTCGAGACCAGTGCACTACCGGATTATGCGACCTCGGCTTGGCAATTGATTATAGAATAGGTAATATAAAATACTTTTTAAACCCTTTCTAATCTATGGATATGGACAAGAACGGGATTATCGAGCGTACCGCGGAGCACGCGAAGGGAAAGCTGACGGCCGAGTATGCCGCGCACGACTGGTGGCATACCTTCAGGGTCTGGAAGATGGCCAAGTATCTTGCCGAAAAGGAAAACGCAGACGGTTTCATCGTCGAGCTGGCTGCGCTGCTTCACGACATCGCGGACTGGAAGTTCCACAATGGGGACGAATCGGCTGGCCCTAGGCAGGCAAAGGAGTGGCTGGAAGAACTGGGCGTGGACAAGGAGTCTGTCGGCCGGATATGCGAAATCATAGCTACTGAGTCCTTCATGGGCGAAGGTCACAAACAGGAGATGAAAACGATTGAGGGAAAGGTCGTGCAGGACGCGGACAGGCTGGACGCGATCGGCGCGATAGGAGTTGCAAGAGTGTTCGCTTTTGGCGGGCATCTTGGAAACCCCATACACAATCCGAATGATAAACCGATAAAGAACAAAACGGTCGAAGAGTATAAAAAAATGAATGCAACAGCCATAAATCACTTTTATGAAAAATTGCTTTTGCTCAAGGACAGGATGAACACCGAGACCGCGAAGCGCATCGCGGAGGGCCGGCATAAATTCATGGAGGATTTCCTGAAAAGGTTCTTCGAGGAATGGAACGGGAAGGCCTAATACTTTGCCTTCTGCGCGGCTCTACTTGCCCTTGTGGCCGCCCTTCTGCGCTTCCTTCGCGGCCTTCGGCTTCGGCGGCTTCCTGGTCTTCATGCCGGTTGTAAGGTTCAGCAGCAGGTCGACGCCCGCCACTATCAGCGCGGGCTGGAACCCGAGCGCGAGGAACGCCGCCACGAATACCGTGCCTGGCTTCAGCAGCAGCCTGTACATCCTGTCGAGCTCGAAAGCGAATATCGCCAGCTCCGCGAGCAGCATCAGCACCAGCGCCACGACGAACGCGCCGACCTCCACGCCGAGCACGGGCGGCATCATGAAGATCAGCACGAACAGCGCGACCTTGCCCACGATGCCGGACAGGTCGAAGCCGAGGATGAACAGCGCTATCTGCAGCACGAACGGGAAAGCGAGCGGGTTGAACCACGCGAGCGCGGCGAGCGCGATGCCTATGCCGCTCGTTATAACCCCCATGCGATCACTTGCTAACTAGTCTTGCGTTTTTACAAACAATATATCCGCTGCTTGTGTCTTCGTCCCACACTTTTTCTATTTCGCCGAGTTCGATTTTCTTCTTGAAGAACGGAGCGTTGATAACAAACGATTCGTATTCTCCGCCCTCGCCTGAGGGGTTGATTCCGAACTTCTTCTGCAGCGCGGCCAGTTCGTGCAGGGCGTCGCCGCCGATTTTCCTCCCGAGCCATTTTGCATCCAGGCCTTCGGCCGCGACCGCAGTCATGACAATCTCCAGTCCAGCGTCGATCTCGTCGCGCAGAAGCTTCAGCTGGTCTTTCCCCCATAACGGACAAATGCTGCGCAAGTCAAGCTCCTTGCACACTGCATCGATTCTGTCCTTCTGGTATCTGGACGCAATCGCACCGGAAACGACAGCGTCGACGTCGTCCTTTATCGATTTTATCGCGGCCGTCATATCCTCCAGCTCCTTCTCCTTCTCGCCGGCCGTTTCCCACATCACGTGCCTTATCCCCATCGCTTCCGCCTGCAGCTTTGTCAGCTCCGCGCACGGATGGTGGAACATCCACGAGTCGCTGCGCGCAGGCAGCAGCGTCACCAGGCAGCGCACGTCCCAGCCCTGTTCAAGAGCGACATGCGTGGAGAAAGTCGAATCCTTGCCGCCGGAAAATAAAATTGCTACTTTCATTCCAAACGCATCTCCAAATCCAACGGAAGCGCGGTGGGGCAAAGCTGATGCCTTCAACCGCACTAACTAAAATAGAATAACGCACACTGATTTTTTATAGGTGAGCCTGCTGCCGATACTGAAGGAGGGTTCGTTCGAGCCGCGCGACTACCAGCGCACGATTGCCGAAAAGGCTGCGAAGCAGAGCACGCTCGTGGTGCTGCCGACGGGCATGGGAAAGACGCTCATCGCTGTGATGGTCGGCGCGTGGCGGTTGGACGAGCTCGGTGGCAAAATCCTTATCACCGCGCCGACGCGTCCGCTGAACGCGCAGCACACCAAGAGCTTCGAACAGTTCACGCACATACCCATGGAGGACATCGTGCTGATTACGGGCAACGCGAAGCCCGAGAGCCGGAAGAAGATATACGAGAAGGCGACCATCGTCGCGGCCACGCCGCAGTGCATCGAGAACGACCTCGAGGCCGGACGTTTGAACCTGGCGGATTTCACGCTTGTGATTTTCGACGAGGCGCACCGCGCAGTGAAAAATTATTCATACACCACGATCGCGAAGAAGTACATGATGCAAGCCAGGCAGCCGCTGATACTCGGGCTGACGGCGTCGCCGGGCAGCAGCCGCGCGCGGATCGAGGAGGTCGCGTCGAACCTGTACATCAAGGCAGTGGAAGTGCGGAGCGAGGTTGACGCGGATGTGCGGCCATACGTGCAGCAGACGCAGCATGACTGGATATATGTCGACTTCCCGGAGGAGCACAGGAAGATCAAAGCGCTGCTCGAGGAAGTTTTGAAGGACGACGTCTGGTGGCTGAAGGAGAAGCATTACATATACACGTACAAGCCCAGCAGGAAGATGCTCCTGGCAGTGCAGCAGCGCGTCGGCATAAGCTACGGCCGCAGCCGCCACAACTTCGGCGCGTTCTGGGCGCTGATACGCAGCGCTGAAGCCATAAAGCTGGAGCACGCCATCGAGCTTCTGGAGACGCAGGGCATAGGGTTCCTCGCGGAGTACCTGAAGAAGGTTGCGGGGAGCAAGAAGCGCACCGATGTGCGCATGATGAAGAACAAGCACGTCGCGGAGGCGGTGCGGCTGATAGAGCAATCGCACAGCGCGGAGTCGAACCACCCGAAGATGGAGAAGCTGAAGGAGATAGTGAAGCGGCTGGCGAAGCCCGGAGTGAAGATAATGGTCTTCGCGAACTACCGCGCGACCGTGGACAAGATAAAGGACGTGCTGGAGGCCGAGGGAATCGGGGCGATGGTCCTCGTCGGCCAGGACATAAAGGAAGGCAGCGGGCTTACGCAGAAAGAGCAGATCGAAACGATCAAAAAATTCGCGTGCGGAGACTTCAACGTGCTGATCGGGACGTCCGTGTCGGAGGAGGGCCTCGACATACCGGCAGTTGACTATGCGATATTCTACGAGCCTGTGCCGAGCGAGATACGGAGCATACAGCGGCGCGGACGAGTCGGAAGGCAGACGGCCGGAAAAACCATTTTCCTGATAACGAAGGGAACGCGCGACGAGGCTTACTACTGGGCGGCGCTGAACAAGGAGAAGCGCATGAAGGGAGTGCTGCAGGAGATGCAGGCGGGCAGGCCTCTGCGGCGGAAGAAGTCTTTATTGGACTGGGCGGAGAAAAAATAATCTGTCGGGTGTTTACGAATGCAAGCGCAGAGGATTCTCAAGCCGGAAGGCAAGACGGTCGTTGCTGTCGATTATCGCGAAAAAGAAACCGCGGGATTCCTGAAGATGTTCGGCGCGGTCGTGAACATGGACGCGCTCGTCGTCGGCGACTTCGTCTGCTCGGACCGCGTCGTGGTCGAGCGCAAGGACCACAGCGACTTCGTGGGCAGCATAATCGACGGCCGGCTGTTCGAGCAGGCGCACCTCATGCGCGACCACTTCGAAAAGCCCGTGTTCATCATCGAGGGCAACAGCGACCGCGACATAAGCATGAACGCGCTCAAGGCGGCGATTGCAACGTTGGCGACGCAATACGGCGCGAGCGTGCTGAACACGAAGAACCCGAAGGACACGGCGCTGACAATTTTCTGGCTGGCTAAAAAAGAACAGCAGGACGCCGGACGCGGGCTTGCGGTGATGGTCGGGAAAAAACCGAAAGATGAAAAACGTTTACAGGAGGAAATCGTGTGCGGGCTGCCGGGCGTGGGGTCTGAAATATCGAAGCGCTTATTGGAACACTTCGGTTCCGTGGAAAAAGTTTTCGGCGCGAGCGAGGATGAGCTCAAAAAAGTGAAGGGGGTTGGCGACAAGCTCGCGGGCCGCATACGCAAAATCGCGGAGAAAAAATATTGAATTGCAGAGAAGCGGTGATAGCATAAAAGCGCTCATCGTGGGAATCGACCCGGGCATAGGCACGGGCATAGCGATACTCGATTTGAACGGCAACCTGCTGCACCTATCGAGCAGGCGCGACGAGCACAAGAGCAAGCTCATCCGCGACATAATCGACCACGGCAGCGCGTTCATCATCGCTGTTGATGTGTTTCCCGCGCCCAAGACCGTGGAAAAGATCGCGAGCTCGCTGGGCGCGCTGATGTGGGTGCCGCGAAGGTCGATGACGAACGCTGAGAAAAGCAAGACAATCAAGGCCTTCAAGAAAGAGTACAAGAAGGCAACCGGCGGACGCGAGCTGAAGCTGGGGGACAAGCACGAGAAGGACGCGCTTGCGGCCGCGCTGCGCGCGTTCAAGACGAATCGCACGTTCTTCAACAAAGTCAGGGATGCGTTGCGAAAGGACCACGCGGAAGGGCTGCTGGACGAGATAGTGCCCATGCTCATGAAGGACGAGAGCGAGAACATAGCCAACGCCGTGCGGGCGATCTCGAAAAGGAAGAAGTGATTTGAAATGCTCTCTGCAAAAAAATTCGTGGCGAAAAACAGGAGAAAACTTCTGCTGCTTGCGGAGTTCATCGTCAAGTTCAACCTTCTCGCGATTCCGATGTATGCGATTATACTCTCGGGTATGCAGCTGCAGCCGTTGCAAAGCGTTACGACGGACGCCGTTTACGCGGTTTTCAAACTTCTGGGTTACGCGGCCGAGAGAAGCGGCACAACCATTGCTTTCGCCAGCCCGCTTTACACGAATATAGCAATCGACACGGACTGCGCCGCGTGGAAGAGCATGTACGCGTTCGCTGCTTTGATGCTGGCGACGCCGTTCGCGCTCGGATTGGAGAAGAGGTTGAAGCTTATACTGCTCGGCGTAGCGGCGCTGTTCGTTCTGAACGTCGTTCGCATCGTTTCGACGGTCGCTTTCGCTGTGAGTTTTGGCATCGACTGGCTGGACGTGGTGCATACTGTGATGTGGCGCGAGGGCATGATACTCGCGGTTGTCGCTTTCTGGTTCCTGGCCGTGCGTCGGCATGCGGGCAGACCGAAAAGCAAAAAATAATACCATAGAAAACCAAATTGTCCTTAGGGAAGCGCCTTAAGGCGCCAAGGGGTGCGGTTTTTGACAGACGAACCTGCCGGCAACGATTCAGGGGACGAGGAGCCGATGTTCGAGGAAACGGGCAAGATAGACATGGAGACGGTCGTCAGGCCCGAGGACAAGTTCAAGCTCAGCCTTCTCAGCATGGACAAGCGCTTCATGGACCTGGAGTTTGCCATATCCGAGATAGCTGCGCGCGTGAAGGACATAGACCCGGAGAACCTCAAGACGCTCGACCAGCGCATCGAGTCCATGGAAGACATGGTAATGGTGGAGCAGGCGGCAGTACTCGAGCTGAAGCACGTGATGGAAGGCGTTGACCAGGGCTTCCGGAGCGTGGCCAGCCTGCGTGATGTTGAAGACATGCGCGAGCGCGTACGCCGCGTGGAGAACCTTGCCAGAGCAGCGGCCGAAATGACCGATCTGCCGGCTGAGCTGAGCCAGGAGACCAGGCAGAGGCTGAAGTCGCTGGAGGATGGCGTCTCGGAGCTGAAGGAGAAGGTCGTCGAGGTGGTCAGCCCGATGGAGGTCGCGGAGATGCGGCGCGGCCTCGGCAACCTAGGCGAGCGCGTGAGCCTGATGCGCATGACCGTGGACGACCTGAAGCGCAACATCGACAAGCGCGTGCAGGAAGGCATCAAGGGCGCGCAGATTACGACCGCCGACTTCGGATTTATAGACAGCAAGGTCAACTCGCTGAAAACCGCCATAGACATACTTTCGGACAAGCGCGTCGAGAACGAGATGAAGATCGCGGCGATGGAGCAGCGGCTGGCGGCCGTGCACGCCGGCGAAGCCGGGGACAGCCCGTTATCAGAAAAGATGATGGACGAGCTGCGGAACATGAAGCGCGAGCTGGAGGGCGCGAAGCTGCGCATGGACTCGGTGGAGCGCGTGGTGCAGGAAACGGCAAGGATGGCGCACGACGCCGAGGCTGCTGCGAGCCGCTTCGAGGGGTTCGAGAGGCTGAGCGGGCTGCAGCACGAGATAGACGACAAGCTGAGGCAGTTCAATTTCGTGAAGGACGAGATGGGCAGGCTGTCGAACCGCGTGGAGATGATGTATGAAAACATAGACAAACGCTTTGCCGCGATGCGCGGTTCCGAGCGCGAGCTGCACGACTTGGGCAAGGGTGTGGCTGACGCGAGGAAAGAAATCGAGATGACGAAGTTCGGGCTGATGCGCGCGGCTAGCAAGGACGAGCTTGCCAACGTGGCCGCGGAAGTAGGCGGGGCGAGGAGGCTCGAAGGCAGGGTCGAGGAACTGGGCGAGGCCGTTCGCAAGCTGGACGCGGCGCACGGGCGCGAGCCGCAGGGCGGCGTTTCCGCGGAAGTGCTTGTTATCATGAAGGAGCTGGCCGACAGGCTTGAGAACGCGGAGCGCACGGTAATCGACATGCAGAAGGCCGCGGAAGCGGCGCCGTCGGTGCCCGGGCAGCTGGGCATGCAGGACTTCGAAGGGAGGATGAACGAGGTCATCGACAAGCTCGTTTTCCTCGAGAGCAGGCTGAGCGCGCTCGAGGCCATCTTCCAGACGAGCTCGAGGACGCAGGCCGTAGTCATAGAGTAGGCAGCATCGGTTCTACGTTTCGCTTTAATTCCTGCGAGAAGAATTTATAGACAGTTGCACGGGTGGTTCTCTGGCCGGCCGAAAAAGGAAAACAGTCGAAGCTCCAAGCGCTGCGCTTAGCGTGATAATAACCGAGAAACCGGACGCGGCAACGCGCATTGCCGAGGCGCTGGCCGGGAAGGCAGCGAGGAAAATCGCGAAACGCGGCGCTTACTGGTACGAGTTTGAAAAAGGCGGACAGAGGTTTGTCGTTGTTCCGGCAGTGGGGCATCTGCTCGCGCTCGACACTGTCAAAGACAAAAGCGGCTGGGGCTATCCGACCTTCGCGACACGCTGGATCCCGGCATACGAGAAGAAGGGCAGCGAGTTCTCAGAGCGCTACTACAGGAACATGCAGGAAGCGTTGGACACGTGGACCGCATCGAACCTCATCGTGGCTACGGACTACGACACCGAAGGCAGCGTAATAGGGTACAATATAGTGCACCATATCGCAGACAGGACGGACGCGGAGCGCATGAAGTTCTCCACGCTCACGAAGGACGAGCTCGTCGAATCGTACGAGAAGCGGGCGAAGGCGCTCGATATGGGACAGGTCGAATCGGGACTGACACGTCACTACCTCGATTTCTTCTGGGGAATCAACATGACGCGCGCGCTCACGACCGCGATGAAGCATGCGGCGGAGAAAGGTTTCGCATTGTTGTCCACGGGCCGCGTGCAGGGACCGACGCTCGCGATGCTTCTGGAGCGCGAGCTTGCTATCCGCGCTTTCGTGCCGAAGCCGTTCTGGCAGATAGCTGCAACGCTGGATGCGCATGGCAAGGAATTCCAAGCGTGGTACGAGAAGAGCAGCATCTGGAAAAAAACAGAAGCGGAGCGCATACGCGATGCGTGCGGCACGCCAAACGCAAAAGCAATCGTTAAAAAAATATCAAAGCGTGCGTACAAACAGTCGCCGCCCGTGCCTTTCAACACCACCGATTTGCAGGCCGAGGCGTACGAGCACTTCCGCTATTCGCCGAAGCAGACGCTCGGCATCGTCGAGGATTTGTACCAGGCCGGGGCGGTGTCGTACCCGCGCTCGTCGTCGCAGAAGCTCCCGCCGAGCATAGGCTACAAAAAAATACTTTCAGCGCTTTCGAAACTTTCGACCTACGCAAAGCTCGCGGCCGAACTGAACAGAAAGGCTTCGTTGGTTCCGACAGAAGGCAGACGAGACGATTCAGCACACCCGGCGATTTATCCAACTGCAGAAACGCCGAACATTTCAAAATTGCCTCCATCGCACAAGAACATCTACGATTTGATCGTGAGGCGCTTCCTTGCGGTTTTCGCGGACGATGCGGTGCGCGAATCGGTTGCAGCCGAGCTGGACATAAACGGACACGCGTTCAAGGCGAGCGGCCACACCACGCTCGAGCCTGGATGGTTGAAATTTTACGGGAAGTACGCGTCACTCGCCGAGGAGCCTCTGCCTGAGATGAAAGCAGGCGAAAAATTGGACGTAAAGAAAATCGAAATGCTCGAGAAGCAGACGCAACCTCCGGCGCGGTTCACGCAGGCATCGATACTGAAGGAGATGGAGGAGAAGGAATTGGGCACTCGCGCGACGCGCGCCGAGATTCTGCAGACGCTGTACGACCGCAAGTACATAACCGGCCGGAGCATCCAAGTAACCAAGCTGGGCGAGGTCGTGACAGTTGTTCTGAAGGAATACTGCCCGCGCATCCTGAGCGAGGAACTGACACGCAAATTCGAAAAGGAGATGGAAAGCGTGCAGGCCGGAAAGAAGAAGCGCGACGAGGTTTTGGGCGAGGCGAAAAATATTTTGACGGAGCTGCTGGCAGAATTCAAACAGAATGAGACGGAGATTGGAAAGAAATTATTGGATGGGTTGATTGAATCGCGCAGGGAAGAAAGGACTATCGGCACGTGCCCGAACTGCGGCAAGGAGTTGCATGTCATCGTATCCAAAAAGACCGGCAAGCGTTTCGTGGGTTGTGCGGGCTATCCGAAGTGCAGCACGGCGTTCCCCCTGCCGCAGAAAGGCTTCCTCGTCAAGCTCGGGACCGCGTGCCCGGAATGCAAGATGCCGATGATACAGATCGTGCAGCGCGGCCGCAAGCCTTGGAGGATGTGCATAAACCACAAGTGCAAGACGAAGGAAAACTGGGGCGAGAAAAAACCCGCAAAGCGGGCGAGGAAGGCCAAGTAATTTATTAATCCTCGAAAATCAAAGTATGATTATGGCAAAGCGCGAGGAAGACGCGATGAGGAAGGGCGAGACGAACAACCGCTTAAGCAGCCTGCTGCCGCTCTTCATATTAACCGTGTGCATAGTCTTCTCGTTCGTGTTCACCGTGCTGGCCGCGACGCTCGGGCCGATAACCGCGGACATCAAGTTCGTGTTCATACTGCTGCTCGTGGTCACGACCACCGTGGCCTCGGTCGTGTCCGTCATGTTCTACATATTCATGAAGGACAAGCAGAACGGCAGAAGGAGAAGGCGCTGAGCGTTCCGCGTTTCTGCGAAATTTCCTGCGACAAAACCGATTTTAGAATTGACGAATTTTTGCTAAAATGAGAAGAGTAATTGTTAAAAAGGAAATAAGAAACATTATCTCTAAATAATCCCTTTTCTTTCTAGTCTGTAAAGTTTTATATTTCCTGAATTCTTTTTTATCCCAATCATATGAAAAACCGATTAGAAGTAAATTAGAAATAAATAAATTTATTCCCAACGTATAAAGTAAACCAGCTTTGCCAAATAGCATATTTGGCGAGATTGACTCAATTAAGACTGTTCCAACAAAAGTATGAACTATAGCTATTATTTCCCAATATACGAGTTTGGCGTTCTCAGAACTAGCCGGTTTGGGCAATAGTGAACACCTTTTGGAAGGATGGTTGATACATATTTAGATTT
>Ga0315281_10002412_pt1 | contig 27815 bp, 21 predicted proteins | sample YL17G07_0_MG_FD_204540 | JGI IMG/M metagenome (GOLD analysis project Ga0315281, IMG submission 204540) | Sediment microbial communities from Yellowstone Lake, YNP, Wyoming, USA - YL17G07_0 | ecosystem: Environmental > Aquatic > Freshwater > Lake > Sediment | place: USA: Wyoming | collected...
TGGCTACCGACGGGCCATCATGCCGTCCATGGGACGGTCAGCGCGGGAATCCGCCATGGACGCGGCGGATTCCGCAATCGAACAAGGAGGTTTTCCATGACATTGCGAATCAACCACAACGCGGCTGCGATCAACACCCATCGCAACCTGCTGGTGAACGACCATCGGCTGCTTCAATCCCTGGAGCACTTGTCGTCGGGACTCAAGGTGAACCGGGCGGCCGATGGAGCGGCGGCCTTGATCATTTCCGAGCAGATGCGGGCGCAGATCTCCGGCATCAAGCAGGCGATCGACAACTCCGAGATTGCCGTCGGAATGATCCAGACCGGCGAGAGCGCCCTGACGGAAGTGAACAACCTGCTGGTGAAGATGCGCCAACTGGCCGTGCATGCCGCCAACGAAGGGGCCAATGACAGCGTGATGCTTCAGGCGGACCAGTTCGAGCTGGAGAATGCGTTGGATACGACCGACCGGCTGACCTTCAATACGCAGTTCGGCCTCAAGCGCATCCTGGACGGCAGCCAGGGCGCGAACGGCGCGGCCAACGGCGCGGGGCTGGAGTTCATCGGCGCCACCCCCAGGACCAAGTCCTCGCCGGTGGCCGGCTACGAGGTGCGCGTGCAGCGGCTGGGCAGTCAGGCGCGGCTGGAGGGCTCCAAGGCCCTGAACCGGGAGCTGATCGATGCCGGCGAGGGTCTCACCATCGCCGAGGGTGGCCGCACCGTTTCCTTCCGCGCCACCAAGGGCGACACCGTGGAGCAGACCGTCGGAAAGTTGAACAACGAGGTCAAGCAGAGCGGCCTGGACTTGACGCTGGAACTGACCAAGGACCGTACGCTGCGCCTGGTCCACAGCAAGTATGGCAGCGATTACACGTTCTCCGTCTCGTCCACCACGCCCGGCGTGCTCTCCAAGGAAGGCGGGGTGATGCAGAACGCCGTTCCCGGACAAGACATCCAGGGCACCATTGACCGGCAAGTGGCGGTGGGCAAGGGTCAAGTGCTCACGGGGGGCACGGGCACCCCCGTGGAGGGCCTGAGCGTGCGCTATGGCGGCACCGTCACCACCGATGCCGATGCCGGCTCCGGGGCGGCCAACGCGGGACGGGTGTCGGTCTACCAGAACTCCCTGGTGTTCCAGGTGGGCGGCAACGCGGGGCAAAGCGTGGCGGTGTCCCTGAACAGCACCAGCACGCGGACTTTGGGTCGGGGGGTCGAGAACGCCAGCGGATTCCGGAGCTTGCGCGACATCAAAGTGAACACCGCCGCCCAGGCGCAAGACACGATGAAGCTCTTGGACGCGGCCATCTCCGACGTGACCCGGACCCGGGCGGAGTTGGGCGCCTTCCAGAAGAACACGTTGGAAAGCAACCTGCGCCAGTTGCGCATCACGGCGGAGAACTTGACCAGCGCCGAGTCCACGATCCGCGATGCGGACATGGCCGAGGAGATGGTTGAGTTCACGCGCAACAACATCATGGTGCAGGCCTCGACGGCAATGCTGGTCCACGCCAATGCATTGCCCCGGAACGTGCTGACCCTGATCGGGTGAACCCGCGCCGGTCAACCTTGACTCCCCGGCGCCAGGCGCGGATCGGTCCACGCGATCCCTCGTCCGCACCCGGAACCGCCACGGCGCGTGAGCGGCGTGGACCGGGGCCGCAATGCAACGCTCTTCCCCCGGGCGATTGATCGCCCGGCAGAAAGGAATGCCATGGATTTTTCCATCAAAGGTCCCGGATACGGCTTCCGCGCCCAGCGGGACGGAACGCCGGACCGAAAGGGGCGATCCCGTTCCGCCCCCCGGCGGCCACGCCCCCCGGCCGTGGCGGATATCGTTCATCCGGTGGAGTTGGGTGGGGCCGAGCAAATTCGCGCGAACTTGGCGGCGGTGTCCCAGTCCATCGAGGCCGCCGAGGCGGCCGTTGCCTGTGTGGAAGCCGCGCGGCAGGGCTTGCGGTCGGTCAGCGAGCACGTGTCGGAGATGCTGTGCCTGCTCGACGACCCGGGCGCCATCCGGCCGGGGGAAGAACGGGAGGCGGATGGGCTGCCAGCGGGGGCCGCCGCGGATGCCCCGCGACACGCACGGAGCGCCGCCCTTGAGCACCACTGCCGGGCCATAGATGCCGTGGCGGAACAAACGCGTTTCGGCAAGGCGCGGCTCCTGGACGGCACGTTCGGCTGCCGGGCCGCGGCCTTCGGCGCGGGCCTTGAGTTTGTCGCCGCCCCGGATGGCGTGCGGTCTTCTCCGCCCGAGGGCTATCCGGTGATGATCACGCAGCAGGCCACGCGAGCCACCCTGCTGGCGGCGGTGCCGCTGACCGACGAGCGGATTGACCAGGGCATCCGGCTCGCGCTGGCAACGGACGGACGCACGGTCGAGTACTGGACGCGGCGCGGACAATCGCTGGATCAGGTGGTTGCGGGGCTGCAACTGGCCCTCAGCGATGGCGGCCTCGAATTGACCGTGCAGGCCGGCGCGGGGAACCGGCTGCTGGTGCAACATCGCCGCGCGGGCAGCGCTCCGGTCTTCCGCGCGGAGAGCTCCGTGCCGGGGGTGCTGGCGGGGGCAGACGCCCCGGCGGCCGTTGTCCGCAACGGGCGCGACGTGGCGGGCACCCTGAATGGCGAGCCGGCCCGCGGCCAGGGCACGCTGCTGGTCGGGCTGCCGGATAACCGCACCACGGCGGGCCTGGCCGTGCGCTTTCTTGGGCCGGACCCCGCCGGGGCGAGCCCCGGACCGGGTTGGAAGGATGGGCGCTTGGCGGCGGGCCGGGTGCTGGTCTCCCAGCAGCGCCTTCATCTGCGGTGGCAGGGGCCGGACGGAGACCCTCCGGCCCTGCGCCTGGACGCGGTGCGTTGCCGCGACCTGGGGCGCCGCGAGGACGCGCACGGGAGCATCGCGTCGCTGGCGGATGTACCCCGCCTGGCCGATGAGGACCCGGTGACCGCGCGCGGCTGCATCCTGGGCGCCCAACAAGAGATTGACGCCGTCCTGGAACCGGTGCGGGCGGCGGGAGAGAGGATCCTCCCCGACCACCTGGCGCGGCTGCGCATCCAGGCGCAAAACCTGGCGGCCGCCGATCAGCGCATCACGCTGCCGCAGTCGGCCGTGGAGGCCGTGCAGGCCCTGTTGCGCGGCATCCAGGCCGACAACCTTCGCGCCCTGGCCGCGCAGCACAGCCCGGCGCCGGGCACCCTGCTGCGGCTGCTGGAGGACGACATCCGGAAGGAACCCCGATGGAACTGACCCCACTGGGCCGCGCCAGACCGGCGGCGCCGCCATTGCGGCGCCCGGGAGCCCGGCCCCCCTTATCACCGGCGAGGTGGCCATGACCGTACGCATCAACACCAACATCGCGGCCATGAAGGTCGCGCACAGCATGAACGACGCGGACCGCCGCCTGGCGGACTCCCTGGAGCGGCTCTCCTCCGGCTTCCGCATCAACCGAGGCGGAGACAACCCCGCGGGGCTGGTCATTTCCGAACGGATGCGCGGCCAGATCGCCGGCATTACCCAGGCGGTCGCCAACACGGAACTGGCCTCCACCATGGTGCAGACCGCCGAGGGGGCGTTGGGGGAAATCAATTACATCCTGATCCGCATGCGCGAACTCGCGCTGCACGCCAACAACGAGGGCGGGAACGACATCCAGGCCGCGAACGTCGACAACGAGGACATCCGGGCGGGAGTGGAGGCCATTTCCCGGATCGCGATGTCCACCCAGTACGGCAGCCGCCGGCTTTTGGACGGCTCCAGCGGCGTCAGCGGGGAGGCTCAGGGGGTGGGCTTGGCCTACCTGGGGGCGTCCCAACAGACCCGCACCTCGCCCATCACCGGCTACGAAGTGTTGGTGACCCAGGTGCCGACGCGGGCGATCCTGGAGGGCCGCGCCCGGTTGACGGCCGCCACCCTGCCCGGCCTTTCCATTACGTTGATCGAAGGCGGCAAGACGGTGCAGGTGCGGGCGACGCCGCAGGACTCCCCCGCCAGCTTCGTGGGCAAGCTCAAGGTGGCGTTGGCCCAGGAGGGCATGCCCTTGGACGTCGCCTTCGACGGCCAGCGCCTGAGTGTTCAACAGCGCGAGTTTGGCAGCAAGCCCACCTTCCATGCCGCCAGCTCGGTCGCGGGCGTATTGTCCCGTGAGGCCGGGGTGCTGCAAGCGGCGCTGCCCGGCCAGGACATCCAGGGCATGCTGGGGGGTGAGGCCGCCCATGGGGAGGGGTTGGTGCTGAAGGGCCTGCCCGGCAGCGAGAACACCGATGGACTGGCCGTGCGGTACACCGGGCCGCTGGTGCCCTCGCCGATCGTCGGATTGGACGGAGAGCGCGCCCTGGAGCCGCGACCGGGCAAGGGCGTGGTGGGGGTGGTCACCGTGGCCAACAACGCCGTGAACTTCCAGATCGGCCCCAACGCGGGCCAGCGGCTGGGCGTCGCCATGCCGAACGCATCGCCCCAATATCTGGCGCGGTCGGTGCAAACGGAGAGCGGCTTTCGCGCCCTGAGCGATATTGACGTCACCACGCGCCGCGGGGCGCGTGACAGCGTGCGCCTGATTGATGCCGCCATTGACGAGACCAGCTTGATGCGCGGCCGGATGGGGGCGTTGCAGAAGAACACCTTGGACAGCAACATCAACACGCTGCGGGTGACGGCGGAAAACCTGACGGCCGCCGAGTCCGTCATTCGCGACACCGACGTGGCCCAGGAATTGGCGGAATACACCAAGAATCGGATCAAGTTGGAAAGCAGCGCGGCCCTGTTGGCCCAGGCCAATCAGTCGTCAGCCACGGTGCTCCAGTTGCTCCGCTGAGCCGCCACCGCGGCACACCACAAGATGAAGGGGTATCCCATGACCCGGTATGACACCCATGACCATCGGTCCGGCCGCACCGGTCCGCCTCGCCGCCGGCTGCTCCCATTCCTGCCGGCGGCTGCCCTGTTGGCCGCCGTGGTGGCGCTGTCCGGCTGCTACGATGCCGGTTTCCTCTCGCAGGAGCAGCCCCGCATCGGTTGCGTCCAGCAGCGGCTGGGCAACGCCTCCCGGCTCTACGGCGAGGCGCGCCATCAACTCTCCCGCTACTTCAAGGAGCGCAACGTTGGCGCGCTGCACAATGCGTACTACTTCAGCAGCGACGCCATCCTGTGGGCGCGCCAGACGCGCCGCTGCCCGCAAGGGTTTGACGACGCCGTGAAGAGCCAGGCGGTGGAGCTGATCCGCACCAGCCGCTTGCTGCGCCAACTCGCCCAGAGCAACATGCGGGATCCCGATCCGGAAGTGGCTCAGACATTACTGCAAGAGCGATATTCGGATATATTCATGAACAGGGATATCGAATAGCCGCAAGGGATCGTGGGGGAACCGGTGGCGGATGGGCCGTCCGCCCGCCGCCTTGTTCCCTTGCAGGGAGCATTGCCCATGCCACCGCGAGACGAGGACACCATTGCCGCTATCGCCACGCCACTGGGAAGCGGCGGCATCGGCATCGTCCGGCTGAGCGGCCGGGCCGCGGTGGCCATCGCCGATCGGTTCTTCCGTGCGAGCGGCGGGATTCCGTTGTCCGGCGCGCCGTCCCACAAGCTGATTCATGGCTGGGTGGAGCAGGACGGGGCGCCGCTGGATGAAGTGCTGGCGGTGGCGATGCGGGCGCCCCACTCCTACACATGCGAGGACGTCGTGGAGGTGCATTGTCATGGCGGGTCCCTGGCCGTGCGCACCGTGCTGGAGCTGGCCTGCGCCGGCGGGGCGCGGCTGGCCCAGCCCGGCGAGTTTACCCAGCGGGCCTTCCTCAATGGCCGCATGGACCTGACGCAAGCCGAGGCCGTCGGAGACATTGTCCGGTCGCGTTCCCTGTTGGGCCTGCGCGTGTCCGCGGACCAGTTGCGCGGCCGGCTGCACGGAGACATCCTGGCCCTGCGCGAGGAGGTGGCCCAGGTGGCGGCGCTGGTGGCGGCGGGGATAGACTTCCCCGAGGAGGACGTGGTCTTCGCCCACCGCCAGGACATTGTCGCGCGGCTGGCCGGCGTGCGCGAGCGCCTGCGAGCGCTGCTGGGCACCGCCACCGGGGGGCGGATGCTGCGCGAGGGGGTCGCCGTGGCGATCGTGGGCAAGCCCAACGTGGGCAAGTCCAGCCTGCTCAACGCGCTGCTGCGGGAAAACCGGGCGATCGTGACGGAGGTTCCGGGCACAACGCGCGACACGCTGGAGGAGGCGCTAGAGCTTGGCGGCGTGGGCGTGCGGCTCATCGATACCGCCGGCCTGCGCCAAACGGACGATGTGGTGGAGCGCGAAGGCATCTCCCGCGCCGAGCGGGCCATGGCCCTGGCCGACCTGACGCTGGCCGTCATGGACGGATCGCAGCCGCTGGACGAGGACGACCGGCGCGTGCTGGAGCAATCGGCCGGGCGGCCCAGCCTGCTGGTGGTCAACAAGCGCGATCGAATGCCGGGGCCGGAGCCCGCTTGGGCTCCGCAGGCGGGTGACCGGCCGCGCGTGGCGGTTTCCGCCCGCACGGGCGAGGGGTTGGAGGCGTTGGAGGCGTGGGTGCGGCGCTGGGCGCTGAACGATGAGCGGCCCGTGTTGGAACATGCCTGGATCACCAACCTCCGCCAACAACAGGCGGCGGGCCATGCGCTCGGGGCGGTGGATGCGGCCCTGGCGGGCCTGGACTCCGGCGCGGGAGAAGAGTTGCTGGCCGTGGACCTGAGCCGCGCGCTGGACGCGCTGGGAGACATCGTGGGCGAAACCACCGCGGACGATTTGCTGAACCGCGTCTTTGCGGAGTTCTGCATTGGCAAGTAAGCAAACGGCCCCCGGCAGCCTGGGCGACGGGACGAACTGGGAGCGGAGACTGGCGCTCATGCGGCAGATCCTGGACCTGACGCAGCGTGAGTTGCTGTTGGTGGACCTGGACGGCCTGACCCCGTTGCTGGAGCGCAAGGACGGATTGATCGGCCTCCTGCAAGCCCTGGAGGAGGAAGCGGGCGGGACGGATGCAGGCGGCATCGCCGCCACCGACGCCGTGGCGCGGGAGGAATACACCCGCCTTGCGCAACGCGTGCTGGAGAACGAGCAGGTGCTGGAGGCCCGTATGGATGCGGAGCGCGAGCGGCTGCGCAAGGAGTTGCGCGAATTGGAACAACAGACGCGGTTGCGCGGGTACTTGGATGGCCGGCGGAGGCGCGGGAGAAAACTGGACGTGACGCGCTGACCCGCGCCGCGCGGGTAGAGGATTGAGACGGCGACCGCGGGCGATGGCGGCAGGTTCGCGTGCGAGTCTACACAGGCCACCGAAGGAGACGGAGATGACGTTTTCCAGCTACCAAATGGAACGGTTGATGGCACGGCTGCGCCGCACTCGGGGCGCCCCCGGCGGGACGCCTCCGCAAGCGCCCTATGGGGACGAGGTGGTCCTGCGCGGCGTGCCGCACCCGGCGCCGCCCGAGGCAGCGGCGCCGCCCGATTCTGTCCCCGCCGATCCCGCGCTGGTGGCCGATCGCACGGCGCTGGCGCCCCCGGTGGCCCACGAACTGGAGCGCCGGGCCGGGAGCTTCATGACGCCCCGGCTGGAGCCTTTTCCCCCGCGGGGGCCCATCCCCAAGCTGCCCAAGAAGCCCGCGCCGCAACGGCCGCGCCGGATGCTGGCCGATGGGGATTAACGGGCCGCCGCGGGCCGCCGCCCGTCAGTGCCTGACGCGCAGGCCGGACAGCAGGCTCTGGACGCGCCGCGCCTGCTCCGTCGCCTCGCGCCCCAGTTCCTCGTAGCGGCCCCGCAGATCGGCCAGCACAGCCTGCGCCGCGGCGTCCGGTGGCGTGGCGGCGGCGTCCAGCAAGGCCGCAACGCCGTTGAAGTTCTCAAACTGCTCGGCCACGTGCCGCGGCAGGTCGATTCCCTCGATCTGATCCAGCACCTCCTCCGCGCTGTCGGGCTCGCGGTCGGCGGCGATGCCTGCCACCTCGATGAATTGCCTGGCGTTGGCCAGGCTGCGGCCGAAGTCGGCGACAATGCGGCGTTGCAGCGCAACGAACTCCGCCAGCCGCTCGGCGAGGGTGCCGGCGGTGTCCTCGGGGGCACTGGCCGGGGTCTTGGACATGGTGCTCCTGCGGATTGCGGTGGGGTCGGCAGCGCCTCGCCCAGAGGCCCTGCGGTCGCCGCCCAGCATAGCCCGGCGCGCGGAAGGTTTCCAGGCGCACGCGCACCCGCCGGCGCCCCAAATGCGGCTCCGCCCGCCGTCATTCAATTGACGCATGGGAGGTGAAGTGTTACCCAATGCACGCATGCCGCCGTTCCGGCGGCGGTGCGCGGGTGAAGGTCTTGGGGGATCGTCCGCAAGCCGTGCGCAGCAGACCCAGTGTCCGTCCGCCGAGGCCCCGCCCGATGGCCCAGGATTCCGTCCGTCTGGTCGTGGAAGACCTTGCCAAGTCCTTCGGGGGCGTGATGGCCCTGGAGGGGGTGAGCCTGGCCGCGCGGCCAGGGGAGATCCTCTCCGTGATCGGCCCCAACGGCGCGGGCAAGACCACGCTCATCAACGGAATCAGCGGCGTCTACCGGACGGACCGCGGACGGGTGCTGCTGGATGGCGAGGTCATCAGCGGCCTGCCGGCCAACAAGGTGGCCTGGAGGGGCGTCGCCCGCACCTTCCAGAACGTGGCGCTGTTCCGGGGACTGACGGTGCTGGAGAACCTGATGCTGGGGCGCAACGCCCGCATGCGTTCGGGGGTCTTGGCCTGTGGGCTGTACTGGGGGCCGGCCCGGCGCGAGGAGATCGCCCAGCGGCGGCTGGTGGAGGAGATGATCGACTTCCTGCAGATCACCGGCATTCGCAAGACCCGGGTCGGCTCCCTGCCCTTGGGATTGCAGAAGCGGGTGGAACTGGGCCGGGCGCTGGTGGCGCAACCCAAGGTGCTGCTGCTGGACGAACCCATGGGCGGCATGAACCTGGAGGAGAAGGAGTCCATGGCACGCTTCATCCTGGACGTCGTGGAGACCACCGACACGGCGGTGATCCTGGTGGAGCACGACATGGGCGTGGTGATGGATATTTCCGACCGGGTGATGGTGATGGATCACGGGGCGCGCCTGGCGGAGGGCACGCCGGACGAGGTGCGGGGCGACCCCCGCGTGATCGCCGCCTACCTGGGCCAGGAACACGCGGCCTGATGCACACGCCTTGGCAAGAGCCCGATGGACGCCGACACCCTGCCCAAGCTGATGCTGCGCAACGCCGAGCGCCTCGGCCGGCGCGACGCCATGCGCGAGAACCAGTACGGCATCTGGCAGACGTACTCTTGGCTGGACTATGCCGCGAACGTGCGCCGCTTCGCCTTGGGGCTGGCCGCGCTGGGCTTCCGCCGGGGCGACCGGCTGGCGGTGATCGGAGAGAATCGCCCGCGGCTCTACTGGGCCATGCTGGCCGCGCAGGCGCTGGGCGGGGTGTCCCTGGCGCTCTACCAGGACTCCATCCAGAAGGAGATGGGCTACGTCATCGGCCATGCCGATGCCCGCTTCATCGTGGCCGAGGACGTGGAGCAGGTGGACAAGATGCTGGAGGTGCGGGGAGACATTCCCACGGTCGAGAAAGTGATCTTCGACGACCCCAAGGGACTGGAAGTGCAACGGGACCCGTGGTTGATCCACTACCCCCAGGTGCAGACACTCGGTGACGCCTTTGGGCGCGAGCGCCCGGGGTACTTCGATGCGGAGGTGGCCCAGGGCACGGCCGCCGACGTCGCCCTTCTCAGCTACACCTCCGGCACCACGGGCGCGCCAAAAGGGGCCCGGATCACCCATGCGAACCTGCTCAGCTCGGCCCAGGCGGTGGTGAGCGAGGAGGATTGGCGCCCCAGCGACGAGGTGCTGGCCCGCCTGCCCATGGCCTGGATCGGCGACTTCACGTTTTGCATCTCCTACAGCCTCATGGCCGGGGTCTGCATCAGTTGTCCGGAAAGCCCGCAGACGGTGTCGCGGGACTACCGCGACCTGGGGCCGACGCTGGTGCTCGCCCCGCCGCGCAACTGGGAGGCGACCCTCACGCAGATCCAGGTGCGCATGCAGGAGGCGGATTGGATCAAGCGGGGCCTCTACGATCGGTTCATGGGGGTGGCGCTCCGGGTGGAGCGGCTGCGGCAGGAGCACAAGCCGGTGCCGGCGCGGTTGCGCGCGTTGAACGCCCTGGGCGACCTGTTGGTGCGGGCGCCCCTGCGCGACCTGCTGGGGCTGACCCGCGTGCGGCGCGCCTATACCGGCGGCGCGCCGTTGGGGCCGGACGTGTTCAGCTTCTTCCGTGCGTTGGGCGTGAACCTGAAGCAGCTCTACGGCCTGACGGAGACCACCGCCGGCTGCATCTTCCAGCCGGAGGGCGAGGCCAGCGCGGAGACGGTTGGCCGGCCCCTGCCGGGGGTGGAGGTGAGGATCGCCGACAACGGCGAGATCTTCCTGCGCGGTCCGATGGTGTTCAAGGGCTACAGCAAGAATGACGAGGCCACCCGGAGCGCGCTCAGCCCGGACGGCTGGCTGGCCACCGGCGACGCGGGCTTCCTCGACCACAGCGGGCACCTGAAGGTGATAGACAGGGCCAAGGACGTGAGCCGCCTGCGCGACGGCACGCTCTTCGCCCCCCAATACCTGGAGAACAAGCTGAAGTATTCTCCCTTCATCCGTGAAGCCGTCACGGTCGGCGTGGAGCGCCCCTTCGTGGCGGCGCTGATCAACTTCGATCTGGAGTCGCTGGAGAACTGGGCCGAGCGCCGCGGCCTTGCGTACACGGGCTACCAGGACCTGTCCCAGAAGCCGGAGACCTATCAGTTGATCCACGACGAGATCGTGCGCATCAACAAGAGCCTGGCGCTGGATAAGGAACTGGCGGGCGCGCAGATTCGCCGCTTCCTGATCCTCAACAAGGAACTCGACGCCGACGACGGCGAGATCACGCGCACCCGCAAGTTGCGCCGCAACGTCATCGCCGAGCGCTATGGCGGGCTGATCGAGGCGCTCTACTCGGATGCGGCGGCGGTGGACAGCGAGGTGCAGGTGACCTACGAGGACGGGCGCACGGCCGTCATCCGGGGGCGCCTGGCGATCCGGGAGGTCCTCCCGGAATCCGCCGCCAAGCCGGCCGCGCACAAGCAATCGGCCTGAAAGCGACAGGGGCGCTGCATGTTCTACTATGTCGAACTGCTGATCAACGGGGTGCTCGTGGGCACGTTGTATTCGCTCATCGCGCTGGGGTTCGTGCTGATCTACAAGGCCTCCGACGTGATCAACTTTGCCCAGGGCGAGTTCGTCATGTTTGCCGGGTACGTGGTGGCGGCCTGCGTGCAGCTCTACGGCTGGCCGCTGTGGGTGGCCATCCCGGTGGGCGTGGTGGCGATGGTGGCGCTGGGCTTCGCCGTGGAGATGGCCGTCTTGCGGCATCTGGTGGGCCAGCCCGTGGTGGCGGTGATCATGGCGACCATCGGCCTGGCGGCCTTCTTGCGGGGCCTGGCGCCCCTGCTCTGGGGCATCTCCACCAAGAACCTGGCGCTGCCCATCCCCAACCGTCCGGTGTTCCTGGGCGAGGTGATGCTCTCCCCGCCGCATCTCTTTGCCGCGCTGGTGTCCGTGACGTGCATCGCGGCCATCGGCTGGCTGTTCGCCAAGAGCCGCACGGGCGTGGCGCTGCGGGCCATTGCCGACGACCAGCAGGTCTCGCTCGCCATGGGCATTGACGTGAAGCGCTACTTCGCCGTGTCCTGGGCCATCGCGGGCGTCGTCGCCCTGGTGGGCGGGGTGATCTGGGGCAATCTGATCGGGGTGGACATACAGCTGGCCCAGGTGGGGCTCAAGGTGTTCCCCGTGGTGATCCTGGGCGGGCTGGACAGCATCCTGGGCGCGATCATCGGCGGGGTGATCATCGGCGGGGTGGAGGCCCTGGCGGCGGGCCTGATTGACCCGCTGGTGGGGGGCGGGACCAAGGACTTCACACCCTATGTGCTGATGATCCTGATTCTGATGGTGCGGCCCTATGGGCTGTTCGGCAAGGAAGACATCGAGCGGGTGTGACGGGCGATGATCAATCGAGAGACGGGGACGTTCAAGCGCACCTATGCGCAGGATCAGGCGCTCTACCGGGCGCCGCTGGCGCGCTACGCCATCGGGGCCGTGCTGCTGGTTGCGTTCGTGGTCTTCCCCTGGCTGGCGTCGGACTACGCGCTCACCCTGGCCAACCTGGTGACCATCGCCTGTCTGGGGGCGATCGGACTGAACATCCTCGTGGGCTATGCCGGGCAGATCTCCCTGGGCCATGCCGCGTTCATGTCCGTGGGCGCCTACACGGCGGCCGTGCTGACGACGCGCTATGCCGTGCCCTGGTGGCTGGCGATGCCGGCGGCCGGCGCCATGGCCGCGCTGGTGGGCACGGTGATCGGACTGCCCTCGCTGCGCATCAAGGGGCTTTACCTGGCGATCTCCACCCTGGCGGCGCAATTGATCATCGAGTGGACCATCAACCACGTGAAATGGATCAGCGGCGGCACGCAGGCTTCAATCTTCGTGCAGCGCCCGTCCATCTTCGGGCACGTCCTCAAGTCGCACCTGGAGTTGTACTACTTCATCCTGGCGGTGCTGACCGTGGGCATCGTCTTCGCGCTCAACCTGTTCCGTACGCATTGGGGACGGGCCTTCATCGCCGTGCGCGACCGCGACATCGCCGCGGAGATCATCGGGATCAACATCTTCCGCACCAAACTCACCGCCTTCGCCATCAGCTCGTTCTACGCGGGCATCACGGGCGTGCTCTACACCTACTGGTACGGCGTGGCCAACTACGAGGCCTTCACGTTGCCCATCTCCATCGAATTCCTGGCGATGATCATCATCGGGGGCCTGGGCAGCGTGTTGGGGTCGCTTCTCGGCGCGGCGTTCATCTCCCTGTTGCCCATCTTCCTGGAGCAAATGCTGCGCACGGTGGGCGGCGACCTCCTGCACCTGGATGCGTCCCTGGTCGGGGCCATCAGCAGCAGCCTGCAACTGATGATCTTCGGCGGGCTCATCATGTTCTTCCTGGTGGTGGAGCCGGAGGGACTCAACCGGCTGTGGAACAATGCCAAGAACTACTTCCGCGTCTGGCCGTTCCCCTACCAATAGACCGCCGCCGCGGCGCTACCCCGCCCAGGACAGATCCGGCTGCCGCTTGTGCCATTCCGTGGCCTGCTCATAGGCATGGCCCACGCGCAGCACGACGTCCTCCTGAAACGGCTTGCCGTAGATCATCAGCCCGATGGGCAGGCCCTTGGCCGTGAACCCGCAGGGCACCGAAAGGCCGCAGAAATTGAGGATGTTGCCGATGGCCGCGTTGCGCAGGTACTGGGCGTTGCGGGTGAAGTAAGTCTCGACGTCCGCGTCCAGCTCCTTGACCGGCAGGGCGGGGAGCGGGGCGGTGGGCACGAGCAAGGCGTCCACGTACCGCAGGCTGTCCAGGGCGTCGCGGCGCAACTCGCTCCAGCGGCGGGTCTTGGCAAAGTATTCCCAGGCGGGAATCGTCTTGCCGTTCATCATGCGCTGCCCCACGACCGGGTCCAGGTCGCTGAAGCGTTCCTCCAGCCACTTCTGGTTGACCGAATAGGCCTCCGCCGCGATCACCAGGCCGCGGGGGTTGAGCTTGGCGGCCTCGGCGGCCTCGGGGAAGGCCAGGCTTTCCACGTGGGCGCCCAGCCCGGCCAGCACCCGGCCCGCCTCGCGCACGGCCTGGGCGACCTCCGCATCGGCCGCGTCGAAGAACACGGTTTCCGCGAAGGCCAGGCGCAAGCCCTTCACGCCCGCCTTCAACCGCGCCAGGACGTTATGCGGGGAGATGCCGCGCGTGGTCTCGTCCGCCGCATCCTCCCCCTGCAAGTGCTGATAGACCAGCGCGGCGTCCTCCACCGAGCGCGCCAACGGACCGACCGAATCCAGGCTGAAGCTGAGCGGATAGATTCCGGCGCGGCTGATGCGGCCCACCGTGGTCTTCAGGCCCACGGTGCCGCAGAGCGCCGCGGGGATGCGCACGGAACCGCCGGTGTCCGTGCCCAGCGCCATGGGCGCCAGACCCGCCGCCACGCTCACGCCCGACCCGCTGCTGGAGCCGCCCGGCGCGTGCGCCACCTTATGCCAGGGATTGTGGGGCGTGCCATGGCTGTGGTTGATGCCCACGCCGCCATAGGCGAATTCAACGGTGTTCGTCTTGCCCAGCAAGATCATCCCCGCCTGGGCCAGCTTGCGCGTGGGTGCGGAGTCGTCATGGGCGATGTTGTTCTCCAGCACCTTGGAGCCGGCGGTGGTGGGGTAGCCCTTCACGTCGTAGAGGTCCTTGGCCGCGTAGGGCAGGCCATGCAGCGGCCCCAGATCCACTCCGGCCCGGATCGCCTGCTCAGCCGCCCGGGCCTCCGCCAGCGCGCGCCCGGCCAGGTTCAGCCGAAAGGCGTTCAGGCGCCCGTCCAGCCGGGACATGCGCTCCAGGAAGTGCTCGGTCAGCTTGACGGGAGAAAGCTCGCCGGAGCGGATGCGTCCCGACAATTCGCTCAGGGTCTGGAAGTGCAAAGGCAGTTCGCTCATGGCAACAACTCCGGAGTGGAGATCGCAGTGCGGGGCGGTGGCGTTTGGTTGAGCGGGCAACGCCCACCGGACAGGATCACCCTACGTCAGCCGCGCGCCAGTTGCCAAGCGTGCCACCGCGTTCAGGCCCACGGGGCGTGGCGCCTGCTGGCGCTCCGACCCTGTGCGGCGGGTCCGCGATGCGATTGCCGCGCCCCACGGGGCGCCGATCACCCCAGGAAGCGGCGCAGGCGTTGTTTAAGGTCGTCGACGTCCAGCGGAAGAACAATCACTTCGTCCGGCGCGTCCCGCCCGGTCAGGGGCGGCAGCTTGACCGGTGTCAGGACGACCACGGCGATGTCCATGGTGCTGGGTTCGCGCTTCAGGCGGGTCACCAGGCCCAGCTCCCCGCCCTGGCGGGAAGGGTCCAGGATCAACAGATGGGGCGGGTCGCGCTGCGCCTGGCGCAATCCGTCCTCCTCCGACTCCGCCATCCGGAAGTCCGCTCCCAGGGGGGCGAGCACGGCCCCCAACACGGCGCGCTCGCCATCGGCCAGGCCCACGCCCAGCACCTGGGGCTTGGTCAGCGGGAAGCGGAGGCAGAACGTCGTCCCCACTCCCTCCTTGCTCTCCACGGTGACCGACCCCCCGTGGATGCGCATGATGTCCCGGCAAATGGGCAACCCCAGCCCCGTGCCCTTCTCGCCCGCCGTCCCGACCGAACTGGTGATGACGTCCGCGTCAAAGAGATGGGGCAAGAAGTTCTCGCGGATGCCGATGCCGGTGTCCTGCACGGCCAGGGTGTCGCCGCCGGCCTCCGGGGCAAACAGGCGCACGGTGCCGCCGCGGTGGGTGAACTTGATGGCATTGGTGACCAGGTTCTGCAGCACCTCCCCCACCAGGTCCGCGTCCACGTAGAGCCGCAACGTCTCCGGCAGTGCGCAGGTGAAGTGGATGCCCTTCTGCTCGGCCACCCGCTCCAGGCCCTGCACCGTGGCCCGCACGCCGGCGGCCCCGACGAACCGCCGGCGGGGGCGCATGCCGCCGGACTGCAAGCGGCTGACCAGCAGCAGGTCGTCAATCATGCGCATCACCCCGCTGGTGCGGTCGAGCAAGGTTTGGAACTGCTCCTGTTGCTTCGTGGAGAGCGCCTGGGCCAGGTCATCGCGCAGCAACTGCAGGGTCAGCGCACAGGTCGTCAGCGGCACGCGCAGGTCGTGGGCAACCAGGGACACGAACTTGTTCTTCAGGCGGGTGGCCTCTTCCGCCTCGTCCTTGGCGCGGCGCAGTTGCTCCTCGGCCGCCTTGCGTTCGGTAATGTCGCTGATGAGGCCCTCGAGCGCGATCACCTCGTCCTCGCCGGAGACGACCGGCAGTCCGCGCTCCCACACCCAGCGCAGGGGTCCTCCCTTGGCATGGATGCGGTAAGAAAGCTCGTAGGGTTTGCGGGCCGCCATGGCATCCCGGATGGCCGCCCAGTGGGGGGCGCGGTCTTCCTCCAGGATCAGCCTGCCGTACGCGGGCGCGGCGATGAGTTCTTCCGGCTTGCAGCCCGTCAGCTCCAGGCAACCGGCGCTGACGAATTCCATCGTCAGGCTCGCATCCGGTTTGCAGCGGTAAACCATGCCGATCAGATTGGACATGAGCGTGGTCAGCGTGCGCCGGCTCTCGCGCAGGGAGTCCTCGGAGCCCTTGCGCTCCAGGACATTGTGGATCACCACCGGGAGCATCTGCAGGTAGCTGCCCTGGGGATCCTTCACCAGGTAGTCATAGGCGCCCTGATGAATGGCGTTGACGGCGATTTCCTCGTTGCCCATGCCGGTAATGAAAATGGCGGGCAGGCCCCGCAATTCCGGCAGGAGTTCCATGCCGGTCATGTCGCCCAGCATGTAGTCCAAGAGCACGACGTCGAAGGTCCGGGATTGCAGCTTCTGGATGGCTTCGGCCCCGGACTCCGCCGTTTCCAGGTCAAAGGGCAGGCCCTGACGAAGCACGTGGCGCTCGAAGGCCATGCGATCCACCTGATCGTCCTCCACGAGCAGGACGCGGATGGGGGCGGGCCGCCGGGTTAGGAGCGCATCGCCGGACGATCTTGCGGGTGTTCGCATAGCTCCCAGTAATTGAGGATGCTCTTCAGGGTTTCGACAAATTGGGTGTACTCCAGCGGCTTGATGAAATAGCCGGCCACGCCGCGGTCAAAGCTGGTGCGGATGTCAGACTGCAAGTCGGACGTGCTGAGCACGATCACGGGGATGTTCTTCAAGTCGGAATCCGCCTTCACCACGGAAAGGAACTCCAGGCCGCCCATGCCGGGCATGTTCAGATCCAGCAACATCAGATCGGGCCGGGGCACGGCCTCCGGTCCGGCGGACGGGTCTTTCCGCTGCAACACCTCCAGCGCCTCGATGGCGCTGTCCACCACGCGCAACGCATGGGGAATGGCCAGGGTCTGGAACGCCCGCCGCACCATCTTGATGTCAACCTGGTCGTCTTCTATCAGCAGAATTTCCACGCGAGACCTCTCTGGCTGGGTTTGCCCCGGGTACTGTCGGTCGCCATGCACCGCCGCGTCCGGCCACTAGACATGGAATCGTTCCTTCGGAATCGTAAAAGAGAAGTTGCTGCCTTGTCCCACGACGGATTCCACCTCCACCACTCCGCCCTGGTGCTCCACGATCTTCTTGACCAGGCTCAGTCCCAATCCGGTTCCGGTGCCCTCGTTGTTGGCCTTCAGGCGCTGGAAGATCTTGAATATGCGGTCGAAGTTCCGCGCCTCGATGCCGACGCCGGTATCGGCCACGGAGAAACGCCATTGCCGGCCCTGGTCGCGGCACGAGATGCGCACCGTGCCGGTCGGTTTGCCCATGTGATTGATGGCATTGCCGATCAAGTTCTGGAAGACCTGGGTCAACTGGGTGCGGTCATAGTCCACCGTCGGCAGGTCGCCTTCCACCCGCACCTCCACGCCTGGTGGCGGCGACAGCATGTCAATCACCTCGCGGACGATCTGGGTGGTATTCAGCCGCTCCTGCACCGGCGGGATGCGCCCGATGCGCGAGTAGGTGAGGATGCCCTCGAGCAAGGCGGCCATGCGGCGCGTGCGCACCCGGAGCAGCCGCAGGTTCTCCCGGCCCTCGCCGTCGAGGTTCCCGGCGCTGTCCTCCGCGATCCACTCGGCCAGGGAACTGATGCCCCGCAGGGGCGCCTTGAGGTCATGGGAGACGATGTAGGCGAAGTCCCGCAGGTCCTCGTTGGCGCGGCGCAAGCCGTGCAGCAATTCCTCGCGCACTTTCTCCGCGCGCTTGCGCTCCGTGATGTCCTCGGTCAGGCCCACAATCCCGACGGCCCGGCCTGTGTCATCCAGCACCGGCATCTTGATGATTTGGCGCACCTCCTCCGTGCCGTCTTGCATGGCAAAGGCGATCTCGGGGATGAGCAGCGGCTGGCCCGTCCGCAGCAACTCGCGGTCCTCGTCCAGGAAGTGCGACTGTTCGCCGGGGCTAAAGAACGGCAGTTCCGCGGCCGTGCGGCCCAGGAAGGCTTCCGGCTCCACGCCGTAATGCTCTGCGCAGGCCCGATTGACCATCAGGTAGCGGCCTTCCAGGTCCTTCACGAACAGGCGCATCGGGATGGTGTCGAACACGGTTTGCAGCAGGCGCTGGCTGGCGCGCAATTCATCCTCCGCGCGCTTGCGCTCCGTGATGTCCTCGTTGATGGCAAGTTGGCCCACGATCCAGCCCTGGTCGTCGCGCAGGGGCAGCCGCAGGCCCCGCAGCCAGCGTTCCTCGCCGCGGTGATTGCGGCGCCGGTACTCGGCCATCTCAATGCGCTCGCCCAACTCGACCACGCGCCGGTCCCACTCCAGATTCTCGGCGATCTCCTCCGCGGTGCGGTTGGGATAGTCCGCCGTGCGGATGCCCACCAGGTCCTCCGGACGCCGACCCTCGAACGCGCCTTGAGCGCGGTTGACCAGCACCATCCGGCCCGCGCGATCCTTGGTGAACAGGTACATCGGGATGGTGTCGAAGACGGTCTGCATCAGCAACTGGCCGGCGCGCAGTTCGTCTTCGGCCCGTTTGCGTCCGGTGATGTCTTCCGAGACGGCCACGATGCCCCGGATCGCGCCGGTCTCATCCTTGAGCGGGGCATAGATCATGTGCAGCCATTGGGTGCCGCCTTGGGCCGTGCGCAGTTGAATTTCCGGGATTTCCACGGTCTCACCCCGCGCCAGCACTTCTCGGTCCGCCGCTCGGAAGCGCTCCATCTCCGCGGCGGATCGGTACGGCAGATCCTCGACCGTGCGACCGACAAGATCGGCGGGGTGAAGGCCCAGACCGCGGGCCATGGCGCGGTTGACGGCCCGGTAGCGGCCCCGCGTGTCCTTCACAGCAATAATCTGGGGCAGGGTGTCGAACACGGTCTGGAGCAACTGCTGGCCGGCGCGCAGTTCGTCTTCGGCCCGCTTGCGCGCCGTGATGTTCTCCGCGATGCCAACGATGCCGATCACGGCGCCGGACTCGTCCGTAAGCGGAGCCTTGATCATGCGCTCCCACTGGTCCCCAACCCCGGCGAGGGAAACCTGCATCTCGGGGAGCTCCAGAATGGCGCCCCGGTCAAGGACCTCCTGGTCCGCGGCCAAGATCCGAGCCACTTCATCCGGGGTGCGGTAGGGCAGTTCGGCGACGGTGCGGCCAACGAAGGCCTCCGGCGCCAGGTCGTGGCGCTCCGCCATGGCCCGGTTGACAATCTGATAGCGGCCCTGGGCATCCTTGACATAGATGGACTGCGGGAGGGTATCGAATACGGTCTGGAGCAGCCGCTGGCTGGCCCGCAGATCATCCACCGCCCGCTTGCGTCCGGAGATGTCCTCGTCAATCCCCACCAGCCCGATCACGCGGCCGTTCTCGTCCTTCAGGGGGGTGCGCAGCATACGCACCCACAGTTCGCGATCGGGCGTGCGGAGCACCTGCATTTCCGGGATCTCCAAGGGCTCGCCCGCGGAGATCACCTGCCGGTCGCCGGCGCGGACCTGCGCGGCTTGGGCCGCGTCGAACAAGGGCAGGTTGTCGCTGGTGCGGCCGACGAAGGCCTCCGGCGCCAGGTGATGGCGCTGCGCCATGGCCCGATTGACGATCTGATAACGGCCGCGGGTGTCCTTGACGTAGATGGACTGGGGGAGGGTGTCGAACACCGTGCGCAGCAGACGCCGGCCAGCCAACAGTTCCTCGTTGGCGCGGCGCAGGTCCTCCAGCAGTTGCTCGCGCTGGCTTTCGGCGCGCTTGCGCTCGGTGATGTCGAAGAAGGCCAGTTGCACGGCCGGCGCCCCGCGCCAATTGATGACGCGGGCGGTGGCTTCCGCCCAGACCACGGCGCCGTCGCGGCGCACCAGGCGGAACTCCAGTTGGGTGGACACCGCCTCGCCCCGCAGGCGCGCCTGGGCGCGCGCCTTGTAGGTCTCTATGTCCTCGGGCAGGAAGAACGGGTCAATGGTCTTCTGCCCCGCCAGGGCCCCCTCGTCTGGCAGGCCGACCAGGCGGGCGAAGGCGCGGTTGGCGAACAGCAGTTCGAAGTCCCGGTGGATCAAGATGCCCTGGATGGAGCCTTCGATCAGGTTGCGGAAGCGCTCCTCGCTCTCGCGCAGCGCCGCCTCGCCCTGGCGGCGCTCGGTCAGGTCAATCAAGGTGCACAGGGAGGCGGGCTGGCCCTGCCACATGACGAGGCGCACCTGGTTCTCCAGCCACATCGTCGAGCCGTCCCGGCGCTGGGCGCGGAACTCGTAGCGGGCAGGCACCGGACCGCCCCGCATGCGCGCACCGTGCAACGCCAGCAACCGCTGCCTTTCCTCCGGGGCGTTCAGGGAGGCGATGCTGTCCAGCGCCAACACCCGCTCCGCGCTGTCGTAGCCGAACATCTCGACGAATGCCGCGTTGACGAACAAGGGTTTGTTCTGCCGATGCACCAGAATGCCCTGCAGGGCCCCCTCGATCAGGCTGCGATAGCGCGCCTCGCTCTCGCGCAGGGCCTCCTCCGCCGCCCTGCGCTCCGTGATGTCAATCAGGGTGCCCTGCACCGCCGGCAGGCCGTCCCATTGGATCACCCGGTCGGAGCTTTCCAGCCAAATCGGCGCGCCATCGCGGCGGCGGCCCATCAGCTCGAAGCGCTCTGGGGCCTGCCGCCCCAACATGCGCGCCTGGTGGTGTCCCCGCAGCGATGGATGCGCGCTGGGATCGAACAGCTCCAGGAGGCTGGGGCGGGCGAGCAGTTCCTCCGCCGTCTCGAAGCCGAACATGGTCGCCAAGGCCCGGTTGACGAATTGGAGCTTGAAATTGCGGTGGATCAGGATCCCCTGGATGGAGCCCTCGATCAGGTTGCGGTAGCGCTCCTCGCTCTCCTTCAGGGCGTTGGCGGTGTGGAGCCGCTCGCTGATGTCCTCGGATACCGACACGGTGCCGGTCGCCAGGCCGCTCTCGTCCAGCACCGGCAACTTGTAGACGCGGTGAAAGAACTGGACGCCCTGGTTGACGACCGGCATTTGCTCGATCACTTGGGGTTTGCCGCTCTTCACCACCTCCTCATCCGACGCGGCGATCCGCGCGACGAACTCCGGCATATACACGCTGACTTCCCGCATGAGCCGGCCCAGGAAGTCCCACTGGGGGCGGTTCCAGAACTGCGTCTGGGCCTTGTTGACGAGCAGGAAACGCCCCTCGGAATCCTTGACCACGACCAGGTAGGGGATCGTGTCCAACACCGTGCGCAGCAGGCGCTGGTTGGTGCGCAGCTCTTCCTCCTGCTGCTTGCGGGCGGTGACGTCCACCCAGGTCGCCATCACGGCCTGCAGGCCATGCCAGTCCACGGCGCGGGCGGAGACATCCACCCAGAGGGGAGAGCCGTCCTTGCGCCGCGCCTCGAACTCGTAGCGTTGCGGGACGGCCTCGCCCCGCAGGCGGGCGGCGTTGTACCGCCGCGCGCGCGCGACTTCCCCGGGCGCGTAGAAGCGCTCCATGCCGCCGGCCGCCAGCACGTCCTCCGGGCCCGCACAGCCCAGCATTTGGGCCATGGCCGCGTTGACGAACAGCGGCTTCTGGTTGCGGTGCACGACAATGCCCTGGATGGACCCCTCGACCAGGTTCCGGAAGCGCTCCTCGCCGGCGCGCAGTTCCTCTTGCTGCCGCTCTTCCAGGGAGACGTCCCGCACCGCCAGTTGCCGCACCTTTCTGCCGCGGTAGGTGCGGGTGCGGGCGTTGATCTCGATGGGGAAGACGGTTCCATCCTTGCGCAGTCCCAGGGTCCGCACCCGGGCGGGCTTGCCGCTCTGGATGCGCTCCCGGGCCGCGTCGCGGGCCTGGGGCGGCATGTGGTCCAGCACCGAGGCGCCTACCACTTCGTCCAGCCGATAGCCGAACATTTCGGCACAGGACTCATTGGCGTCCAACACGATTCCGTCCTCGTGCAGCACCACGCCTTCCATGGCCGCGTCCAGAAGGTCCCGATAGCGCTGGGCGGAATCCTGCAACTCGCGCTCGCGGGCCTCCAGGGCCACGATGCGCGCCCGGTGCAGGTGTTCCCGCGCTGCGAGGTCCCGCACCTGGCGGCGCAGTTCCCCCACGGCGTCTGACTTCCGGGGGTCACGGGGGGTCGGGGTCTTCATGCAGGACCGGGAGCCGCAGGGGATCAGGGAACGGGGCCGGGCGTGGGTTCCGGCGGGAGTCTGTCCGGGGACAGCCGGACGGTGCGTGCCGGGTCAACGCCGGAGGTTGGAACGGGCAGCGCCGTGGGTCGGCCGACTCATGTTCCCGGGCCAGGCTGTGCCATTCAGTTGCCCTTGTTTCTGCGCTCCGCCTCTTTTTCTTCTTCGATTTCCTTCAGCCAGTCCCGTCGCTTGCCGGTGTTCTGGCGGAATTGGCTGTAGATTTCGGTCGCCCGCCCCCGCAACTGCTCGCTCCCTTCCTCCGTGGCCGCCAGTTGAAAATCAATCTGATGGCGGGCCATGGGGAAGTCCGTATTGAGCACGGTATCCGGGTGTAGGCCGTGTTTGCGCAGGGCGATCATCAGGTCGCCAACGGTCCAATTGAGGCGTTTGGCGATTTGATTGGCATTGACGAAGCGATATTCGCCCTCGGGCGTCAGGCCCAGGTAGTACAGGCAAAACAGGCCAAATGGATCGTCACGCATGGTCGGGTATGAGGCTCTTATTCCCTGTTTTGCCAATAAAAATGACGATACCACAGGGTAGCCTCACGTGTCACCTGCCATGATCCGTTGGCGCCCTGGGTGTCGCGAAGTGCCGCCCGCCCCGCCTCGTGTTGAAACGGCGAAAGCCGTGTCGGGTTCCGGTCTTGCGAAGCGGCTGGATGGCCGGTCTTGGGCGGGCAGAAGGCCTCCTTCGCTGAGTTGCCGGTTGGCGTGCGGTGGGCGCCACAAGCAGGTTTGTCCTTGCGGGTCGCCTGGGCTACACCTTGGCATCCGCTGCGGACCCCTGGGCAGGTCGCCGGGCAGCGCATGGCCATGAGGAGCCGGGTATGAAAGAAGCGGTGGGTTATCTCGGACTGGGCATCATGGGTCTACCCATGGTGCGCAATCTGCTGCGCGCGGGCTATCCCGTGGTGGTGTACAACCGCACCCCAGAAAAGGCGCGGAGGGTGGCGGCGGAGGGGGCGCACGCCGCCGCCACGCCGGCGGAGGTGGCCCGGCGCGCAAAGGTGGTGCTGGCCTGTTTGTACGATGCGGCGGCGGTGGAAGCGGTGGTGGAAGGGCCTGGGGGGCTGCTGGAGGGTGTAGGCCCCGGCCATGTCCTGGTTGACATGACCACCAACAGCCCGCCGGTCTCCCAGCGGTTGGCGGCCCGCCTGGCGGAAAAGGGCGCGGCCATGCTCGACGCCCCCGTCAGTGGCGGCGACCTGGGCGCCCGTGAGGCCAGCCTCTCGATCATGGTGGGGGGAGACCCGGAGGTCTTCCAGCGCTGTCTGCCGCTGCTGCAGGCGCTGGGCCAGCGCATCACCCTGATGGGACCGCGGGTGGGCGCCGGGGGCTATGCCAAGCTGGCCAACCAGATCCTCGTGGCGATCCACCTGACGGCCCTGGGCGAAGCCCTCGTCTTCGGCGCCAAGGCCGGGCTGGACCTGGAAAAGCTGGGCAGCGCGCTGGGTGGCGGCTTCGCCAACAGCCAGGTGCTGCAAATCAAGCTGCCCCGCATCCTCCGCGGCGACTTTACGCCGGGCGCGCGCGCCGCCGTGCAGCTGAAGGACCTGGATTACATCGCCCAGAGCCAGGAAAAGCTGGGGCTCTCGCTGCCGCTCACCCAACGGGTGCATGGCCTCTACCGGCAACTGGTGGAGAGCGGTCTGGGCGACCTGGATCACAGCGGCATCATCCGTCTGCTGGAGCGGGAGGCGGGGATCGAGGCGCGCGCCAAGACGGCGCCGGCATAGCGGGCGGCGGCCCGCTACACCCCGGCCACGATGAACAGGCGGCGGAAGGGGAACACCGTTTCCCCGCCCTTGCGCTTGGGGTAGGCCGCCAGCACCCGCCGCCGGTACTCCGCCTCGAAGCCCGCGCGCTCCGGCTCCGGCAGCGCGTCCAGCAGCGCCTTGAGCGCCGTCCCCTTGGTGAAGTCCGCCACCGGGTTCTCGCCGGTCAGCACCTGGTGATACTCCGTCTCCCACAGGTCCAGCGTCTTGCAGTGCGGCGCCAGCAGGTCATAGTACCAGGCGGGGTCCATCACGGGCGGCGAGCTCAGCAGCGGGCCCAGCCGCTCGTGCCACGGGCCGGCCTGGGCGGCCTCGTGCATCAGCAGGTGCGAGGGCGCCGCGAAGTTGCGGGGCATCTGGGCGGCCAGGAAGCCGCCGGCGGCCACCAGCCGCAGCAGCCGGGGGAGCAGCGCGGCGTGCTCCTTCAGCCAGTGCAGCGCCGCGTTGGAGTAGAGCACCTGCACCGGCGCGGCGGGTTGCCAGCGGCCCAGGTCGGCCCGCACCCACATCACGTCCGGCAGCGCCTGGGCGGCCTGGGCCAGCATCTCCGGGGAATTGTCCACGCCGGTGATGGCCGCCCCTGGCCAGCGCTGCCGCAAGTAGCGCGTGACGTTGCCCGCGCCGCACCCCAGATCCGCCACGGTGCGCGGCGCCTCCAAGGGCACCCGCGCCAGGAGCTCCAGGGCGGGGCGCAGCCGCTCCCCGGCAAAGGCGAGGTACTGCGCCGGGTCCCAGGTCATCCGCTGATCGGTCATGGGATCGGTCTCGCTGCGCTGGATGGAGCCGCGTCCGCGGTTTGATGCTTCTCCATTCAGTTACCGCTCGGGCGCGCAAAACGGAAGCCGTTTGTTGGGCGCCGGCAACCGGAGCGGGCGCGGCCTGCACCGCCTGCGCCCCCCGGCGCCCGGCAGGCTGCCGAAGCCCCGAAAGTACTGTATCCTGGTCCCGACGCGTCCCGCCCCGAGCGTGGGCAGCCCGGCGGCGCCGGTGCCGCCGGGCCTATCACCCCGCCGGGGGGACGGCTGTCCGTCGGCTGACAGGGGACATTGCGCATGAACCGTCTTTCCGGAAAGATCGCCTTCGTCACCGGCGCGGGCCGGGGCATTGGCCGGGCCATCGCGCTGCGCCTGGCGGAGGAGGGCGCCGACATCGGCGTGAACTACCTGCGCGACCGCCCCGCGGCCGAGGCGGTGGTGCTGGAGCTGCAAGCCAAGGGCGTGCGCGCGCAGGCCTTCCCGGCGGACGTGCGGGACGACGCCGCCGTCCGGGCGATGGTGGGCCATGCCGTCCAGGCCCTGGGAGCCATTGACGTGTGGGTCAACAACGCCGGCGTGGAGTATGAGGAGCCGCTGGAGGCCATCCAGGAGCGGCACTGGGACGATACCTTCGCCGTCAACGTCAAGGGGCTGTTCTTCTGCTGCCGCGCCGTCGCGCCGCACATGGAGGCCCGCGAGGGGGGCGTGATCGTGAACATCGCCTCCCGCTTCGGCTTCCTGGGCGATCCGGACTCCCTGCCCTACGGCGCCTCCAAGGCGGCGGTGATCAACATCACCAAGGCCCTCGCCAAGCGCTATGCGCCCCGCATCCGGGTCAACGCGGTGGCGCCGGCGTACACGGAAACCCAGATGATGGCCCACGTGGCTCCGGAGTACATCGCCCGCTTCCACAAGAACACGCCGCTGCAACGGGTCGCCCGGCCGGAGGATACGGCCGCGGCCGTGGCGTTCCTGGCCTCGGACGACGCGGCGTTCACCACCGGGCAGACGCTCCTGGTGGACGGCGGCTACACCCTGAAGTAATCCCGGGGGAATCCGGCGGCGCCCCGGCGCGCCCCGGGGCCCGCCGCTCTCCGGAGCCTCCATGCCATTGCCTCCATTCCGCGGCGCCTCCCCCGCGGCCAGCGCCGGTCGCGGTCCCTTGGCTCTGGGCTTGCCGCTGCGCCGCCTCTTGCTTGCGGCGTTGCTGCTGGCGTGCGCGCTCTCGGCCCGCGCCCAGACGGCCGCGGATCCTGAGGACAGTCCGGGTCCGCTGCGCACCGTGGCCCCCGTCTCCGCGCGCAAGGCGCTGGTCGTCGCGGCGCATCCGCTGGCCGCCGCGGCGGGGGTGGAGGTGCTGCGCGCCGGGGGCAACGCCGTGGACGCGGCCGCCGCCGCCGCATTCGCGCTCAACGTGGTGGAGCCGCAGTCCTCGGGCATCGGCGGCGGGCTCTTTCTCCTCCTCTACCGCGCCGAGGGCGGGCAGGTCGTCGCCATTGACGGACGGGAGGAGGCCCCGGCGTCCGCCACGCCCGGTATGTTCCTCCGGTCCGACGGCAAGCCGGAGCCGTTCTATCCGGACCGCATCACCGGTGGGAAGCCGGTCGGCGTACCGGGCCACGTCAAGGCGCTGGCCAAGGCGCTGGTGAACTTTGGCCGCCTGGGCCTGGCCCGGGTGCTGTCTCCGGCGATCCGCCTGGCGGAGGAGGGCTTCCCCGTCTCGCCCCGGCTGGCCCGGCAGTTGGAGCGCCAGCGGGAGCGTCTGCTGCGCTTCCCCGCCACGCGCGCCGTGTTCTTTCCCAACGGAGCCGATCCGGTGGCCGCGGGCGCCGTGCTGCGCCAGCCCGATCTGGCCCGCACCCTGCGGCGGTTGGCCGAACACGGCGCCGAGGACTTCTACCGCGGCGAGATCGCCAAGGACATCCTGCACGCGGTCAACCAGGCGCCCGTCAATCCCGGGGCGCTGCGGGCGGAGGACCTGGCGGACTACGATGCGCCCCTGCGCGCCCCGGTGCAGGGCAGCTATCGCGGCTATGCCGTTTACGGGATGGGCCCGCCGAGTTCCGGCGCCGTCACGGTGTTGCAGATGCTCGCGCTGCTGGAATCCCGCCCGCGCCCGGACGGGCCTTCCGCGCGCATCCACCGCTTCGCGCAGGCGGCCCGGCTGGCCTATGCCGACCGGGAGCGCTACCTGGCGGACGGCGACTTCGTCCCGGTTCCCGTCGCGGGCCTGCTGGATGCGGGCTACCTGGCCGGGCGCAGCCTGAGCCTGGACTGGGGCGCGCCGCTGGGGCCGGTCGCGGCGGGCCGCCCGCCGGGGGCCGCTGCCCAGGCCTGGGCGCCGCCCTGGGATACCGAGTCGGACTCCACGACGCATCTGAGCGTGGTGGACGAGGAGCGCAACGCCGTGGCCTTGACGGCGTCCATCGAGCAAGCGTTCGGCTCGGGCATGGTCGTGCCGGGCCGGGGCTTCCTGCTCAACAACGAGTTGACCGACTTCTCCGCCTTGCCCGCGGACGCCGCCGGGCGGCCCACGGCCAATCGCGTCGAGGGTGGCCACCGCCCACGCGCCGGGGCGCTGGACGGCCCGGCGCGGCCCGGAGGCAAGCGCCCCCGCAGCAGCATGGCGCCGACCCTGGTGCTGCGCAACGGCCGGCCGGTGCTGGCCATCGGCTCGCCCGGCGGTCCGCGCATCATCCAATTCGTGGCGGCGGTGCTGGAGGGCGTGCTGGGCGAGGGCCTGCCGCTGCAAGCGGCCATCAACGCGCCGCACGCCACCCACCTGGGCGGCACGACCACCTTGGAGCCGGAGTGGGCAGGGGCCGCGACGCAAGCCGCGCTGCGCAAGCTCGGCCATATCGTTCAGGTGGAGCGCCAGGCCAGTGGCCTGCACGGCATCCAGATTGACCCCGACGGGACGTTGCGCGCGGGCGTGGATCCGCGCCGCGAAGGACACGCCGCCGGTTACTGACGCGCGCTCACCCGCACGACAAGGATTCCGCATGACTCGCTTGAGACTCGTCAAACGGCGGCACAGCCTG
>Ga0315281_10002413_pt1 | contig 27805 bp, 20 predicted proteins | sample YL17G07_0_MG_FD_204540 | JGI IMG/M metagenome (GOLD analysis project Ga0315281, IMG submission 204540) | Sediment microbial communities from Yellowstone Lake, YNP, Wyoming, USA - YL17G07_0 | ecosystem: Environmental > Aquatic > Freshwater > Lake > Sediment | place: USA: Wyoming | collected...
TTCGGGGGTTGCCGCTTGGTCCCCCGGGCCACGAGGGCCCACACCCGGGGGGGCGGCGCCCCCTGGGCCCCCGCCCCCGCCCGTCACGAAAGCGTCTCTACTTCATGTACGGTCCGACGATCTCCCCCGCCGCGACCGGCAGCGTGGGCTCGTAGACCTCACCGTAGTACGCGTAGACGGCCGGCAAGTACCCGCCGTGCAGCATGATGACCCTGTTCGTCAAGGAGACATCATCGAGGTCCAGGGCCTTGAGCTCGGACCCCCTGTACATGCGGGTGAACTCCTGGAACCCGCTGGGGTTGGCGCGCACGTACGGCGTGAGAGGCAGAAGCACGGGCCCGGTGTAGGCCAGCGCCTCTTCAAAGCTCGTGATGCCGTCGCCGTAGACGTTCTCGTCGGGTGGGGGCACCATCGCCGGCTTGCCGTTCGCAAAGCCGTGGATGTGCTGTTCGTGCCTCTTGCCCGGTTCCAGGCCGTAGGCCGACACCTTCACCCTGAAGTTGCCCGCCGGCAGCATGGTGATCTCGGCCGTGCCCGTCACCCCGGAGCCGTTGAGCTCGACCAAGGTGGCACGGTAGGTGCGTACCATCGGCACCGCAAGAGCGCTGGACGCCAGTGACAGCACCAGCATCGCGACCAGGCCGATCAACAAGAGGATCTTGCTTTTCACGTCCCCCCCTTTCATTGGAACAGAGCCCTCGCGCTGATTAGCTGCGAAGCAACACCAGCGAACCTACCCGCCGTCTCGACAGTCAAAGCCATCGCGGAAGAGGTCTCTTAACAGTTCAGCGCACCGTCCACAGCCCAGACCAGGGCGCCGGCGAGACGGACGTCGACCGGCCGGGGGACGGCCGATACTCAAGCCGCCGCACAGGGCACGCGCCGCGTAGCGCAGGCGACGAAGGGCGACTGAACGGGCGGGGCGGCGACTTCGCCGCCGCCCCGCCCGAGGTCGGTCTCATGTAACGGGAGGGTCGCTGTCGCGACCGAGCCGGCCCTTCGATCAGCTCTTCACGAGGCGAGCGGCCGCGACCGGCAGGGTCGGGTCGTACACCGCCGGGCCGTACGCCGGCGCCCGGAAGCCGCCCTGGATCATGAAGACCCGCTTCGTCAGCGGCACGCCACCGAGGTCCAGATCCTTGAGCACATCCTTGCCGCGGTAGACCCACGTGAACACGAGCATGCCGGACTTCTTCGCCGCAGGGAAGACATCGCTGGCGCGGGTGAGATCGAGCAGCACCGGCCCCGTGAACGGAAGCGCCTCGGCGAAGGAGATGTACCCGTCACCGCTGGTGTCGGCCGCCGGAGGCGGGACGACGGACTGACTGCCGTTCTTGAAGCCGAGGAGAGCCTGCATATGCGCCTTGCGCGGGGCCAGACCGTAGGCCCACACCATGACCTTCATCTGCTCAAGCGGCAGCAGCTGGATGCTCACCTGGCCCGTCACGCCCGAGCCGTTCAGCGTGATGAGATTGGCGCGGTAGGTCTTCGCGGGGCTCCCGCCCCTGGCGAAGGCGCTCGCGGTCAACGTCAGCGCCAGGATGACGACGAGCGCGAATGTAAGAAAGACCTTGCCCTTCACGTTTCCCCCTTCACCGATGGTAAGCCCTCCCACCGACGAGGCCGGCGGGAAACCAGCTTAACCACGAGGCTGCACAGGAGTCAACGGCTGGTGCCTGCGAAGTCTGTTGCCTGTCGAGAGAACGGTCCATGAGCCGGGACACGGCCGCCGCGCAGGGGACGCGCAGCGTAGCGCAGGCGACGAAGCGCGACTAGACGGGCGGGGCGGCGACTTCGTCGCCGCCCCGCCCGAGGTCGGACTCACGTGCCGGGGAGGTCGCTGTCGCGACTGCTCCGGCCCTTGGCCCTCGGTCAGTTCTTCACGAAGCGAGCGGCCGCGACCGGCAGGGTCGGGTCGTACACCGGCCGGCCGTACACTGCCGCCCGGAAGCCGCCCTGGATCATGATGGCCCGCTTCGAGAGCGGCACCTGATTGAGGTCCAGCGCCTTGATCGCAGGCATACGATAGGTATGCGTGAACTCGATCTTGCTGTTCTTCGTCCCCGCGGGGTAGGGAGTGAGATCGAGCAGCATCGGCCCCGTGAACGGGAGCGCCTCGGCGAAGGAGATGTATCCGTCACCGTTTGTGTCGGCCGTCGGGGGCGGGACGATCGACTGACTGCCGTTCGCGAAACCGAGGATGTGCTGCATGTGCACCTCACGCCTGACCAGACCGCGTGCCGACAGCGTCACCGTCACCAAGTTTCCCGGCAGCACTTCGACGGTCACCTGGCCCGACACGCCCGAACCGTTCAGCGCGATGAGATTGGCGCGGTAGACCTGCGGCGCCTTCCCGCCCTTGGCCAAGGCGCTCGCGGTCAATGTCAGCGCCAAGATGACGACAAGTGCGAATGTAAGAAAGACCTTGCCCTTCATGGTTCTCACGTTTCCCCCTTCGCCGATGGTAGGCACTTCCACCAGCGAGGCCGGTGGTGCGAAATTGTAGGCACGGCTCTTTAAGCGGGTCAACTGCTCGTGCCTGCAACTCCGTCGCCTGTCGAGAGAACGGTCACTTCGCCCCCCTCCGGGGCGCCAGCACGGCTCAGATCGAGGGCAGTTCGATCGACACGCGGGTGCCTTGACCCAAAGCGCTTTCGAGCCAGATGCGACCGCCATGGCTCTGTACGATCTCGCGCGAGACGAACAGGCCTAGGCCCAGGCCGCGGCCCTGGCGCGCGCGGCCGGCCACCCCCTCAAAACCGAAGTCGAAGACCGACGGGAGCTCCGCGGACTCGATGCCGCAGCCAGTGTCGGCGACGACGATCGACACGCCGTCGTCGCCCGCGCCGAGGCTTGAACTGATGGTCACGCGTCCGGCCGGCGGCGTGTACGCGCAGGCGTTCAAGAGCACGTTACGCAGGGCGCGGCGCAGGCGATATCGATCGCCGCGGAGCGGCGGGAGCTCGTCGGCAAGACGTACCTCGAGCCGCGGGACCTCATCGAGGGAGGCACTGACGTCCGCCACGGTCTCTTGGACGAGGCCGGCGACCTCGATCGCGGTCGGATCCGGGGGCAGCGCCGCGATCTCCAACCACCCGCTCTCCACCAGGCCGGTGATCATGGCCGCAAGTCGCCCGACGTTGCGCTCCAGCATGCGCAGGTACTCCAGCTGCTTCTCGCCGAGAGAGCCGGCCGTACCGTCCAGCAGCATCCCGAGCAGGGGTTGGATCACGGCGAGCGGCGTGCGCAGCTCGTGGCGCACGAAGGCCTGACGTTCTGCCGCCGCGGTGCGTTGGTCGTCGTCAAGTAGGTCCATGCGCCTACCCTATCCCAGACGCACGGCAGACTGGCGCGCGGCAGACTGGCGCGCGGGAAGACCGGCGGGGCGGACTGGCACGCGGAGGGGGCCGGCGAGACGGGGAGGCGCGAGCGATGGGCGGAGGCTGCGTGGTGGGCGATGTTGGATTTGAACCAACGACCCCCTGCTTGTAAGGCAGGTGCTCTTCCCCTGAGCTAATCGCCCGCCCGGGCGGCGCTCACGGCCGCGATCGCACACTGCTCCCCCACATTCGCCGAGCGCCGAGCGACTCCCGGTGCGCCACTCCGCCTCCGGCGCCGCGCCCGGCAGTATATACCCGGCCCCTGCGGTGGGCCGGGGGCGCCATGGACGAGTACGCGACGATCGCCTCGCACGGCTCGGCTGAGGCCAGCTGAGGCGGTGGCCGCCAGGCCGGGGCTCTGGGGCATGGCCGATGGCCGGGACGCAGCCGCGTCCGACGTCAACCACGAAGAAGGGCGGGCGGCCTCTCGGCCGCCCGCCCTTCGCTCACCGGAGGCGGTGAAGTAAGCGCGTCACAACGGATGGATCTGCCGCCAGGTGTTGGGCACGATCTGCGCGGTGAGCTGGACGACGCTGTAACTGTTCACGACCACGTTGTCGTTATAGTCGATGCGCCGATCGCCGGTCAGGTCCACCGTGCCCTTGGCGAGGGCCATGCCCACGATGTTGATGGTGCCGGTCCCCCAGAGACCACCGTCGGTGTACACGATGCCGTAGTAGGTCCCGTTGCCCGCCAAGTCGATGCCCTGGCTCACGCCGGTCTTGGTGGGGTCGTCGGGGTACATGGTGTGCGGCCCGATCACGATCAGGATGCCAGGCGGCGCGTTGGCGCCCACCCCGTCCCCATTGAACACGCCGTTGCCGGCGAGCTTGAGGGCCCCGGTCGTCTCGACGACGACCGGCGCGCCCACGAGCTGGGCGTCCGTCAATGTGCCCTGGGCGCCGAGGGGCTTGGCGCCCAGGGTCTGCTCCGACGCGATGTCCGAGTACCAGGTCCCTTGCGTCTGGGCCGCGGCGACGAGACCCTGGATGACTTCGGGTGTCAGGACGCCGTCAACGACCCCCGGCCCCAAGCCGGAATGCTGGTTCGACGGCGGGATGATCGCGGGGTCGGGGGAATCGGGGTAGATCGACCCTCCCGCGAGGATCTGCAAGGTCGTCTGGTCGGGGGCCATGTACCCGCCGTGGGCGGGATCGGCGCCTATCGACACCTTGTGGTTGTTGCCGTCGATGTTGCCGTCGGTCGCAACGGCGATCCCCCGAGGGAGCTTAGTATCCAGCGCATTCCGCTGGGCCTCGAGTTGGATCCTCGCCTTCTTGCCGCCGACGCTGGCCTGGACTTCGATGTAGATCAGTTTGTTCTTGTTGGCGTCCATCGAGTACGTCGCGGCGGGCAGGCCGTCGGCCAGCGTGATGTGCAAGTCGCCGTTGGTGTCCTGGTCGTCGAAGTACGTGACCGAGACGGTCGGATGGGCGAACTCGCTCGCCGGGAACCGGGCAAGGAAGGCGGTCTTGTCCGCCGCGCTGAACGACACGGGGCTCGTGAACGGCCAGTCCCTGCCGATCTTGGCCAGCGCCGCGTCGGCGGCAGCCTCCGCCATGTTGAACGCCTTGGCGCGGTCGCGGTCGTTGGCCGTGTTGCTCTGGGCATTGCCGGTGAGCAGGACGAGGGCTCCGGCGAGTACCGCCAGGGCGGCTACGACTCCGATCACCATGAGCAGGGCGGCGCCCCGCTGGTCTCGCATGTTGCGCATCGCACCTCTCCTCATGTGGACGGCCGCATGTTCCGCGGCTGCGCCGTGGTCTTGATGTCGATGTAGGTCGGCGAATGGCCCGGATTCAGGTCGACCTGCACCCTGATCTGGACCGCTCTGATGAACACCGTCGACAGGGTCATGGGACTGACCGTCTTGTAGACACCGTCGGTGTCGAAGAACGAGTACCGGAAGATGCTTGTGTGCGCGGTGCCGTTCACCGGGTCGGGCTGACTCCAGTTGACCACGTTCTCGACGATGGGTCTGCCGTAGGTCGCCAGCTGGAGCAGTTCGTCGCTGACGCCGTTGCCGTTCCTGTCGAAGACGCGGTAGATCGTGCCAACCGCGCCGGATCCGGACGCGTCGTAGACGAACGCCGTCTGTCGCGGGACGCTGTCTACCACGTTGTTGCCGGCCTGGTTGTATGTGGAGTAAAAGACGATCTTGAAAGGCTCAGCCCCCGTGATGGCGTAGCCATTGGTGGTCAACGCTTGCGCGTCACGGATCTCCTCAGTCATCCGCGTGACGCCGTCGCGCGCCGCCTCGCGCGCCTGCGACGCCTTTGAGGTCTGCGCGTAGGAGGACTGCAGGCCGATCCACACGGTGACGATCATCGTCGTGATGATCCCCAGCACCACCATCGAGATGAGGAGCTCGATGAGCGTCATGCCGGCCGGCCCGCGAGAGGCCGGGAGGATCGCACGCCGCCTGATCTTCATTGCTGCCACCTGCCTGCTCATGGGAAGGTAATCGTGATCGGCGTCGTGCTGAGGATGTTTCCCGACGCCGGAATGGGCTTCGACGACCAGGTCGTCGTTCCGTCCAGCTCGTACCAAGCCTTGAAGCTGAAGCCGACCGGCAGGTACCAGTCGGCACCCTTCTTCTTGGCCACGCTGTACGGGCTCGTCGGGTTCGTGATCCCCGGCCAGGTGTCGAGGGCCGTACCGTCAGGGTTCGTGACCTTGAGGCTCGCGCCCGTCGTCGTGTTCGAGTTGTAGACGGTGACCGTGCAGTACTGGTAGTTCAGTGTGGTCGCGCTCACGACGAGAGCCGAGGTCGCGAAGTTGTTCGCGTTGTCGACCGCGACGATCTTGTAGTAGTAGGCCTTGAGCGGCCTGAGGTTGCTGCCGTCGTCGTAGGTGTAGGACGCGGCGCCCGTGTCGAGTACGGGGGAGCCGGGGAGCTCAGCGTACGTCACGCCACTGTCGTCGCTGCGGTAGATGCGATACCCATACATGCCGCTGGTCGGCTTTGGGGACGGGCTCGTCTGGTCGGTCACGCCCGTCCAGGTGATCCTTATCTTGAGCGGCGGCGCCTGTGTGCCGGTGGTCGCCGCCGAACCGGCGGTCACGGAGTATGGCGGCACGTCGTCTTGGGACACGTAGGGCGTCGCCGATACCTCAGCGGACAGGGGGCCGCTATTGCGGACCCAGTCGACGGCCAGGACTTTGTACGAGTAGGTCTGCCCGTTCGTCAGACCGGTGTCGGTGAACCCCGGTACCCACCCGGTGACCACGTCGACCGTGCCGATCGGCGAGGTACCGTAGGTGGGATCGCCGGGCCCCTTGCGGTAGACCTCGTACTTCGCGACATCACCCGTCGCCGACTGGTTCCAGGCCAAGGTCACCTTCTGATCGCTGGCAGTCGCCGTAAGACCCGTGGTGGCCGGCGGCGCGCCCGTCTCGACCGGCAGCGTGGTCTCTGCCGTGTTGCCCTCGTAGCCGCGCTTCGAGACGGCCGTGGCCTTGAACGTATAGGTGCCATCCTGGGATCCCGCCGCACCGACGATCGTGTACGTCTGCGTGAACGTCCCCGGCGTCGTGTACTGCGGATCGGTGACGTAGCGCACCAGCTTGGCGATCTGCGCGCCGCTCGAGTTGAAGACTGTGAAGGTCACGTTCTTGGTACTCAGTGCGTCAGCGTCGTTGACGAACGCCGTGAGCGCGATCGTGTAGCTGTTCAGGAAGAGGCGCGACGCGTCGTTGGGGTCGATCCCGGAGGCCGTCGGCAAGACCGAGAGGGCGTTGGTGTAGGCGCCAGAGTACTGCTTGTAGACGATGGTCTGCAGAAAGGCGTGCTTGACGGGCTTCGGACTGCCCGTCCAGTACACGTCTACGGAGACGAGCTTGTAGGTCTCGGTCTTGTTGCCACTCGTGTAGTTGACAACATGCTGGCCGGCGAAGGTCCCGCCCACGAACGTCACGCTGTAGTCGACGTGATAGGTCTTGCTGCTCGAGCCGCTCGAGACCGTCACCGTCGGCCCAAAGCCTCCGCCGGAGAAGGCGGTGCTGCTCAGATTGAGCTCGGTGATCTGGTCGTAGTCGAGCTGGCGGATCTTCTCGACCTTGTCCTGTGCCAGGTTGAGCGCCACGTTGCGCGCCGTCTCGCCGGCGCCCTTCTGCGATGCGCTCACGAACAGCGGCACCATCGCCGAGAACGCGATGCCTGCGATGATGGTTGTGACGAGCAGTTCAACGAAGCTGAAGCCCGCCGCGCCTCGTCGTGAATGGCTGTTCATGCCCTGCCTCCGGATAGCGAGGGATCGTCTCCTCGTTGTATCGGCTTCACGCTCGCGAACATGAGCGTGTCTCGCCGTTCGTGTTGCCCGCGGTGGCGGTGTCGTTAATGCTTCGCCCCGGCCTCGGCGGCCCCTTCGTGCGCCGACCTTGGCGCGACCGCAGTCGCACCCTCTGAGAGTGCCACCACGAACGGCATCGTGAACCGGAACATTCGTCTAGGGACGCCGCCAGAAAGGGCCAGACGCACGGCGGGCGGGCGCAGCCGAGCCCGCCGGAAGGCGGCCGCTACTGCAGCTGCTGCAGCTGGTCGAGGGAGCGCTGCAGCGCCTCGATCTGGCGGCCGTACTCGGCCCAGTCGCCGGCCTGCTGCGCCGCCTGCGCCGCCTCGAACTGGGCGCTCGCTTGGGCGATCAACTCCTGGGCACGGGCGCTCAGGCCGGCGCCTCCGGCGCCGGTGCCCGTGCCGGCGCCCGTTCCTCCGCCGCCGGTGCCGGTCCCCGCGCCGCCGGTGCTGCCGCCCGCTCCGGGTGACCCGATCACCGGCGCCGAGCCGAAAGCCTGGGTCAGCGCCTCCTGCAGCGTCGGCGCCATCACGATGACCTGCCGCCCCTGGCTCTGCTGGTCGGCCCCTCCCATGGGGTAGAAGACGATCACCCTCTTCATCTGCGGAAGCTGCGTCTGCTCGCCCTCGAGATACAGCGGCTGCACGTACAGGAGCGAGTCCTCGATGGGCATCACCAGCAGGTTGCCCATGATCACCCGGGAGCCCTGCTGGCCCCAGAGCGAGCGCTGCGCCGAGATGGTCGGGTCCTGATTGATGGCCGCCTCGACCTGGCTCGGCCCGTAGACACTCGAGCTCTTCGCGAACTGGAAGGCGACCGCCTTCCCGTAGTCCGCGCCGTCTGAGCGCGCGCCCAGCCAGGCCACCATGTTGGGCCGCTGGTTCGGGACGAACGGGAGCATCAGAAGGAACTCTTCCTGGTTCGTCCCCGGCAGGCTCATGATCACGTAGTAGGCGGCCATCCGGCCCGGCCCAGAGAGCGCGACATTGTCCGGGATCTGCCATTGGTCGCCGTTGTTGTAGAGCACGCTCGGGTCGTCCACGTGGTACGTGGCGTAGACCTGTGACTGGATGTCGAACATGCCCTCCGGATAGCGCACGTGCTGACGGATGGCCGCCGGCATCTCGGTCATCGGCGTGAAGAGGTCGGGGTAGATCTTCTGATACGTGCGCACGATCGGGTCGGTCGGGTCGAACACGTAGAAGGTGATCGTGCCGTTGTAGGCGTCCACCACCGCCTTCACTGAGTTGCGGATGTAGTTGAGGTCCTCCTCGGGGGTCGCGTACGGGTAGCGCGCGCTGGTCGTATAGGCGTCCGCGATCCAGAAGAGGCGCCCGTCGGCGATGACCATGTAGGGGTCCGTGTCGTACTTGAGGAAGGGCGCCGCAGCCTTGAGCCTCTCCATGATGTTGTTGCGCAGGATGACGCGGCTCTCTCCGCCGAGCGCCGAGGTCGTGAAGAACTTGATGGTGCTGAAGCGCCACGAGAAGGCGAGCCTGGCGAGGAACGGGCTTATGGGGATGCCGCCGGAGCCGCCGTACTGTCGGTAGACGTCCTCGCCGCCGGCGCCAGGGTAGTCGAACTCGCGGTCCTTCGTCTTGACCAGCGTGTAGTCGGTGCCAAGCTCACCGTAATAGATGCGCGGCTGCGTGATCTCCAGGCCGGGGACCGTGCGCGGCGGCACGTCCTGGACGAGGAAGTCGGGCGAACCGTCCGGCGTCACCTGGTTCACCGCCGACATGGCGAGCCCGAAGCCGTGCGTGTACGTGATGTGCTGGTTCACCCAGGTCTGCGCCTGCTCCCTCAGGCCCGAGATGTCGAGCTCCCGCGCGGCGAGCATCGTCTCGGTGTACGACCCCCTGACGGCGTAGCGATCGACGTCGACGTCGGCGAACGAGTAGTAGGGCCGCAGCTGCTGGAGCTGGCGATAGCTCTTGACGAGGGTGTCGGGATCCCATAGGCGGATGTTGTTCAGCGTCGGCTCGTTCTTCTTGAGGACGACGGACGTGATGCGCGTGGTCATCGGCAGCGGCCGCGAGACGATCTTGTCGAGGCCATAGGCTGCCTTGGTCGCCTGCAGGTTGTGCCCGATGTACTGCTGCTCCTTGACGAGCTGGTTGGGGTTGACGACGAGCGCCTGGTAGATGCCCGGAACGATGCCGCGCAGGACCACCAGGGCGACGACCCACACGACGATCACGGCCGGCCACCACTGGCGGCGGCGCCAGACGTTCCACACGAGCACCGCCGCGATGGCGAAGGCGAGGATCATCGTCGCGCGCGTGAGCGGGAGGCGGACGACGACGTCGGTGTAGCCGGCGCCGAAAGTCGCTCCGGCGGTCGAGTACAGCAGGTCCCAGGCGCGGAACAGCTGACCCACGCCCACGACGGCGAAGACGGCGGCGAGGATCGCCGAGAGGTGCGCGATCGCACGCCCGCTCAGGTTCACGTCGACCTGAGAGCGGACGTAGGCGCCGGGCCGCATCGGGGTGGCCGGCGTCGGCTGCCCCGTCGACCCCGGCGCCTTCACCTGGTACTCGATGCCGCCGAGCACGAGATGCATGAGCGCCGAGAGCACCAGTGCGACGAGCAGTGCGAAGAGGACGAAGCTCTGCACGGCGTGCCAGGCGGGGACCGAGAAGACGTAGAAGCCGAGGTCGTGGCCGAAGACGGGGTCGTCGGCGCCGAAGTCGGTCGCGTTGAGCGCCTTCAGGAACGTGAGCCAGGCCGAAGAAGCGGCGACGCCGGCGGCGACGGCGGCGAGGGCCGACACGGCGAGCCCGATCGCGCCGGCGTGCCGGCGCAGGGGCTCGCTCTTGGGCTCGATAACGTCCCCCGTCGCGTTCGTGCGGAACGCGGGCGCCAGCCGTCGCGCGAGCTCGACGTTGAGGTAGACGATGGCGAAGAAGACGACCCCGCCGGCGAGCCCGAGCAGGACGCGCGACCAGATGCCGGTCCAGAAGACGGAGCGCAGACCGACCTCGCCGAACCACAGCCAGTCGACGTAGAGGCCGAGGACACGCCCGGAGAGGGCGAGGACCAGGATGACGAGCCCGGCGGCTACGAAGAGCGCGGGACGCCGGCGCCGCTGGGCGGGGCGGGGCGCCGCCCTCATCGGGGTGACGTTGTCCATGGGCCTAGTATCCCACAGCGGGGGAGGGGTGACGCGCCCGATCGCCGGTCGGGCTGGATCGCACGGGCCGCGCCCGCCGCGTGGAGGCCGCTCAGGCGGCCGACGACTTCGCCGACTTGACGGCGCCGCGCAGCATGCCGACGAACCGCTGCACCATGCCTGGATCGAGCTCTCGGGCGGCGGCAGAGCGCAGCTGTTCGACGCCGCCCAGGTCGAGGCCAGCCTGCCTGTATTCGCGGCACACGGCGAAGGCGCGCGCCACGCGTGGGATAGCGCTGCCGCGACGGCCCTCCGGATACCCCGTCCCATCCCAGCGTTCGCTGCCGTAGAGCAGCGCCTCGATGGCCTGGCGTCGCACCGCGTGCGTCGCGGCGCCGGCCCCGTTGCCGCCGCCGCCGAGGATGGTCTGTACATCGTCGGTGAGGGCCGCGTCCACCTCGAAGACGGCCAGCGCGGTGATCAGACCCGCCGTCTCGACCTCGCTCAGGCCAAGCGCCTCGGCGAAGCGCCGCCCAAGATCGACGAGATCGCCCTCGATCGCCGCCGCAAGGCGGGCCGTGTCCTCTCCCGCCAGGCAGACGCGATCGCGGCCGCGGGCCTTGGCGCGCAGCAAGGCTGCGTCGGCGGCAGCGAGGACGCCGTCGTGGTCGCGCGCCGAGTCGGGGAACGACGCCACGCCGATCGACATCGTGACGCGGACGCCGGCATTCCCTGTGTCGATCTCGGCGACCTGGCTGCGGACGCGCTCGGCGAGGGTACTCGCCTCACTCAGGGCCGTCTGCGGCAGTACCATGACGAACTCCTCGCCGCCGTAGCGGGCCTGATAGTCCGACTCGCGCGAGCACATGCGCAGGACGCCGGCCACCGCACGCAGGACGTCGTCGCCGGCCTGATGCCCGATGGTGTCGTTCACCGCCTTGAAGTGGTCGAGGTCCATCATGAGCAGGCAGAAGGTCTCGTCGTAGCGCTCGGCACGGCTGACGGTCGACTTGAGCGTGTCGCGGAAGTGGCGGTAGTTGTGGATGCCGGTGAGGCCGTCGCTGATCGCCTGGCGTTCCATCTCCTCGTAGCTGCGCGCGTTCTGGATCGCGATCGCCGCCATGTTTGCGAACAGCTTGGCCGGCTCGAGCTCCTGCTCATCGAAGGTGTGGCCATGCAGGCGATCGATGCTGAGCACGCCGGTGACCTTGCCGCGGACGTTGAGCGGCACGATGATCGACGCCTGAGGCTCGCCCTCAGCGGTGCCGGGGACGAAGACCGCCCTCGAGTCGGCATCCATGTCGTTGACGAGCTGCGCCTCGTTGTGGCGCACGACCCAGCCGCTCACACCCTCGTCGATCGAACTGCGGAACCCGAGCATCTCGTCGGCGTTCTCGTCGCGCGCGTAGATCGCGACGAGCTCGTTCGCCTCCTCGTCCACGAGCCGGATGTCCATGGTGTCGAAGTCGACCATCTGCTTGAGCATCGAGGTGATGAGGGCGAAGACGTCGCCTTGGTCGAGCGTCGAGAGCAGCGCCGTGCTGAGGTTTAGGAGCTCATGGCGCAGACGCAACTGCCGCTGCAGCTCGGTGCTGGTGCTCTCGAGCTCCTCGTACTGGCGCGCGTTCTCTATGGCTACCGCGGCGTGCGCGGCGAAGACCTCGAGCGCCTTGACCTGGTCAAGCGTCGGGATCGACTTGTCGGCGGGGTCGTACAGGTCGAGGACGCCCATGAGCCGGCGACGCTTGTCGTACAAGGGCACGAGCAGGTCGTCGTCCTTGTCCCACTCTCCGTCGGCGCGCGGCCCGAGCGGGAGCGGCGGCAGGCAGTAGAGCTGCTCCTCGGTCCAGTCATGCAGCCGGTGGTCGACGAAGAACGACGAGCCCATCTGATAGCGCTCCAGGAACAGCTCGTCCCAGACTCGCCGAGGCACGGGCCGGGCGAAGATCTCGACGTCGTAGTCGGGATGCTCGCCGACCGTGGCATGCGCACGGAAGGTGTCGTCGTCGTCCTCGACGAGGTAGACGGTCGCCTCGCGGTAGCCGAAGGTCCGGGTCACGGTGGTGGCCACGGCACGCACGATCCCGTCGAGCTCGGGGCTGGACTGCACCTCGCTGGCGAGGTTCACCAACCCGCGCAGCAGCTCGGCTTCGCCGTAGCCTGACGTGCGCTTTCTCGACCCGAAGGCCACCGGTACTCCTGATCCGCGAAGGAACGGGCTCGCTCTCGCTCAGGTCCAGTGTACCCCCCGCGGACCCGCTTGCCGTGCATGAAGGCTACTTACGGGTTGTCAGCGTTGTGCACGCGGCCCCGCCCCCGCCGTCCTTCTCCCCCGCACGAAGCTACTTGTCGTACGGCGCGAGCTTGAGGATCCGGCGCGCCTCGTCCGGGGTCGCGCACTCGCGCCCCCATTCGGCCGCGAGGCGCGCCACGCGCGCCGTCAGCTGGGCGTTGCCCTCGGCCAGCACACCCTTGTGGTAGAAGATGTTGTCCTCGAGGCCAAGGCGTACGTTGCCGCCTATGGCCAGCGCCGTCATCGTCACCGGCATGTGCCAGCGGCCGATGCCGGTCGCCGTCCACGTCGACCCACCCGGAAGCCGGTCGACGAGGAAGGGCACGTTGCGCGGCTCGCCGCTCATGCTCCCCGGCACGCCGAGCACGAGGTCCCAATGCATGAGCGGGCCGGCGGGCCCGTTGTGCTTGACGAGGCGCAGGGCGTTGTCGATCTGCCCGGCCTCGAAGATCTCGAACTCGGGTCGCACGCCCTTCGCCTGCATCCGCGTGTAGAACTCGTGCATGAGAGCGGAGTCGTTGAAGAAGACCTCGTCGCCGAAGTTGGCCGTTCCCGTCGTGAGCGACGCCATCTCCGGGTTCAACTCGAGCGGCTGGAGGCGCTCGTCGGCGGTCATGCCCATGGCGCCGCCGGTGGAGGTCTGGATGATGATGTCGGTGCGCTCGCGGATCGCCGCGATCGCGGCGGCGAAGGCGTCCAGGTCCTGCGTCGGCGTGCCGTCCGGCCGGCGCACGTGCAGGTGGTAGATGCTGGCGCCGGCCTCACGGCAGCGCGCCGCGTCCTCGCCGATCGCCTGCGCCGAGACCGGGAGCGCAGGCTGCGCCTCCTGGGTCGTCTCGGCGCCCACTCCGGCGACGGTGATGATGAGCTTGTCCATCGTCCTCCCCCTGGTCTGCTCAAGCCATCATGCGCTGTAGGGATACTCCTGCGCCACGTAGGCGAGGCTCTCCTCCACCACTTCGAGGGCCAGGTTCAGATCGGCCTCGGTGTGGCGGTAGGCGATATACCAATGATGGTACGGCTGCACGAAGAGGCCACGGCGGATGCACTGCGTGTAGAACTCCGTCCGCCGCTCCTTGTAGTGGTCGTCGACGTGGTCGAAGGTGAGGAAGGGCATCGGCGGGATGCCGCTCTTGGTGACCGGCACGCCCGAGGCGTCGACGATCTTGCCGAGGCGCTCGAGGAACCTCGTCCCCCGCTCCCAGATGACGTTCTGGACGTCCTCGCGCTCGAGGATGTCCATGCACGCCATCGCGGCGACCATCTCCAGGCTGTTGGGAAAGAACGTCGAGCTCAGGAAGGCGTTCTTCTCGTACACCGAGAGGATCTCGCGCTTGCCGACCACGGCAGCGATCGGATAGCCGTTGGCCATCGCCTTGCCGATGGTGGTCACGTCGGGGGTGACGCCGTACCGCTGTTGGGCGCCGCCCATGGCGACGCGGAAGCCGGTGCGGATCTCGTCGAAGACCAGCACGGCGCCGTGCTCGTGGGTCAGCTCCTTGACAGCCTCGAGATAGCCTGGAGGCGGCGCGATGATCGGTTTGGCCATCGGATGTCCGACCGGAGTGATGATCACGGCGGCGACCTGGTCGGGACTCTCGGCGAAGATACGTTCGAGATCAGCCAGATCACCGTACGCGAACTCCCTGGTCAGCTCCCACACGGCCTTGGGCACGCCGCCGTGGTTCTCGACGCACCAGTCTCCCCAGCCGTGGTAGCCGCAGCGCGCGATCACGTCGCGGCCTGTGTAGGCGCGAGCCGCGCGCACGGCCGCGTTGGTGGCGTCGGAGCCGGTCTTGACGATGATCGTCTGCTCGCCGCACGGCATGATCTGCGCCAGACGCTCCTCGAGCTCGTTCTGGACGGGCTGCACCAGGCTGAAGCAGAAGCCGTTGTCGATGCGCGCCTTGACGGCGTCATTGATCTCGGGCTCGACGTAGCCGAGGATGATCGGCCCGTAGGCGCAGAGCATGTCGATGTACTCGTTGCCGTCCACATCGAAGATGTGCCCGCCCATCCCGTGGGTGATGAAGACCGGGTACTCGCCGACGACGAAATTGTAGGGCCGGCGGATGCCGCCGACGCCGCCCGGCGTGAGGCGCTGGGCGTCCTCGAGCATCGACATCGACCTGGTGAGAGTGAGCTTGGGGGCGCTCTCCACGTGCTTCATGGTGCGGGCTCCTTTTCGGCGACTCGGCGCGGGGTGCTCGAAGGAAGGGGGCGAAGGACCCGGCGACGGCGCGGGCCGATCGGTGGCGTAGATGAGACGGGCACGCGGGTCATGTCGCCTCCTCTCGAAGCCTATCCGAAAGCGCGCGGGCAGGCACGCCGGCTGCATGCACAGGCGGTGAACCTCGCCGCTCCGACATCGACAAGATGGCCGGTCGCCATGTCACAGATGTGTGCGGGATGTGCCGTTCCCGCAGGCCTTGGCGCTCACGTCGGCGGCTCGAGCACGGGGTCCTCGCGCTCGCCCCACACCAGGATCAGGACGCCGGCGACGATGATCAGTGCTCCGCCGGCGATCGTCCATCCCGAGATGCTCTGCCCGAGCAGCAGCAACGCGTACACGGGCGCGGTCACCGGCTCGAGGTAGCCGAGGATCGAAGAGTGCTGCACCCGTATCCGGCCCACGCCCTCGGTCCACATCGTGTAGCCGAGTGCGGTGCAGACCAGACCGAGGATGAGCCCCGAGAGAAGGTCCGTGGACGTGAGCCTGTAGCCGGCGCCGAGCGTCTGCCACAGTGCCAGGGGCAGCAGGACGACGACGTCGATCCAGGCCTCGGCGATGACGATCCCGACGCTCGAGACGCGCTTCGTCAGGTCCTTGACCGACAGCTGGAAGGCCGCGTAGCCGGCGCCGGCGAGCAGCCCGGCGCACACGCCCCACCACGACAGGTGCGAGCTTTCGCCGAATAGCGAGGGCCCGAGGATCACGGCGAGGCCGCCGAGCGCGAGTACGAGCGCCGGATACACGACGCGGTCCGTCCGCGCCCTCAAGACTCGAGGCGCGACGACCGCGACCCAGACGGGGGCGAGGAACTGCAGGAACATGCCGATCGCGACCCCGTTGGCGCGCATGGCGACAAAGAACAGCAGCATGGAGAAGGCGTCGATTGTCCCCATCAGCAGGAGGCGGGGCCAGACCGCACGGTCCCTGGCGCCGGCCAGCGGGCGGCGGCGGGCGAAGACGACACCGAGAACCAGGCCGGCCACCGCGAAACGGATCACGAGCAAGGCGCTCTCGGGCGCGGTCGCCCACTCCACGAGCGTGCCGATGAGCCCGAAGATGGCGAAGGAGCCCGCCACGAGGGCGTAGCCGGAGGCGGAGCGGCTCTTCACGGCGACGTTCCTCTCACCGTCGCGAGGTGGCGGTGCACCGTCCTCACGGGCCCAGCTCCGGGGCCGCCTCGGGGGCGCCGAACAAGACCACGACGACGCCGGCGACGACGATCAGGGCACCGCCGGCGACTGTGGATGCGGATGGCGCTTCCCCGAGCAGGAGCAGCGCGTAGAACGGCGCGCTCACCGGCTCGAGATAGCCGAGGATCGAAGCGTGTTCGACGCGAATCCGCCGCAATCCCTCCGCGTAGAGTACATAGGGGATCGCGGTGCACAGGATCCCGAGCGCCAGGCCCGCGACGAGGTCGTTCCGGGTGAGTCGATAGCCCGTCCCGAACACCTGCCATGCGGCAAGCGGCAGCAGGATCACCGTGTCGACGACCATCTCGCCGAGGGCGACCGTGGTGCTGCGCACCTTGCGCGTGAGCCGCTTGGTCACCAGGGTGATGCCGGCGAGAAGGACGCCGGACGTGACCCCGCAAAGGACCCCCGTCGTGGAGATCCTCTCGGCGCCGAACAAGCCCGGCAGCAGGATCGTCGCCATGCCGGCGAGGGCGATGGCGAGCGCGGGATACACGATGCGGTCCGGCCGTTGATGCATGAGCCGCGGGGCCAGGAACGCCACGTAGACGGGCCCCGTGAAGAGCAGGAACATGCCGATCGCCACGTCGGTGAGGCGCAGAGCGAGGAAGAAGAGCAGCAGGATGCCCGAGCTCAGGGCGCCCATCACCAAGATGTTCGGCCAGACGTCCGCGCGCCGCACCTCGGCCAGCGTCGCGCGCCGCGCGAAGAGGCCACCGACGAGCAGTGTGCCCACGACCATCCGGAACACGATCAGCGCGCTCTCGGGCATGGTCGAGTAGCGCACGAAGGCGCCGATCGACCCCCAGATGAGGAAGCTCGCGGCGACGAGCGCGTAGCCCTCGAGGACGGTGGCGGAACGACCTGTCCGCTGGGCCGGCGGCATCATCCGTACAGCTCCTCTTCGGCCTTGCCGAGCGCCACGACCGCGACGCCGGCGGCGACGATCAGGGCGCCGCCGGCGATCGTCCAGGCCGACGGCCGCTGCCCGAGCAGGACGAGCGCGTAGAGCGGGGCGCTGACCGGCTCGATGTAGCCCATGATCGAGGCGTGCTGGACCTTGATGAAGTGCATCCCGTCGACGAAGAGGCTGAAGGTGAGGGCGGTGGTCACGACACCGAGGATGGCCGCCATGAGGACGTTGACGCCGCCGAAGTCCGCAGGCGAGCTCTGGGCGAGCCCCCAGGGCAGCAGCAGCAGCGCCGTGACCGCGGACATGACGAACACGATGCCGGTGCTCTCGAGGCCGCGGCGGCGAAGGTTCTTGGTGAGCAGAAGGTAGGCGGCGTAGAAGGCGCCGGCGCCAAGCCCGGCGGCGAGGCCGCTGGGCGACAGGCCGGCGCCGCGCAGACCCGGCAGGAGGATCAGAAGCATCCCCGCGAGGGCGACTAACAGCGCCACGACCACGACGCCCTCGGTCCGCCCGCCGGCGAAGCGCGGCCCGAGGGCGGCGACGTAGACCGGCGCCAGGTAGGAGGTGAAGATCGCCACCGCGACACCCGTCTCGCGGATCGCGATGAAGTAGAGCGTCAGATTGGCGGCCAGGACGCCGCCGAGCAGCAGCAGACGCAGGGCGGCGGCGCGGTCCTTCGGCCGTGGCCAGCGATGCCGCAGGCCGAGCACAAGTGCGAGCGCGGCGCTGGCGAACACCATGCGCAGGGCGACCAGCATCACGACCGGCATGGTCGCGTAGCTGACGATCGTGCCGATGGAGCCGTTGATCAGCGCGGCGCTGAAGGTCTCGGCGTAGCCGCGCCAGCGGCTGTCGGCCCGCCCCATCACGGTCGAGACTGCGGTCGCCGGCCCGGGCGGCCGGACGTTAGGCGGCGGCCGTCAGCCAACGCGGCCAAACCCGAGCCGCGCCGCAAAGGCCTCCTGGAAGTCCTTGTTCGTGGCGAGCTCGAGAAAGGAGATGCGCGCGCGCAACCGCGCCATGCGCCGACGCGCGCGCACGTCGATCAGCGCCATCTGCGCGCCTACGCCGGCGGCGTTGCCCACGAAGACGACGCGCTCCTTCGACACCGGCGGCAGCAGGTCGATGGCCTGGGCGTTGTCGAGGTCGAGGTAGTTGCCGAAGGCGCCGGCCACGTACACGCGGTGCAGGTCGTCGACGCCGACGCCGAGGCTCTCGAGAAGCAGTGCCCACCCAGTGGCGATCGCACCCTTCGCCAGTTGCACATTGCGCACGTCGTGCTGGGTGAAGACGATCTCCCCAGCCCGACCCGTCGTGAGGAAGTACTCCGAAGCGCCGCTCTCGCCTTTGCGCACCAAGGGGTGTGTCGCCATGCGGCCGCTCCGGTCGACCACTCCACTACGGACCAGGCCGGCGAGCAGGTCGACGACCCCCGAGCCGCAGATGCCGCTCGCCTCCGCGCCGCCGATGGTGGCGATCTCGGCCGGGCGCCCGTCGCCGTCGATGCGCACCCTCTCGATCGCACCGGCGGCGGCCTTCATGCCGTGGGCTATCTGGTAACCCTCGAAGGCCGGGCCTGAAGCGCAGCTCGTGACCGTCACCTCGCCGTCGTGCACCAGGGCGATCTCGGTGTTCGTGCCGATGTCGATGGCCATGGACGGGCGGCGTTTGCCCGCCAGCCGGGTCGCCGCGATCACGGCCAGCGCGTCAGAGCCGACGAAGCCGGCGATCGGCGGCGGGAAATGGACGCCGCCTTCGGGGTTCATGTCGAGCCCGAGGTCGGCGCCGCGCACCGTGACGGGCTCGGCGGCGACCGGCGCGTACGGCGCGGCGCCCAGGCCCTGGGCGGGCAGGCCGAGGGCGAGATGGTGCATCGCCGTGTTGCCGACGACGGTCATGTCGTAGAGATGGCGGGGCGCGATGCCCTGCCGTTCGTACAGCGCGCCCAGACAGAGATCGATCCCCGCGCGCGCCGCGGTCGCCAGGTCGGCGCGACCCTCGGGCGACGCTTGGGCGATGCGGCTGACCACGTCCTCGCCGTAGCGCATCTGCGGGTTCTCGACGGCCTCCGAGTCGATGTGCTCGCCGCGGGTCAGGTCGAAGAGATAGACGATGATCTTCGAGGTGCCTATGTCGACGGCGGCGCCGTACGGGACGTCGGCCGCCTCCGGCGTCTCGACGTCGATCAGGCGCCGCCCGTACCGCGTGAAGGTCGCCCGCCAACCGTGCTCGCGCAGCACGTCGGGGATCTCGAGCAACGCCTGGTAGGGCACCTCGACCCCGTGCAGGACGGCCTGCACGCGTTCGAGGTCGCTGCGCGCGTCGCCGATGATCGGCGGATCAAGCTCGGCGGTCACCCTCGTGACGGCCGGGCGCGGGCGGCCGTGGTGCAGCCTGCTCGTGGTGAGGATGCGCCGCCGTCCGCCGGCCTCGCGCACCTCGATGCTGACGCGCGACGACGCCGGGTGCGCCTGGCACGCCAGGCGCCAGCCGGCGTCGCGCAGCTTCTCGGGCACCATGCGCAGTTCTGTCTCGGTCGGCGGCGTGAGCTCGCCGGCGCCGAGGCGCACGAGGCACTTGCCGCACGTGCCGCGCCCGGCACATGCGCTGGGGACCTCGATGGCGACGCGCGTCAGCGCGTCCATGAGGGTCTCGCTCCCGGCGACCTCAAGGGTCACGCCGATAGGCTCGACGAAGACCTTCGCCATCCGCTCCTCCTCCCGTGCGCGCCCCCGGCCCACGCCGACTCAGGCCATCGCGGTGCGGCGCCCCAGGGAGCGCCGCGCCACCGGGCGGCGGGCGGCCTGCGCCACCCGCCGCCGGTCACCTCGTCGTCAGTGCACCGCGTGGAACGGCTCAGTGTGGATGTCGGCCATGAGGGCCTTGCGGTCCTCGACCTTCTTCCAGCGATCCGCCCAGACGTCCTCGAGGGTCGGGCCGGGGACGTCGAACAGCTTCGCCACGCCGGTGCGCTCGCGTTCGGCCTCGCAGTCCTCGCAGTGGCAGTCCGAAACGTAGTCCGCCGGCTCGGTGTACTTCGAGATGATGCCTTCGTAGTTGCGCAGTATCACCTGGTGGTTCGCCTGCGAGATCAGGTAGGTCGGGATGACCGGCGTCTTGCCGCCGCCGCCGATGGCGTCGATGATGTAGGTCGGCACGGCGAAGCCCGTGGTGTGCCCGCGCAGGCTCTCGTAGATCTCGATGCCCTTGGCGACCGAGGTGCGGAAGTGAGCCGTCCCCTCGGCGAGATCGCACTGGTAGTAGTAGTAGGGCTTGACTCGGATCTGCACCAGTCCGTGGACCAGGCGCTTCATGACCTTGGCGCAATCGTTGACGCCGTTCATGAGGACCGACTGGTTGCCCAGTGGGATACCCGCGTCGGCGAGCATCTCGCAGGCGCGCCTCGACTCCGGCGTGATCTCCTTGGGATGGTTGAACTGCATGTTCAGGTACAGCGGGTGGTACTTGCGCAGCATCTCGCAGAGCTCGGGCGTGATGCGCTGCGGGCAGACCACCGGCATGCGCGAGCCGATGCGCACGATCTCGACGTGCGGGATCGCGGTGACCTCCTGCAGCAGCCACTCGAGGCGCTCGTCTGACATCGTCAGCGGGTCGCCGCCGCTGAGCAGGACGTCGCGCACCTCGGGATTGCGCCGGATGTAGGTGAAGGCGTTCTCGAAGTTCTTCTCGGAGACGGCGCCCTCGTGCTCGCCGACGATGCGGCGGCGCGTGCAATGGCGGCAGTACATCGAGCACATCTCGGTGGTGATGAAGAGGACGCGGTCCGGGTAGCGGTGCGTGATCAGCGGGGTCGGCGAATCGATCGTCTCGGCGATCGCGTCCTTCATGTCGGCGGCGAGGACGATCAGTTCCTCGGGCGTGGGGACGCCCTGCTGGCGCACCGGGCACATCGGGTCGTCGGGGTCCATCAGCGACGTGTAGTAGGGCGTCACGGCCACGCGGAACTTGCCCATGCAGGCTTCGAGGTCCGCACGCTGTTCTCCGGTGAGGTTCAGGGCCTGGTCGAAGTCCTCGACCGTGCTCAGGCGGTGGCGGACCTGCCAGTGCCAGTCGTTCCACTGTTCGTCGGTGACGTCTTTGAAGAGTGGTATCTCGCGAAAATGTCTGGCCATCGTCTTCGACTCCTTCTCCGGGCCTATGGCCCGTGCTGCAGATCGTCGGATGTGGGTTCGGCACCGAGAGGCCATGCACACCGGCGCCGGATTCGAAGCTGCATCGGATTATTACAGACCGGCGGTCGCGATGATGCGCTCGAGCTTGGCCGCCGGTTCGGCGTCGAGCGATAGGACCTCGTGGCCGGCGAGCAGGACGCCGGCCAGCGCGGACGCCTTCTCGGCTGCGCCCTGGCGGCCGCCGGCCATCCAGGCGTCCCAGGACGTGCGGTCCAGCAGGCGGGGCTGCCAGACGTCCTTCATGTGCCGCCGCGTGTGCCGCTGGCCGAGGAAGTTGCCGCCGATGCCGACCCGCTTGATCGTCTCGACGGCGAGCGTCTCGTCGTCGACCACGATGCCGGCGGCGATGCTCGCGCACCACGAGAAGATCTCGGCGTCGGCGACGAGCTGCTGGGGCGAAAAGACGTCGCCGCCGCGCAGCGTGCCGGCGCCGGACACGAGGGCGGCGCCGGCCAGCGCGCTGCTCAGCGCCGCGAACGAGCCGTCGGTGCACGCCTCCCAATCAGAAGTGGGCGCCGATGTCGCGAAGGCGCCGGCGGCCGCAGGCAGCCCGGCGCGCGCGAGGACCTGAGTGGCGGCGGCGATGAAGGTCGCGGCGTCCGGGCCGGTCGCGGGCAGACCCGCGAGCGCCGGCCACACCGGCGCGACGTACGCCACTCCCGGCGCCCGCGCCTGGATCGCGGCGTTGCCGACGAGAACGGCGGCGACGAAGGCCACGACAGCTTCGGCAAGATCCGCCGGCTCTGGGTCGGCGGACGGTGGCGCCGCTGGCGGCGCCACGAACGTGCCGACCGGCAGGCCGCGACGCGCGAAGACGACCGCGGCCTCGAATGTCTCGGCGCCGCCGAGCAGCGACAGCGGCGGGCGGCGGCGCCGACCGACGTCATCGTCGCAGAGGGCGCCCGCCATGTCGGCGGCGGCGGCCGCGGTCGCCGGCGACGTCAAGCCGGTCAGCTGCAGGTGCTTCGTCGTGCTCCGCAGGGCGCAGCCGATCTCAGCCAGGCGGGCGCGTCCATCGCTCTCGGCGGCCGCCGACAGGGGCGGCCCGATCACGAGACCGACATCGGGCAGCGCGTCGGCGAGCCGGCAGGCACCCTCAAGGTCGGACAGGGTCGCGGCGCGAGGCGGACCGCCGGCGAGAGGCTGCGCCTGCGGCGCAGGCCGTCCGCCGGCGGCGAGCAGACAGCCGCCCGGCTCGAGCACGACGTCGCGGTCGCGGCTGCGCGCCCCCAGGACGACCCGTTTGGGCGCCCGTGCCGCAGCCTCTTCCACCAGGTCCCGCGCGAGGCGGACCATGCCCTCGCGCGCGCGGGTCGCGCCGGCGGCGAGCAGCGCCTCGCGGGCCTCGACGCACGCCGGGGCGACCCCGTCGCGCGCCAGGCGATCCAGCGCCGCTGCGTACACGCGCTCGACGTCCTCCCGCGCGAGCAGGTGCAAATCGAGACGCGACCGCGGCGCGGCGGAAGGTCGGGGGTCTGTCATCGTGGTCTCACCCGGGTCATTCCTGGCGGCCTCTCCTGGGCTCGCTGGGATGGGGCGGGCGCGGCACCTGGTCGCGGCCGACGGGGCCGCAGCGCACCGGGCGCCGCGGCCGACGGCTCAGGAGCCGTACGTGAAGTAGATGTGGCTCACCGTGGCAGCGGTCATCGCCGTCACTCTACCACCCGGCTGTCGGGCGACGCAGCCGGCGGCCCGCGGACGAGACTGCACGGCTGAGCGCCTTGCGCAGGGTCGCCGCACCAAGCGGGGCGTCGTACAGTAGCGGCTGACGTCGAAGGAGGTCATCCGGCATGAGGATCGAGGTCGACTGCGAACGCATCCGCGCCAACGCGGCGGCCGTCGTAGCGCTCTGCGCGCCACACGGCATCGGCGTCGCGGGGGTCACGAAGTGCATCTGCGGCGAGCCTGAGGTGGCGCGCGCCATGCTGGCGGGCGGCTGCACCATGCTCGCCGATTCCCGCCTCGACAACGTCGCGCGCCTGCGCGACGCGGGCATCGAGGCGCCCATCCTCCTGCTGCGTCTCCCCGCCTTGAGCGAGGCCGCCCGGGTGGTCCGCCTCTGCGACCTCAGCCTCGTCAGCGAGATCGAGACCGTGCGCGCCCTCTCGGTTGCCGCTCAGGCTCAAGGCATGACGCATCAGGTCATCCTCATGGTCGAGAGCGGCGACCGCCGCGAGGGGGTCATGCCCGAGGACGCAGCGCCCGCGTGCCGCGACATCCTCGCCCTCTCCGGCATAGAGCTCGCCGGCATCGGCACCAGCCTCAACTGCCTGTGCGGCGTCCTGCCCACGGCCGAGAACCAGCAGCGCTTCGCCGATCTCGTCGAGCAGGTCGAGGGCGAGGCCGGCATCCGCTTTCGCCTCGTGTCGGCCGGCCACTCCGGCAACCTGCACCTCGTCCAGTCAGGTCACGTTCCGGCACGGTTCAACCACTTCCGCGTCGGCGAGGCGATCCTCACCGGCACCGACTTCTCGACGTGGGCCGAACTGCCCATGCCCTACATGGACACGTTCAAGGTCTACGCGGAGGTGATCGAGGTCAAGGACAAGCCGTCGGCGCCGGACGGCGAGGTCGGGCCCGACGCCTTTATGGAAGTGCACGAGTGGCCCGACCTCGGCGTCCGGCGGCGCGCCATCGTCGCGCTGGGCGAGATCGACCTGCGGACGTCCAGTCTCAAGCCGATGCGCCCGGGCGTCGCCGTCGTCGGGGCGAGCTCCGACCACCTCGTGCTCGACGTGACCGAGGCCGAGCCGCCGGTGCGGCTCGGCGAGGAACTCGCGTTCGACACGCTCTACCCGGCCGTGTCGACCGGATGGTCCAGTTCGTGCACGACGAGGGTCGTGCACCCCCTCGCCCGCTGACCGACGGCCGACGGCGCCCGGCGGACTCAAACCCCGGGAGTTGCTTGTTGCAGACGCCGCAGATACCGGTCGAACTGTGGCACCGTGAAGGCCGCAAGCCCGTACCCCGGCGTGTACAGCAGACCCTTTTCGACAAGCCGTGAGCGGGTCGGGCCGATCTGTTCGACCCGGCGGCCGAGGACTCGGGCCACATCGCCGGCCCTGATGGGACCAGGCCCCAGAGAGGCCATCGCCTGCAGGTAGCGAAGCTCGTGGGGGGTGGTCCGCTCGGCCCGGACGCGAAAGAACCCGCTGTCGAGCATCGCCTCGACGATCGGGCGCACGGCCAGCACGGTGCGCGTGTCGATCAGGTTCGTCTCGGTCTCGTCCCAGACGACCTTGCCGTACACCTGGATGAAGTAGGGATACCCCTCGGTGAAGGCCAGGATCTCGTCTGCCGCGTCGCCGGTGAAGCCCGCGCCCCCGCGCCGGGCCGGCTCCGTCAGAGCGGCGTGCGCGTCGTCGTCGGGCAGACTGCCGATGACAGGGAACTTGAACAACCTCTCCGCGTACGACTTGGCCTCGCCGGCGATACGCGGCAGCTGTGGCAACCCGGCGCCGACCAGGGTGATGGGCAGCGCGCGCTGCACGGTGCGGTGCAGCGCCGCGATCAGGGCCTCGAACTCGGGAGCCGAGAGGTATTGGACCTCGTCGAAGATGTAGACCACACCGGTGCCCTGGTCTCTCGCAGACTCACCGAGCGCGACGAAGAGGTCACTGAGGTCGTCCGCGAGCTCCCCGCTGTCGGCCAGGCCTGGGACAGGATCGATGTCGAGGCCGGCGGTGAGCGCGCCGTCCGAGGCGACCGTCAGCGTGAACGACTTGACGACGCCCGCGGCGCGGCGAGCGATCTCCTTCCAGCGCGCTTTGGGGGCGACCTGAAGCAAGGCCCGCCGCGCGAGCTGCGCCATGCGCGTACCGAAGTCGGTCTGCTTGGTGATCTCGGCCTCGACCGCGACCCAGTCGCGCGCCTCCGCCTTTGCCCTGAACTCGTTGAGGAGGACCGTCTTGCCGACGCCGCGCAGGCCGGTGATCAGCAGCGACTGCTCGGTCGAGCCTCGTTCCAGGCGTGCCAGCAGGATATCGAACGACTCCAGCTGGTCGTCACGGCCGACGAGGACCGGCGGTCTAGCGCCGGCGTTCGGGGTATAGGGGTTCAGACGCGGGTCCATGCTCACCTTATCGAGTTTAGCTCAGCTTATCAGGCAGCGATAAGGTGACGATAGGCCCTCGGCGTCGACGTTGTCGAGGCTCCCCAGGAGCCAGCACTCGACGCGCCGCGAGCCGCCGCCTCAGGTCCCGGGCCGGTGCGCACCCACCTCGGCGAGGATCCGGTCGAGCTCGGCCGTCACCGCGTCGCTCAGTCCGAAGGCGCGGGGCTCGGCGCGCAGCGCCGCCACCCGCGCTCGTAGCCTGTCGACCAGCGTCGGCGAGCCCTCCTCGACCCAGTGGGCGTGGCGCGACGTGTCGAGAAGATCGCTCTGCCAGATCCCGCGGAAGTGCTTGCGCGTGTAGGGCCGGGCCAGATGGTTGCCGCCCGGCCCGACCGCCATGATCTCGTCCAGCGCCAGAGCCTCCTCGTCGACGCCGAGCTCGCTCATGAACGCCTTCGTGTAGCCGATGAGCTCGTCGCCGAACAGGATCGACTCGTAGCTGCCCTGCAGGCCGGCCTCGAGGTACCCGACGTCGTGCAGCAGCGTGGCCCGCGACAGCATGCCGGTGATCGTCGTGATCGCGGCTTCGGCCCCCCACTGCTGGTCGAGCGCCTTGCTGTCGCTGTGCGCCGCGTAGCTGAAGCTCGGCAGGTCGTACCAGCGCGCCAGGTCGGTCTGCGCCTGGTAGCCCTGGACGGGGCCGGCCGACGCGTACACCTCGTTCATGGTGCGCATGTTCATCGCGCCGACGCCGACGCCCCAGACGAAGGGGGCGCCCGGCTTCACCGCCTGACTCAGGACCAGGCCGGCCAGCGTCTCCACGTTAGCGACGACGATGACGGCCGTGATGCTGGCCGGCGCCGTCGTGCCGGCGGCGGGCGCCGGCGCCCAGACCAGCGGGATGTCGAGCTCGGCGCACGCCATGACCTTGCTGGCGCCGTCCTCGTCCAGCATGAGCGGCGGCACGGGCATCGCGTAGATGCCGAGGCTGTCGGCCCCGCCGGCGACGCCGCACATCTCCTTCATTCGCCCGAGGATGTGGCCGTCGCGCGGCGCCACGAGTAGCGGCTTGCGCGTGCCGCGCACCATGGCGTCGACCTGCGCCAGGTCGTCGACCGCCTGTGGCACGTCCACGGGAAGGCCCATGCTCATGACGAAGTCGATGTTGGGGAGCTTCTCGCAGAGGGCCGCCTGGCCCTCGACGTCGGCCTTGCGCACCCGCCGGCGCTCGTGCGTCTCGGGGTCGCAGATGTAGAGCACGTCCGACCCCGTGCCGCAGTAGCTGTGCCGCGCGTCGAGGACCAGCGGCGCGGTGTCGCCGCCGCGCGGCTTGAGCAGCCAGCCGCGCGGCGCGCTCTTGATGGCGCCTTCGACCAGATTCGACGGGATGCGCACGCGGGTGCCGTCGACCCGCGCGCCGGCGCGGTCGAACACCGCGACCGCCGGCGCGTACCGAACCTCCACGCCGGTCTCCGCCAGCACCTCGAGCGTCGCCTCGTGCACGCGCCGGCAGGCGTCGTCCTCCCAGATCGTCAGACGTGCGCTGTTCACCTCGCCACCTCCTCCGCTGTCGCGACCCACACGGCGCGCTTGAGTCGCCGGGGTCCCATTCTCGACGATGGGCAGGGTCTCGGCAAAGGGGCGGCGTTCTTGGGCGAACCTCCCGGTCCGCAGCGGCTTTCGGCGCGCCGATGTGTGGGCGAACTTGACGGGGGAAGGGGGGCGGGACTTTACTGCCGCGCCCCGCCGCCGTAGCCTCTGCGTCGACGGGAAGGAGCCCCATGAAACGAAACCTGCATGCCGGCAATCTGCGCGGCGGCGGCCTGAGCCTCAGCGTGTTCACCGACGCCGAGATGGATGACATCCATCTCTCCACTCTCGAGGTCCTCGAGCGCACCGGGGTCTGGGTCGAGGACGACGAGGCACTCGACATCTTCGCCGACGGCGCCTGCCGGGTCGACCGCGAGACGCGTATGGTCAAGATCCCGCCGTTCGTCGTCGAGGACGCCATCCGCTCGGTGCCGGCGAAGATGGTCCGCGGAGCGCGCGACCCGGAAAAGCGCATCGTGCTCGAGCCCGGTCGCGTCTCATTCTGCAACTTCGACGAGGGCATCATGGTCAACGACCTGCGCACCGGCGAGC
>Ga0315281_10002415_pt1 | contig 27802 bp, 44 predicted proteins | sample YL17G07_0_MG_FD_204540 | JGI IMG/M metagenome (GOLD analysis project Ga0315281, IMG submission 204540) | Sediment microbial communities from Yellowstone Lake, YNP, Wyoming, USA - YL17G07_0 | ecosystem: Environmental > Aquatic > Freshwater > Lake > Sediment | place: USA: Wyoming | collected...
TTGTGGGCAACCGCTTAAAAAGGTTTTAGCGTCTAGCCAAGCGTCAAGGTCAATTGCCTTGTCATCGGCTATCAGCTCTCCGAGCTCGGTTAGGTTGCCTTCGCTATCGGTAATCGGCTGTGAGAGGTATTCCAGCTTGATAGCCTTTGGGCACTCGGAGTATAAGTTCTCTGACCGGCATTTTCGTCTTTGCGCCTTGCTACAGCTACCGCAGTCCAGTCCGTTAGTTAGCTTGTATTGTGCTCTCCAGTAGTGGGCTACGGTAACGCTGGCTACCCGATACATCGCTACCTCGGTAATGGGCTTGTGCCCGTTATTCCTAGCTACATCGGCAAGCGTTACAATGATATTGTGTAGCAAGTCCTCTCTATCTTGTGCCTGTGCCTTGTGGCTAAACCTTGAGGCTACCTGATAATAGGTAAGCCAATCGCCGTCAAGCTGGTCATAGCCATTACCGTTAGCTTGGGCTTGCCTTTTTCTACCGTTTGACCTAGACTTAAGGCTACGCAAGGCTTGTGTCCGAGTGGATTGGCAGGTGGCTAACTTACCACACCATTGGCACACGCCTTGCCTCGTTTCTAGCGTCCAGATTTTACCGCAGTGATTACAATGTCCTGTTAGCACGCTTCCCCCTTTCTTTTTTGATTAGGGCAAGCGTTAGGTTAGGCTTTGAGCAATATTTAATTGTTAAGGTGCGTTTGATTTTCCAGCTATATCATCCAACAAAAGGAACTATTGTTCATTAAAAGAATGAACCTATATTTACGAGTTTTTTTATCTACGGGTGAATTCATTAGTTGAAACCTTCAAGGCGGATTAAACAATTTGTGATAAGGCTTCCGACGGGCTAAAGGCTCTACGGGCACTACAGCTTCTCTCAAGAGGGTAAGGCATTGCACTTTTTGTTATCAGGCAGGGCAATTGTTTAACCGTCAGGGAGCACGATAAATCCTTCTCGGTGGGGCAGAAAGAGACTTAGAATCCCATTCTGGGAATTGACACTGGCTCTTGAGCTATAACCCAGGCTGGTGCTAATGGCTATAGAGCGCTTTTCTGGGATCAGCCCACAGATAATCTGGTGTGGATTTACCTGTTACTGTAAGCCGGAAGTAAATGCGTGGCTTGCCCTGGGGGTAGTTATTCTGGAAGGCGGAGGCTTCTACTATACCCGATGGCTCCACCCAGCCCAGCTTCTGGAGCGTTGAGAAATAGGTCACAAATGAATGATAGCGGCAGCCCCATGATTTGTAAGGCAGTCTCTCAAGGTATTTTTTAGCCAAGGTCTCTATGTTATCCGGATTGATAAGGCGTTTTGCTTTCCTGGCACTCTTTTCTTCGTGCCTTACCGCCCTATCCTCGGCTGTAGCCCGCCTTAATGCCTGTTTATAGTGATAAAAGATGTCCGCTTGCGGAGCTCCCATATCTGGCTCAATCACCGGAGAATTATGCGGGCCGTTACCCAACAGGAACTCTTTGATAAATTGACCGCAGCCGAAGGGGCGCAGAAAGCCTCCCCTGGTCGGTCTTAAAGGTTCAAGTACCATTTCGCTTCTCCCAGAGCCTCCCGTACCACTGTTTCAACTCCTGCCCGGCAACTTTTCTGTAGCGCATCGTGGTGGCAATACTCACGTGTCCAAGCTGTTCCTGAAGCATCCTGACACTGTCAGTAGAATCATCCCGCTGAACTGCCATAACAGCAAAAGCATCCCTCAACCTGTGTGGGCTTACAGTATGCAGCTTACCGCTCTCTGGATTAACCAAGTTATCAAGTCCTGCCCTATCGGCACAATTCTTCACTATCTGCCATGCCCTGTGCCTGTTGATGCCAAAGATGAGCTGTTTCCCATCGCGGGTCACTGGCCCTCCACGCCTGACATACTCTTTGAGCAGTTGTAAAGTTCCTTCATCTACAGGCAGTGTCCTCAGCCGCCGGTGCTGTCTTTCCTCCACCACAGCCTCATTCACCTTTGTACCGCATCCCGCGCAAAAAGTATGACTTCTTCCCAACCTAGCTTTGCAGTGAGGGCAAAATAGTCTAGACCTAGCCTTCAGGTGCAGAATAGTAATCGTACCCTCGGAGAAGTCTATGTCCTTGACTTGAAGATTAAGGGCCTCACTGATGCGGCAGCCTGAGTGGAAAAGCACCCTCACAAGTAGTTTGTCACGCAGGCAGGTTGCCGCCTTCTCCAGACTCTCCACTTCGTCAGCCACCAGGTAAGCCTTAGCTCTCGTGGTAGTTTCATCAGTGCTCGGCACCGGTTTTACTGCTTTCTTTCCTGACATGCTGTGTGCACCCACCTATGTTCTTGCATATATTTTTTGATTGTTTCCTTTTCATGTTCTGTCTTTACCGTCACCGTTTGTCTACATACAATGCAGGGATAAGTAACCTTGTAAAGACGCTCAGCCTCATCGTAACCATTCCTATATCCCTCGGCATGGGCTTTTTTCTTAACCTCTGCCTCTTTCTTAACCTGCACTTCGAGAACCCCCAGGCCTATTTTAAGAATGTCGGTGAAGCTCCTGCCTTCAGCCTGCTTTACTGCCTGGAGCCTGTTATAAAGCTCCTTAGCAACCCGGCAGCTAACGGTGGGATGGGCTTGCTCATACCTCACTCTGGAAGGGGCTCTCTTCTTTTTTATAGTCTTCGCCATGTGCTCGTCTCCTCTGGATTACCATGTCGTTTACCATAGTGCTTACCATGTAGTTTGCCCAATGGTTTGCCATATACCGTTTACCATAGTCAAATACTCTCCCCTGTATTGCGTGTTGTACGTGCACTAGTTATAGCGCTACTACCAAGTAACCGGGTTAATACAATGGTTATTATCCTTCTCATCCTTGATAGCTGTATGGCTGGGTAGCCTGACGGCAGTTTGTGACTGGTAGGAAAATTATTGAACGCCTCGCCAGAGTCGCAGTCAATAATAGCGGGGTTTTCCCCACACCGGCCACTGATGATGTACTGATTATCTAGGTTCACAACTGTGCTCTTCATAGAAAGAAGGGGCGACTGGTAAAATTGGAGTGAAGATCGTCCCACCCCATGCCGGTTGCTTTCGCAGGTAGCTTCCATTTTGGTGTATTTGGCTTGTGCTATAATTGGGCGGGGGAGAAAAGACAGTGACTTAAGGCGGGTCCGCATCCTCCTTCCGTTCATTGTTTGCCTTTCTCCCCCATGACTAGATAAAGACCCGGTTTCTTCGGCCGACCTCCAAGTTTGCCCCATTCCCTTGCTTTGTTTGGATATTTGGCTCGCATCGCCACTTGTCCCTTTTTGCCGATGTAAACGAAGAAGTCTGGTCCTCTCCTGTGGAGGACTGCGAGGCCACCACGGTGACCTGCCTCATTTACTGTCATAGTCATCTCTTTAAGCCCTTGAGCGAAATAAAAAAGCGGCTGCAAAAATCAGGGTGCGACCCCGCCTTTTTGCAGCCGCCTGGATGAGCTCTTTCTTCTACGCCTTCGTGCGGCTACTTACAAATATTCAATTGTTATATAGTATACACCTTGCTTGCTTTGGTTGTCAAGTATGTGTGATGCTACTACCAGTCTACTTAAAACCAAGCAAGTCCGCTGGGCTTGCCTTCTCATGTGCTTTAAGGGCATCTTCCATTCCTAAAGTAGATACATAGTGCTTTACCATTCTCAAGTCCGAATGCCCTAGAAGATATTGCAGGTTGAACGGATTCCTGTCCTGCCTCAAGAAATTCAGCGCAAAGGTATGTCTGAACCTGTGGCAATTACCACCGGAAACAACTCCTGCCCTTTCTTTTAACCGCTTTATCATGATTTGCAGACCGCCGCTTTTCATCGGTCTGCCTTCTTCTGTGAGCCATAATTCAGAGTGGTTATTCTTGTGCCGATACACCATATACCGCCAGAGGGCTTTCTGTGCCGTAGCACCGATTCTTACCACCCTTTCCTTAGCACCTTTCCCTTTTACTTTAATCCAGCCACGTTCAGACTCAACATCCTCAAGTTTAATGCCGGTCAATTCGCTTATTCTCAAACCAGTATCCAGCAGCATCAATACAACCGCCCTGTTACGGCTACCGAGGAACTTGGCATTATTCTTGAAATCATGGTCGCATACGTCTATCAGTTTCATGATATCTTGGTTAGAGTAGGGCTGGACTACGTTCAGTCTGGGGTTTTTCAGCTTAATCTTGGCAAGAGGTGTTTCCTGAATAAAGCCTTCTCTGACGCACCAGTTAAAGAAAGCCTTCAAGACGCAGTAATAGTGGTGAACTGTGCAGTAGGTGGCTTTTGGCCGGCTTGATTCCGAGCCGTTACCTTCAAGCCCCCATCGGTTGCCTTCTCCTGAAACATAGGCCAAGAATTCCCTGATGTGCCATTCTGTAATCAGGCGGACATCATCAGGCCATTCTTGCTGGTCGGCATACCACAGAAAACGCCTGAGATTACTTTCGTAATACTCAATTGTTCGGGGACTTTTGCAGTCGGTACGCTGGGTGAGGACAAAGCCTTTACTGAGGGATTGAACAGATGTACTGACGGGTGCTTGTGACCTTATGGACACAACCATTTTTCATTTTGCGGACCCGCCCATTTATACAATCAGGTGGTCTAATTATACTCAACCACCTATGCTTTTCGCAACAACCATGAGGTCTGAAAAACTTCTCTAGCCTCAATAGTGGGCAGTAGAGGACTTGAACCTCTGACCCCCTGCGTGTAAAGCAGGTGCTCTAACCAACTGAGCTAACCGCCCACGACTACCCAAAAAGTCTTCGACTTTTTGGGGACCCACTAACTATAGTGCGCTTGGCGGGTCTCGAACCCACAACCTCAGCCTCCGCAGGGCTGCGCTCTATCCAGTTGAGCTACAAGCGCCTAAGAATGTGCCGAAGGGGAGATTTGAACTCCCACATCCTTACGGACACTACGCCCTGAACGTAGCGCGTCTGCCATTCCGCCACTTCGGCATAGATACAATGGGATTATATCTACTTCATAATTAGGCGTCAAGAGAATAAAAAGAGGAGAAACGAAACGTGATAATCTCTGCCACTAATTTATCTGAACTAGCCCAGAGAATTACCGCTTGGTATATTGAGGTGCCTTGCGCGCCCGCTTGAGCCCGACTTTCTTCCTCTCTTTTGCCCGTGAGTCCCTGGTCAGCAGCCCGTGCTTGCGCAGTATAGGCTTAAGGCTCTCATCAACCACTACCAGGGCTCGGGCAATACCGTGAGAGATGGCACCGGCCTGCCCTGATATACCACCCCCCTCTGCCTTAATCACGGCATTATACTTGCCTAAGCTTTCAGTAACTAAGAGCGGCTCCAGTATTATTCGGCGGTGCTCAAGGTAAGGGAATCGCTCCTGATAGGAGATGCCATTGACAATAATCTCACCAGTCCCCGGCATCAACTTTACCCGAGCTACTGATGTCTTACGCCTGCCTGTGCCATAAAAATAGGTTTGCTTCTCGGTTTGAACCACCTAATTCTCAGCCCCCTTTGAACTAGTCTTGGTCTGAGCCAGGTGAGGATGAGCCTCACCGGCATAGACCCTGAGCCGTTTCATCATGCCAGCCCGGAGACGATTGTTGGGCAACATCCCCTTGACTGCGTATTCAATTACCCGGGTAGGGTTAGTCTGTAATAGTTTCTCCAGACTGATACTCTTAAGTCCCCCGGGATATCCGGAATGTCTGTAGTATAACTTCTGCTTGGTCTTATTGCCAGTAACCTGAACCTTTTCGGCATTGGTAATGACAACAAAATCGCCGGTATCCAGATTGCGACTGAATATTGGCTTATGCTTGCCCATGAGAAAGCTAGCCGCCTGGGTGGCGAGTTTGCCCAGAATCTTGCCCGAGGCATCAATCACTTGCCACTGACGCTTAATCTCGGAGGCTTTAGTGCTATAGGTTTTCATTATTCCTCTCCAAGAGTCTTCGACCCCAAGTGATTGTGGTAATTTATCCGGGTAAGACATAGCCCACAGGCGGGGGCAGTTGGTCCAGCCATCCCTGGCTTTTTCGCCTCAATTATACTATTAAATTCATCAACGCTCATCTTGCCCAAGCCAACCCTGATTAGGGCGCCAACAGTATTACGAACCTGATGAGTCAGGAAGGAGTTAGCCACCATATTGAAGATAACCAATTCCCCACCCCTTTCTAAATTGGCTTGGAACACATGCCTCACCGTATTCCTTATCCCCGCCCCGTTGCCGCTAGCAAATGGGGAAAAGTCATGCTCGCCAATAAGAGCCTGAGCTGCCCGATTGGCAGCTTCAATATCCAGAGGGCTAGTAACAAAGTAAGAAAAGCCCTGTCTTGTTGGGGAACGGGTCGGGCTATTTACTATGTAGTAGCTATATTCCCGGCTAATTGCATCACGCCTAACATTAAATGAATCATCCACTCTATGCGCTGCCTTTACTGCAATATCCCTGGGTAAATAGTAGTTTAGCCCGTTGACGAATGTATCGGTGGGAAGGGGGGACCTAGTTCTGAAGCTGACTACCTGCCCAGTAGCATGAACTCCAGCGTCGGTTCGGCTTGCCGCAATCACCCTCAACCTCTCCCCGGTAAGCCTCTTTATGGCTTTCTCCACCTCCCTCTGAATGGAGGGTAAACCAGCCTGCCACTGGAAGCCATGGTAGTGTGTGCCATCATACTCTATAATCAATACAATCTTGGTCATCTTCACTCTAGCTCCACTATCAGACCAACTCAATTTGACTCATAGGTGCCCCATCGCCTGATCTTGGTCTTAACTTGGTGATGCGAGTATATCCGCCATGGCGCTCAGCATACCTTGGAGCAAGCTCGGTAAATACCTTCTCCGTCACCTTCTCATCCAAAATAAATGAGAGTGCCTGGCGGCGGGAGTGGAGCCCTCCCTTCTTACCCAGGGTAATCATCCGCTCCGCCAGACTGCGTATTTCCTTAGCCTTGGCTTCGGTGGTGGTAATCTTCTCATAGTTTAGCAGGTCGGTCACCAGGTTGCGATAAAGTGCCCAGCGGTGAGCCGAAGACCGCCCCAATTTTCTCCCAGCTACCTTGTGCCTCATGTCGCTTACTCCTCCGCCTGGCTCTCTACCTCACCGAGAGGAGTAAGAGATAACCCCAGTGCCGTTAGCCGCTCCCTTACCTCTTGCATAGACTTCTGCCCGAAATTATGCAACGAGAGTAGTTCCTCCTCTGCCTTGCTTATGAGTTCGCCCACTGTGGTGATGCCACTCCGCCTCAGGCAATTCATGGTACGCACCGACAGCTCTAGTTGTTCCACCGGCATATTATATTTTTCATCAGGGATAGAGGCACGAACAAGCTGCTTTTCTGCCTCAATGCGGGAAACCTTGGCATAATCAATAAATGGAGATAGCTGCTCGGTCAGAATCTTGGCACCCTGGCTGATTGCTTCTACCGGTGATATTGTGCCATCGGTCCATACCTCTAGCTCCAGCCGCTCATGACTTGTCTCCCGACTGATATGGGTTGGCTCAACGGTAAAATTAACCTTGCGTATTGGGGTAAAGATGGCATCTACCGGAATCACCCCTATGGGCAGGTTATCACTGGACTCAGCCTCCCGATAACCTTCACCCAATTCAACGTCAAACTCAACATAAAGCTTGGCTTCAGGCGAATCTAAGGTAGCTAGATAAAGCTCAGGGTTGGCAATTTCAAAGTCGGTTGACGGCTCAATATCAGCGGCAGTAACTCGCCCCTGCCCCTCCACCTTCAGTATTAACTTACCCGGTTGGCCAGAAAGGGGTTTTAACCTCAGCGCCTTAACATTGAGTAGAAACTCGGTGACGTCTTCCTTTACCAATGGGATAGCGGAGAATTCATGTTGAATTCCCTCAATCTTAACCCGAGTCACTGCCGCCCCGGGAAGGTAGCCAAGGAGAACTCGCCGCAGGGCGTTGCCCAAAGTAATACCGAAGCCTTTTTCTAGCGGCTCAGCTCTGGAGCGTCCAAAGTTATCCTTACTTTCAACACACTCAATCTTAGCTACGGCTAGCTGGGACAAGGTGCCACCTCCTCAACTTATCGCGAGTAGTACTCAACTATACTCTGCCACTCAAATTTAGCCTCAATGTCATCAGGAGTGGGCAGAGATATAACCTGGCCAACACTCTTCTCTCTGTCCAAGCTCAACCAGCTTGGAATAACCTTACCCTCAATACCTTGAACCATTTGCTCATAATAACCGGTCGTGGTGCTGGCCTCCTTCCAACTAATGGTATCACCCTCTTTGACCAGATAGGAGGGGATATCTATTTTCTGCCCATTAACCAGAATATGCCCATGCTGTACGAGCTGACGGGCTTGCGACCGGGAGTCAGCAAAGCCCAAGCGATAGACTACATTGTCCAGCCGTCTCTCCAGCAGCACCAGTAGATTTTCCCCAGTAATGCCTGCCTGCCTCTCTGCCGCTCCAAAAAATCGCCGGAACTGTCTTTCCAGGATTCCATAGGCATAGCGGGCTTTCTGCTTCTCCCGAAGTTGCACTCCGCGGTCGGAGAGCCGCCGACGCCGGGCGGGCTGCTGTCCCGGCGGTTTCCCCCGCCGGTCCAGCGCACATTTAGGGGTGAAACACCTATTACCTTTGAGCATTAATTTATCGCCGCTACGGCGACATAATCGGCAAACCGCTGCTGTATACCTTGCCATCTGCCTATACCCGCCTCCTCTTACGCGGACGACAACCATTGTGTGGGATTGGGGTCACTTCTCTAATGCTGGTAATAGTCAGCCCTGAAGCCTGGAGGGAACGAATAGCCGCCTCCCGTCCACCGCCCGGTCCCTTGACATAAACCTCCACCTGACGTAAGCCATGCTCCATCCCTTTTCTGGCGGCATCGCGAGCTGCCAATTGAGCAGCATAGGGGGTGCCCTTGCGTGAACCCTTAAACCCGGCGGTACCCGAACTTCCCCAAGCAATAACATTGCCCTGAGGGTCGGTGAGGGTCACGATGATATTATTAAAACTAGCTTGGATATAGACCCTGCCGGCAGGGATAGCCTTGCGTTCCCGTCTCCTTGTTCTGGTTTTTTTCTTCTCTGGCACTCAGCCCTCCTAAATAGTGTCAAAATTCTCTAAATAATTTACTAAAGGCTACTCCTAACCCGGCAAGGATGATGCCAGCTAGTAGGAGTGCGTCTAGGGGGAAATAGGTAAAGTTCAAGGCAATAAGAATTATACCAATCATAAATATTACTGCACCTGCCATTTTTAACCTCCTTATGAGTTTTAAATCTATAGGCTTACTTACTTCTTACCTGTGCCTCGCCTCTGCCCCCTACCGGCTACTGTTTTACGGGGACCACGCTTGGCACGGGCATTGGTTCTGGTTCTCTGCCCCCTGACTGGCAAACCATGCCGATGCCTGATGCCCCGATAGCTGCCAATCTCAATAAGGCGCTTGATGTTGAGGTCAACCTCCTTCCGTAGCTCACCCTCAATATTATACTCCCGGTCAATAATCTCTCGGATGCGATTAACCTCGTCCTCAGCTAGTTCGCTTACCTTAGTCGATGGGTTAACACTGGCTTGTTCTAGAATCCTCCGGCTCAAGCTAGGACCGATACCATAGATATACTGTAGTGAAATTGCAATTTGCTTATTTTTGGGTATATCTACCCCGGCGATACGCGCCATCTACACCCTCCTTACTGGTTATCCCTGCCTCTGCTTATGTTTCGGGTTGGAACAGATGACCCTGACCACCCCACGCCGCTTTATCACCTTACACTTTTCACACCTAACCTTAACCGAAGCCCTTACTTTCATATATTAGCCCCCATATTACTTAAACCGATAGGTAATCCTGCCCCGACTCAGGTCATAAGGGGAAAGCTCGACCAAAACCTTGTCACCGGGTAGGATTCTAATATAGTGTAATCTTATTTTGCCCGAAATGTGAGCCAGCACCTTACGCCCGTTAGCCAACTCAACACGAAACATGGCATTAGGTAACGGCTCGGTTACCTTCCCTTCAACCTCAATAGCCTCCTTCTTAGGCATAAACTCCTTCCCTTGCAGTAAGCACCTCGGCTTCGCCGTCAGTAATGGCGATGGTATGCTCAAAGTGGGCGGAAAGGCTCCCATCGGCGGTTAGCACCGTCCAGTGGTCATCACCAAGCCGGGTACGCCAGTCACCCACATTTACCATAGGCTCAAGGGCAAAGGTCATGCCTTTCTTTAGCACCGGTCCCGTCCCCGGTAGCCCAAAGTTAGGTATCTGAGGCTCCTCATGCATCTCTCGCCCGATACCATGACCGGAATACTCACGCACCACTGAATAGCCCCTTGACTCGGCATAGCTTTGCATAGTAGCTGAAATATCCCCCAATCTTGACCCGGGGCGGGCAGCAGCGATGCCGGCTGCTAGCACCCCTTCGGTAGCCTTAAGAAGGTCTTGAGCCAGGGGGGAGATTTCCCCCACGCCTATAGTAACCGAGGCATCGCCCTGAAAACCCATAAATGACACCCCCAGGTCAAGGGATACTATATCACCATCGCCTAAGGCCTGCTCCCCGGGAATCCCGTGCACTACCTCATCATTTACTGACACGCAGAGGTTAGCCGGGAACCCCCGGTATCCTTTGAATGAAGGTTTAGCCCCCAACTTCTCCACCTCTCTTGCCGCAATAACGTCTAACTCTTTGGTTCTCATTCCCCCTCTCACCTGCCGACACAATATCTCCAAAACAGCAGCTACAATCCTACCCGCTTGACGCATTATAGCAATCTCCCGCTCCGATTTAATAATTATGCCCATCTACCTATGAATGCTCCCTTAACGCGGTGATTATTCTCCTTGCCACCTCAGCCACATCCCCCTCCCCCTCTGCTTCCAGTAGCTTACCTGCCCGGGCGTAATAATCAATTAGCCGGGTTGTCTCAGCAAAGTAGACCTTAAGCCGCTTTTTGACGCTTTCCACAATATCATCGGGGCGTTGATACAGCTCACCGCCGCACTTGTCACACTTACCCCAAACCTTGGGGGGAGAACTGGTGATATGGTATGGGGTTTGGCACTGGCGGCAAATCCAGCGTCCACTCAAGCGCTTCATTAGCTCCTTTTCAGAGACCTTAATATATATTACCTTATCCACAGCCCTACCCTGCTGGGCTAAGGCCTTATTTAGTGCCTCAGCCTGTTCCAGGTTCCGGGGAAAGCCGTCAAGGATTGCCCCCCGCCTGGAGTCCGGGGCTGACAAACGCTCCAAAACCATGGCTATTGTGAGCTGGTTAGGGACTAGCCTCCCCCTTTCCATGTAAGACTTAGCCTTTATGCCTAATTCAGTTCCCTTTTCCAGCGCCTGGCGGAACAGGTCGCCGGAGGCGATATGAACCAATCCAAGCTCCCGAGCCACATTAGCTGCCTGTGTTCCCTTACCTGCCCCGGGAGCACCAACAAAGATAATATACACCTTTTTCCCTATTTGATGAAGCCCTCATAGCGGCGCATTACCAGTTGTGCTTCCATCTGTTTCATGGTATCCAGAACAACACCAACCACAATAAGCATGCCCATGCTGGATAGCTGTATCATCTGAACATTGGTAATCTCTTTGGCGAGGAAGGGCATTATCGCCACTACCGCCAGAAATAGAGCTCCCGCCCAGGTAATATGTTTTATCACCCCATCAAGGTACTCCCTGGTATGGGCTCCAGGTCGGATTCCGGGGATAAACCCTCCCTGCCGCTGTAGGGTGCCGGGCAAATCCTGCTGCTCAAAGATGACCATGGTATAAAAGAAGGCAAAGCCAATCGTCAGCAGAAAATAGAGCCCCCAGTAAAATAAGCCCGAAGAGCTAAATAGATTGTAGATATGGTTAGCCAAATTAAGGTCGGCTCCCTCAGGATTCTTAAAATAGCTGGCAACAATGCCGGGGAACATGACTATTGACATGGCGAAGATGAGGGGTATCATCCCGGCGGTGTTTACCCGCAGGGGGATATGGGTTGAGCCTGACTGCCGGTACATGCGACCGCCGCGGAAGACACTGCGAGAGTACTGAACCGGGATGCGGCGGTGTGCCTCGGTAAAGATGACGATGAGAACAGTGGTGGCGAGGGCAATAAGAATGTAAACAACGGTACCCATCCACTGCCCTTGCCCCGCAGCTATGAAAACCTGGCCCGCTGTTTGCCAATAGCCAGCTACGATACCGCCAAAGATTATTATCGATATACCGTTACCAATACCATACTCAGTAATGCGCTCACCAAGCCAGACTAGGAACATAGTGCCGGCGGTTAAGGATATAACCATGGTTGCCATGGGCAGTGCCGCAGTAGAACTGATGACCCCCTCACGCTGGAGGTAGATGAGCTGTCCATAGCCCTGGAGACCAGCTAGCGGGACAGTCAACCAGTGGGTAATACGGTTAATCTGGTTTCTGCCCGCCTCCCCTTCCTGAGAGAGGGCTTGCAGTTGGGGGATAACCGGCACCAGTAGCTGCATAACAATTGACGCCGTTATATAGGGGTAAACCCCCATCGCCGCAACGCTGAGCTGCCTCATGGCACCGCCGCTAAACATATCAAGCATGCCGAGCAAGGCGTTCCGCTCAAATAGCTGGTGCAAGGCGTCAAGGTTTACCCCGGGAAGAGGCACATGAGCGACAAAGCGGAAGACTACCAGAATGCCAAGGGTAATAAGAATCCTCCGCCTTAAATCAGGCAGGCTGAAGGCGTCAATCATTGCCTGTAAAAGCCGTGGCCTAGCTTGCCTCGGTCTCATACCCAACCTCCTCCGCTTTTCCCCCGGCTGCCTCTATCTTGGCTTTAGCCGCAGCCGAGAACTTATTTGCCTTTATCACTAGGGGATGACCAATTTCACCATTCCCCAGAATCTTAATCGGGCGCAGTAGAGATTTCACTATCCCGGTAGCTAGTAGTTTCTCCGGTGTTACCTCGCTTCCTGGCTCAAAGATACCAAGCTGGTCAATGTTAACCGTGCTATATTCCGTCCTAAAGATATTGACAAAGCCCCGCTTTTGTGGCAGGCGCTTGATTAGGGGCATCTGCCCGCCTTCAAAGCCAGGGCGCATCTTATTGCCGGAGCGGGATTTTTGTCCTTTACAACCACGTCCGGAGTAGGTGCCGTGCCTGCTACCATCCCCCCGCCCCACCCTCTTCCTTTTCTTTTTAGAGCCAAGGGCTGGGGAGAGTTTTTCCAGCATCATCAGCCTTCTTCCTCCACCTTAATTAGGTGCCTCACCTTATTAATCATACCCCGGATTGGGGGGGAGTCATCATGGATAACACTCTGGTTAAGCCGACTAAGTCCCAGAGCCTTTAGTGTTCTCTTCTGAGTCTCGGCATAGCCAATGCCACTTTTAACCCAGGTTATGCGCAGCTTAGCCACTGGCTACCCCCTCTTCAACCTTGGGGGGCTTGCGCCGGGCTAGCTCCTCTTTTGGCTCTTTAAGCCGGCTGAGGGCGAGCATCGTCGCCTTAGCCGTGTTAATCCGATTTGAACTACCCAGCGACTTGGTCAGAATATCCTTGATTCCGGCTGCCTCAGCCACGGCTCTAATGCTACCACCGGCAATAATACCGGTACCTGGTGCTGCCGGCTTTAACAGGACATTGGCGGCTCCAAATTTAACCCTTATTTCCTGAGGGATAGTCGTGCCGGCTAACGGAATCTTAATCAGGCTCTTTTTTGCGCTGGTAGAAGCCTTGCTAATCGCCTCGGGGACAGTGTTAGCTTTACCCACACCGATGCCCACATGTCCGTTGCCGTCCCCGGTTACCATCAGGGCGCTGAAACTGAGGCGTTTGCCTCCTTTCACTACCTTGGTCACCCGATTGATATAAATCAGCTTGTCATTTAGTGTGAGTTCGGTGGGGTCTATCCTGCTTATTGGCGGTTTCACTTGCTCTAAAACTCCTCAAAGAGTCTTCGACCTAAAATTTCAATCCTGCCTGCCGAGCCGCCTCGGCGAGGGCTTTAACCCTACCGTGATATTTGTATCCACCACGGTCAAAAACCACCTGGCTTATCCCTTTACTTAATGCTCGCTTAGCCACCAGCGAACCAACTATCTCCGCCTCAGCCGTCTTTGCCTTGCCTTGAGCCTCGCCCTTAATCTCTGGCTCAAGGGTTGAGGCCGAGGCTAGGGTATGTCCTTTAGAATCATCAATAACCTGAGCGTAAATATGGTCCAAACTGCGAAACAGGCAAAGCCGCGGTCTTGATGCAGTGCCTATCACCTTAGCTCTGACCCGACTGTGTCTTCGGTTACGTGCTAGCCTTGGCTCAACCCTTGCCATTATTCCCTCTTACCTATAGCCTTACCTGCCTTGCCCGCCTTGAGACGGACTAGCTCCCCAAGATATCTAATCCCCTTACCCTTATAAGCATCAGGGGGACGGATAGCCCGAATTTCGGCTGCCATCTCACCCACTGCCTCCTTGTCAATGCCTGACACCTTGATGCGGGTTGCCCCCTCTACATCCAGGGACACCCCGGGTAGTGGTGATACCTCCACCGACTGTGAATAGCCAATACGAAGTACCAGCTTATCCCCGACCTTTTCCGCCCGATAGCCCACCCCCACTATCTCAAGGCTCTTGTCAAAGCCTTTAGTTACCCCCTCCACCATGTTAGCTAAGAGAGTTCGCGTCAGCCCATGTAGTGAGCGATGCACCTTACCATCACTGGGTCGTGATACTATCAGGTTACCATTCTTCAGGTCAATGCCCATATCCGGGTTGAAGCGGCGACGAAGCTCCCCCCGTGGGCCGGTTACGGTGACCATCTCCTTTTCAATGCTCACCTTTACCCCCTCGGGCACCGGTATCGGCATCCGCCCTATCCTAGACATATATCACCCCGAAACCTTTTACCATACATAGCATAGAAGTTCACCACCAGTCCCGCGGCGCCAGGCTTGCTGCCCGGTCATTACACCCTTAGCTGTGGAAAGGATAGCCACGCCCAGACCACCATGGACCCTGGGGATTTCCTTCCGCTCCACATATACCCTTAGCCCGGGCTTGCTAATCCGTTCCAGGCCGGAGATGATGGGCTGATTTTTATCATCGTATTTGAGGTGGAGCTTGATTACCCGGTGCGGCTTACCCCTGAGCACCTCGTAATCAGTGATGAACCCCTCGTCCTTGAGGATTCTGGTAATAGCCAGCTTCATCTTTGACGCTGGAACCAGCACAAAATCATGCCTGGCCATAACGGCGTTGCGTATTCTGGTTAGCATATCGGCTATTGAGTCAGTGACGGTCATATCTACCTCACCAGCTTGCTTTCCTTACACCGGGAATCTGCCCGGCGAGGGCTAACTTGCGAAAACAAATCCGGCACAAGCCAAACTTACGAATATAGGCGCGAGGTCGACCACACAGGTAGCAACGGTTATGGTGTTGCACCTTGTATTTGGCCGTTTGCTGCGATTTTAAGATTTGCGACAATTTAGCCATTACTATCCTCGCTTAATCCCTGGTAAATGGCATGCCTAATAATTCCAGCAGTTGTCTGCCTTCCTCGTCGGTCTTAGCCGTAGTGATAATTGATACCTCCAGTCCCCGCACCCTGTCTATCTTATCGTACTCTATCTCGGGGAAGATGGTTTGCTCCTTAATCCCCAGGGTATAACTGCCCTTGCCATCAAAGGAGTTCCGAGAAACCCCGTGAAACTCACGCATCCGGGGCAGGGTAACATTTACCAGCCTATCAAAGAAGTGGTACATGCGCTCTCCCCGCAGGGTTACCTTTAAGCCGATAGGCATCCCTGACCTCAATTTGAACGCGGCGATGGATTTCTTGGCCCGGGTGATAACCGGGTGTTGCCCCGAGATAGCAGCCAAATCCCTCTCCGCTGCTTCCAGAGCCTTGGCATTCTGGATTGCCTCGCCCAAGCCGATATTAAAAGCAATCTTTTCTAGACTCGGTACCTCCATTACATTCTTGTAGCCGAAAAGCTCCATCATTCGGGGAACAACCTCTTTTTTATATTTTTCCTTGAGAGGAGACATTTAGTCAATCACCTCACCACAGGAGCGACAAATCCGAACCTTTCTACCATCAGCCAGGAAGTGGGAGCCAACACGAGCTGGGCGATTGCACTTATTACACAGCAGCATAACATTTGACACATGAATTGGCGCCTCACGCTCAATTATGCCTGCCTGCGCAACTGCCCCCCTCGCCCGACTATGCCTTTTGATAAAGTTGATGCCTTCCACCAGCACCCGTTCATCCCTGGGGTAAGCAAAGCGCACTTTACCCTTTTTCCCCTTGTCCTTACCGGCAATAACGAGCACAGTATCGTTCTTTCTTATCTTCATTCTTACTCACACCACCTCAGGTGCCAGAGACATAATCTTGGTAAAATTCTTGTCTCTCAGCTCCCTGGCTACTGGTCCAAATATTCTTGTCCCTTTAGGGTTATTCTTATCGGTAAGAATCACCGCTGCATTCTCATCAAACCTGATGTAAGAGCCGTCATTGCGCCGATGCTGCCGGGCACAGCGAATAATAACCGCCCTGACCACCTCCCCCTTCTTTACCACTCCCCTGGGGGTGGCCTTTTTCACCGATGCCACAATAACGTCACCGATTCGGGCATATTTCTTGCCGCTACCACCTAAAACGTTAATGCACATAAGCTCTTTGGCACCGGTATTATCGGCTGCTTTAAGTCTGGTATAGGATTGAATCATGTCACCCACCCCGAATTTAGGTTATTTCCTCAGGTGGAACCTCCACCACCTCTCCCCTGGTTATTATCTCAGCTACCCGCCATCGCTTATCTTTGGACCGGGGGCGGGTTTCTACAATTCTTACCTTGTCCCCCATCTTGCACTCGTTACCCTCATCATGAGCTTTGTACTTGACCAGCCTCTTGATGGTCTTCTTATATAGTGGGTGGCGCTTGGGGGTTTCCACCGCCACCACCACCGTCTTATTCATCTTGTCACTTACAACAAGGCCAAGCCTAGTTTTGCGTTTTGTTTCCATAGATACTACCTTATCGCTAGTTCCCTTTCCCTTATTATTGTCTTGAGCTTGGCAATCTTCTTTTTAACCCTGGGGAGCTCGCGATGGTTTACCAGTTGCTTGGTTGCTAGGCGAAAGCGAAGGTTAAACAGCTCTTGATGAGCCGCCTCCAGTTGCTTAGCTAGTTCTTCACTGCTTAAAACCCTAATCTCTTCAACCTTCACTTGGTCAACCCCCCGGTTGCTTGTTCGGCGCCAACGGCTATGGCGGTTTCCCGAGTTACAAATCTACTGTTTATTGGCAGCTTATGCGAAGCCAGGCGCATTGCCTCTCTGGCTACTGCCTCACTAACCCCCCCCATTTCAAATAGGATTCTCCCTGGCTTAACCACAGCCACCCAATGGTCTGGGGGACCCTTGCCTCCACCCATGCGGGTTTCCGCTGGCTTCTTGGACGCCGGCTTATCTGGGAAAATACGGACCCAGACATTGCCACCACGGCGGATGTGACGAGTGATGGCACGCCGTGCCGCTTCAATCTGACGGCTAGTAACCCAGGCAGGTTCCAGCGCCTGTAAGCCAAAATCGCCAAATTCAACCTTATTCCCGGCGCTGGCTCTACCCTTAAGCCGCCCTCGGTGACTCTTGCGATATTTTACCCGCTTCGGCTGTAACATCCTTTTCCCCTCAAAGAGTCTTCGACTAGCTATAGCTCAGCCGGAGTCTCCTCAGCCTCCAGCTTACTTGGCTTGGGCAGAATATCACCCCGGTAAATCCAGGCCTTCACCCCAATCCGACCCACGGTGGTATGCGCCTCGGCAAAGCCATAATCAATATCAGCCCGCAGCGTATGCAGTGGCACTCGCCCCTGGTGCATAACCTCGCGGCGAGCTATCTCAGCACCACCAAGTCTGCCGGCACAGCTTAGTCTTATCCCCTTAGCCCCAGCCTGCATGGTGCGGAATATTGTTTGCTTCATTGCCCTGCGGAAGGCAACGCGATGCTCAATCTGCTCGGCTACCGCCCTAGCCACCAGATAGGCATCAAGTTCAGGCTGCTGAACCTCAAGGATATTGAGTTGAATCCTCTTCCCAATAAGGCTCTCAAGGTGGAGCCTCAGTTCATCAACTCGCTGCCCTCCCCGCCCGATGACCACACCAGGTCGGGCGGTGTGAATGGTTACCGCTACCTTATTTGCCTGGCGGTCAATCTCCACTTCAGAGATACCGGCTTCAGCACCTCTGGACTGAATAGCCTGGCGAAGCTTCAGGTCTTCGTGTAAAAAGCCGGCGTAGTTCTTCTCGGCATACCACCTGGCTTGCCAATCGCGTATGACTCCAAGTCTAAAGCCTAAGGGATGAACCTTGTGCCCCAATTAGTGTTCCTCCTCGGCAACGATAACCGTTATATGGCTAGAACGCTTAAGGATGGGGTTTACCCGCCCCCGTGCCCCGGGGCGATACCGCTTTAGGGTTCTCGCCTCGTCAGCAAAGATTTTGACAATCTTCAAATCAGAAGGGGAGAGCTGGAAATTGTTCTCGGCATTAGCCGCCGCTGATTTCACCACCTTGGCGACAGCCCTAGCCGTGGGGGTAGGGGCAAACTTAAGCAAGGCTAGCGCCTCATCTATCTTCTTTCCCCGTACCAGGTCTATCACCAGGCGCACCTTGCGTGGTGATATGCCGATATCTTTAGCTACTGCCATCACTTCCATTTCCGCCTTACTTCCTTAACTAGAACTAGTAGTTTTTCCCCCCCTAGCCAAATGTCCCCTGAAGGTTCGGGTCAAGGCAAACTCGCCCAGCTTGTGCCCGACCATATTCTCGGTGATATAGATGGGCACATGCCTCCTGCCATCATGGACGCCGATGGTAAACCCCACCATCTCAGGCACGATGGTAGACCAGCGCGACCAGGTCTTGATTACTGCCTTCTCATTAGAGCGGCTCAGTGCCTCAATCTTCTTTAGTAGTTTGGCATCAACGGCTGGACCTTTCTTGGTTGACCTTGACATCGTGTTACTTCCCTCTACGCTTAATAATCATCTTATCTGAAGCCTTGGGCTTGCGAGTCTTATAGCCCAAGGCTGGCTTACCCCAGGGTGTTTTCGGTCCGGGCAGGCCTATCGGGGTTCTACCTTCCCCGCCACCATGAGGATGGTCACGCGGGGACATCGCCGAGCCTCTCACCGTGGGTCGCCAGCCCAACCACCGTTTACGACCTGCCTTGCCCAAGCTGATACTCCGATGGTCAACATTTCCTACCTGCCCGATAGTAGCCAGACAATCGCTGCGGATACGCCGCAACTCGCCAGAGGGTAACCTAACCAGGGCATATTCACCCTCCTTCGCCATTAGTTGAGCGGCGACTCCAGCACTTCGCACCAATTGCCCTCCTCCCCCCACCTCCAACTCAATATTGTGTATTAGCGTCCCGGCTGGGATTAGCTTTAAGGGTAAGGCATTCCCTGGTTTTACCTCGGCATCACTACCTGACTTTATAACATTGTCAACATTAAGTCCTAACGGAGCCAGGATGTAACGCTTCTCCCCATCAGCGTAGTAAATCAGGGCAATACGGGCTGAGCGGTTGGGGTCGTATTCAATTGAAACCACCCTGCCGGGGATACCAAGCTTATTACGCTTGAAGTCTAGTAAGCGTAGCCTCCGCTTTGCCCCCCCACCACGGTGACGAACCGTTATTTTCCCCTGATTGCTACGCCCAGCCTTCTTCTTCAGGGGCAAGAGCAATGATTTCTCCGGCTTGGTTTTGGTTATTTCCTCAAAGGTAGCGCCGGTCATACCCCGTCTACCGGGGGAAGTCGGGCGATATATTTTTAATGGCACTTAGACCCCCTCCACTATTTCTATCTTGTCCCCTGGCTTAAGGGTAACAATAGCCTTTTTCCACGATGGGCTCATGACCCATCTTCCCCGCACCCTCCCCCCCTTACCACGCACTGTCATCACATTAACCTGTGTTACCGTGACATTAAATGCCTTCTCCACCGCCTGTTTAACCTGTTCCTTATTAGCCTCTCCAGCGACCTCAAAGCCATATTTGCCTTGAGCCTGAAGGGCAGCATTCTTCTCCGTTACCAGCGGGCGACGCAATACCTCATATAGATGCATTGCTCCCTCCCCCTAACTTTACCCCAGAAATCTCCGATTTCTGGGGGCCCCATAACTCCTCCGCCTTGCGCACCGCAGCCTCGGTCATCAATAACCTCTTGTAGGAGAGGATATCGACCACATTGAGTATATTGGTGGGCAGGGTCTTAATCCCTACCAGATTGCGAGCTGACTTAACTACGCTTTCCTCCGGTTTACTGGTAATGATAAGGGCTGAGGAATCCACCCCCAGCGCCGCCAAAATCGCCTCCATCTCCCTGGTCTTAGGCTGGTCAAACTCTAGTTTCTCCAAAACCGTTAGCTCCTCATCCCTTACCTTAGCTGATAGGGCACACCTTAGTGCCAGTCGGCGCATCTTCTTCGGCATTTCTTGGTGGTAGCTCCTTGGCCTAGGACCAAAGGTGATGCCACCACCTCGGCGTGTTGGCGACCTCCTGGCACCAGCCCGAGCCATTCCAGTATGCTTCTGCCGATATAGCTTTTTACCACTGCCGGAGACCTCACCGCGAGTTTTGGTGCTAGCTGTTCCCTGGCGGGCATTTGCCCTCTGCCTTACCACTGCTTGATGCACCACTGCCTCGTTAAAGGGCACGGCAAAGACGTTATCGCTTATTTCAATGTGTTTAACCACCTCACCGCTAGGGCTATAAACTGGGACTTGCACCTATTTTCCCCCTGCTTTCTTTATTAACAGCAGTCCATTCCTTGCCCCGGGGACAGCTCCCTTAATTAGCAACAGGTTACGAGCTGGGTCAGCTTTACATACCTCCAGATTGCGAGCCGTCACCCGACTACTGCCCATATGTCCTGCCATACGCATCCCCTTGAGCACCCTACCTGGGGAGGTAGTTGAGCCGATAGAGCCGGGGGCGCGGTGGCGGTCAGACTGTCCGTGGGTTTTTGGTCCGCCGGCAAAATGATGACGTTTCACTACCCCGGCAAAGCCCTTACCCTTTGACACCCCACTAATATCAACCAGGTCGCCCTCCTTAAACAGGCTAACATCAACCCTATCCCCCACCTTAATGGTTTCAGTATCAGCTACCCTGAATTCTCGTCGATACTTAAACTGCCCCCGCCGGGAGGGAGGCCGCTTGGCTTCACCAAACCCGAGCTGGGCGGCGTTATATCTCTCCTTAGCCTTGGTTTTAACCTGGGTTACAACGCATGGGCCAGCCTCAATGGCGGTAACTGCCTCAACCTTGCCATTGTCCCTAAATATTTGCCCCATGCCCAGCTTTCTGCCAATAATCCCTTGAACCATATCCTTAGACCTTATAACTTAATGTCTATTTCAACCCCTGCCGGTAGATTCAGGCTGCTCAAGGCGTCTATTGTCTTAGACGTCATCTCAACAATATCAATTAGACGCTTATGGGTTCTAATCTCAAACTGCTCCTGCGAGTCCTTATCAATAAACGGGGAGCGGATAACGCTGAACCTCTGAATGCGGGTGGGCAAAGGCACCGGTCCAACAACAACCGCTCCAGTCCGCTCCACTGCGGCTACAATCTGCTCTGCCGACTGGTCAAGAACCTTATGGTCATAACTCTTTAACTTAATCCGAATCTTCTGCTTCGGCATATAGAACCCTCTACCTATCTAACCGTTCTAACCATAGTCTTACCCGTTATCTGGTCTGCCAGTTCGGCGGGCACCTCCTGATAGCGATAAAATTCCAGGGTATGACTTGCCCTACCCTGAGTTAATGACCTGAGACTGGTGGCGTAGCCGAAGGTCTCAGCTAAGGGTACAAGGGCACGAATAACAACCATCTCGTCACGTGTCCCGACAGACTCAATATGTCCCCGCCTTGAATTTAGGTCTCCCATTATATCACCAAGAAACTGCTCTGGTGCAACTATTTCCAGCTTCATAATCGGCTCAAGAAGGATAGGCTTGGCTTTTCTGACGCCATCCCGTAGTGCCATTGAGCCTGCCATCTTGAACGCCATTTCCGAGGAGTCAACCTCGTGATAGCTACCATCATAGATGGTTACCCTAATATCAACTACTGGATAGCCAGCCACTACCCCGGTCTCCATAGCCTCCTTAATGCCCATCTCTACTGCCGGAATATACTGCTTGGGAATAGCCCTACCTCTAATACTGTCGACAAATTCAAAACCGCTGCCCCGCTCCATAGGCTCAAGCCGGAGCCAGACATGACCATACTGACCATGCCCTCCGGTTTGCCGAATAAACCTCCCCTCCACCGCCGCCGCTGTGGTAATAGTCTCCTTATAGGCGACCTTGGGCTTCCCCACCTTTGCCCCGACCCCAAATTCACTGAGTAATCTGCTTACCAGGTACTCTAGGTGAAGCTCGCCCATACCCGAAATAATTATCTGCCCCGCCTCACGGTCGTAGTTTACCTTGAAAGTAGGGTCTTCCACGGTCAGGCGTTGCAGGGCTTCCCCCAGCTTGTCCTGGTCAGCCCTGGTTGTGGGCTCAATGGCAACCGAGAGCACAGGCTTAGGAAAGCGGATTGGTTCCAGAAGCACCGGCTGGGAATAATGGCACAGGGTGTCGCCGGTGAAGGTATTCTTAAGACCTAAGGTAGCAGCGATATCTCCGGTATCGGCCTCGGTTATCTCCTCACGATGATTGGCATGCATTCGCAGTAATCGGCCGATGCGCTCCCTCTTGCCCCGGGCTGAGTTGAATACCTGCGCTCCCACTTTCACCCTGCCCGAATACACTCTAAAATAGACCAGTCTGCCGACAAAGGGGTCAGAGACCGCCTTAAACGCTAGTGCGGAAAAGGGGGCATCGTCCCTCGGTGGTCGGGTGACTTCGCCGCCTACCCTAGTATCAATAGCCCTTACCGGTGGCATATCCTCCGGGGAGGGAAGATAGTTCACGATGGCATCAAGTAATGGCTGAATACCCTTGTTCTTCAGGGCACTGCCACAAATAATAGGCACCCCTTTCGCCGCCAGGGTCACCCTTCTCAAGGCTTGCCTTAAATCGGATGGGCTAATACTACCGCCCCCGAGATAAGCCGCTATAACCTGGTCATCGCTTTCAGCTAATTTCTCAATCAGGGCATGACGAAACTGGTTACACCTTTCCCGTTCCGATTCAGGAATGGGCACCTCAACCGGTGGTAAATCAGGGTTGGCGTCAAAATGCCATGCCTTGTTCTCCACAAGGTCAATAATGCCGTCAAACGATTCTTCGCTGCCTAAGGGCAGTTGTATCGGCAGGGGATTGGCACGTAGCTGTTGTTTAATCATAGACAGGGTGCGGTCAAAGTTGGCACCAATTCGGTCCATCTTATTGATGAAGCAAATCCTAGCTACACCATATCTATCAGCCTGCCGCCATACCGTCTCCGACTGAGCCTCAACCCCAGCCACGGCGTCAAAGACCACCACCCCACCATCCAGCACTCTAAGGCTTCGCTCCACCTCGGCGGTAAAATCAACATGCCCCGGGGTGTCAATGATATTAATGCGGTACTCCTGCCAGTAACAGGTGGTAGCCGCAGCGGTGATGGTAATGCCGCGCCTCTTCTCCTCCTCCATCCAATCCATCACTGCCGTGCCCTCATCCACCTCACCAATCTTATAGGTACGACCGGTACAGTATAGGATTCTTTCGGTAATAGTGGTCTTACCGGCATCAATATGAGCGATGATAGCAATATTGCGTATGTGGTCTAATGGGAAACTCCTAGGCACAGTCCTCTCCTCACCATCGGTAGTGGGCAAAGGCTCTATTAGCCTCAGCCATTCTATGAGTATCCTCACGCTTTTTTACCGTTGTCCCTTGCCCTTGGGAGGCATCGCTAAGTTCCGCCGCCAGCTTTTCTGCCATAGATTTGCCCGCCCTGGCTCGGGCTGATAACACCAGCCAGCGCAACGCCAGAGACCGCCCCCGCTCAGGTCTAACCTCTATTGGCACCTGATAGGTGGCGCCCCCAACCCGGCGTGCCTTGACCTCAAGCTGAGGGGTAGCATTCCTCACCGCCTGTTCCAATACATTGGCCGACTCTTTTGCCCCTTGCTGCTCAATAATGTGCAGGGCATCATAGACTATCCTCTCCGCCAGGCTCCTCTTACCCCGTGTCATCACCTTGTTAATGAACCTGGCTACGATTTCACTATCATATTTGGCATCAGTGGGTATCTGTCTTATTATTGCACGAGCTCGTCTTGGCATTTCTACCTCTTATGTTTGAGTAGCCTCTGTTGGAGCAGCCTTAGCTGTTGGAATTGCCTCAGCCAATTGTGCTACTTTTTTACTCCCGTACTTACTGCGCCCCTGGCGACGGTTGGCCACCCCGGTGGCATCCAGTGCACCGCGGATGATATGATAGCGAACACCAGGTAAATCCTTCACCCTTCCGCCACGAATCAGAACCACCGAGTGCTCCTGAAGCTCATGCCCCTCACCGGGGATATAAGCGGTTACCTCTATGCCACTGGTTAGCCTCACCCTAGCTATTTTGCGCAGTGCCGAATTAGGCTTCTTTGGGGTAGTAGTCTTAACCAGGATACAGACCCCCCTCTTCTGCGGGGAGCCCTTCCCCGGCACCAGCCTATTCTTAAGCGCATTGTAGCTAAGGCGCAGTGCTGGCGATTTGGTCTTCTTGACCACCCGCTTACGCCCTTTACGGATAAGCTGATTAACAGTAGGCACCTCTTCCTCCTTGCCCACACAATTTTAATGGATGAGCCGTAGCTCATCCATTAAAAGCTGAAGTCAAAGATTGAAACCCAGGTTTCAACCACTAACTATCAGCCGAACTACCTAGCGACAATTTGTAATATTACCACACTAATGGCTGTCTGTCAACAAATCTGGATAAAGAGATTATTTAGCAACCTATCCCCCTGCCCCCTTCCTTGGGAAGGGAGGGGGACATAAGGGGGTGGGTTGTAAAATATAGGGGGTGAGGTTAATAAACAAATAAAAATAAACAATCTAAATAAATTATCAATATTCCCTTGTAAACTACTTGACAAAGTAATAAAAATATACTAGTATACATAGTAGCGATGAAGAACGCGGAGACATGAATAGGTGAACTTGGTGATTGTAGACCAAGCAGCGGCTTGGTGAACTTCACCAAGCCGCTATTTTATGTCTAGCACATTAACAATTGAATACTGAGGGCTAATATCAAATCTGAAGCAGGTCAAGCGGAGTAAGGCGCACGGTGGACGCCTTGGTATCAAGGGCCGAAGAAGGGCGTGGCAAGACTGCGATAAGCCTCGGTGAGCTGTCGAGCAAGCCTAGCCGGGGATTCCCGAATGGGGCAACCCGTCCTTCCTTAAAGAAGGACACCCCCAGCTGAACACATAGGCTGGGAGGAGGTAAGCAGGGGAAGTGAAACATCTCAGTACCCTGAGGAAAGGAAATTATTCCCTTAGTAGTGGCGAACGAAAGGGGAAGAGCCCAAACCCTATAAGCTAAGTGGCTCTGGGGCCTAAGCTTACAGGGGGTTGTAAGGCAGGCAGGACCTAGCCCAGAAGAGGTCAAGGAGTTACAAACTGAACCCTAGTTGAAGGACTCTGGAAAGGGTAACCATAGAGGGTGACAGTCCCGTAAATGAAAGGGGGAAGCTCCTTGCCTGTACTTGAGTACCACGGGACACGAGGAATCTTGTGGGAAGCTGCCCTGACCACAGGGCAAGGCTAAATACCCTTGATGACCGATAGTGGACAAGTACCGTGAGGGAAAGGTGAAAAGAACCCCGGGAGGGGAGTGAAATAGAACCTGAAACCGTGTGCTGACAAGCAGTCAGAGGAGCGCAAGCTCTGATGGCGTGCCTATTGAAGAATGAGCCGGTGAGTTGATCTATGTGGCTGGTTAAGTCACTTAAGTGACGGAGCCATAGCGAAAGCGAGTCTTAATAGGGCGGTTTAGTTGCATGGATCAGACGCGAAGCCGGGTGAGCTATCCATGGCCAGGGTGAAGCTTCGATAAAATCGGAGTGGAGGCCCGAACCCGTCAGTGTTACAAAACTGTGGGATGAGCTGTGGATAGGGGTGAAATGCCAATCGAACCCGGTGATAGCTCGTTCTCCCCGAAATGCATTGAGGTGCAGCCTCAGGTATTAGTTAATGGAGGTAGGGCTCTGGATGGACTAGGGGGCAAGAAGCTTACCAACTCCAACCAAACCACGAATGCCATTAACCTCAAACCTGGGAGTGAGACAGTGGGGGATAAGCTCCATTGTCGAGAGGGAAACAGCCCAGACCATCAGCTAAGGTCCCTAAGCGCGGGCTAAGTGGGCAAGGAAGTAGGACTGCGCAGACAGCCAGGAGGTTGGCTTAGAAGCAGCCATCCTTTAAAGAATGCGTAACAGCTCACTGGTTAAGTGGTGCTGCGCCGACAATCCAACGGGGCTAAAGCCCGTCACCGAAGCTATGGATCCTTCACTTTGTGAAGGATGGTAGGGGAGCGTTCCCTCGGCCATAAAGCTATTACGGAAGTAATGGTGGAGCTGAGGGAAGTGAGAATGCCGGCATAAGTAGCGCAAGGCGTGTGAGAAACACGCCCACCGAAAACCTGAGGTTTCCTACGGAAGGTTAATCCGCGTAGGGTTAGTCGGGCCTAAGCCGAGGCCGAAAGGCGTAGGCGATGGACAATGGGTTAATATTCCCATACCGCCCCTACTGAGGCAAAGGGGGGACACGGTAAGGTAGGCTAAGCGTACCTAATGGACATGGTGCGTCTTCCACCATAGGTGAAGCTGGGGCAGGAAAATCCACCCCGGATATTTAGCTGAAGGTGGAGGGAAGTTGAGGGGAAACCCGAGGCGACTTAGCTGAGCCCATGCCGTCAAGAAAAGCCTCGTTGCCGATGAAGTAGGAGCGCCCGTACCGCAAACCGACTCTGGTAGGTGGGGATAAGAGTCCCAAGGTGATCGAGACAACCCTCGTTAAGGAACTCGGCAATCTAACCCCGTAACTTAGGGATAAGGGGTGCCCTTCTCTGAAGGGTGGCACAGAATTGGCCCAAGTGACTGTTTAACAAAAACACAGGTTTCTGCTAAAGCGTAAGCTGAAGTATAGGAGCTGATACCTGCCCAGCGCCGGAAGGTTAAGGCAAGGTGTCAGTCCTTCTTCGGAAGGATGAAGCACCGAACTGAAGCCCCGGTAAGCGGCGGCCGTAACTATAACGGTCCTAAGGTAGCGAAGTCCCTTGTCGGGTAAGTTCCGACCCGCACGAATGGTGTAACAACTTGGGCGCTGTCTCAACGAGGGGCTCGGCGAAATTGAAGTACCCGTGAAGATGCGGGTTACCCGCGACCGGACAAAAAGACCCCGTGGAGCTTTACTACAACTTGGCATTGGGTCTGAGTTCATCATGTGTAGCATAGGTGGGAGGCTTTGAAGCCGGGGCGCTAGCCTCGGTGGAGCCACCGGTGAAATACCACTCTTGGTGAATTTAGTCTCTAACCCTGGAACAAGCCAGGGGACAGTGTCTGGTGGGTAGTTTGACTGGGGCGGTCGCCTCCTAAAAGGTAACGGAGGCGCCCAAAGGTCCCCTCAGGGTGGATGGAAATCACCCATTGAGTGCATTGGCATAAGGGGGCTTGACTGTGAGACCTACAAGTCGAGCAGGGACGAAAGTCGGGCAAAGTGATCCTACGGTTCTGTGTGGAAGGGCCGTAGCTTAACGGATAAAAGCTACCCCGGGGATAACAGGCTTATCTTGCCCAAGAGTTCACATCGACGGCAAGGTTTGGCACCTCGA
>Ga0315281_10002416_pt1 | contig 27796 bp, 29 predicted proteins | sample YL17G07_0_MG_FD_204540 | JGI IMG/M metagenome (GOLD analysis project Ga0315281, IMG submission 204540) | Sediment microbial communities from Yellowstone Lake, YNP, Wyoming, USA - YL17G07_0 | ecosystem: Environmental > Aquatic > Freshwater > Lake > Sediment | place: USA: Wyoming | collected...
GAGGATTTGCCCATTGAGAACGGTCTTATCACACGTAGCATTGAATCCGCCCAGAAGCGTGTGGAGGGGCATAACTTTGATATCCGTAAGCACATTTTGGAATACGATGATGTGATGAACAAGCATCGTGAAATCATCTACGCCCGCCGGCTTAAGATTTTACAGAATGAGGATCTCGCGCAGGAAATCAAGGATCTGATGCGTTCAGAAGCGAGGTATCTTGTTTCCATGCATGCTTCCGCCCCTAGCCGAGCGGACTGGAATATGGATAGCATTGTACGTGACGTTAACGCGCTACTCCCCCACCAAACCAAACCGCTTGATATATTGGATATTGATAAACTTGAGAGTGCGGATGAGATTGCCGAGAATTTGACCAATATTATGCTCACCGAGTATAAGAATAAAGAGACGGCACTTCCGGATCCTCGCCTACTAAGACAGGCCGAGCGACGGATCTACCTTCACATCATTGATTCTTTATGGATGGAGCACATCGATCAGATGACACACCTTCGGGAGGCAGTGTCGCTTCGGGGCTACGCGCAACGCGACCCATTGATGGAATACAAACGGGAGGCATTTGAGATGTTCACCAAACTTCTTGACTCCATTCAGCACAATACGGTTTCGACCCTCTTTAAGATTCAAATACGTACTGATGCCCCTGAGGCTTCGGACAAATCTGAGGATTTAGGAGAAGTACAAACGAATGAGCAGCAAATCGAGGGTAATATCACTCGCCCTCACGCAAGGGTGAGAAGTGCAGAAACAGCGGTGGCTCAGCGAATTTCCGGGGGTGCAAAAATCGCTGCCCCGCCCTCGGGAAGAAATGATGTCTGCCCCTGCGGAAGCGGAAAAAAGTACAAGAAGTGTCATGGCAGCTGAGGCGGGGTTGACATGACGTTATGAGGGATGTACGATTTTCCTCCATATTAAACCCCTCCACTATGACCAGCGATTCCCTGAATAAGAATGAAGAGATTAAGCGTCTGGCTATTGAACTGCTTGCCTCCAGCGGTTCACGTTTCGAGATCCCCGAGAATCAGATAGTATCTGTCAGGGCACTTATAAACGCGACACTTGGCCAGACAGTGCGTACAGCAGCTAAATGGGCCGACACCCCTTATTTGCTTCTGAGGAGCGCTAAAAGTACGGCCATTGACCTTATTACAAAGGGGCAAACACTTGCTGAACATCCTGATATGCCGGTTGATTTTAAAGATGAGGTAATTTCACAATTGAGGGATGCCCTTGAGCAATTGGATGCCCGCGTTGATAAATGGGCCGTTTGACATAGCACCATCACTCTGCGAGAATAAATTAGCACTTAACCTACCCAACTGCTAATGGATCTTCGGCAACAGAAAATCCTCGAAGCGATTCTTGATGCCTTCATTCATAAGGCACTTCCTGTGGGGTCAAAGCATCTTTATCAGGAATACGATTTTGGTGTTTCCCCTGCGACCATTCGGAATGACATGGCCATTTTAGAAGACGAAGGGTACATTATGCAGCCCCATACCTCTGCAGGCCGAGTGCCGACAAGTCTGGCTTACCGGCTTTTTGTGGATCAACTGAAGACGGAACAATTGGTTATACGGCAGGCAGAGCATGATATTCAGGTTATGCGGAGGGAATATTTTCTGAAAAAGACGAAGGAAAAGCTCTATGACGGCGTTTCCATACTGGCAGGAGTTACCGGCGATATCAGTTTTGCCACGCTGCCCGATAAGGATCATCTCTTCTACATCGGCATCGGCAATTTACTAAAGAAGCCTGAATTCAGCTCGGACCCGGAAAAAACGACTCAGGTCATCGAGGTTCTGGAGAATCAGCTTCATAGTGTGCTTTCAGAGATGTCCATCGGAACTGAGGGTTCCGTATATATTGGCGAAGAAAATATTCTTCCTGAATTCAAGAGCTGTTCTTTGCTTGCTATCCCCTACCATTACCGCGGATTTAAGGGCGTGATGGGGATTCTGGGTTCTACCCGAATGAATTACGCTTATAATCTGGCCGCGCTCAGACTTTCGGTTCAGCTGATTGCTGATTAAATTGAATATTGAATATTAAATATTGAATATTCTAGGAGTTTCCGTTAATTTTCAATAAATAATATTCAATGAATAATCATTATTATTTAGGTATCGATCCGGGGCTTTCGGAGATAGGCTTCGGAGTGATTCAGGTCGTAAACGGAAAGGCCGAGTACGCCGATTGCGGAATCATAAAGACTCTACCCAAGGATACTTTTTCAGCACGACTGAAAATCATTAAGGATGGAATGAAGGAAATCCTGCATCTGCACAAATATGAGGCTGTCGGGGTGGAAGAGCTTTTTTTTGTTAAAAATATCACGAACGGAATCAAGGTCTCCCATGCGCGGGGCGTGATTCTAGCCGAAATCGAAGAGTGTGGGTATCCTCTGTATGAATTTAAACCCAAGGAGGTGAAGGTGAATGTAACAGGTTATGGCGATGCGGAGAAGGCACAGGTACAGGAAGCGATACGGCTCCAGCTTCATCTAACAAAAATTCCTCAGCCTCATGATGCTGCGGACGCCCTTGCGGCGGCGATATCTGCGTATCATTCGCACGAGGCGGCAAGACGGCTTGCGGCCTGAATTTTATATTCCCTGTGCCTCAAGAATTTGATAGACTGTCTTTTGAATAAAGACAAATTTACATGCGAAAATTCTTTGCAATCGTTTCGGCCGTCGTTCTTGCAATAGTGTTATCTACCCTTGCTTTGCTTATTCAGAATGACGTAAAGCTGGCGGATGCGACCCCTAAAATTGTGTATAACGTGTGGCGCAATCTGCTGCCCGCTAAGACCATAGTCATTGCCCCTGTTAAAGAGGATGTTAAGCCTGTTATTGCAGAACCTGAACCGAATCTGAGTTATGAAGACAGGATGACGAAGGGGCGGTATTATTTTGATCGTGGCTTTTTAACTTTTGCTTCCAATGAATTTGTGAAGGCGGCCAACCTATCCCCCACTTCTGCGGATCCCTATTTGATGCTTCTCCGTACCAATTACGAACTCGGCGATTACACCAAGGCCATGAAGAATGCTGAGATTGTCCTTGATCTTGAGCCGAATCAGTATGATACAAGGCTTGAACTGGCTAAAATCAACATCAAGCTCAGCGATTTTGAAACGGCAACTTCTCTTATTGACCAGCTGCCGGTTCAATCCCCTCCTGATGCGAGGGTGGATTATTACCGTGGCTTACTGCAGGTGGTTAATAGGACCGATGACCTGGCCAGAAAATCGCTTAAAAAGGCGCTTCTTGAAAGCGAGGATGACGGTCTGACGGAGGACACCAAGACCATGCTGGCTGCTTATACTGAATTTGATTTTGCTCAGGCAGCGGATGCTCTGTTTTTGCAGGAACTCTTAGCTAAAGGTCTTAATAAGGTCGGAGAATTTGAAATGTCCATTCACTTGCTCAAGGGCGTGCTTCAGGAAAGGAGTGATCTTCGGGATGCGTGGATATTATTCGGTTTTGCCTACCTGAACCTTGAAAAGTATAGCTTTGCCCTGACGGCTTTTGAAAAGGCTTACGAACTGGATTCTGAGTGGCCTGTGACCCAGTATTTCCTCGGTCTCACGCATAAAGAGCTTGGGAATAAATCGGATGCCATTGTGTATTTCAATTATGCTCTTTCGAATCAGTTTGAACCCAAGCTGGTGCTTTATCAGAATCTGGCGGATCTTTATCTGGAAACTCAGGATTATGAAAAGGCCGTTGCGGCCTACGAGGAAATCCTTCATATCAATGATGACGATATCAATGCCTTTGTCCGGCCTATTTGGATCTATCTGGATTTCCTGCATCGGCCCAAGGAGGCGGTTCGTGTGGCGGAGGTAGCCAATGCTCTATTCCCCGAAAGTGCCATGAGCTTCAATCTGCTGGGATGGAGTCAGATTGGAACCGGTGAAGAACTCCTGGCGGAACAGAATCTTAAAAAGGCCATGGAACTTGATCCAAACCTACCCGCCCCCTACCTGAACCTAGGCACCCTTTATGAGGAACAAAAGAAATTCGAGGTGGCTCTTCAGATGTATCAAAAGGCGTATGAGCTGGATCAGAACGGCAGTATAGGAACAACCGCTGCCCAGAAGTACAATGACTTACTGGCCAAATAACTTAGCGATTAGCCATTAGCTATTAACTATTAGCAATTCACCTATGAAAATCCATTATCAATCTCAACTTTATTTTGTTTTATCCATTGTCGTGGCAGGTCAGCTGTTGTTTGCAATGACCAGCCAGGCCTTTACGAAACGCTCCTATGATAACCGCATTTATGCTACGACAGGTATCATGCATGAGGACACGAGCGATTTGCAGAAACTGAATGAGGCCGCTCACTACTTCGGTCAGACCATGATTGGGTGGACCAAATTTCCTCATTTCATGGAGGATTTGATAAAGAACGTGGGTTTACCTGAAGGTAGCACTCTGAACGGACACATGCAGGAGAGGCAGAATATTATTTTTACGGTTAATACCCCTGTGGCCATTGACCCGGGGAAGATCATCACCATCAAGGATTTTATTCAAGGAAAGATGGATGATTACAATGACTTGAATAAGACGAAGTTCGTGCTGAGCAATCTGGATTATGAGCAGGTCGAACTGCAAAAGACCTACGGCTTCGGAGCCACCGTTTCTCTGATTGCCTCTTTGGTGCTTGGTCTTGGATTGCTGTTTATTAGGAAGGAATTTTTCTAGTCAGCTATTAGCGATTAACTATAAGCTATTAACCTTTTGAGTCGGTGCTTCCAAAACCGCCACGACTCTCGGCGGTGATTTCTTCGACTTCGATAAATTCCAGCTGATCCACACGCACAAACAGCCCCTGAGCCAGCTTGGTGCCCTTCGGGATTTTTACGGTGTTGTCAGTAAAATTGTAGACTTGTATTTTTACCTCATCCTCCGGTCCACAGTAATCCTTATCGATCACGCCGATTCCGTGAGGCTTGGTCAAACCATGCTTTTTGGGCGTTGAGCTTCGCGATGCAATGATAAGAGCATAGCCCTCTGGAACTGCCACAATGACATTGGCAGGAATGAGAGCAATTTCTTTTGGCTGAATCTCGACATCTGTTCTTGCGAGTAAATCAAAACCGACCGATCCTTTTGTTTCGTAAACGGGCAAAGGGAGGGATTTGTCGATTCTCTTGATTCGTACTTTCATCGGCAAATTACGATTACGGATTAACGAACCGTGATCAGTTTAGAGCGATTTAAGAGCCTCGTTTAGATCCAGTTTGATTCCAGGACCCATGGTGGTTGTTAGAGTGATGGAATTCATGAAGGTTCCCTTCACGGTGCTGGGTTTAGCATCCCTCAGGGTCTTAATCATCACCTTTAGGTTGTTTTCTAGTTCTTCCTGTTTGAAAGATACCTTTCCGAAGATGGTGTGAATATTTCCTTCTTTATCAACACGGTATTCAACACGGCCTTTCTTAAGTTCGGTGATGGTCTTGGTTACATCGGGAGTAACAGTTCCGGATTTTGGATTCGGCATCAGACCTTTCTGACCTAAAATTTTGGCGATTTTTCCCAGGTGTCTCATAACATCCGGAGTAGCCACGATAACATCGTAATCCACCTTGCCCTTAGAGAACTCTTCAATCAGATCATCAAGACCGGCAGCATCGGCTCCTGCCGCTTTGGCAGCTTTGGCTTTGTCGTCGGTAACAATGGCTGCAATTTTAACAGTCTTGCCCGAACCATGAGGAAGCATGACGGTTCCACGAAGTGCCTCTTCTGCCTTTTTTGGATCCAGGTTCAAGTTGAAATGAACCTCGGCGGTTGCATCAAATTTAGTGACCCCGGTCTCTTTGACCATGCGGACACCATCGGTTAATGAGTAATACTCCTTCTTGGAGACTTTCTCCGCGCTTGCGCGGTACTTTTTGCCTTTGTGAGACATGTGATATGAATTGTGTGGTATTTGCGGCTTTCGAGGCCTCCCACTTGATAAATTTCCTGTAAATGACGCTTAGCTTTCGACCGTTACGCCCATGCTTCGGGCGGTACCTGCTATGACTTTCATCGCCGCTTCCACATCGTTCGCGTTCAGATCTTCCATTTTCTTTTCGGCAATTTCACGAAGCATTGCGCTGGTTAAATGACCCACTTTTTCCTTGGATGAAGACTTGCTTCCGGATTTCAAATTCAAGGCCTTTTTGATTAGCTCAGAAGCGGGAGCGGTCTTCATGATGAAGCTGAAGGAGCGGTCCTCGTATACGCTGATTACCACCGGTACAATGGTAGCACCCATTTCACGGGTCTTTTCGTTGAACTCGCTGCAGAACTGCTGAATATTAAGACCATGCTGACCCAAAGCAGGACCTACCGGAGGTGCTGGATTTGCCTTGCCTGCAGGGATCTGAAGTTTAATGAATTGTAGTACTTTTTTAGCCATCGCTCTGAAAGTTAATTATTTATAGTTGAAAACTAGAGTTATGAATGGATTTAGTTTTACAGGAGAATCATCAGGGAATCAATCATTTCTTTGATCTTGGCTATGTTCTTCGGGTCGTCTTTAGCGAATTCAAATCCGAACAGGTAGTCCTTGATTTGGGTAAACAGGTAGCCGGTGCTGGGATTGTTGATGTCGTTGTAGAAGAAACTATTGTATCCGTAGTTGCCGTCTTCGTTGATATTGGTTGTCAGTTCCTTCTGGTCGATCAGCTTGAGTTTGATGTTGAGGTAGCTGAGCTTTCCCTGATTCTTCGGCCCCTGTATTTCGTACACCGTCATGGCAGAAGTCGGAGGTGCTGCCTCATCAACGGCACTGAGAAGGTTCTTGTAAATCCGGATGTCAGACACAGAGCTCAGATCGAATTTATCGAAGATTTCCTGAGCGCGGCTTCTTGCATCGATGCGGTATGGAAATTTGGCGCGATCGCTGGCGAGCAGTAGCTGGGTAACATTCTGGTCGGCCTGTAAATCCTCGGTGGAGGCTGGCGGAAGGGATGAGACTTCGCCTCTAGGTGAGTTGATGACATAATCGCCCCCTGCGAAGAGAGCCGTTACTACAAGGATAATGATAAAGAGCTGCAGTTTCTGCATTATTTCTTCTTAATCTGAGTAAAATCAAGCTCGATAGGCGTTTCGCGGTCGAAGATTGAGACGAGAACTTTAACCTTACCTTTCTCAGGATCAATTTTATCGATGTAGCCCTCGTACTTGGCAAAAGGCCCGCTGGTGATAATAACATTATCCCCCGTTGAGAAGTCGATTTTGAATTTAACATCTTCACCACCGATTCGCTTTTGGATGATACCGAATTCCTCGGGCGTTACGGGAACAGGGATATTTCCTGAACCAACGAATCCGGTAACGTTGGGTGTATTTCGCACCACATACCATGAATCGTCGGTTACTATCATTTCCACAAGGACATAACCGGGGAAAATCCGCTTTTTTTCCTGTACAGGTTCACCGCGTTTGATTGCAATCTGAGCTTCTTTAGGAACTTTTACATCAAAGATGTAGTCCTGCATATTCAGGGCCTCTATTCTTTGTCGGAGCGCTTTTTCAACAGCGTCTTCATACCCGGAGTAGGTATGCAGTACATACCAGTTCCGACCTGTGTTTTTTGCTTGTTTTCCCATATTTTGTAAATTGTGATTCGTAAGCTTTGTCCGCCTTATTCCATCGCTCCTCTGAATTTTGTACACTAACGATGACTTCGCCCGGGAGGGCATCGCAATCCTGGGTTATATTGCGAGCAGTGCGCGGTATCCTGTAGCAAGAAGCTGGTCAATCAATCCTAGGAGGATTCCTGAAACAATCATAAATATGAATACGATTGTGGTGATGCGAATGGCTTGTTTTTGTGTAGGCCAAGTCACATTGTGGAGCTCCTGAAAACTTTCCTGAATGTATTTCTTAAGCATAATGATGCACCTTTAAAAGGCCGGCGCACGAATAGTATCAAAATGCCCCTAATTCGGCAAGCTCATTTTTGGTTTATGCATGCTTCGGATTTTCGCGCGCCAATACTCTTTCGTCCTCCACCATCGGCTTTTCCAGAATATTGATTTTATCAATCACTTTTTTAATCAGTCGTTGCGGGTCGTCATCAAAGACAAGGGTCTCTGTCTTTTCGCGGTTGCAAAAGGTCAGTACTTCTTCAATGTGATCGGTGATTCCTCCTGTTCCCGTAAGAACGCCAATGACTTTTCCTTCGTCGTAGGCCACGGTGAATTCATTGAGGGTTCCGATTCCGCCTCCGATAACAATGATTGCATCGGAGCTCCGGATATTCAGGATATCCCGCTCCATCAATCCCATTCCTGTATAAATGATGATGTCGTAATGCTGGATGGGTGAATGGTAGGTTTCGATATGGGCCTTTTCGCTGTAGGCTGGTGACACTCCGATGGTGGTTCCGCCTGCCTGCTTTGCGCCAAAAGCGGCCTCATCAGGAAGACCTGGGCAGGCTCCGTTTACCAAAATGCATTGGGATTTAGCAATGTAGTGGCCGATTTCAATCGATTTTCTGATATTTTCCTGATTTTCTATGCTTGGGCCTTGGGCAGAGCCCATTACGCCGATACGATATTTCATTTATTTTATTGAATATTTTTTATTGAACCTAGAATATTGTAATTGAATTGCCTATTTTTTCATAATTTTAAATGTTCAATTTTCAATGTTCAATCTTTATATTATAGCACTTTTTTAGCTCGTTTTCAAGCATTACACGCTTATTTTAGACGTTGGAAACGCTCACGTTTCTTGCTAGAATAGGTTGCAACCTGCCCCACTTATGTCCAGAAACGATCTTTCCTACCGTCAGTCCCCCCGCGGTGCCAACATCAGCGCGGCCCGAATTGTAACTCTGATTGTTCTGTCGGCTATTATTTTTGTTTTGCTTATTGTCAGGCTTTTTCAGCTGCAGGTGCTCGGCTACGACAATTACACTGCTATTGCCAAGGAACAGCATTTTGGAGCGATTGATCTTCCCGCACGACGTGGCGAGATTCTGGTCAAAGATACGCATTCGGGCGAACTTTCGAAACTGGCTACGAACACCACTTTAGATTTGCTGTATGTGGATCCTATGGTTGCCGAGGACAAGGATGTTATTTCCAAGGATCTGGCGCCGCTCCTTTTCAGCAGAGAGGAATACGATGGATGCCTGAAGACCCCCGATGAGTGTCTTTATGAGGTGATTGAATCTCAGCCTGCAAGCAGCTATTTTGCTACGGAAATTCTCTGGGACATTAATCCGAGTGTTAAGAAGGAGAATCCACTGATTCTAAATGAGCCTCAGGAATTCAAATCGTATGATGCCATGGTGCAGGAAGTACGGGACAGTATCTTTAAGAAGATATCTAAAGAAGAAGTGGATTTTGTTATTCTGCGTCGCGATGCCGATGAGGACCTGATGGCCAATATCATTAACGAGCGGCTGGCGGGTATATTTGTCGATACGGAGCGATTTATGATTTATGCAGATCCAACCCTCATCCCTGAATCGCAGTTCGATGAAACTAGTAAAATTCTGGCTTCATATCTGGATGAGCCAGTTACAGGCATGAAAACGAATCTGACGCGGCGTCGGGTGCGATATGTATTTCTGAGGAATAGGATTAAGCCGGAAATCTCCCAGAAAATTAAGGATCTAAGCCTGAAAGGGGTGGTGCTACTTCCAGAGCACTGGAGGTTTTATCCCGAGGAGAGCATGGCGTCCAATCTGGTGGGGTTTATCAACCGCGAAGGCATGGGTCAATACGGTGTGGAGGGTTATTATAATGTGGAGCTGGAGGGTAAGAAGGGTACGATTTATGCTGAAACCGACCCGTTTGGCCGTCAAATTACTGTAGGCGAGGGTAAGATCGTCAATGCCGTTGACGGTGATACTGTGATTCTAACCATCGACCGTATTGTTCAGAAAAAAGTGGATGAGATTCTGGCTGAAGCTGTTCCGCTTTACAAGGCTGACGGTGCGCAGGTCATTGTTATGAATCCTTTTACAGGAGCCATCATTGCAATGTCTAATTACCCCAGCTTTAACCCAAATTCCTACACCGACTCCTACACCCTGCGCAAGTTTGAACCCGGCGATGAGATATACACCACCATGCCTGTTTTCAAGCAGGATGAAAAGAAGCATTATGTCCCGATAGAGGACAAGGATAGAGAGGATAAGACGATTCAGAAATTCGTTTATGAAAATAGGTTTGGACCCGGGGTTTTTAAGAACAAGGTCATTTCCGAATACTACGAGCCGGGATCTGTGTTTAAACCGCTTGTCATGTCTATCGCCCTGGATGCTAAAGAGGTCGAACCTCAGACGACTTATGTAGATGACGCACCCCTGCATATCGATGAGTTTGAGATCAAGAATGCCCTCGGCGTGTATTACGGAGTCCAGACCATGACGGAGGTTCTGGTTAAATCCCTGAATACGGGCATGAGCTTCGTCGCTCAGCTTCTGGGTAAAGAACTTATGTATAAGTACATCAAGGATTTCGGATTTGGCGATTACACCAATATTGAGCTCGAGGGTGAGACTCAGGGTAAACTGGATTACTACAAACAGTGGTCCAAGGCTCAGATGCTGACGACCTCTTTCGGTCAGGGTATCATTGCTACGCCTTTACAGGTAGCTACGGCCTGGTGCACCCTTGCCAATGGCGGCAAGCTGATTCAGCCATACATTATTGATAGCACCATCAGCAACGGTGTCGTCACTAAAACCGAGCCAAAAGTCATTCATCGGGTCATTTCCGAGGAAACCTCCAGTATCATCACGTCGATGTTGATAAGCGTTGTTCACGCGCACAAGCAGGCAGACATCCCCGGATACATGATTGCCGGTAAAACGGGAACCGCTCAAATTGCCGGCCCCAGCGGAAAATATGAGGTCGGTGAGGGCAGTACCATCACTTCTTTTGCCGGATATTTCCCCGCCTTCAATCCGCAGTTCATGATCCTGGTCAAATTCGACCGCCCGCGTATCGGTGAAAACACCTGGGGGGAAACCACCGCTTCGCCCACCTTCCGCAAAATTGCTGATTTTCTTATCGATTATTATAATATTCAACCTGATGCCTAATCCTATGCCTATTTACTATCTTTTATTGTTTTTGGAATTGCTTGGCCTTGGCGTGGCGATTTACCTTATCATTATGCGTAGTCGGCATGAACTGCCCTACTGTGTCATTGGAAAGGGTTGCGGCGCCGTTTTGAAGAGTAAATACAATCATATCTTTGGAGTCAGTAATGACATTATGGGGTCGCTCTATTATGCGGCAATGATTGTACTCGGAGGCTTACTTAAATTTGATCTGGGTCCAAGCTTTATATGGATTCCTCTTCTAAAACTGACGGCGATTTCCGGAGTCATCATGGGCTGTCTTCTTTTATTTGTTCAGTGGAGGGTTCTTGAATCCTGGTGTTTCTGGTGCATCACGTCGGATGCTAATGCCATTTTAATAGCTCTGATTATTTTTCTGTATTTCTAGTTGAAGTCCTTTTAAAATTTACCTAGAATACATTTCGTTATACGGCTAGGGTCACGATGCCCGTTTGGGTTTCGTCTGTCGTCCTTCGTGACGTACTACGAGTATCGTGCGGCGAAACGGGCTTCGTAGCTGAGATACGCTAACCAAGAGTTCAAACGGGCTTCGCTGCCGATAGACGTTAGTAGTGTACTAGATAGAAATCATCACGCGGGTATCGTATAGTTGGTTATTATTCCAGCCTTCCAAGCTGGAGAGAGGGGTTCGAGTCCCCTTACCCGCTCCATCACAAATTTACTCTCGCTACACGCAAGAGTTTATTTGGTAAATCTGAGGGACGAGAAGTTTACCCGCCGTAGGAGGGAGTCCCCTTACCCGCTCCACAAAAAATCGGCCCCACATGCAGTGCTGAGGACAGGTTTATTGATGAGAGAAAGACTAGTTCGTGCCATTTTCCAATGAAACCCGAACCGTTGCGCTGTCTTCGGTGGCCGCTTCCAATTGATAGGTATGGCCTTTCAGGCTGATACTCTCCTGGCGGACCGTCCCGAGTCGGATCTCGTCCGAGGTTCCATTCGCAGTTGAAACGAACAAAGGAGATAACTCCCCTTGCCAGATGCATTGAACCCCCTTGGGGCAACGTGAGTCACCAATCTCCTTTAGCGTCAGTACCATGCCGTCGGGGAAAGCAAACATATCGGCAATGCGCATGACGATCGGTTCGCCGAACTCTACTGTGTTGTCGGACGCATCCCCTGTAGGCTTAGGGTTCACAACCGGCAGGTTGGGGTTCACAGGGGCGACATCCGGATTCTGGATTTGAGGGCAGGGCGCAAACGTGCAGTTGGGTCCAGTCCGACCCACGGCCGAGCCATCGGGACAGAGCTTCGCCTCTTGGGAACATGCCGTCGGTACGTTCACCACCGCCTTTTGACAACCTTGCAGTGTAGAAATGCCGCCTGCGACGGATAAAATGAGAATTAGAAGGGAGAGTTTTCGATTCATACCTTTATGTTATTGATTTAAGAATAGCATAACAGCAGAAAAGGCCCAATCGTCCTGGTTGCCTGTCGTACAGTCGGTTACACTAATCTCATGCCTCTAGTATTAGTGCTCAGCTCCTTTTTTATCCTTAAATTGGGGCACAAAAAAAGCCGAAGCACTTTCAAGGTATTATCTACTATTTTTTATGGTATTCCCGCTTCAGGAAGTTGACGGGAACGGTCATGACGCATTATATTTGCGTATCCAATCAGCATTTTATGTCCGAACATAGCCGTGAAACCTCAACTCAAGTCAGCGTGGATACGGGTCAGACCAACCCGGTTCCCCACGATGCCCTACCGGAGCAGCGTGTGGCTATGCAGGAAGGCATTGCAAGCCGTGTTCGCGATCGTTTGTTCGGTTACACATCTTTCGCCCGCTCCTCCGACAGAAGAAACACTGCCAGGGCGCGATTGCGAGCCAAAACTTCCATTACATCCTGTTTTGTAGAAATGAGGGCTCAGCTTTTGGCTGATGATGTTCTTAGCGAAACGGTAAGAGATAACCCGACAGCAAAACTGGAGTTTGAGAGAGAGTTTGATTTATTTTTCAACAAGCTCAAAGAAGCCGATCCTGATAGATTCATGGCCGTTAATGAAATTTCAGGTAACGTTGTTTTTAACCCAAATACCCGCACGGTCGTTGCAATGCCTAGTTTTGTCCGCGAAAAGGATCTGCAAAGGACCCTGGGAAATTATGCCCGGCAGACCCATCAGGAATTTGAAATAGTGATTTGTCTGAATGCCGGCAAAACCGTATCCCCGGATGAATTCAAGGATGAACTCGAAAAGCGTAAGATTGAAATCGATGAAATAAGAGAGCAATACCCTCATTTAAAAATTCATACAATTGAAAAACACTATCCCAATGAGAAACTGAACTTAGGTAATATCAGAGCACTTCTGTCTGAAGTCATCTGTGTGAGTGCTAAACGAGCCCATATTCAGGAGCCATGTATTATTACGAATGACAGTGATAGCCTGGCATTGAATGATGAGTACATTGATGCCTATTTAAAGACTTTCGAACGGAATCAGGACCTCGATTATTCCAATGGGTTCATTGAATGGGATGCCAAGCATAAAAATGACGGAGCCATTGCAAAAGAAGTCCCCGAACTACTCATTGGCCAGCGGATCCAACAAATAATAGATGCAATATATCGCTGGAGTGACTCTCCCTATGTCATTCGCGACTTAGTATGTTTGACGATAAACACGGCCTACAAATGCAGTGCATATATGGCTTGCGGCGGTTATGATTATAAAACGCATTATGGCGAGGATGCTACCTTTGGAGACCGTTTAAAACTGATGAGGTACCAACCTGATTCCGGTACGGCTTTAATGAATAGGCGATATCAGGATTTGAGTCCTAATTCCAAGATTCAGACATCACCAAGACGGGCTCTTGATTCTATTTTGAATGGCGGGACTATTATTGACCAATGGAAAAAATTTGATGAAAAGTTGGGAGCCGACTTAAGCGATGATAACACTATAAGATTTTATAAAGAGAATTCCGTTTACATACAAAAGGAAGATATCCAGGCTACATCGGATGGTGATGAAGTAGCTTATGCAAAAATAAAGGGGCGGGTAGAGTTCATCTTAAAAAAATCCCTGGTAGCAATTGGAATGCATGACGCCTTATCCATTGCCCCTATATTAACGAAGCTTGGAATCAAAACGACTGTACCTCCTCGGCAATGGAAATTCATATATGACAAGCTTCATACCTTGTCTGATATTGAGGGCTTAGACATTGATGTTTCTTCCTCCCAGGTCGGATTAAGATATTTATTGAACTATTTCGGCAGGGAAGATCACGACCTTTCCACGCCTTCAGTTTAACATCGCGGATTAAGGAACTCCCGTTTTTTGACTTATCCTACCCCTATGATAAGATGGGGGAAATATTTCCTAATCCCTTTTTATATGTCGTTTCCGGTAATCAATCTTATTCACGTGGTAATTACGGCAGTGGTCGTATTTGCGTTTGGCGCTATTTGGTTCGGTCCGCTTTTCGGTAAGCAATGGATGAAAATGGCTAAGGTAACTAAGAAGAATGGGATGAATCCTGCGCAGGCAATGATTCTTGAATATATCAGCACATTCATAATGACTGTCTTCACTGCTTTCTTTGTCTATAAATTGGGCCTTTCTTCTTATCTGGATGGCGCACTTCTTGGTGTTTATCTTGCAGTGGGCTTCTCCGCTACAGCTGCTCTTGCTGCCGTACTCTGGGAACAGAAACCTGCTGGTCTTTATATTATTTGCGTCAGCCAGAGGATTATTGCCACCGCGATTGCAGGAGGCCTTCTTACCTATTTGGCTTCCCGATACTAGCTTCTTTAACTCGCCTTCCGTATGTGTTTTTCGGCTTCCGCTAGTTTTATTGCGAGTGGCGTTACGGGAGCGGGAGGTTTGGCTTGTTTAAAGAGCACTAGGCGCAAATCAGAAATCCCCCTCGCTTCCATCCCCTTTCTGTTTGCGATTCAGCAATTTATTGAGGGACTGATTTGGATCTATTATCCGGGCTCGGGGGTAGCTGATATTCTTACGCCCCTCTATTCCTTTTTTTCCCATGTTTTGTGGCCGCTATTTATTCCGATTGCGATTTATCTGGTTGAACCCAGTGGAAGACGGAAGAAGCTGCTCCTTAGTTTTATGATTCTTGGGATTTCCGTTTCAATTTTTCTCTTTTATTTCATTATCCAAAATCCGGCGGAGGTAAGCGTTGCCGAAAATCACCTTCGCTACAGCTATGGATATCTGGAAAATGCGAGGATTTCCGTACTTCTTTATCTTACTGTCGTTTCGATTTCACCCCTCTTTTCGAGTCATCGAATTCTGAAAGTCTTTGGCGTTTTGCTCTTCTTTTCCTTTCTCGTTGCCTTTCAGTCGTACAATCCGTCATTCTTTTCGATCTGGTGTTTTTTTGCCGCTGGTTTAAGTCTTCTGATTTATCTGCACTTCAAATATAGACACAGACTTACGCTTCACGATTATATTGAAAAACTAGACCGTACCCTCCACGATCGTTTCTAAGAATTCGGTTAGCGTCTGTCGGCGACGAAGCCCGTTACGTCTGACGGTAATCGAAGCACGTCACGTAATACGAAAGCCGTGACCCAAACGGGCATCGTAACCCTAGCCGAATTACGCAATTAAGACACAACAAGTTAAATCGAACTATCCACAATCGTTTCTAACAATTCCTTCGGATACAGAGGTTTATCTTCGGCGAGGGCCTGATGATAAATGACCGTTGACGGGGTTAGGCCCGGAACGGTATTGGCCTCTATGATGATAAGTTCTCCGGTTTTTCGCTGCATGAAGGCATCGATCCTTGCATACCCGGAGATGCCGAGTATCTTAGCCACTTTTTCCATCCGCGCCTTCGCTTTTTTTAGGGCCGAGGGTTTCACATAGGGTGCTGGAGGTGGTGTAATATTTATGCCCGTCCCGCCCTGAAATTTTTCCTCGAGACTGAGAACATTACCGAGAGCCACCGTGAGACTTGGGTTCATGGCTTTCAATTTCCCTTTTTGCTCGAGCAGGCCCATCGTTATTTCAATCCAATCCGTTTTCGACTCCCATTTTAATTTTGACCCGATGACTTTCACTTTGTCCGTCACGATGAATCTTTCCAGCATCAGTTCATTCATCCTGGCCGTCGGCATTTCGATGATTCCGTGTTGCTCCGTGAGGCTCCCCTGTGGTATCTGAGATGACCCCCTGGCCGCATAGCGGATATAAGTTTCGAGGTCGGTATGCGAAAAGAGCCGTGCTATCCCTGCGCTGCAACCATCCCCCACCGGCTTGACGATGAGCGAGTGTGTACCGAGAGTCTTTTGAACGTGCTTCCAGTACCGCCTGAATTGAAGCGCCGTGAATTTACCGAAGGCCGTGACGCTAGCAACGATCCTTTCAGCCGTATAGATCCCCTCTTTTTCGAGATGCCTCAGGACTTCTCCCGTTTCTGCCTTATTCATACAGAGATGTGAAGCTTTTGAATCCGAACCGTTGTAGGGCACCCCCGCTTTTTCCAGCATTTTCTGGAGTTCTCCGTTTTCTCCGATTCCGCCATGCAAACCGATGAAAACATAATTCGAATTTTTTATGAATTCCTGTAATGTCATTTTTTTAGGAATGAACCATGACTGCGTGATTTCGCCTTCATCTGGGCTCAGTTTTTCCCGCACCCTACTAATCAGTTCATGAAGCTTCTTTTCATCCCGCTCGGCTGTTTTACAGGAGGCCATGATTTCTTCTACCGTGTGATTCAAGGTAAGTGCGTAGGGCAGATGCCACACGTCCCCCGCGGTATCGAGCAGATAGGGTTCGGGTTTGAATTTTTCAGACCGCTTCAATTTTAGCCAGACATTGGATCCGGACATAACGGAAACCTGACGTTCGGCTGTGTTGCCGCCAAACAGTACATTGATATCTTTTTTCTTTCCCGCTGCGCTGTGGGGCCGCTGCGCTGTGGGGCCGCTGCGCTGTGGATATGGAATATTGTTTCGGCGGCAGGCGCTTTTGACGATATAGTTTAGAACGTCCTGATGGCTCATACCGATACGACTTGCCTGCATGAATAGGAAACTGTTCTGCTCCATTCCGCTGATGGGATTGAAATCAGAGAACCAAAGATTGCCGTCGGGCATCAGCCAGCCATCAAAGCGGGCAAAATCCTGCATGCCCAGCAATTGAAAAAGGTGTTCGGCCTGAATCTGGATTTTTTCAATGGTCGGATTGTCGAAGCGTGGAGGGCAATGATAGTTGACCTGACGCGAGGCAAGGTATTTTTTGCGGTAATCAAAAATCTGATGGTCTTCGTAACTTATTTCGATCTCCGACGGCATGATAGCAACGGGGAGTCCGAATTTATTCTGTAATATTATGACGGTGAATTCTACCCCCTTACAAAAGGGTTCAATAACCACCCGCGTGTCGATACGCTTTCTGAAAATCTCAGCGGCTTGTTTTGAGGCCTCTTCTGCGGTTGAAACCGAGTACACCGCGATGCTTGACCCCCCTGTGGCTGGCTTTACAATAGCGCGCTTCAATTTATGTTCCTTAAAAAATCCGTTTATCAAAGGCTTATGGTCTTTATGATGGGATTTAAGCACTAAGGAAGGCGGAGCGTAAAATCCATGCTCCCGAATGAACTCGTTGGCATTGAATTTGTCGAAGGCGCGCTTGCAGGCTTCCTCGGGTGAGCCTACGAAGGGGCACCCTGCCCGCGCGAGCAACCGCTGAATCTCCCCGTCTTCTCCATAAGGCCCGTGCATAACAGGAAAGGCAAGATCCACGGATTTTAAGAATCGGATGAGCCCTGACTTGCTGAGGGCCTTCCCTGAGCTTTGTAACTTGAAATCAAAATCGGAGGGCGTATTGGAATAAAGCTGAGCGCGTGAAATCAGATACGGATTTTTTTTGTGATCAAAATAAACCGGAATGATTTCAATCTGATCGGAATGCAGATGATCCAGTACAGACCTGGCGGAATTCAGTGAGATACCTCTTTCAAGCGATGGTCCTCCGCACAGGACGGCGATCTTAAATTTATTCATTTCGTAATTATTCGCAGATATTGTATACTATTATTTTGGCTTATAAAAATAGATTTTTTTATAATTTATATATTTTTTATTAATTTAATATTTTTTTGTTCGGTTTTTATCCCATCCCATTGCACCTTAGAGAAGATGCTCTGCGTTGGCTTTTTTATCCGCTCAATATTCCACTCTTTATCCGAGCATGCTAGAATGAAGGCCACTGAAATAAAAAATAATGATTGATAAACATATCTTCCGGGCCTATGACATCCGTGGGACCTATCCCGATCAGCTAAATGCCAGTACCGCCGAGCTCATCGGAAAGGGATTCGGGACTTTTCTTCGAAGGAATCTAAGCCTGAAGGACCCGAAGGTAGCGGTAGGACTCGATGCAAGAACTCATGGGGTGGAGCTTCACGATGCCTTTATCCAGGGTCTGCGTTCAGCTGGAGTGAATGTGACGGATTGCGGACTTTCCCCTTCTCCGTACCTTTATTTTTGCAATACCGAGGGGAAATTCGATGGTGGCTGTAACATTACAGCCAGTCACAACCCCAAGCAATACAACGGCTTTAAGCTTATCACTCAGCGAGGGCATGCGCTTTTTGGTGTCGACCTGCAGACGGTGTATCAGATTATTGAAAAGGGTGACTTTGCTGTCGGGGAAGGCGCTCTCAGCACTGCCGATTTTTATGAATCTTATCTGAAGCGATTACGATCCCTGTTTACCCCGAAGCGCCCTTTGAAAGTCGTCGTAGATACAGCAAACGGCGTGGCTGGCAGGCTTTACCCCAAGGTGATAGCTGCCCTCGGCCATGAGGTGGTGGAACTTTATGTCGAACTGGATGGCACTTTTCCCAATCATGAACCCGACCCTATCGTGGAATCGAATCTGGCCGAACTGAAGAAGAAGGTTTTGGAGACCCATGCCGATATCGGTCTCGCTTTTGATGGAGATGGTGACCGGGTATCCCTGGTCAGTGAAGCCGGTGAATTCATCAATTCGGATAAGACCCTGATGCTCCTCGCCAAAGATGCTTTGAGCAGAAACCCAGGCCGCAGCGTCGTTTTTACGGTTTCCAATTCACAATCTCTGTTTGATCTGGTTAAACAGTTAGGCGGTGAGCCTGTCATGTGCAAAGTCGGGCATTCATACGTTGAATCTGCCATGAACGAATACGGAGCCATCCTGGGCGGTGAGCAATCGGGACATTTTTTCCTGCCTGAGGGGTATTACCCTTACGATGATGCCCTTGTGACTGCCTGTCGGGCGCTTAAAATAGTCGGTGACAGCGGAGAAAAAACTTCGGCGCTTTTTCATGAGTTCCCTAGGACTTTTCAGGAGTCCGAAATGCGGCCGTATTGTGCCGACAATGCCAAGTTCGCGGTTCTTGAGCGTATTCAGACTTATTTTAAAGATATGTACCCGAATACGATGATGGATGGCATAAGGCTCGATTTTGGGAAAGGCGCGTGGGCAGGAATCCGTGTGAGCAATACCAGCCCCTGTATGTCCATCACCATGGAAGCGCAGTCTGAATCTCATCTGAGGGAGATTAAGGAGATTGTCCTGAGGCATCTGAAGAGTTATGCGGAAATTAGATGGGAGTGATTTCTGCCCTTACGGGCGTGGGGCTGCGCCAAAGGCGCGTTGGGCTGCCCGCCTTTGGCGGGCGTGGTTTGTTTAATTTGCTATAGGAAATCTGATTCCACGTGAAACAGCCCCACGTTCACCGCAGGTGAACAGCCCTACGCTACGTCAGTAGCGGACCATACGTTGATTTTTGGCTAAAATCTGCTAAACTATTGGCGCCCTTTAATTTATTGTATGCTGAACGAAAAGAAGGTTGGAAAAACATTCGGAAAAATCCTGACTGGCTTCATCGTAGGCGGTGCTATCGGGTCGATCCTTGGCCTCACTCTCGCCCCCCGAAAAGGAACGGATACACGCAAGATTCTTCGTGATAAATCCCTAGATATGTTTCTTCAGGGAAAAGCCTATATGAAGGAGGATCAGAAGCTGCCTTTTTTTAAGAGGCTTATTTTAAAATTGTTAAAACCTAAAAAGACGACGAAAGAATGAAGTTTTTTTTAAGAACTTTCTTTGCACTGGGATTGGCGGTTATTTTTTTCACTCCGACCTATGCTGCTAGCGGGAACCTAGTTCTTAAGACGGATTTTAAAATCTGGGATATCAATCTGGGTAATATCGATTGGTACGCCTCTTACGATAAGGACTATTTTCTGGGACTTGAGGTGAATTCGCAGAGTGATGAGGCCTCTTTGATTGCTCCTTACCTGAGTGTCCAATCGGTTGAAGGGGTCGATAGCCTAAAGCTGAGGGATTACTTAATCGATAAAATTGTTCCGGATATCAACCGTCCTAAGGAGGACGTGACGATTGATATGGATGAAAAAGGGCAGGTGGTTTTTCAAGGCCGTGGCCTTTACGGGCGCACTCTGGATCTGGATCGTGCCGTAAAGATGATTAGTTTTGCCATTGATAACGGAATAGGCTATGTCAGCCTCCCTATAGTAAAGGTGGAACCCATCGTGACCGTTCTGAGTGACGAACTCAAAAAAATGGGAATCAAGGAACTGGTCAGCGGAGGTGAGACGAATTATGCCCGTTCACCAGTAAACCGTATCAATAATATCGAAGTGGGTTTAAGTAAATTCAACGGTCACATCATCAAGCAAGGTGAGGAGTTTGTTTTCGGAGATGTTCTTGGGCCCGTTGATGGCACCACCGGTTTTAAGCGTGAGCTTGTCATCTTAGGGGACCGAACGGTCCCTGAATACGGCGGAGGCCTATGTCAGGTTTCTACCACAAGCTACAGGGCGGCTCTTGCTGCTGGATTCCCTGTCACCATGCGAAAGAATCATTCTTATGCCGTCAGCTATTACACCCCTTACGGTCTGGATGCGACGGTTTATCCGCCATCAGTGGACCTTAAATTTGTGAATGATTCACCGGGCGCGATTCTGATGCAGACTTTAACCGATTATCCGAAGGCTTATTATAATTATTACGGCACGAAGGATGATCGGGATGTTTATATGATTGGGCCTTACTATTCGGACCGGACACCCCCTCCTCCCGCGCGTCGTGAATACACCACCAAGCTTGCTCCCGGCGAGGAAGAGGTCCTTGGTCATGCTGTACCGGGACTCAATGCCAGCTGGTTCCGTCAGGTGGTTTACAACGAGGGCGAAAAAAAGGACGAGTCCTTTTTGGATCACATCTTCAGTCATTATCAGGCCCGTCCTGATTTTCTTATGATAGGCGCGGCCGAGGGACAGGAGCTGGAGTCGGATGTTATCTCGGACGATGGATATCAGGACTGATTAGCTGTTAATATTCCATTCTTCCCTCGAAGGCTCTTTTTAAGGTTTGACTATCCGCGTATTCCAGATTTCCGCCGACGGGTATTCCGCGTGCTATCCGGGTGGCTTTAACGTTCAGCGGTTTTAGATAGCGCATGATGTAGGATGCCGTTGCCTCCCCTTCCATGGAGGGATTTAAGGCGATGATAACTTCGGAGATTCCTCCGCGCTTCACCCTTTCAACCAGCTCGGCAATCGTCAGCTCATCAGGTCCGATTCCATCGACCGGTGAAATGATGCCGTGGAGAACATGATAGACGCCTTTGTACTCGTTGGCTTTTTCCAGAGCGATAAGGTCCAGCGCATCCTCCACAATGCAGATGACTGACCTATCCCGACTGTCATTCAGGCAGATGAGACACTTTTGCTGAGTGGTCAGATTCTTACAGACTTCACAGTATTGAATCCCCTCTTTCAGCCGACCTAGAGTTGCTCCGATACCCTGAATGTCGGAGGCAGGCTTTTTGAGCAGATGGAAAGTCAGCCGTTCGGCCGACTTCGTGCCGATTCCGGGAAGTTTACTAAACTCCTCAATGACCTTTTCGATGTTTTCAGGCAGGAATTTCATTTGGGGTTGCTAGGGCTTTATTGTAAATGAAAATTGAAAAAATACTACCGTTGTTTCATCAGTCTATCCAGATTCCTCTTGGTATCACGTCCTTTAATGGCCTCGCGCTTATCGTGCTTCTTCTTTCCGCGCACCACGGCGATTTCTATTTTTGCGTACTTTCCGTCAAGGGCCACCGCGAGAGCTATAACCGTAAACCCCTGCGTCTTCAAGTGATTCTCAATCTTAACAACCTCTTTGGCATTGAGCAGCAGTTTTCGGGTGCGGAACGGGTCGTAATCGGGATTGGAATCGTATTTGTAACGGCTGATATTCATGTTCTTTATGTATGCCGCACCTTTATCGATACTGACAAAAGCACCCTTCAAATTCACCGAGCCCTGACGGATGGATTTTATTTCGGGGCCTAAAAGCATGATGCCCGCCTTGTAGGTCTCCATGACTTCATAGTCAAAAAGAGCCTTCTTGTTTTTATGGATGATCTTCATAGACTCCATATTAGGGAAAAGCGGACCTTAACTCAATCAATTCATCACGCCCTGCTGTTCCACCGTTTCTGCCGCGTCGCCTAAACTCTTCACTCGATTCAGAATGTCATGCTTCATATCCTCCTGCAGCATATAGACCTGGCCAGCCCGCTTTCTTTCCTGAAAAAGCGCATTATCCACCGCCATCCGGACGTTCAGCAGGGTTTCAATCCTTTGGATAAAGAGATCGGCCTCCAGATAACTCATCTTTTGAATCTCTTTTTGGTGGCGTCTAAGTTCGCCTTCCGGCAGGTCATCCGCCTTATCAAAGACGGTTACGGGGTTTTCGGTCATACAACTTTATTAGGGTGTAGATATCTTTTTAGCATGAATGGCCCCGTTAAGTCAATTTAAGGGGCGTATAAAAGTGGAGCCACGACCGGTCGCCATCCACAGGCGGGTAAAAACCCGAGACTCACCCTTACCATGGGTGCGCGATGCATTTTACCCGCCTTAGGCGGGCTGAGCTATCGCGAATAAATGGAGCCACGACCGGGAGTCGAACCCGGGACCTCACCCTTACCATGGGTGCGCTCTACCGACTGAGCTATCGCGGCCTGCTGATGATACAAGCACAAAAAATAAGTTACCTTCCACTACCCCTGAAGTCAAGATTTCAGACGGCTCGTTGCCCTACCAATGATCTGATTTACGGGAATCGAGGAAAAAACACGGCTGTCCGTGCTTGCCTCCCGATTCAGACCCATTAAAAAGGCTCGCCCGTCTGCAACTTTATCCACTTTCTTGATGAGTCTGACCGACCTTTTAAAGGGATGCTGAGTTACCACAATATCGCCCTCAGCGTAGGCCTTTTCGCGTTTGATTAAAACCCTGTCTCCTGATTTTAAGAGAGGCTCCATGGAACTTCCTTCGACCTTGTAACATTTACGAAGTCGCAGCACCCAGAGTAGAAAATCCTTATAGTTCGCTTGGTTCATTATCCGTGCATAAAGGGTACTTCGATTCCTTTGGTCTTCCAGAAGATTTCGTGGATGTCCTTTACTGCATGAAGCAGCTCTGTTGCGTTTTCCTGACTGACTTCCACCTTGGTTGCAGAGCATAGCTTGGCTGCCTTCCAGAAGGTCTCATGAAGGTTCGGAAATGTCTTCAGGTGATCGGGCTTGAAGTAATCGGTCCAAAGGATGAGCAGTTCTTCCTTGGTCTTCTGAGCCTGTTCCTCTTTGATGTTGGTGTATCTTATTAAGCTATGACGGTAAGCCATCATTGCCTTTTCATCATCGAATGTCGGCATCTTTAAATCAAGGATTTTTTTGGTCATAGAAACCACTGCCTCGGCAGCAATGCGGGCAGATGCAGGATCATAAACACCACAAGGTCCGTCGCAGTGAGCCTCGGCCACAGGGGCCTGGCGAGTCATAGATTTGAAGATTTTGTTTAGCATAATGTTTTATTTAAATCGTCTTTTAATGTATCACAGGAGTATGCAAAAGCGAAGCCGTATACAACAAAAAGCTCCAAGTTGCCATTTACCTCACGCGACTTAATCCTGATTCTAGGTGGGAAGGGCCGATCCGGGGATGCCGAATGTAAAACCCATGATCCCATAGACATTATGAACGAGTTAGTGCGCAAAATTTCGCGGTCAATTTCGAGTTCTTTTTGTGTTTGTTTTAAGAACACTTTCATTGAACCAAAAATTTGTTCAGCTGGCAAATGGTTCGAATTGACAGGATACAGTGATTCTTATTTAGCTAAGTCGCCAGAAATAGGCCCACCGTCGTTATTTCATAGGTAAATTGCAGATAGGTGCTAAGCAAGGAAAACCCCGTAACCCCTTCAATCAATCTGTCGGCCACAATTGCCAGAATCAGGATCATGGGCCCCTGAGAAAGGAAGCGCTGGTACCAGTTTTCCTTGGAGGCAGGAATGACCAAGCCCAGCAATTTTGACCCGTCGAGCGGTGCAATTGGGATGAGATTGAACCAGAACAGGATGATGCTCAGAAACATGATGTGCTGCAAAGCCTCGAATATAAAGCCGTTCAGAGGCAGGTATTTGATGATAATCGCAATCACAAAGGCTGTCAGCATGTTGCTGATGGGCCCCGCAATAGCAATCAGGGCGGAATCACGCCGCGGATGTTTCAGATTGTAATAGTTGAATGGTGTGGGTTTTCCCCATCCGAAATGCGCGATAAAGATCATCAAGGTCCCGATGATATCTAAATGCCGCATCGGGTTCAGGCTCACCCTGCCCTGCATTCTGGCGGTCGGATCGCCGAGTTTATCGGCCATCCATGCATGACTAGCTTCATGAACCGTAATACAGACCGCGAGCGCAATGATAAGGTAGACGAACTGCATTTATAAATGGTTTGACAATCGGGTGCCCAGATGATAATTTATGCCAGCTGTTTAATCAATCAGAATCATGTCTAAGGTTTGCGAACGCTGCGAAAAAGGCCCCTCTACCGGTCACAATGTAAGTCATTCGGTTCGACGAACCAATCGTCGTTTTATGCCGAACCTTGTCACTAAGAAGGTTTTAGACGTGAGAAGCGGTATCACCAAGAAACAGAAGATCTGCATGAAGTGCCTAAGGACTTCCAGCAAGGTTTCCTAAGTTCTTACATATAAGTCGATCATACACGGCTTAGCATTGCGCTAGGCCTGTTGAACATACGGAGAGGTGGCCGATCACCGCAAAGCCACCGCTTAGCGGGGCAAGCGGGACCACGCTCCGCGTGGGTGGTCGAATGAATTGGTAGCTTCGGAAGGCGGTACTAGAGAACCGACAGAAAATGTTATACGTATAGACGAAAAAATGGAGAGGTGGCCGAGTGGTCTAAGGCGCACGCCCGGAAAGCGTGTTGGGGCGCAAGTCTCACAAGGGTTCGAATCCCTTCCTCTCCGCCACATTAGATTCTTGGAGAAATGCCGGAGTGGTTGAACGGGACGCTTTCGAAAAGCGTTGTTCCGATTTTATCGGGACCGTGGGTTCGAATCCCACTTTCTCCTCCAGCCTTCGTCCCGCTTAACGGGACTACGGCTGGCTTCGCCAGTCGGAATCGATTAGCATCGCCATTTTTTCTCGTATTCTTTGACAGCGCATTGAAACAAGTCGCCTTTTTCTTCGAAATTTTTCCAGATTGAGTAGCTTGGCGAAGCGGTGGATAAGAGGCAGATTTGTCCTTTAGGTGTGTTTTGAAAAGCAAATTTCACTGCTTCCTTCATGCTGCGGGTTTTAAGCACATTGAAGCCGGAGCTTGATTTAAGGATTCGATTTCCACTTTCCGGGAACAGCACAATATTTTGAATGTGAAATGACTTTAGGACTTTTTCCAGTTCACGAAAATCGTAGCCGCGGTCTTCACCTCCTAGAAAAATTGTCCCTATGTCTTTTAGGCTTTTAATAGCCATGATGGTGGACTCAGGGGTCGTGGATATCGCATCATCATAGAATTTGATGCCCCCGAAATTACCGACGAATTCCAACCTGTGAGGCAGGGGTTTGAAATTCCTGATGGCCTTGCTTATTACGGCATCGGATATTTTAAGATGCCTTGCAACTCTGACTGCCGCCTGAATGTTTTTTAAATTGTGAGCTCCGAGCAGCGGAATCTCACTTTTCCTAAGAGGGATTGTTTCTGTAAAAGGTGGTTTCAGTGCGATATCGCCAGGTTTCTGAAATTTAAAGATGTTCCTCTTGGCTTCGTAATAATTTTCAACACCCCCATGATAGTCCATGTGCTCCGGAAACAGATTGAGAAGCAGAGCTACATTCGGTGAATATTCAATGTCCTCCAACATGTAGCTGGAAAGCTCTATAACGAAAACCTCATTGGGATCAGCCTTTTTTAGGACGGTTTCTAGCATCGGTTTTCCGATATTGCCAATCAGGCTTACTTTTCTGCCATCTGCCTTCAGAATTTCATAAATGAGACTTGAAGTTGTGCTTTTCCCTTTACTGCCTGTGATTCCGATGGTGAAATTTTTGGTTTGTGAGAAAAAGAGGTTTGTGGCCGTAACATAAGGAATCTTAACCCGGTTTTTCGGTAGTCCCGGGGTTTTGATTGCCAGATCAAAGTCACACTGTTTTTCCAGATAATCCTTGTTTAAAGTTTTATCTAAAATGCCGACTTTCAGTTCGGGATAATATTTTTTAAGGTATTCTTCTGTGATTTTTCCTTCTTTGCCATAACCCAAAATGCAGACATTCTCTATTCCCAGAAGACGGAAAGGGGTAGGAAGCGTCATGGCAGGCGTTGTTCTGAAAACCTCTTTTACCAACTTTTGCGAATTCCGTATTTTAGGAAGAAGTGTTTTTATCACAATATCGTTCTTGTATTTTTTAGAGGCGAGGAAAAGTGCCGCCTGTGATTCTTCGAAGGTACCCACACAATCAAATGGCTTAAGCTTACCGAATCCCAGCAGATCCTGAAAGAGCTGCAGAAGCGAATTTTCGGCAAATAGATTTTTTCCGAAGATGCCTAAAATTTCTGACTTATTAAGAAAGGGTGCCAGCATTAGGAATACGAAGGCACATTTGGGGCATTCGCAGCACCACAAGGATTTTGATCTTTCCTTATTCACCTTAAAATTCCTGTTGCAACTAGTGAATAGTGGAAAGTATTTTTTGTAACCCGTAAACATCTTGGCCACTCTGATTTCGTGAAACTGGCGCAGCACCGAGAAATAGACGATATCGGGTGTAATGAATTTTTTTGTGTATTCCTGAAGCATGGCCTCGAATTCAGCGGACTTACTCCATTGGTGGTTTACTACTTCACCCTGATACTTAAGATTCCCAAAATTACTGCTGTGTTCGTTGGCAACGATTACATATTTGTATTCGTAGATGGCGGCTGTCAGGATTCCCAGAAATGCAAAAATGGCTGAAATCGGGATGTGGCCGTTGTAAGAACCCTCATGGATTTCAAATATTTTTGGATCAAGAATCCTCTGGATTTTTAGGGACGGTTTTCCAAGCGTCGAGATGATGTTTTCCGAGACGGAATCTTTCTGCTGTGTTTCAACCAGAAACGTCGTCATATCAAAATCCTTCAGCAATTCGGCAGCTACGATTGAATCCTTTCCGCCTCCTATTCCTAAAAGTGTACGCTCCTGAGTCTTTATCCTTGTCGGGGTGACTTTGATGTTGTGGCTGGGAAACTTCGCAAGGCTTTTCGGGTCTAGTTTATTTCGAAAAAGGAACTCTCCAAGACCTTTTTTATAGACGGTATTC
>Ga0315281_10002417_pt1 | contig 27795 bp, 24 predicted proteins | sample YL17G07_0_MG_FD_204540 | JGI IMG/M metagenome (GOLD analysis project Ga0315281, IMG submission 204540) | Sediment microbial communities from Yellowstone Lake, YNP, Wyoming, USA - YL17G07_0 | ecosystem: Environmental > Aquatic > Freshwater > Lake > Sediment | place: USA: Wyoming | collected...
CCGCCAGAGCACGGAAAGAAAAACCTGGTCGGTAAAGATGCGCTGGTAATTGGCGAGGGTCGGTTGATAGTGCATGACCGTGCCCTCGACCGAGAACAGGCTGTAGACGAGAAAAGCCAACAACGGCATCAGGACAAAAACCAGGGGGAAAGCGTAGGCGAGCAGGACCATGGCCCGCCCGCCGGACGCCGCCGCCCCGCCACCGAGCATGATCGTGTCGGTCTCGCGGTTCATGCCGATACGAGGCGACAATCCTCGGCGCGCCAGCGCAGGTTCACGACCTCGCCTGGCTTGACCGGCGCCCCGCCGCTGCGGCTGGCAAGCTTGAGGCGCAGCTCGACCGGTCCTTCGATCCGGGCGGCAATTTCGACCGTCGCCATGGTCGTGGCGCCGGCGAACTCGACCGACTTGATCCGCCCCTCAAGGACATTGTCGGCACCGGCCGCGCCGCCTAACTCCAGATTCTCCGGGCGGATAGTGGCAAAGGCGCGTCTGCCCTCCGCCAGGCCCGCCATCTCGGGCTGCCCGTCGGTGGCGCAAAGAAAGTCGCCAAGCGCCGTCTTGAGGCACCGGCGCCCTCCCGACCCGCCATCGTCTGGCCGGCTAAGGATGCCGTCGATCAGGTTGTTGTCGCCGAAGAATCGAGCCACGAATTCGGTGCGGGGGCGGTAATAGACATCAAGCGGCGTCCCCAATTGCAGCACCCGGCCGGAATTCATGACGCAGATGCGATCGGCCATGGCGATCGCTTCTTCCTGGTCGTGCGTCACGAACAGAAACGTGGTGCGAATCTCACGTTGAATAGTCTTCAAGAACGCCTGCATCTGCCGCCGCAAATCGACATCGAGCGCCGCCAGCGGTTCATCGAGCAGGATCAAACGCGGTTCGCAGATGATGGCCCTGGCCAAGGCCACGCGCTGTTTCTGGCCGCCGGACAACTGCGCCGGATAACGGCGCCCGAGGTCTCCCAACTGCACGAGGTCGAGGGCGGCCCCGACCCGGCGGGAAATTTCTGTCTTGTTCAACCCGCGAACCTTGAGGCCGTAACCAACATTGTCGGTCACGGTCATGTGCGGGAACAAGGCGTAGTCCTGGAAGACCGTGTTGAAGGGCCGACGGTTGATAGGCAGGCCGGAAATGTCGGCGCCGTCGAGCGTGATGACGCCCTCGCTGGGCGAGGAAAACCCTCCGATCAAGCGCAGGATCGTGGTCTTGCCGGAGCCGGAGGGGCCCAGAATGGTGATGAACTCGCCGTCACGGACGGCAAGATTGATATCTTCGAGCACGGGGACCGCGCCGAACGACTTGGCGATATTCTTGAGCTCAAGGAGAACGTGTTGGCTGCTCATTCGGATCCCGGCCGGAGCGCGCCTGGCCCGCCATGACGGCGGACCAGGCCACACGCCAGGTCTATGTTACTGCGACGCCTTGATCTCGTTCCAGAGGTCGGAACGCTTGGTCGGATCCTCGACCGATTCCAGATAGACCAGCTTATCGTTGGCACCGGCGTTCGCCGAGGGGGCGACCGTGTTGCCGAACCCGGTGCGCTCCGTCAGTTGTTCGCCGATTTTTTTTTGCAGCACGAAATCGATCCACTGTTCGGCCAGTTCCTTGTCCGCGACGCCGCTGGTCAGGGCCCAGGTATCGAGCCAGGCCAACGCCCCTTCCGTCGGATTGATGTAGACAATGTGGGCGCCGGCGTCCTTCATGGCCTTGACCTGCTGCTGGCCGTAGTTGGCCCAGATCAGCGCCACGTCGTTGTTCTGATAGATTTGCAGCGCCTCGTCGGCCGTGGTGTAGAAGCTAAGCACGTTCTTCTTCAGGGCAATCAGCTTGGTTTTGACCGCTTCCATTTGCTCGGCCGAAAGGTTGAATGGGTCTTCGGCGCCGAGCGTCAACGCGGTGAACGAAAAATTGTGTTCGCCGTTGTCATAGGCCAGAACCTTACCCGCGTATTTCGGATCCCACAGCACCTCCATGGAGGTCGGCGCCGGGACTACCTTGTCGGTATCGTAGATCAAGCCGATCGAATCGAAGCAGAACGGTATGGCATGCACCTTGCCATCCCGCATGACGCCCTTGACCTTGCTCAAATCGCTGAAGATCGGCAATTGGGCTTTCTGGTTCGGTATCTTGTCGGCATCGATCGGGGTGGTCAGCCCGGCATCGATATAGCGCTGAAGCTGTGCGGTATTGACGGCAAAGAGGTCGAAGTCCTTGCCTTCGCTGCCCTTGATCTTGGCCCAGATCTCGTCATCGGTGCCGATGAACACGACGTTCACATCGGCGCCTGTCGTGGCCTCGAACTCCTTAACCCAGTCGTCGTCGGCGTACCCCTGCCAAGCCAGGATACGCAGTTCCTTGGCCGCCGCCGGCTGAGCGCCGACGACAAGCGCGGCCAAGGCCAGCACCGCCACCGCCGTCACGCCCCTTGTCATCAATGTCCGTATCATGATGTTCTTCCTCCGTTGAAGTTAAGCCTAAATTCTTCGTCCTCTGCCTCGCCGCCGATCGCTAACGATCTAGAGCGGCGACACCGTCACCAGCCCCTCGTCCGCCACCGCCTCCATGCGGTTGCGTAGCGATTTGCCGAAGACGGGTATGTCGATCTCGAATTCATCGCCCGGCTGTGTTTTCACCCCCGCAGCGTAGCTCAGCACGGCGGCGCCGAAGAAATAGGCATGCAAATCGCCCGGGCGTCGAAACATCGGATAACGGAAATGGAAGTGCTCCAGATTGGCGACCGAGTGCGACATGTTGGCCTCGCCCGAGAGCACATCGTCCTCCCACACCACGCGGCCGCCGCGAATAATTCGCGACTTGCCGCGAACATCCTGGGGCAGATCGCCGACCAGGAGTTCGGGTCCAAGCGAACAGGCGCGTAGTTTCGAGTGCTGCGTGTAAAGATAGTTCTGGGCCTCGGTGACATGGTCGGAATATTCGTTGCCCATCGCAAACCCGATGCGCCAGGGCCGACCCTCCCGCCCGACGATATAGAGGCCGACGATCTCCGGTTCTTCGGCGCCGGCCAGGGCAAAGGCCGGCAGGGGCAGGGGTGCGCCCGGCGCGACGATGCAGGTGCCGACCCCCTTGAAGAACCATTCCGGCTGGACGCCGATCCGGCCGGGCGCGGGCTTACCACCCTCGATCCCCATATGGAAGATTTTCATAGAATCGGATTCCGGCGCGCCCCCGCCATGGGTGGCGATATGCATCTGGTTACGGGCGGCGGCGCTACCGATGTGGGTAAGGCCGGTTCCGGTGACCAAGAATCGCCCCGGTTCGGGGTGATCCAAGGGCGCCAAGACCTGTCCCCGCCGCAGCAAATCGACGTAATCCACCCGGTCCGTGCCGGCGAGCGAGGTTACCAGATCAGCCAACCCCGTGCCGCGTTCCATGGCCGCGTTGGCCAGGTCGAAGACCGTCGCGAACTCGCGCAGCGGGCAGGCGTGATCGCCGTCCTGCGTGACGAGACCAACTCGCCTTGACCCGGTCGGTTCGAGATACTGAATAAGCCTCATGTTCCAATCCCTTTTCCGTCCAACCCCAAGTCGGTTGAACTCAGTCGGCTAGACCCAGCCACCATCGACGATAAACTGCTGCGAGCTGCACATGCGGCTGTCATCGGCCGCCAGGAACAGCGCCATGCGCGCGATATCCGGCGGATAGAGGCGCCCGCTCAGACATTGGCGCTGCTCGATCTGGCGCTCGCCCTCCGGCGTCAGCCACAAACTGACCTGACGCTCGGTCATGATCCAACCTGGCAGCAGGCAGTTGACGCGGATGTTCTCGGGCCCGAGCTCGCGCGCCAAGGCTCGCGTCAGCCCCGTTACCGCCGCCTTGGCCGTGACATAGGCCGGGCAATCACCATCGCCGATCAGCCATGTGATCGAGCCGAAATTGATGATCGAGCCGCCGCCGGCATCGCGCATGTGTGGCCGCACCGCTTGGGCGGCAAAAAACTGATGCCGCAGATTGACCGCCATGCGGTCGTCCCAATAATCGACGGAGACGTTCTCGGTGGCGTGCCGATCGTCGTTGCCGGCATTGTTGACCAGGACGCGGATCGGGCCATGTCGTGAGGCGGTCTCGGCGATAGCCGTGCGAAGGTCGTCGATGCGGCGCAGGTCGCAGGCAAGAAAATCGGGTGGGCGATGGCCGCGCCGCCCGATGCGCTCGATCACGCCACGCGCCGCTTCCGTGGCGATATCGACGAACGTGACCAGCGCGCCCTGGGCGCAGAAATGCTCGACCAGGCTCTCGCCGATGCCGCTAGCACCGCCGGTAATGAACACCGCCCGGTCGCGCAGGCTGGGATAGACGGCTCCGTTTGTGAGCATCTCCGTCATCGCCGGCCTCAATGCGAGTGGCGCGGCACGGCGGCGCCGCGCTTGCCGATCAAGAAATCGAAATCGCAGCCCCGGTCCGCCTGGAGAACATGATCGACGTAGAGCCGCTGATAGCCGCTATCCATGCTCGGCACGGGCGGCGTCCAAGCCTGTCTCCGGCGCGCCAGATCGGCCGCGGAAACATCGAGATGCAAGCGCCGATTGGCAACGTCGAGTTCGATCATGTCGCCATCCCGCACCAACGCCAGAGGCCCGCCGACGGCCGCTTCCGGCGCCGTGTGGAGCACGACCGTGCCAAAGGCGGTGCCGCTCATGCGCGCGTCGGAGATACGCACCATGTCGGACACGCCCTTTTTCAGCAATTTGGCCGGCAACGACATGTTGCCGACCTCGGCCATGCCGGGATAGCCCTTGGGCCCGCAATTCTTCAGCACCATCACCGATGTCGCATCGATATCGAGCGCAGGTTCATCGACGCGGGCGTGATAATGCTCGATATCCTCGAACACCACGGCCCGGCCACGGTGCTGCATCAGCGCCGGCGTCGCCGCCGAGGGCTTGATAACGGCGCCATTGGGCGCCAGGTTGCCACGCAAGATGGCGATGCCGCCCTGCGGCGTCAGCGGCCTATCGAGCGGGCGGATGACGTCCTCGTTGTAATTCGGCGCGTCCTTGCAAATGTCGCCGATCGTCTCTCCGGAGACGGTCAGGGCATCGAGATGGAGCTTACCGGCGCTAGCCAGCGCCTTCATCACGGCCCGCAGCCCACCGGCGTAATAGAAATCCTCCATCAAGAACCGGCCCGAAGGCATCAGATCGACGATGGTCGGAATGTCGCGACCCAGCCGGTCCCAATCGTCAAGCGATAGCTCGACGCCCAACCGCCCGGCGATAGCAATCAGGTGAATGACGGCATTGGTCGAGCCGCCAATGGCGCCGTTGACGCGAATGGCATTCTCGAAGGCCTGGCGGGTCAGGATCCGCGACATGCGCACGTCCTGGCGCACCAGTTCGACGCAGCGCCGACCGGCCATATGCGCCAGGATCGAGCGGCGCGAATCGACCGCTGGAATGGCGGCATTGTCGGGCAGGCCGATGCCCAGCGCCTCGACCATCGAGGCCATGGTCGAAGCCGTGCCCATGGTCATGCAACTGCCGGCCGAGCGACTCTGCCCCTGTTCGGCGGCGAGGACGTCTTCCGCCGAGATACGCCCGGCCTTCACGTCCTCAAAGACGCGCCAGACATGCGTGCCCGAGCCGATGGCCTGGCCGCGAAAATTGCCGTTGAGCATGGGCCCGCCAGAGACCGTGACGACCGGCAGATCGCAACTCGCCGCACCCATCAGCAGCGCCGGCGTGGTCTTGTCGCACCCGACCAGCAGCACGACGCCATCCATCGGGTTGGCGCGAATCGATTCCTCGACATCCATGCTGGCGAGGTTGCGAAAGAGCATGGCCGTGGGGCGCATATTGGATTCGCCCAACGAGGTGACCGGAAATTCCAGGGGCAAGCCGCCCGCTTCGTAGACGCCACGCTTCACATGCTCGGCGATGTCACGCAAATGGGCGTTGCAGGGCGTCAATTCGGACCAGGTGTTGCAGATGCCGATGACCGGGCGGCCGTCGAACAGGTCGGCCGGCAGGCCCTGGTTCTTCATCCAACTGCGATGCATGAAGGCGTTCTTGCCCGGCCCACCGAACCAGGCACTTGAGCGCAGTTTGGGTGCTGTCTTAGCCATTTTCGCCGCCCCCCCTGCGCGCCGCCGCTGGCCATTGCTGGCCCGGCTCTTTGTTTGGTATAGCCAAACATGGTTTTGTCTAGTTAGACTATGGCTTGGGGCTCGCGTGAGTCAACCGAGTGCATGGCAGGTGATGATGACTGCCGATAATACCACGGCCGACACGGACCAGCGCTATCGCGTGCGCAGCCTGGGCCGCGCCCTCGACCTTCTCGATCGCCTGGCGGAGCGACGGGGCGAGGGCGCCCGCCTGACCGAACTGGCGAAGGAAGTGGGCCTTTCCAAGGCCGCCACCTACGCCATCTTGCAGACGCTGCTGGCGCGCGGCCTGGTCGGCGATATCGGCCAAGGAGCGAGCCGGCGTTATCGGCTCGGCATGGGCTTGGCCTGGCTTGGCGAGCGCGCCACCGCCACCATCCCGCTGGTCGATCTTGCCATGCCGGAATTGCGCCACCTGAGCGAGAGCCTCGGCCTGACCTCGCGCGTGGCCGTGCTCGACCAGGGCTATGCCATGGTCGTCGGCCGCGTGGATGGGCCGGGCGCCATTCGCTTCGACGCGGCCCTGGGTCGGCACGAACTGCCGCACTGTTCGGCGGTCGGAAAGGCCCTCCTGGCCACTTTACCCAGCCCACGGGCACGGGACATCTTGCGCCGGCTCGGCCTGCCCCGCCGCACGCCGCGAACCATGACCAAGATCGGCGCCGTCATGGCCGACCTGGATCGGATCGTCGCGCGCGGCTACGCGCTTGACGATGAGGAAGATACCGAGGGCGTCATCTGCGTCGGTAGCTGCGTCTTCGACCGCCAGGGCGAAGCCATCGGCGCCATCAGCGTGACCAGCCTGAAAGGACGCGACTGGTCGGACCGAGAGGCCGGCATCGCCGCGCGTGTCATCGAGTCGGCGGACGCCATTTCGCGGCGGGCCGGCGGCCTTGCCTCGGCCGAGGCCTGGCAGCGACTGGCCCGATGATGCCTGACCGGATTCGCCGCGCCGTCGTCAGCCTGATCTCGGAGCCGATGACCCTTGATCTCTGCCCCGAGATTGGCGGTGCCATCGTTGGTTGGCGTTGGGCAGCCCCCGGCGGAGCGCCCATCGATCTGATGCGGCCCATGCGCGCCGATGCCTTGGCCAGCGGCGATGTCGAAGTGGCCTCATGCTTTCCCTTGGCGCCATTTTCCAACCGCCTGCGCGACGGCAGTTTTTCATACCGCGGGCGACGCCTCACTTTGCCGCGCAATACCACCGGCCCCCATGTCGAGCACGGACATGCCTGGCAGCGGCCATGGCAGGCCACGGCGACGACCAAGGACACGGCCTGCCTCCTCTATCGGCACAAATCCGACCCGTGGCCGTTCGACTACGAACTGGAGCAGCGCTTCGAGCTTGGGCCGGACTCCTTGACGGTGACACTGACGGCCAGGAATCTATCCGACGAACCGATGCCCTTCGGTTTCGGCCTCCACCCCTATTTCCCAAAGACGCCGCAAACGACCGTGCGCGCTCAGGTCGCCGGTATCTGGGAAACCGACGCCGAAGTCATGCCGATCCGGCTGCGGACACCGCCCGGCGCCGATGCCGACCTTGGCGCCGGCCTCGCTCTCGCCAACGTCGAACTCGACAACTGCTTTACCGGCTGGAACGGCACCGCCGTCCTGCACTGGCCCGAGCGCGGCCTCAGGCTGAGGATGGCGGCCACCCCGCCGCTCCGGTTTCTGGTCGTCTATGCGCCACGGGCCGAGGACTTCCTTTGCCTCGAACCGGTCAGCAACTGCACCGACGCCTTCAATCTGGCCGCGCGAGGGCGCGCCGATACAGGCATGATCGAACTGGCGCCCCTGGGCACCGTATCGGCCAAGGTCGTATTTCAACTTTGCTAGAGCAAGATGGTTTTGGATGGTATAAATCCAAACCCTGAATCTTGCTCTATGTAATTGAAATGGAGCGGATTCACGCCATAGTGGAATCGCGATGCGATTCCATTTCAGGACGATCCGCTCCAGGAGACGGCAATGAACTTCGAGTCTGTGTTGGCGGACCAGCGTTTCATTCTCGGCGAGGGCCCCCACTATGACCGCGATCGGCACCTCCTCTATTGGGTGGATATAGTCGCCGGGCGGGCCTGGGCCCTCGATACGCGCCTTGGCCGGACCCGTAGTTGGGCAATCGGCGAACCGGTCAGCGCCATCGTCCCGCGCCGGGGCGGTGGGCTGCTGGTGGCCCACAAGAGCGGATTATCCTTCCTCGACCCCGAGAGCGGCGCCCTGACGCCCTTTGTCGCCCCTGAAGCCGGTCTCGCCGGCAACCGCTCCAACGAAGCGCGCGTGGATCCAACCGGGCGTTTTTGGCTCGGCACGATGCAGGATAATATCGGCCCCAACGGTGAGGATCTGCCCATCGACCAAACCACCGGCTCCCTCTACCGGATCGAGCCGGACGGGGCCTACCGGCGGGTCGAAACCGGCATCGCCATCTCCAACACGCTGGCCTGGGACGAGAAGCGGGCCCGCCTCTATTTCGCCGACTCGGCCGCCAATACGATCTGGGTCTATGACTGGAACAGCCGCGACGGCGAGATCGGCAATCGCCGCCTGTTCGCGCAAACCGCGGATCGCGGTGTGCCCGACGGCTCGGCCCTCGACACGGACGGTTTCCTGTGGAACGCGCGCTGGGGCGGTTCCTGCATCATTCGCTACGATCCCGACGGCAAAATCGACCGGATTGTCGAAACGCCGGTGCGACAGCCGACCTCCTGCGTGTTTGGCGGCGAGGCGCTGCGGACGCTCTATGTGACCTCGGCCAAGGTTGGCCTGGACGGCGGCTTGGGCGCGCTTGACGGCGCACTCCTCGCCGCCGACGCCCCCATGGCCGGACAGCCCTGCGTACCCTTCGCGGGCTGAAGCAAACCCGCGCCGATCAGCCGGCGTGGGCCCAGGCCCAGTAGAGCGATCGCGCCTGGCGAGCCAGCGGGCCGTAGGCGTAGTCGCGGTCGTCAAAGCGCAGCACCGGGGTGACCTTGGTGATGTTGCCGCTGGCGAAGACCTCGTCGGCGCCGCGAACATCGTCGAGGGACAAGACGGTTTCATGCACGCTCACCCCCGCCTGGCGAAGAAGGCCGATGATCCGCTGTCGCGTGATGCCGTTCAAAAACGTGCCGTTGGGAATCGGGGTCAGCACCACGCCCTTCTTGGCGATGAAAATATTGGCGGTCGCCGTTTCGGCGACGTTACCCATGATGTCGCAGACGACAGCGTTGTCGAAGCCTTTCGACTGCGCCTCGCGTAGCATGCGGCCGTTGTTGGGATAGAGGCAGGCGGCTTTCGCCTCGACCAGCTGCATGCTATTGAGTGGTCGGCAATAGCGGGTCGTCGTCACGGTCATGCCCTTGCCCTCCGGCGGCATGGGTAATTCCTCAAGGCAGAGGCAAAAGACGGTCGATTCCGGATCGGCGATGACCACGCCCCGTCCTCCCTCCGTTGACCAGTACATCGGCCGGATATAAACCGCCGCGTCCTTGTCGAAGTGCCTCAACCCGTCGCGGGCCAGTTCGACCATCGCTGGCGCCCGCATGGTTGGTTTAAGCCCCATCGTCACGGCCGAGGCGTTCAGCCGGGCACAATGCAAATCGAGGTCCGGCGCCAGTCCCTCGAAACTGCGCGCGCCATCGAAGACCAGCGTGCCGAGCCAAGTGCCGTGATCGGCCGAGCCCATGACCGGCACGTTGCCCGGCTGCCAACTGCCCTTGAAATAAGTGAATATCTTCGACCCAACCGCCATGACTTGGTTCCCCTGCGACCCGACCCTTTGAAACACGGTTCAGCTTGTTTTGCCTAACCCGGTCCCGGCAAGACAAAAATAGCCGCCACGCGTCCGGTGGAACAAAGAGGAAACGCGGCCGGCCCGCACAGGCAATTCCTCTTTACCGGCACATTCGATTAGTCTTGGCGGATCATTCGCTCGTTTCCCACCCCAAGAAATAAGGAAATATCCGGTTATGGCCACGGTGAAACTGATCGGTTATGAGAACGCCTCGCCCGAAGCCCGCGAAGTCCTCGACGACATCCGCAAGACCCGGGGAAGCGATTTCATCAACGCTTTTTGGTTAGCGCTCGCCAACGACCCCCCGCTGCTGAAGCAGGTTTGGGGCGAGGCCAAGTCCGTCATGGCTACGGCAAGCCTGCTCGATCCGTTGACCAAGGAGATGATCTACATCGCCGTCTCCGTGACCAACGGGTGCAGCTATTGCATTCACTCGCATACAGCCGCGGCGCGGGCCAAAGGCATGACGCCGGACCAGTATGCCGAACTCTTGAAGGTCGTCAGTTTGGCCGCCAAGACGAACCAACTCGTCACCGCGCTTCAGATCCCGGTTGACGACGTCTTCAAGGTCGGCGAGTGAGCGCGGCCTACGCCATCGTCGCCCGCGAGCCGGGCGGCGTCGAGGTTCTAAGACGCCAAGCGATGACCGTGGCGGCGCCAGGACCGGGCGAGGCGCTGGTCCGCCATACCGCCATCGGTGTCAATTTCATCGACACCTACTTCCGCAGCGGCCTCTATCCCTGGCCCGCGGCCGGGCCTCTTATTCTCGGCGCCGAGGCAGCCGGCGTGGTCGAGGCCATCGGGCCGGGCGTAAGCGAGGTCGGCATTGGCGACCGGATCGCCTACACGATTCCCAACGGCGCCTACGCCTCGCATCGCCTCCTCCCCGCGCATCGACTGGTGAAAATACCAGCCGCCATTTCGGATCAAGCCGCCGCGGCCATCATGCTGAAGGGGTTAACCGTCGAGTACCTGATCAACGACTGTTATCGCGTCGAGAAAGGCGACCTGGTCCTGTTCCATGCCGCCGCGGGCGGGGTCGGGCTACTGGCCGGCCAGTGGCTGGCAGCCAAGGGCGTGACGGCCATTGGCACCGTTGGCAGCGCGCAGAAGGCCACGGCTGCCGCCCAGAACGGTTACGCCCATGTCATCAACTACCGGAGCGAGGATTTCGTTGCCCGGGTGGCCGATATCACCCACGGACAGGGCGTGGCCGCCGTCTATGACTCGGTTGGCCGCGACACCTATCCGGGCTCGCTCAAATGCCTGCGACGCTTCGGCAGCTTCGTCAGCTTCGGCCAGTCATCGGGTCTGATCGAGAATTTCAAGCTCCAGGACCTGGCACAGCACGGCTCGCTCAAGGCCACGCGCCCGATACTGTTTCATTTCATCGAGCCGCGCCAGGAACTGCTGCGGCGGACCCAAGCCCTGTTCGCCGTAATCGAGAGCGGCGCCGTCCGGGTCACGATCGGGCAGACCTTTCCGCTCGATCAAGCGGCGGCGGCGCACGAGGCCCTGGCGGAGCGCCGGACCAGCGGCGCCACCGTCTTGATCCCATAAAGGCCGCGCCGCATGGCGGTCTTGTGCGGTCCCGGACTTTTCGCCACTATGCCCGGCTGGGGTAGGGCTGCCAGCGCGGCCGGGGCACAATGCGAAACGTATTAACCATCCGGAGTTGGAGTCAGGAGAGGATTATCCTCGCCCTGGCCGTAGCGCTGTTCGCCGTTGCCTCGGCCACGCTGCCGGGTTTTTTCGCTGCCAATAATATCATCGCCATCCTGCGTAGCGTGTCGGTGCTTGGCATTCTTGCCGTCGGCATGGGCATCGTCATCATCGGGCGCGGCATCGATTTATCCAGCGTTGCCATCATGGCCATGTCGGTGGCCTGGTATCTACAGATGCTGAACGACGGCATGCCCGATTCGATGGCGCTGCTCATAACCTTGGGCGGCGTGCTGGCGATCGGTCTTATCAACGGCTTCTTCATCGCCTATGCCGACGTGCCGGCGATTTTCGCCACGCTGGCAAGCGGAGCGTTCGTGTTCGGTATTGTCCGCTCGCAGTTGATCAGCCAAGACGCCATACCCGTCCCGCACGGCCACTGGATCGAATCCCTGGGGAGCGCCCGGTTCGTCGATATCCCGATCGAGGTCTATATTTTCGCCGGCATGGCGACGGCCGCCTATCTGTTCCTGCGCCTGACCAAGTGGGGTCGATACGTCTACCTCATGGGGGATAACTTTTTGGCGGCGCGGAACATGGGCGTGCCGGTGCGCCCGATGATCGTCTTGCGCTATGTCATGTCGTCGCTCATCGCCTTTGCCGCCGGGCTTCTAACCGCCGCCGGCCTGCTCAGCATCAACACCCGGGTCGTCAACTCGACGTTGCTCTACGACATCATCCTGGTCGTCGTTATCGGCGGCATCGGCCTGTCGGGCGGCAAGGGCGGCATGCGTAACGTCGTGGTCGGCGCGCTGCTGATCGGCGTCATGTTGAATGCCATGACCATCCTCGATATTCCGAACATCTATCAGAACCTGATCAAATCGACGATCCTGCTGATTGCCATCATCGTCGACAGTGTCGTCAATCCTCGCGATGAGCAGACGGCCCAACAAGGGGATATCTGATTCGATTTCTTTCGTGCCGCCACCAAACCACCTGACAGGGAGACCGTGCATATGAAAACGTGGAGCAGATTGTTCATCGCCGCCGCCGTGGCTGTTTTTGGTCTTGGAACCGTTGCCGCGTCCGCCCAGGAAGACGCCGGGCCGGCCGCCTACGAAGCGGCGACCAAGGGCAAGCGAGTCATTTTGATTCCCATGGCCATGGGCTTCGACCTGGCCCAGGGCTGGGCCCACTATATCAAAAAGGAGGTCGAGGCCTTCGGCGGCGTCTTCGAGACTCGCGATCCGAACTGGGATGTAGCGGCCGGGGCCCAGGCCATCACCGACGCCATCTCCTCCAGCCCCAAGCCGGATGTGCTGGTCGTGCATACGCCCGACCTCAACTCGTATGCGAAACTGTTCAAGAAGGCCCAGGCAGAGGGCATCTACGTGATCCAGGTCGATAACCCGTCGAACTACGCCTCCGACGCCTTCGTCGGCAGCGACTGGAACCGGCTCGGTCAGCTTGAGGCCGAGGCCGTCATCAAGGGTTGTGGCGACAAATCCTCGAAGAAGATCGGCCTGGTTCAGGGCGATCAGGTCAATGCCTCGAGCCTCTATCAGTACGCCGGCATCATGAAGGTGCTGGAAGCGCACCCCGACTTCCAAATCGTGGCCAAACCCGATTCGAACTGGGATGCAACGACCTCGCGCAACGTCACCGCGACCATGTTGCAGCAGAATCCCGATATCTGCGGCATCATCGATTTCTGGGACGGCGACGCCACCGGTGCCGCGGCCGCCATTCGCGATGCCGGTCTGGAAGGCAAAGTCTTTCTCGTCACCACCGGGGGCGGCGAGAAGGTCGATTGCGATAACCTGGAGTCCGGTGTTTACGGCGCCGTCGTCATGACGGCGGTGCAGCACCAGTCGCGGGACATCAACGCCATCATTAAGTTCCTGCTGCAAAGCGGCCAACCCGCCGGAACCTCCAAGACCTACATCTATACGCTGGAGACGGCGACGACCAAGGCCGAACTCAAGCCCGGCACCTGCTGGGATCTGAAGGCCCTGCAGGCCGAGGACCAGATGTAGGGCTCCGCTATTGCTGTGCTACGCGGCCGGCGCCACGCCGGCCGCTTCTTTCCCGGGCGGATGATCGGTCATGAGCGCCAAAGAACAATTCGCGCGGCTGCGCTATAACTATTTGCCCGATCACCTGATCGGCGAGATCCTGACCAAGCGGTGGATGGACAACGCGATTCCGTTCCTGGCGTTGGTCGCCACCGTGGTCGGGTTCGGCCTCGCCATCCCCGGTTTTTTCAGTCCGCAAGCCTTGAGCGATTCGACCCGCCAACTTGGCGAGTTTTCGATCATCGTCACGGGGCTCACCGTGGTCATGCTGGGGGGCGGCATCGACCTTGCGGTCGGCTCGATCTTCGCGCTGTCCACCTTCTCCGCCGTCGCCACCTTGTTCATTTTCGGCTTGCCGGTATGGGTTGCCGGCCTGGCGGCGCTCCTGACCGGCGCGGTGTTCGGCGCCCTCAACGGCTATCTGATCGGGTATCTACAGCTACGGGCGTTTCTGACGACCCTCGTCACCTTCATCATCGGCCGGGCGCTGTTCGACATTCTGATCGTGAACTTCGCCGCCCAGATCCAACTCTCGACGATGCAGTCCGACCTGTGGGATTTCATCGGCGACAGCACGGTCCTCGGTTTTTCCGTCAGCGTACTGGCGGCGCTGGTTCTGGCGGTGATCGCGCATGTGGCGCTCACCCGCTCGCGCCCCGGCTGGCATATCCAGGCCGTCGGCGGATCGCGCCGCTCCGCTTACAACGCCGGCATTCAGGTGCGCGAAACCGTGTTCGTGACCTATGTCATTTCGGGCCTGTGCTCCGGGATCGCCGGATTCCTCTTTGCCTGCCGGCTCTCCGGGGCGGGGCCGGGCACGGGCCTCAATCTTGAGATCCTGGCGCTGACGGCGGCCGTGGTCGGCGGCAACAGTCTGGGCGGGGGCCGGGGTTCCATCGCCAAGGGGATGATGGGCGCCATCATCGTCCTGGTCATGACCAACGGGCTCATTCGCCTGGGCTATGGCACGGGCGTCAATCAGATGGTGCTGGGGCTGATGCTGGCCGTGGCGGTAACGCTCGATATTCGCTGGCTGAAAAACCGACACAAGGTTCTGAATGACGTCTATGTGGCGCCGATCTATCACCGCATGGGAGAAACGCAATCGGCGCTACCGGGGTCGGGCTCGCCCTACGCGCTCGACAACCGCCTGGCCAAGACCGAGTACATCGGCTTCGGCGAGCTTGAAGGCCCGGAGGATGTCATCCTCGACCGCGACGATCATCTCTATTGCGGCACGCGCCACGGCGAAATCGTCCGTTTTTTCGCGCCCGACTACAAGAAGTCCGAGGTCTTCGCCCATATCGGCGGCTTTCCGCTGGGCTTGGCCTTTCAGCGCGACGGCACGCTCATCAGTTGCGTCGGCGCCATGGGCCTCTATGCCATCTCCAAGTCCGGCGAAGCCAGGAAGCTGTCGGCGGAGACGGCGCGCTCCTGGACCTCGGTGGTGGACGACGCCAGGTTGCGCGACCCCAACGACTGCGATGTGGCGCCCGACGGACGCATCTTCTTTACCGATTCGACCAAGCGCTACGACGCCCATGACTGGGCCCTCGATTCGATCGAGAGCCGGCCGACCGGCCGGTTGCTGGTTTACGACCCGCGCAACGGCGAGACCCGTACGCTCCTCGACAACTATCGCTATACCAACGGGGTATGCATCGCCCATGACGGGCAATCGCTGTTCATGGCCGAATCCTGGGCCTGCCGGGTTCATCGCTACTGGTTCGACGGACCCAAGGCCGGCCGGATCGAATGCGTCATCAAGGACATGCCGGGCTATCCCGACAATATCAACCGCGCCTCCGACGGCCGCTACTGGATGGCCTGGCTCGGCATGCGCACGCCCTCGTTCGACCTGGCCCTGCGCCACCCCGGATTCCGCAAGCGCATGACCCGTCGCCTGCCCCAGGACGACTGGTTGTTTCCAAACATCAACACCGGCGGCATCGTCAAGTTCGACGAGACGGGCCGGATCATCGACGCCCTCGGCGACCTTGCCGGCGTCAGCCACCCGATGGTGACCTCGATGCGCGAGCACAAGGGCTGGCTCTACGTCGGCGGCATCCTCAACAACCGTATCGGCCGCTACCGCGTTCCCGGCGCCGACCCCGAATGGACCGGCCCGCGCTCGTATTGGGGGGAGCGTCCATGATCCTCGACCGCGCCCTCGACATCTTTCGCGGCCAGGCGATCACCATCCCGCCGCTCGATGGCGCCTTCAGGCCGAACACGGCGCTCGACGACGCCGAAACGGCCGCGACCGCGCCGGCACCCGACCATCTCTGCGTCAAGGATGGGCGGGTGTTGTACTCCTCGGCTACCCAAGTCGGGGCGCTCGCCTCGCCGGCATCGGGCCAGGCATTTCCGAGCCTGAGCTTCGACCGGCCGGTGGCGGCGCTCGCCACCTCAAAGGGCGGGCGGTTGGCCGTCGCTCTTGCCGATGGGGCCATCGTCATTTGCGAGGACGCCGGCGGGCGGCGCGAGATCCCCGCCCCCAAGGGCTTTGCCTGCCCGACCGCGCTGGCCTTCGGCGACGAGGAAACCCTCTATGTCTGCCACGGCTCGGCGCGACATGGACCCGCCGATTGGGCGCTGGACTTCATGGAGAAGGGCGCTAGCGGCGCGGTCTGGCGGACGGCGCTGGGCTCCGGCCGGCATGATCCGATCGCCCGGGGTCTTAGCTATCCGCACGGCATCCTGGTGACGCCGGCGGGCCTGATCGTGTCCGAGAGTTGGCGGCATCGTCTGCTGTCGGTCGATCCGGCGAGCGGCGCCACCACGCCGATCTTGAGCAAGCTGCCCGGCTACCCCGGCCGATTGGCGCCGGCACCCGACGGCGGCGCCTGGCTGGCCCTGTTCGCGCCCCGCAATCGCCTGATCGAGTTCGTCCTGCTGGAGGACAACTATCGGCACGACATGATGCGAAGTGTCGAGCGCCAACACTGGATCGCCCCTGCCCTCTCCTCGGGCCGGAGCTTCCTCGAACCCCTCCAGTGCGGCAGCATCAAGACCATGGGCATCCACAAGCCGTGGGCGCCGAGCCGATCCTATGGCCTGGTGGCGCGGCTCGACGCCAGGTTACGCCCCGTCGCCAGCTTCCACAGCCGGGCCAACAGCACGCGGCACGGCGCCACCAGCGTCGTCGAAACGGGGGCTGGCGTTTTCGTGGCCGCGAAGGGTGGCGACGCCATCTTGCGCCTGACCGGGGGGGCCTGAGATGGAGCCCCTCATCGAGATGCGCAAGGTCACCAAGACCTATCGCGGCGTGCCGGCCATCCGCGAGGTCGATTTCGACTTGCGGCACGGCGAAATCCACGCCCTCGTCGGCGAGAACGGCGCCGGCAAGACGACGCTGACCAAGATCATGGCCGGGGTCATCGAGGCGACCGAGGGCAGCATGCTCTATCGCGGCAAGGACGTGCGATACGCCTCGCCGGCGGAAGCGTTGAATGACGGCATCGCCATGGTCTTTCAGGAAACGAGCCTGGTGCCGTCCCTGACCGTGGCGCAGAACATCTATCTGGGCGACGAGGCGTTCCTCAATCGGCTGCGAGGCACCTATATCGCCGCGCAACAGTTCCTACAGTCGCTCAATTTCACCGTCGATCCGACCGCGCTGGTGGCAACACTCGGCGCCGCCAAGCGGCAGATGGTCGAGATTGCCCGGGCCGTCCATCACCGGGCCGAGGTCATCATCTTCGACGAACCGACCGCCAGCCTGACACCCGAGGAAAAACGGCATTTCTTCGCCCTCTTGCGACGGTTGAAGGCGCGGGGCGTATCCATCGTCTTCATCAGCCATGCACTAGAGGAAGCCCTCGCCCATGCCGACCGCATCACCATCCTGCGCGATGGCGAGCTTGTCGCCACGGGCGAGGCGGCGAGTTTCGATCGCGACAAGGTGATCCGCGCCATGGTCGGGCGCACCTTGTCGAACGAGCTTTATCGCGGCCGCCGCAGTGCCGCCGAGCTACGCCCCGGCGGCGCCCAAGTGCTGTCGGTGCAGGACATTTCCATGGGCAATGTCGTGCGCAACAACTCGTTTTCGATATTCGAGGGACAGATCACGGGCGTTTTCGGCCTCATCGGCTCGGGCCGCACCGAGACCTTCAAGATCGTCGCCGGCATCCATAAGCGCGATTTTATCGGCGGCGGAGAAATCGAGTTCAACGGCCGCCCAGTGCGCTATCTGGTACCGCGTCAAGCGGTGAAAGACGGCATCGTCTATGTCACCGAGGATCGCAAGGTCGAGGGTTTCTTCGAGACCATGTCGATCGCGGAAAACCTCTATTCGGGTCTGCTGGCGGCCGATCTCGAACGCCTGCCCTATATCAGCCTTCGCGAAATGCGGGCCATGGCGGGGGAGTGGGGCAAGCGGATCAACATCCGCGCCATCAACGAGAATGCCCGGGTCATCGAACTGTCCGGCGGCAACCAGCAAAAAGTCGTCATCGGCAAGGGCCTGGTGCAAAAACCGCGACTGATCATCTTCGACGAACCGACGCGGGGCGTAGATGTCGGTGCCATCGCTGAAATCCACCATCTCATCAACAAGCTCGCCGACGAGGGGCTGGCGGTAGTCGTGATTTCATCCTACCTGCCGGAAATCATGAACCTCTCCGACCGTATCCTGGTTTGCCGGCAGGGGCGTATCGTCGAGGAGTTCTCGCCGAGCGAGGCGACCGAGGAAAAAATCATGTACGCGGCGGTTCATTGACGGGCGGCGAGGAGCGACAAGCCATGCTGACGCGACGCGATGCGCCTTATCGGCGCGCAGAGACGGCGCTTCTGTTCGTCGATGTGCAGACGCTGTTCTGCACCCCGGGCCTCGACCCGGCTCACCCGGAACGTGGCCCGGATCACTATTACTACCGCCGCCTGCGCGAGACCGTGATACCGAACCAGTCGCGCCTGCTGACGGCGGCGCGCCAGGGCGGCGTCCAGGTGTTACACACCATCATCGAAGCCTTGACCAAGGACGGGCGCGACATTTCGCTCGATCATCGGCTATCCAACATCTTCGTCCCCAAGGGTCTGCCAGAAGCGCAGCCGATCGCGGAGCTGACGCCGATCGAGAACGAAATCGTGCTGCCGAAATCCTCATCCGGGGTCTTCAACTCCACCGCTATCGACTATGTGTTGAAGAACCTGGGCGTTCGTTTCCTGATCGTCGCCGGGGTAGTCACCGACCAGTGCGTGGACATGGCGGTACGCGACGCCGCCGACCGGGGCTATCTGGTTAGCCTGCCCGAGGACGCCTGCGCCACCTACAGCCAGGAGCGCCACGAGGCGGCACTCCGGGCCTTCGGTGGCTATTGCTGGGTCACCGACACAGGCGCCGTCGTCGAACGGCTCGAGGCCCTGCGCTGATGGCCGCCAAGCAGCGCATGCGTGAGGCCGGCGCCATGGAACTGGTGAACGTGGTCGTCACCGACTACGCCGGAATTACGCGGGGGCGGGCCGTGCCGCGGCGAGACTACGAGGCCGCCAAGGGCACCAAGACCTGCGGTTGGGTGCCCGCCAACATGTCGTTGACGCCATTCGACCTCATCGCCGATCCCAACCCCTGGGGCTCGCGCGGGGATCTGCGCCTGTTGCCCGACCCCAAGGCGCGCTATCGCGCCTGGCCGGCGGGTGCCGCCAACGCCATGGATTTCGTCATGAGCGATATCGTCGAACTCGACGGCGCGCCCTGGATTTGCTGCCCGCGCGCCTTCCTCAAGGCGGCGCTGGCCGATTTCGAAAGCGAGACGGGCTGCCGTATCATCGCCGCCTTCGAGCAAGAGTTCCAGATTCTGGGCCCGAACTGGCGCCAGGAACCCGCTTTTGGCTATTCGGCTCTGCGCCGTGCCGATCCGTTCGGCGCCGAACTCATGGCCGCGCTGGAGCAGGCGGGCATCGAGCCCGAGGCTGTCTTCGCCGAATACGGCCGCGACCAGTTCGAAGTCACGGTCGCGCCGGCGCCGGCCCTGATCGCCGCCGATCGCTGCATCGCTATTCGTGAAATCGTGCGCGAGCTGGCCCGCCTCAAGGGCTGGCGCGCGAGCTTCGCGCCGAAAACGAGCGCGGCCGGGGTCGGCAACGGCGTCCATATCCATATGAGCTTTCGCGACCGCAAGGGCGCGGCCGCGGCCTACGACGCCAAGGCGCCGGGGAATGTCTCGCGGCTTGCCGGTGCCTTTGCCGCCGGCATTCTTGGTCATCTGCCGGCGCTCGTCGCCTTTACGGCACCGAGCCCGGTTTCGTATCTGCGGCTCCAGCCCCATCATTGGAGTTCCAGCTACACCTGGTTCGGGGTCCAGGATCGCGAAGCCTCGCTGCGTGTCTGCCCCACTTTCACCGTCGGCGGGCAGTCGCCCGCGCGGCAGTTCAATCTCGAATATCGCGCCGCCGACGCCACGGCCTCCGCGCATCTGGCCCTGGCGATGGTCATTCGCGCCGGCCTCGATGGCCTCAAACAGAAGCTCAAGACGCCACCGCTGTTTTCTGGCGACCCGGCGTTGCTGGAGGAGAATGAGCGAAAGCGGCTCGGCCTCCACCGCTTGCCGGGCTCGCTGCCGGCAGCGCTCGACGCGCTCGCCGCCGACCGGGGGCTATGCGGCTGGCTCGCTCCAGCGGCGCTCGACACCTATGTCGGCATGAAGAAGATGGAATTGCGGCTCGCCGGCGGGCTTGAGGGCGACGCGCTGTGCCAGCGCTATGCCGACATCTATTGATGGCTCCCGCCTCCACCCCCGACCAGCGGGCGTTAGCGCCGGCCGTCGAGATCGTGAACGAGGCCGGCCGGTCGCCCTATGTGCTGATCTGCGAGCACGCCTCTAATTTCATTCCGGCCGGATACCACGGCCTCGGGCTCGGCGGCCAAGACCTCGATCGCCACATAGCCTGGGACATCGGCGCGGCGACGATGGCGCGCGCCCTCTCGGGTCTGCTCGACGCGCCATTATTCCTGGCCGGCTATTCGCGCCTGCTGATCGACTGCAATCGTCCACTCGAGTCGCCGACGTCGATTCCCGTCAAGAGCGAGAACAGCGAGATCCCCGGTAACCAGAACCTGGCCGAGGACGAACGAGGCTACCGTCAGCAGACTTTCTACTGGCCGTTTCAGCACGCCGTGGCGCGGCATCTCGATACCCGCCAGGCCGAGGGTCGGCCGGCCATCGTCGTCGGTGCACACAGTTTTACGCCGATCTTTCACGGCCAGCCGCGGCCCTGGCATGCGGGCGTCTTGTTCCGCCGCTCGCACCGCCTGGGAGAGGCCCTGGTCGCCGCCCTGGGTGAACCCGGCCTGGTCGTTGCCGCCAACGAGCCCTACTCGATAGACGACGAGAGCGATTACACGGTCCCGGTCCATGGCGAGGCGCGCGGCATCGAGGCGATGTTGATCGAGATACGCCAGGATCTGATCGGCACGACTTCCGGCGCCGTGGCCTGGGCCGGGCGCCTGGCACGGGCGCTTGAGGCCTTGTCGCAGCGAGACAAGCGCGCCTGACGCCTATCGCTCAGCGCGGGCGGATGGCCCAAGCGCCCATGAGAATAATCAGGGCGATCGCGGCGGGGCCGATTGCCAGCCATGATGGGCTGACGGCGGTAGCGGCGGCCGCGGCCCAGGTCACCGAGGAAAACGCTTCGGCAAAGGTGGCGATGCGGGATGAGGTCTGCCGGCGACGGAAATAGCGTCGCTTGGCTTGGCTGCGAAACCAAATCTGGATCAAGGTCGAGGACAGCGCCGCCAACCCGATACCCGCCGCAACGGTGAGGGCGACACGCGGCGAGTAGAACAGCAGCGCCAAAAGGAAAGGCGCGAAGACCGCGAACACCACCATGATGACAGCCTCGACCTTGGCCAACAGGGCGCGCCCGGCAGGCAGGGGCGCCGAGGCAATGAGATCGGGCGCGTCCTCGCCGGAGACGGCCAGCCAGGCGAGGCCGCCGCCAAGCTGGCCCGCCGCCATGGTCAGGACCGGCGCCAGCACCACCAGCGAACCCTGACTGTCGCCGTAGTAGCGCCACAGCAGCAGGGCCGGCGGGATCAGATAGAGCAGCTGCATCAAGGTTTGCGAGGCCAGCCAGGAATCGCGCCGCAGCAGAACCCACTCCTTGCGCCGCAGCAATTGCCGAGGCGAGCCCTTGCGAAATACCCCAGCGACGCCACGGCGCAGCCTGATGTCCATCGCGCCACCCACGGTCGCACTGGCATAATCGACCAGGCGCCCGGACAGCAGCAGCATGGGCAGGACCAACAACAGAACCCCACCGGCGAGCAGGGCAAGAAGCGCCGCGCCGTCGCCGAGGATGGCGCGCGCGGGGAGCCAAAGCACGCTGCCCCCGGTCGGGGCATAATCCACGGCCAGGGCCGAACCGAACAGGGCCTGCTGAGACATCGAGCCGATGGAAAGAACCGCCATGACCTGAATGCCGATGACGAAGGCCGAGCCGATAACGGCCGAAACGATTTGCGCGGCAAGCCGCGTCCGCTTTGGCCCCAGCGTGTCGAACAGCGCCGACGAAAGCAGGAGGGCCAGGCCCGACGCCGCCAAACCGGCGGACACCGCGACGCCAAAGCCCGAGAGCCAGCGCGCCCCGCCGAGGACGCTCAGCACATCGATGAAGGGGGCGATGACGACCATGGCCATGGCAATGGTCGAAACGGCGACGGCGGCAACTCGCAGGCTGAAGAGCCGCCGCAACGAGACGGGCGAGGATCGCAACAGGTCCAGATCGCCCCGCCCATAGAACAAACGCGTCACCTGCTCCAGCGATTGCGAGAGCATCAAGAGAAAAATCAGGACAAAGCTGCCGGTAATGGTCGAAAACACGGCCGGCCCGGAGTCGAGGGTCAAGCCGGCATGGCGCATGACCATGCCGTAAGCAATAAGATGCAGCAGGGCGACGGCCAGCAACAGGACAGTGCCGACTTTCCACAAATGCCAGCGCCCGCCGGCGGTCAGCATGTAGTGCAGGTCGCGCCAGCCCAGGCGCGCTTCGTGGCGCGCCAGCCAGAGCACCGAGCCTGGCCTGCTCATGGGCTCGATTCCGGTTCGGCCGTCAGGACCAAAAAGACGTCTTCGAGGCTGGTATCGCCGGTCCCGGCCTGACGCCGAAGATCGTCCAGCGTACCTTCGGCGATCAGGCGCCCACGGGAAATGACGCCGATGCGCGCGGCCATTCTCTCGGCCACTTCCAGGATATGCGTCGTCATCACGACCGTGCAATTGCGCCTGACGCGCTCGATCAGCACATCCTTGACCAGCCGCGCCGCGCGCGCATCGAGCCCCGTCAGCGGTTCGTCCAGAATGATGAGGCTTGGATCGTGGACCAGGGCGCCGGCCAAGGCTACTTTCTGGCGCATGCCCTTGGACAGGCTCTCGCAGCGATCATGCGCCTGGGGCAGAAGCTCCAGCCATTCGATCAACTCACGCGCCTTCTTCTCCGCCGACGCCGCTTCGATACCCCACAACCCGGCGACAAAGGCCAGATACTCCATTGGCGATAGCTGGTCGTAGATCATGGGCTCGTCGCTGACCCAGGCGCAGAGGCGCTTGGCCGCGACGGGGTCGGCAAGCGCGTCGATGCCAAAGATCGAGACGCTGCCGGCGTCGGGACGCAAAAGCCCCGCCACGACGCGCAAGGTCGTGGTCTTGCCAGCCCCGTTGGGACCAAGGAGAGCATAGAACTCGCCCTGTCCGACGCGAAGGTCGAGGCCATCGACGGCCGGGCGCTGGAAGCTCTTTTTCAATCCCCTGACATCGAGCGCTAGCGAGCCGGTTTCACTGTTCGGCATCGGCCATCCTTCGCAAAAACCTCCCCTGACGCCGACAGGGCCCCGATCAGAGTTCGGCGCCGGCGGACCCCTGAGTTTACTCGAAACGCCCGGCCCGCCAAGAGCAGCACTGGCACCGCCGCGAAATCCCTGTAGATTTGGCGGGCAACGGCGAGCGTCGGGGAAATATCGCCCATGGCTGGAACAGCGACCAGGATCGGCGGCGCGCGCGACATCGTCATCGGCGTCGATCAGGGCACAAGCAATACCAAGGCCCTGGCCCTCGACGCGGCCGGCCGCGTCTTGGCCGAAGCCTCGCGGCCGATCCCGCTCAGTTCACCCCGACCCGGCTGGGTCGATCAGGATCCGCTCGCCATGCTGGCCAACGTCGTTGCCTGCCTGCGCGAGGTCATGGAGAAAAGCGCCCGCACCGCCGCCGATGTGCGTGGACTTGGGCTCGCCAACCAGACCGAGACGCTGGTGGTCTGGGATCCGCGTAATGGCGAGCCCGTGCATCCGGCCATGGTCTGGCAATGCCGGCGCGGCGCTGACGAAATCGAATCCTTGCGCGATGAGGCAACCGTTACCGACCTTCGCCGGCGCACTGGCCTCGACCTCGATCCCACCTTCACGGCCGCCAAGCTCAAATGGTTGTTTCACCATCGGCCCGAGATCGGCGAGGGCCTGAGGCGTGGCGACTACCTGTTCGGCACCGTCGATTGCTGGCTGATATGGAAACTCAGCGGCGGCGCCGTTTATGCCACCGATGCCAGCAACGCCTCGCGCACCATGCTGTTCGACATCAAGCTTCTGGCCTGGGATCCGGCGCTGGTCGAGTTGTTCGGTCTGTCACTCAAGCACCTGCCGCTGGTCAGGCCATCGACCGGACCGTTCGGTGCAACGCCAGCCACCCTGTTCGGCGCGCCCATACCGATCACCGGAGCGCTGGGTGACCAACAGGCCTCGCTGTTCGGGCATGGCTGTTTCGAGGAGTCCCAGATCAAAGTGACCTACGGCACCGGCGCCTTCCTCTGGCACAACGCCGGCCCGCGCCCGGACGGGCCCCAAGCCGACGGCTTGGTGCGCACGGTTGCCTGGCAGTTGCAGCGGCCCTGCTACGCGCTCGAGGGTTTTGTCATGTATGCCGGCGCGGCGCTCGACTGGCTCGCCAATCGTCTGGGCATTCCCGGCGGCGGTGCCGGCGTCGTCGAGGCCGCGCGCCAGGCCGGCGGCAGCGACGGCGCCATCGTCATCCCGGCTTTCCAGGGCCTGGCCGCGCCGTGGTGGGAGCCCGAGGTGCTGGCCGCCCTGCTCGGCCTCGCTCAATCGACGACGCCGGCGCAGATCTGTCATGCCGGGCTGGAGGCCGTTTGTTATCAGATTCGCACTCTCATCGAGTCGATCGAGGCCCGCACCGGCCGCCCGATCTCGATCTTGAAGGTCGATGGCGGGCCGACCCGCTCAAGCTATCTGATGCAGTTGCAGGCCGACATCGCCCAACGCCCGTTGGCCGTCGCCGGGGTCGAATCGACCACGCCCTATGGCGCGGCGCTGATGGCGGGGCTTGGCGCCGGGATGTGGAGCAGCCTCGATCCCTTGCGCCAGATCATCCCGCCGGCCACGACCGTGCGCCCCGATCCAAGCACGGCCGCGCGCTGGAACGAGGGCTACCGGCGCTGGTTCGACGCCGCCGAGATGCTCGTTGCCCACGGCCGACGCCAGCGCGCACACCGAGCCAGCGGAGCCGGCCCGTGACCGTAGCACCCGACGCGCCTTACGACCTGTTCGTCATCGGCGGCGGCATCAACGGCGCCGCCATTGCCTGCGACGCCGCCGGTCGTGGCCTCGGGGTGGGCCTCGCCGAGGCGCGTGACTTCGCCGAGGGCACCTCATCGCGCTCGTCCAAGCTCGTTCACGGCGGGCTCCGCTATCTCGAAACCTACGATTTCCGGTTGGTGCGCGAAGCGCTGTTGGAGCGCGAGATCTTGATGGCCAAGGCGCCGCATCTGGTCTGGCCGCTGCGCCTGGTGTTGCCGCATGTACCGGGGCAACGGCCGCGCTGGCTGATCCGCCTCGGTCTATTTTTCTACGATCGCTTGGCGCGGCGTAAGCGGCTGCCGGGTTCTGAGTCGATCGACTTCGCCACGCATCCCTCGGGGGCGGCGCTGAAGTCCGACTACCGGCACGGCTTCGCCTATTCCGACTGCCGCTGCGACGACGCCCGCCTGGTCATCGCCAATCTTCTCGGCGCGCAGCGTCACGGCGCCCGGATACTCGCCCGCCATCGCTTCGTCGCCGCGCGGCGACAGGGGCCGCTCTGGCGGATCGAGTTACAGAATCTTGCTTCGGGCACGGCTGTCACCTTGACCGCCCGCGCCCTGGTCAATGCCGCCGGCCCGTGGGTGATCGGTGTCGGTACGTCCATCGAGGGCGTGCAGAGCAGCCGCAACCTGCGCCTGGTGCGCGGCAGCCACATCGTCGTGCCGCGGCAATGGCCGCAGGAGCATGGCTATTTCTTGCAGACCTCGGATGGACGCCTGATGGAGGCGTTCCCCTACGAGGACGGCTTCACCTGCATCGGCACCACCGACGAACCGTGGCACGAGCCGCCGGAGACCGTGCGTATCTCCGACCGGGAAATCGACTACATGCTGACCGAGGTGAATCGCTTTTTCCGGCGGCCGATCCGGCGCCAGGAGATCGCCTGGAGCTTTTCGGGCGTGCGGCCGCTGTTCGAGGTGGGCGGCGGGCGCGACCGGAACCTGTCCACCCTGACGCGCGACTATGCCTTCGAGATCGACCACCGGGAGGGGACGGCGCCGGTGCTGACCGTCTTCGGTGGCAAACTCACCACCCATCGCCGCATGGCCGAGCAGGCCCTGAGGCGGCTGGAGCCGTTTTTGAAACCGCCGCGCGCCGGGCGGACGGCGACGGAGATTTTGCCTGGTGGCGATCTTGGCCCCGGCGGCCTCGACGCCTTCGCCGACGCGTTGTGCCGCGAATGGAACTGGCTGCCGGCCGACCTTGCCCGGCGCTATGCCCGCAGCTATGGCAGCCGGGCGCGGGAGTTGCTTGCACAGGCGCGGACCCTCAACGACCTCGGTCCCTGCTTTGGCGCCGATCTTCACGCCCGCGAGATCGATTTCCTGGTCCAAACCGAGTGGGCGCGCAGCGCCGAGGATATCGTCTGGCGCCGCAGCAAACTCGGCCTGCGTTTGACGGCCGCGCAGATCGACAAGATCGCGGCCTATCTCGGCGCCGCTTCCCCCACGCCCTAACCCAAGAAGCTGCCGCGATCGACGTTGTAGGCCTGGCCGACGATGTCGTCGGCAAGGGTCGAGGCGAGGAACAGGTAGATCGGCACCAGGGCCTCGGGCGCCATGAAGCCGGGGATCGGTTGGCCGGCGGTGATTTGACCGAGATACTCATCGACGGGCTTGCCCGCCTGCCCGGCCTCGATGCGGACCGTCCACAGGGCGCCCTCGGTATCGACCCAGCCGGGGCAGACGGCGTTAACGTTGATGCCCTTGGGCCCCAGTTCGGCGGCGAGCGCTCGCATCAGGCCGATGGTGGCGTGCTTCGAGGCGACGTAGCCGGCAAAATTAGCGACCGCCGTCTTGCCCCAGATGGACGAGGTAAAGACGATTTTTCCGCCCCGCCCCATTTTCTTGACCGCCTCGCGGGTCACGTACCAGGTCCCGTTGACGTTCACGTCCATGACCCGGCGAAAATCATCGTCCACCTTTTCCGCCGGATCGAGGATCGGCGTCATCGGCTGATAGCCGGCGATGTTGGCCAGCACGTCGATCTTATCGAGGCGCCCGAGCGCGGCCCTGACCGCCGCCGGGTCCGAGATGTCGCACTGGAAAACCTGCGCCGGGGCCGTCGAGTCGGCGGCGATTTCCCTGGCGGCGTCGTGAATGGCCTCGTTCTCGGCCAGGATGGCAAGCGTCGCCCCGGCCCGGGCGAAGCCCTTGGCGACGGCGAGGCCAATGCCCATGCTGGCGCCGGTGACCAGCACCTGCTTGCCCCGGAAAGCGCCGGCGAAATACTGCTCGGTCTTGGCCATGCCGGCGTCTCCCTCAACCACGGCGTTTCAGCGCCCGCCGGACGTATTGATAGCGGATTCGCGCGGCGGGCGGAATGTCGGGGTTTTGAATAGCGGCGATCTTGCGTTATCCTACTGCCAACCAAGGAGCACAGTGTCCCCATGAAGATGCAAGCGATTGTACTCGACGGTCTCGGCGGCCCCGAAGTGTTGAAGATGGCGCAGGTGGATCTGCCCTGGCCGCGCCGCGATACCGACGTGCTGGTGCGCCTGAAAGCGGCGGGGCTCAACCCGGCCGATTCCTGGTTCCGCGCCAACGGGCCGTATGTGAAGAGC
>Ga0315281_10002418_pt1 | contig 27791 bp, 27 predicted proteins | sample YL17G07_0_MG_FD_204540 | JGI IMG/M metagenome (GOLD analysis project Ga0315281, IMG submission 204540) | Sediment microbial communities from Yellowstone Lake, YNP, Wyoming, USA - YL17G07_0 | ecosystem: Environmental > Aquatic > Freshwater > Lake > Sediment | place: USA: Wyoming | collected...
GGAGGGAGAAGGAGCTGGTGGCCATGTTGAAGATGTTGGTGCCCATGACGTCGGCGGGCATGAGGTCGGCGGTGCACTGGACGCGCTGGAAATCCAGGGCGCAGATGCGCGCGAGGGTTTTGACGGCGAGGGTTTTGGCGAGGCCGGGAACGCCCTCGACGAGGGCGTGGCCGCCGCAGACGAGGACCAGCAACAGCTGGTCGACGACTTCGCGCTGGCCGATGATGACCTTGCCCAGTTCGGTGCGGACGTGAGTTGCGAGACGCGACAAGTTTTCCACGGTTACGATCTCTCCTGTGTCGTTCGTTTGGTTAAACCGATTTTCTGTTCGAGCGTTTCGAGTTCGCGGACAATTTCGAGGGCGCGCGCGGGAGCCAGCTTGGGGGCGCGAGCGGCGGCATCGGCGCGCTGCAAGATGTCGGCGAGATCCTGAGGCTTCTGGCCCAGGCGCTGGCCGGCGGCTTGCGCCAGAAGATTGTCGGAGATGGCCGGGGGCAGGCGCAACTGGCGGGTGAGCAGGCCGCGGAATTTCTGGTAGGCCACGGAGACGGCGGCGGGGGAGGCGCCGGCGCGCTGGTAGAGGGTGCCGAGAGTGTCCACGAATTCGAGCGGGGCGAGGCGCGAGACGGGAGCGGGCTTGACGACGGGGCCGCTGCGGCGGCTGAAGGTGAAAAAGACGGCGAGAACGACGAGGGCGATTTGCAGCAGGCCCAGGGGCAGAGGGGTCTTTGCGAAGAAGGCCCACAGGGAGTTGCTCTGGCCGTGAAAATATTCGTCCCAGTAGATTTGCGGCGGGCGATTTTGCGCGGAGGATTCGCGCAGGGTTTCGAGGAAGAGGTTCAGGTTATCGGCGCGGGTGATGCCCGCGTTGGTCAGCGGGGTGGCTGCGGCCCACCAGATGATGCGGCCGGCGCCGTGACGCCAGATGACGACGACGCTCTGGCCCGGTTCGCCGTAGAGGCCGGATTGGCCTTCCTGCAGTTTGGTCCAGTGGGCCTGCGGGCGGAGAGCTATTTGGGGGGCGGAACGGGAATAGCGGCTGGCGGGCTGGGCGGAGAACTCCTCGACTTCGCCGGGAAGCGACTGAATTTTCAGTTTTGTGCCGGTGAAGAAATTTTCCAGCAAGGAGCCGGTGAAGAGGACGACGCCGCCGCGTTCGACAAATTGGAGGAGGGCGGCTTTTTCCGGCGGTTCGGGCGCCATTTGCGGGCCGGCCAGAATCAGCACGGAGCCCGCGGCGTTTTGCGGGAGATCGGAGGGAGGCTGCTCCCAGCGGCGGACGTTGTATTTCATTTCCTGGAGAAGCAGAAAGGCGGCGCGGGCGCCTCCGGCGGTGGAGGAGTAGGTGGAGGGAACGCCGGAGTCCGGGCCGGCTTCGGGCGGAACGAAGAAAAAGACGGAGAGCAGCAACAGAAACGCGGAGCCGGCGATGAGGAGAAGCTTGCGGTCGGCGGGATCTATTCCAGGCGGCATCCCAGCTCCTCGGCTTGCTGCAGTGTGGCGCGAAAATCCTCGGCATTGGCCTGGCCGCGGCCGTACCAGACGGTTTCCAGGCGGGCGGTGAGCAGGGCCAGCGATTGGCGCTGCGCGGGCAGGGACGGCGGGGGAAGGATGGCGGCGCTGTCGGCGGAGAGCAGGCGGAGATATTCGCGGGGAGTGAAGGCGCGGCCGGCGGGGAGAAATCCGCGGGCGGCGAGATGAGTGATGCTGGCCCAATAGACGGAATGAATGGCTTCTCGGAAATCACCGCGGGAGGCGGCCTGGCGGGCGAGACCAATCCATTCCTGCCAGGTGCGCAGCGAGAGAACTTGATCGAGTGGCTGCAACTCTTCGAGGCGGGCGCGGCGGTTCCAGAAACGGAAGAGAATAAAGGCCAGCCAGACGGCGGCGCCAAAGACGAGGAGCCAGAAGAGGAAAGAGCCGGCCATGGGATAGCCGGCAAACAGGCCGAAGAATTTGTCGAGGAGCCTAATGAGCAGAAGAGAGAGCCAGCGCTTCACTTTTTCCAGGGGATCTTTTTTGTGCACCGAGGAGAATTCGGGGCGGCGCAGAATTTCATCGAGCAGGGGGCGGGCGCGGGGGTCCGGGGCGGGAGCGATTTGCGCGGAATTTTCGGAGTCGTCCGCGGGGGAGACGGGAGAATCGGGTTGGGAAACGGCGCCGGCCTGGGACTCCTCAGCGGAGGGCGAAGCAGGCGTGTTCTCGTTCTGCGCGGCGCGGGGAGCCTGAGCCGCGGCCAGGGCGAGCAGAAGAGCCAGGCAGAAGTTGCGGAAGAAGAGTCTATTCATCGGAGCGCGCGCCGGCCGGAGAACTTTTCCAGCCGGAAGCCTACGATAGCATGCTCGGAACGCCGGCGGAGCCGGGTAAAGTTTTATTCTCGGCGCCCATCATGACCTGGAGATCGAAGGCCTCCTTGCGCACGCGCAGGTCGTAATAGAAGAGCGATGTGGCGATGGTGCCTACGGGCGTGACGAGAACATTGGAAATAAATTTGCCGATTTCCGCGAGAGCGGCCCAGAAGCGAAACGTGGCGGGATTTTTCAGGGAGAGCACCATCCCGACGCTGAAGGGCATTTGGAGCATTCCCGCCAGAGAAAGAGCCAGCAGGAAACACAGCAAATAAATCAGAAAAGCGCGCCCACCAAAATTCCTGGTCAATTCGTAGCTGCGTTCGAGGGAACTGCGCGCGCCGAGATCCTCGACCACCGCGGCGGGAACGGAAACGGAAAGTCGGAGAAAAATATAAATACCGGGAATAATCAGGAAAATAAGCCCCAGCATGCACGCCAATCCGGTCAGCATGGCGACGCCAAAGAGAGTCCCGAGATGGCCGCGTACGCTGCGCAAGGAATCGCGCACGGTGGCGGGGCGGCCCATGTACAACTCGGAAACTGCGAACACGGTCGCGCCGTTGGCAAGCAGATGCGCTACAACGACGGCCACCACCAGTCCAATTGCCAACAGCACGGCGATCAATATGCCCGCGACCAGGCCCGCGCTGGATGCCGCGGAGGCCTGCCATTGCGAAAAGACCGGCGGCATATTCGGCTGGCCGGGGATCTGCGGAATTTTCATGAAAAACACCTGGATCATCTGGAAGGCCAGGACCAGAAGCTGCGGGATCATGGAGATGCCCGCAAAGAGGACGAAATTGTTTTTGTAGAGCGTGAAGGTGCGGTCGAGAATTTCACCCAGGGAAAGGGGGCGAAGATCGAGATTCTGCATGCAGCCTCCGGGACGGGCAAGAGAGTTATCTGGCGGGCACTGTATCAAAGAAGAGAGATGGGGGAAAGAAAATCTTGCGGGGTGCGGGCCTAAGCGATAGCTGGCCGGGCGGAGGGGAGCCGCGCGCGGCGCGGCTCCCTGCGGGAAGCGGTGGTTACGGCTTCTTCTGTGGAGCAGGCGCGGGCGGCGTTTGCGGCGCGGCCTGAATGGGCGGATGGCCGGGAGGAAGAGCGCCGGGGGCGCCTTCGGTCTGGCCGTGGAAATTCTTGATGGCGTCGCCCACGGGCGAGCCGGGCTGGGCCTGCGGCGCGCCGTCCGCGGGAAGATGGCCCATGGCGCCGGGGGCGGACTTGGTATCGAGAACCGTCCAGACGCCGTTGCGCTTTTCGAGGCTGTAGGACATCTGCATCTGCGCGCCCTCGGGGCCGCCCTTGGAGCGGAAAAGGACGTCGGCCTGGGCCTTGTCGCCCTGGAGATTGACCTGTTTGAGTTCGGTGTCGAAGGCGGCCATGTTGAGCGTGCCGCGTTCGGTGAGGCGCTTGACGATGGCGGTGCGAATCAGTTCGTTTTCGTTGCCGCTCTTTTTGCAGCCCGCGGTGAAAATCAGCAGGGCCGCGGCAAACAGGCCCAGGGTACGGTGTGTCATTCTTCCTCCATGGCGCGCCGACCGCGCTGCATTGATTCTAGCGGGACGCACGGCAGTCCGTCCACTGGCCCTGAGGACCAGTGGCGGATGCGCTTGAATCGGTTGAGTGTTTTCCCGCAAAAAGCGGCCCGGCAGGCGGATGAAGCGCCCGCGGAGGCGCTTAGGGGTTGGGAACAGCGGGAACGATGCGCTGGGGAGCCTGGCTCCCATCGCGCCGTGGTGGAGGAAGTTTTACTTCTTTCTTCTTGGGCTTTCTTACTTCGCGTCGTCTTGCGTCTTTGCTTCCCATGTAAATAGGATGCCATAAGTGGGTGAAGGAAATCCAGGAAAGTTCAGCTTCGGCCGGGGACCGATGGGACCAACTACCTCCGGAAGACTGGGAACCTCATGAGTTACATCACCCGATGCCAACTTGGAGTGCTTGGGGGGAGACCAAAAGAAATCGTGGAACTTCAAGAAAACAAAATTGGACGAACGTGTTGGCGCAAACGGTCAATCTCACCCGCATTGTGCCGAAGGAGATCGTGTCCCCAGGTCGCATCGGTTCCTTCGCGGCAATCCTCCGCCAACTTCATACCAATAATTTCTAAAGCACCGAGCTTGGCCCTTTTGAGATCTTCCGGCTCGCTCCAAGCACCGAGAATAAAGACCCTCTCCATCAAATCCGGCGGAATCCGGGCTTTTGCATTCCTCAGCCTGTCCCCGTCATTATCGAAATCGATCAGTAGCACCATGAATCGACAGGGAAACCGATTCATTTCCTTCGCGTGTTCTGACTCAAAAAGGTTTAACACTTCATTCCATCCACCGGCCACACGAAGAACGCGCATCTTCCGCTGGTGAGTCGAGTCAACTTGCAGCCAAAACCCGTTCGCCAACTGCCGATTGGCGTCATCTTCAGGGAGCACAAAGACGTGAGGCAGGTCGCGGTTGACACTCATGGCTCCACGTCACCGCGAAGCAGCGCGCTAACGAGATCCCCGTTGACCTGCATTTCACTGAGCCGACGGATGACTGTGGGCTCAAGATGGCTCTTCCTGGAAAGGAAAAGTGTATTCTCTCCAGAAAAACGACTAATCGCCTCGCTATTGTGTGAGGTCGCAATGAATTGACCGCCCGATTGAAATGCGGTGCGAAGAGCCAATACGAAATGGCCAACCTCGGAAAGCGCAAGATAATTGTCGGGCTCATCCCAAAAACAGAAAAGCGGACCATATGCATCGTTGGCTGCAAGGACTAGGGCACAGATCATGAAGCACTTTTCGCCGTCCGAGAGATCCGCGAAAGGAAGCTTTAGACTTCCTTGGTCATTGGAAAATTGGACTATTAGACTTTTGGAATCTGTCCCGACCGCTGGATTCTTAATGTCCTTCAAGTCGGGCATCACCAGTTTAAGATACTCGTCAATCTTGGCATAAGCAGAGGGGGCGTAGGACATGAGGCCGGAAAACCACGCGCCAAAATCCATAACCTGAGGACTTGGCTGCAGGGTCTCCCGATTCGAGTCGCCCATAATCAAGCTGGGCATTGGCCGAAGGATAAGCATGCGCGAGAGCCACTGTTTGAAAATGAATAAAGGATCATTTTCCGACTGTTGCTGAATGACCGGAAGAGCCACCAAGTGCCAGTCGATACCGAATCTAGCCTCCCCTACCTGATCTGCTCTTGCAAGATGCACCTGCGCCGCTTCCCGCGTATAGACGGGATTGCCGTCAACTACAAGCTTTTCTTCGAATACGCGAAGTTCTTTGAAGTTCTTTGGAAACTCAAAAGCGATAGCGTACTCATAGATCGCGGCGCCTAACTTGACCTCGATCTCAAATCTCATAGGCACGTCTGTGCGTCCGCGAACGAAATCCTTCGGCTTGACGAGATCGCCTACCCGGCTTGTGTCTCGCGCTATCCTCTGCAGAATTTCCAGCGCAAGTCCCACAGTTGTCTTACCTGCGCCATTGTTTCCAATTAACAAGACAGACGACTGGCCGGAGATTGGCAACTCGAAGTTTTCGAGGCAACGGAAGTTGTGAATGTAAAGGCGGCGTATCACGGGAGAATAATACACGCTTGCCGGGGGCGTTGAGCAAAAATTTTGCATTTTCGACCGTGAACGATAGTCCCCCGTACAAACGGGAGGTGGCATCTCCGGAAACTGTCCCCTCCCAACAAACCGACTCCCTTCCCGACGTGCCCGGCGGTTTTGGGAGTGCTAAGATAACCGCGGTTTTTGCGAGGGGGCCATGAACATGCAGGAGAAAAACTATTGGCTGGAAACGGCGGCGATACCGGCGGGGGATATTGCGCAAGCGCTGCCGGAGAGCGTGGACGTGGCGGTGGTGGGGGCGGGATTCACGGGATTGGCGGCGGCGTTGGCGCTGGCCAAGCGGGGGATGAGCGTGGTGGTGCTGGAGGCGGAGACGATCGGGTGGGGGGCGAGTTCGCGCAACGGGGGGATGGTGCTGACGGGGATGAAATTGCCGGTGCCTGTGCTGATCAAGAGGTACGGGCGGGAGCGGGTACGGCGGATGTATGCGGCTTCGATTGAGTCCATTGATTGCGTGGAGCGGATTGTGCGCGAGGAGAAGATCGAATGCGATTTTTCGCGCTGCGGACATCTGGAGGTGGCTTGCAAGCAGGCGCATTTTGACGGGTACGCGGAGTCGGCGGAATTGATCAAGAAGGAGTTTGGCCACGAACTGCGCATCGTGGGAAAGAGTGAGTTGAAGAGCGAAATCGGGTCGGAGATTTATTACGGCGGGATGGTGGATGAAGTGAGCGCGGGGGTGAATCCGGCGCGGTACGTGGCGGGGCTGGCGCAGGCGGCGCGGCGGGCGGGGGCGGGGATCTTTGAGCGTACGCGAGTGGAAAACGTTTCGGCCGAGGGAGGCAACGGGGCGCGGAAATTCGTGGTGCGGACTTCGCGGGGAAACATTGTGGCGCGGGAGGTGATCCTGGCGAGCGGGGCGTACACGACGGGGGCGACGCCGGCGCTGCAAAAGAAAATCATTCCCATCGGGTCGTACATCATTGCCACGGAGGTATTGCCGGAGGCGGTGGCGCGGGAGCTAAGTCCGAAGAACCGGATGATCTATGATTCGAAACATTTTCTTTACTATTACCGGCTGACGCCGGACCGGCGGATGCTGTTTGGGGGGCGGGCGGCGTTTTTTCCGGAGACGGAAGATACGGTGCGGCAGAGCGCGGAGCTTTTGCGGCAAGGCATGATCGAGGTCTATCCGCAACTGCGGGAGACGAAGGTGGAGTACGTGTGGGGCGGGACGCTGGATTTTACGCTGGACGTGATGCCGCACGCGGGGCAGTTGGAGGGAATGCGCTACGCGGTGGGATATGCGGGGCATGGGGTGGCGGCGGCGACGCTATTTGGGGTGCAGTTGGCGGGGGTGATTTGCGGGGAGGCGAATGCGAATCCGTTTGAGGGGATACCGTTTCGCAATGCGCCGCTGGGTTTGCGCGGACCGCGCGCGTGGGCGCTGCCGCTGGCAGGGGTCTGGTATAAATTTCTGGATTGGGTGAGTTGAGGTTGGCCCGCGATTGACTGGACCGAGCGTTCCTCTTGGCGTGTTGCCAATGGTTTAAGTTGAGATCCTTCGGCCCCGATAAAAAGCATCGGGACCTCAGGATGACCGGTCTATTTTTATTTTTTGGTGGTTAGCGAAGGCGCTGGGCGGAATTTGCGGGCGAGGCGGTAGGCGGCGTAGGCGAGGGGGCCGAGGAGAATGGCGGGAGGGCCCCAGCGGAGGCCGAAGGAATCGCTGGCCCAGAGGGCCACGCAGCTCATCAGCAGCGGAGCACCCACTACATAGAGGAGACCGGAGCGGCCCCAGGGAATGCGGAAGGGGCGCGGGAGTTCGGGGTGTGTCTGGCGCAGGCGCCAACCGGCGAGAACGGTGAGGACGGTGGTGGCGATGCGCAGCCACATATAGACGCTGATGAGCTGAGTGAGGGTGCGGAAGGCGAGGAGAGCGTAGATGAGCGAGGAGAAGGCGATGGCCAGCCAGGGAGTGCCGTAGCGGGCGTGGCGGATGGTGAAGGATTTTGGGAGGTAGCCGTCTTCGGCCATGGCGAAGGGCATGCGCGTGGTGGTGAGGACGGTGGCGTTGAGGATGGAGATGTTGGTGACCATGGCGGCGAGGGTCATGGCCAGGCCCAGCCAGCGGCCGCCGATGAGCGAGGCGGCGTCGGAAAAATAGCGGGTGTGCCAGTCCTGCCAGTTGCCGAGGGCGGCGAGAGAAAAAAGCGTGGGAAGAAAATAGGTGGCGATGGAGAGCGGAACGACGATGGCCAGGGCGATGGGATAGTTGCGCTGGGGATTTTCGACCTCTTCGGCGACGGTGGAGCACTGCTCATAGCCGGAATAGAGCCACAGGCCGAGGGCGAGGCCGACGCCGAAGACCTGCAAATGGGGAACGTGCGGGGGGACCAGAGGGCTGAAGGGATTGTGATGCCATTTGGGGATGGCCACGAGGCAGAGAGCGACGACGGGCAGAAGAATGAAAATTTCGAGAACCGTGGCCACCAGACCGACCATTTGGATGCCGCGGATATTGACGTAGCCGATGATGGCGATGAGCGCGGCGGCGACGAGATAATGTTTCCAGCCGATCAGCGAGGGGAAATAGAAGCCGAGATAGTCGGTGAAGAGGACGGCATAGGCGCCGCCGAGAATGAAGGACGCGGACCAGTTCCACCACCCGGCCAGAAATCCCCAGAAATCGCCGTAGCCGGCGCGCACCCAGCGGTAGAAGCCGCCTTCGACGGGCATGGCGGTGGTGAGTTCCGCGGCGACGAGGGAGACGGGGATGCACCAGAAGAATGGAATGAAGAGGTGAAAGAGAAGGGTGAGGCCGGGACCGCTCGAGGAGACCTGGTCTTCCAGGCCGAAGGGGCCGGCGGTGGCGTAGGCATACATGACGAAGACGAAATAGAAGAGGCCGGCTTTGCGGATGAGGGAGCGGCGGGGAGTTTTTGGAGAGTCGGTGGTCACGGCCGGGCGGGGCTCCTATGGCAAAGACGAAGAAAAAACTGTCCGGCAGAGAGTACTGCATTTTGCGAAGCAAGGCACTACGGGAAAAATAATCAGCTGGCCGCGGGAGCGAGGGCTGGGGCGGAAGCGACAACGCGGGAGGCGACGCCGCTGGCGGCGAGCCAGCGCCCGGTGGCCGTGGCGGAGAGGTCGTGGGTGAGGAGGGCGCGGAGATCGCCGGGGTCGTCCACGTCCATTTCCAGGCGAGGATTGCGGCGAAGGATAATTTGCGCGCCGGCGGATTCAGCGAGGGCGCGGTGCTTGGCGAAGCTGCCGCTGCCAAACTGCGAGGGGAAAAGAGCGGGCGGTGTGCGCAGGAGGGCGTTCGTGCCGGCGCCGTCGCGGGAAGGAACCATGACGGCGGCGGGGGAGGAGAAATCGAGCGCGAGGAGTTCGTCAATGTCGGCGGGCTGGACGAGGGGGAGATCCATGGGGATGCGGAGCAGCGCGGTGACGCCGCGTTCGGCGCAGCAGCGCGAGGCGAAGTCCACCGAGGCGCTTTCGGAGATTTGTTCCTCTTCGAGGATGACGTGCCAACCGGCGGATTCGGCGATGCGGATGGCCGGAGCAAAATTGGTGACGACGAAGATCTGTTGGGCGAGGCGGACGGCGCGGACGGCGGTGAGGACGTCCTCCATCATGGCGCGGGCCAGGCTCTGGCGCTCTTCGGGAGAGAGCAGGCCGGCGAGGCGCTGTTTGGCGTTGCGCTGGTCTTTGATGGGGAGAAGAAGTGCGCGCATGGTTTCCGCGGGGGCCGGAACGAAAGACGGCTGGCGGTGGTCCTTTCTCGGTTAGTAGTTTCCTTCGGGAGCGGCGGCGCGGGGCGCGGCGGGAGCGAGCGGCAGGCGCGGCTGGAACGCTGATGGAGTGCTCGCGGCTTCGTTTTCGAAACGATTGCGAATGGCGTAGGTGGTCGAGCGTTCGGCGGGAGCGCGGCCGATGGAGCGGATGCGCGCGCGGAACTCTTCGGGAGAAACATATTCGCCGAAGGTGGCGCCGGCGGATTTGGAGATGCTTTCTTCCATGAGCGTGCCGCCGAAATCGTTGGCGCCGGCGGAGAAACAGTCGAGCGAAAGGTCCAGACCGAGCTTGACCCAGGAGACCTGAATATTGGAAATGGCGCCGTGCAGCAGCACGCGAGCCAGCGCATGCACGCGCAGATGCTCTTCGCGGGCCGCGCCGGGGCGGGCGCCGCCGATGCGGAACAGGCGCGTGTTGTCGTGAATGAAGCCGAGGGGAACGAACTCGGTAAAGCCGCCGGTGCGCTTCTGAATGCCGCGCAGGAGCTGAATGTGGCGGACCTGGTCGGCGGGTTCTTCCACGTGGCCGTACATCATCGTGGAAGTGGTGGGGATGCCGGTTTCGTGCGCGGCGGTGATGATTTCGATCCAGCGGGCCACGGGAAGTTTGTTGGGGCTAAGCTGCTGACGGATGCGGTCATCGAGAATTTCCGCGGCGGTGCCGGGGATGCTGCCGAGGCCCTCGTCCTTGAGCATGCGCAAGTAGTCGCGCAGGGGCAGGCCGGTTTTTTCGACACCGTAGGAAATCTCCATCGGAGAGAAGGCGTGAATGTGCATCGCGGGAAGGGCGCGCTTGATGGCGCGAAGAATGTCGCGATAAAAGTAGCCGTCGAGATCGCGCGGCAGGCCGCCCTGGATGCAGACTTCGGTGGCGCCGACGTCCCAGGCGGCGCGGGCCTTGGCGACGATGTCGTCGAGGGAATGCGAGTAGGAGCCGGGGGCGTTGGGACCCTGGCCGAAGCCGCAGAAGCTGCAGCCGACGAAGCACACGTTGGTGAAATTGATGTTGCGGTTGACGATGTAGGTGATGGTGTCGCCGGAGACTTCGCGGCGCAACTGGTCGGCGGTGGAGATGAGGGCGGCGAGATCGGCGCCGGAGGAGGTGGCCAGGAGCAGGGCCTGATCGAAAGAGAGTTCGGCGCCCTGGGCGGCGGCGGCGAGAATGTCGCGGACGGCGGGGCTGGCGGAAGCGGCGAGGGATTGCTGTGCGGTGGAAGATGACATGGTGGCGTACGCCCTGGGGCGGCTCCTGGAAATCGACGGCAGAACCTGAGGGTTATCTTAGCATGAGGATTGCGGAAGAGGGGGCCGGGCGGCGGGGAGGCTGCAAAAACTCTTCGCGCGCGCCGGGCACATAGGGTATGGTGATTGCAGCTGCGCCCCCCCTTTTGCGCGAGCCTGTTTTTCTGGAGCGTTTCGCCATGCCCATTACGCCCCCGCTGCAAGAGAACGACGCCGAGCGCGTCGCCGCGCTGCAGAAATACGCGATTCTGGACACGGAGCCGGAGCAGGCGTTCGACGATTTGGTGCTGCTGGCGTCTTATATCTGCGGCACGCCCATCGCGCTGATCTCGCTGGTGGATGAAAACCGGCAGTGGTTCAAATCCAAGATCGGGCTGCCGGTTTCGGAGACGCCGAGGGACATCGCTTTCTGCAACCTGGCCATTCAGCAGCCCAACCTGTTTATCGTGCCGGACACGATGGAGGATGCGCGTTTTCGGGATAATCCGCTGGTGCGCAACGACCCCAAGATTCGTTTTTACGCCGGCGCCCCGCTGATCAATTCCGACGGTTACGCGCTGGGGACCATCTGCATCATTGACAGCCAGCCGCGGGTGATGGACCGCAAGCAGGAAGGCGCGCTGACGGCGCTCAGTCGCCTGGTGCTGGGGCAGATGGAGTTCCGCCGCAACCTGATCCTGCTGAAGCAGGCGCTGAACGACCGCAGCAAGCTGGAACACGAGCGCGAGCGGGAGATTCGCAAGCTGCAGGAAACGCTGCTGCGCACGGTGGGGTTGCGGCCCTGAGGCGCGAATTCCCTTTTCCTCATCGATAGGACGCAAGTACTCGCTGGCACGCTGTTCCACACCCTGCTACGATAAGAAGCATATGAGAATGCGCCAAAGGATCTTGGTGATTCTTGTGCTGATGACCGCCGCTGCAGCGGCATGGACCGCGCGGCAGATACTGCATGACGGCGTAAGCGCGCGGGCGACGCCGACGCGGCTGGAGATTGCCGCGGCGCGTCAGGTGCGCCACCTGGCGATTCCCGCGGGGGCGCGCGCGACCGTCAATCCTGTTCCGGCCAGCGCCGAGGCGCTGCGCGAAGGCATGCTGCACTTCGCCGATCACTGCGCCGCCTGCCACGGAAACGACGGCAACGGAGAGACGGACTATGGGCGCGGAATGTTCCCCAAGCCGCCGGACATGTGCCTCGGGCGTACGCAGGAGCTTTCCGACGGCGAGCTTTTCTGGATTATCGAAAACGGCGTGCGCTTCACGGGCATGCCGGCCTTCTCCGAGCCGGGGGAGCAGGAGGAGAGCTGGAAGCTGGTGCGCTTCATCCGGCATCTGCCGGCGATCCGCGCGGAAGAGATTCTGGAGATGCGGCGGGGCAATCCCAAGACGGCGGAAGAACGCGCCGAGGAGCAGGAAGAGGAAAAGTTTCTGCGGGGCGAGAATCCGCTGGAAAAATCGCCCGGGAGCGGCCATCATCATCACTGACGGGAGAATTTTTCACCGCGCTCCAGGAGGCACCATGAAACGAACACGGATGACGCTGCCCGCTCTGCTGGCCATGACGATTGCGCTGGCGCTGCTGGCCGGGGGCGCGATGGCCCACGGGGATAAAAAGCATCTGCTGGGGAAAGTGCTGCTGATCAAGGCGGATTCGCTGGTGGTGGAAACGAAGGACGGCAAGACCGTCGAAGTGAAACTTTCCTCCTCGACGATTTTCCTGAAGGATGAAAAACCCGCGCAGCTGGCCGATCTGGCCATCGGAGACCGCGTGGTGGTTCACACCGCGACCAAGGGTCTGGATCTGATCGCCGCGGAAGTGCACTTCAGCACGCCGCCCGCGCCCAAGCCTCCCAAGGACTGACGCCGCGGCTCATTCCGCGACGAAGTGACAGGAGTGCGTCTTGACCACCAGCCAGACCGGCTGGTCCACCTGCAATTCGAGTTTGCGCACCGCTCCCGGGGTAACGTGCACCAGGAAGAGCTCGCCGCAATCCACCGCCACGCACACCAGCGAACCCCTTTCGCTCAGTTCGGTGATTGTTCCGGGCAGAACGTTGCGCGCGCTGAGGCCATTGGGCTGGGCCGTGGACAGCAGGATGTCCCCGGCGCGAATGGCCAAGAGAACGGCCTGCCCCGGCAGAACCTGCGCCAGGGGCACTTCCAGTTCGACATCGCAGTCCCATAACACCACGCGCATAACGCCATCGCTCTCGCGCAGATCCACGACGGTGGCGTGCAGAAGGTTTTCGAAACCGGCGGCCGAGGGCAGGCGCTTGCGGCGCGGGGCGCGGAGGACGTCGCGGGGAAAGCCTTCGGCGACGACGCGGCCGTGATCGAGAACGATCATGTGCTCGCCGAGGGCGTCCACTTCATCGCGGTTGTGAGTGACGCAGAGAATGGGAAGCTGGCGGGTGGCGTTCCAGACGCGGAGATCGTCGAAGAGTTCGGCCTTGCGTTCGGCGTCGAGCGCGGAAAAGGCCTCATCCAGGAGCAGGACGCGCGGGGAAGTGACCAGGGAGCGGGCCAGGGCCACGCGCTGGCGTTCGCCGCCGGAGATTTCGCCGGGCTTGCGCGCGCGCAGATCGGCGACGCCAAAGGATTCGAGAATTTCCGCGACGCGGGCGCGGCGTTCTTCGGGGGGGAGGCCGGAAAGGCCATAGCCGGTGTTTTCCTCGACGGTGAGATGAGGGAACAGCGCCAGAGTCTGGAAGACGTAGGCGATGCGGCGCATCTGGGCGGGCAGATTTATTTTCGCGGCGGAATCGAAGAGAACTTCGCCGCCGGCGGCGATGCGGCCCTCCTCGGGGCGCACGAGGCCGGCGAGGCAATCGAGGAGCGTGGATTTTCCGGCGCCGGAGGGTCCGAAGACGATGGTGAAGCCGGGAGCGATTTCCACGGAGACGTCGAGGACAAACGCGCCGGCGGGGCCGCGATGCTGCTTGCGGAGGCGGGCGCTGAGTGCGGCGGTCATCGGGAGCTCCAGGGGGACCAGACGCGGCGGTTGACGGCGTAAATCACGGAGAGAGCGGCGAAGGAGATGGCCAGCAGGGTGAGAGCAAGGCGGTTGGCTTCGCCGTAGTCGAAGGCCTGCACGGAATCGTAGATGGCGACGGAAACGGTCTGGGTCACACCGGGCAGATTGCCGCCGACCATGAGGACAACGCCGAATTCGCCGAGGGTGTGCGCGAAGGTGAGCACCAGAGCGGTGACCAAGCCGGAATAAGAAAGCGGGAGGACCACGCGGCGAAAGGTGCGCAGAGGAGAAGCGCCGAGAACGAAGGAAGCGGAGAGGAGTCTGGGGTCCACGCCACGGAAGGCGGAGACCAGCGGCTGGACGGCGAAGGGCAGGCTATAGAGGAGCGAGGCCAGGACCAGTCCTTCGAAGGAGAAGGCCAGGCCGTGGCCAAACAGCGATTGCCAGAGCGCGCCGAGGGGGCTGCGCGGACCCAAGGCCAGCAGAAGATAGAAGCCGAGGACGGTGGGAGGGAGGACCAGCGGCAGAGCGAAGACAGCTTCCAGGAGAAAGCGAGCGCGCCAGCGGCCAAAGGCCAGCCAGGCGGCGAGGGGAAGGCTGAGGGAGACGAGGAGAAATGAAACGATCGCGGCCAGACGCAGGGAGAGAAAGAGCGGGGCGAGATTCATGGTTTTCCTTGGGGCGGCGCGGCAACAGCGGGCGGAGTAAAACCATTGCGGCGGAGAATGGCCTGGGCCTCGGGGCTTTTCAGGAATTGAAGGAACGATTGGGCCAGGGCTTTTCGCGGAGAGGATTGCAGAACGATGGCGGCCTGGAGAAGCGGCGGGTGGGCCGTGGCGGGGACTTCCCAGTATTTGCCGGCGGATTGAAGGGCGGGGGAGACGGCCAGGGAGTAGGCGAGCAGAGCCGCCTGGGCGTTACCGGACTGAACGAATTGCGCGGTCTGCGAAATATTTTCACCGTAAACCAGTTTGCGTTCGACGCAATCATAGATTCCCGCGCTCTTGAGAGCGACGACGGCGGCGCGTCCGTAGGGAGCGTGGCGGGGATTGGCGATGGCGATTTTGCGAATTGCGGGGTCGAGAAGAGCGTCCCAGCCGCGATGGGCGACGTCCACGGGGGAATCGGCGGGAACCCAGAGGACCAGGCGGCCGAGGGCGTATTCATAGAGCGTGGCGGGATCGGCCAGGCCGGCGGAGGCGAGCCGGCGGGGGTAATCGCTATCGGCGGAGAAGAAGAGATCGAAGGGGGCGCCGCTTTGCATTTGGGCGAAGAAATTGCCGGAGGAGCCGTAGGTGACGTTTAGTTTGGCACCGGTTTGCTGCTCGAAACGGGCGGCGAGTTCGGGCATGGCGAAGCGGAGGTCGGAGGCCGCGGCGATGGAGAGCGTCACCGGCGGCGCGGCGGCGGAGAAAACCGGGGCCGCGAGAAGAGGGCATAGGAGAAGAGCAAGAGAGGCGCGCATGCGATGATCTCCTGGATTCAGACGAGCAGAATCATGACTTCGGTGGATTTCACGAGGGCGGCGGCGCGGTCGCCGGGCTGGAGGCGCATTTCGCGGGCGGCGTCGGCGGTGATGATGGAGGTGATGCGCTGTTCGCCGATGGCCAGAGTGATTTGGGCGAGCAGGCCGTCGTATTTGACGGCGAGGACGCGGCCAACGAGCTGATTGCGCCCGCTGATGCGGCGAAATTGGCCGCGGCGGCGGGCGACGGGGCCGCGATCGAGTTTTTTGGGAAGCAGGCGGTCAATCTCGCTTTGCGGGATGCGGTGATGCCCGCCGGGAGTTTTCATGGATTTGATTTTGCGGAGGTAGATCCACTGTTTGAGGGTGGGGTAGCTGACGCCGAGGATTTGCGCGGCGGCGCGGGGGGAGAGCAGGCTGGCGGGCATGGAGGAACCTCCGTTACTCATCGTATTGAATCGTTAGATTGTAGCTGTTTTATACGATTTATGGCAAACCAATTCAGCGGACAAGATTCCGCTGCAAGGCCGGACACGGGCACGGCATGCCGTGCCCCTACGCGATATCTGCAAATGTGCGGCTAATTGCGCAGGGGCTTGCCGGTTTTCAGGGTGTGGGCGATGCGCTCCTGGGTTTTCTTCTCGCCACAGAGCGAGACGAAGGCTTCGCGTTCGAGATCGAGGAGGTACTGCTCGCTGACGAACTGCGGCACGCTGAGCGAGCCTCCGGCGAGAATGAAGGCGAGTTTGCGAGCGACGACGGCGTCGTATTCGGAGGCGAAGCCGCCGCGGACGAGCATGTGAATGGCGACTTTGGCGCCGGCGAGGAACTGATCGCCCAAGACGCGCACGCGGGTGCCGGCGGCGCCTTCGGCGGGCGAGGGAGCGGCGGGGCGATAGCCGGCGCGGAAGAGAGCCAGAGCGGTTTCCTTGGCGTCGGCGACGAGGCGGTCGCGGTTCATGGTGATGGCGTCCTCGCGGCGCAGGAAGCCGAGCGCGCGGGACTCTTCGGCGCTGGCGCCGACTTTGGCCATGGCGATGGTTTCGAAAATGGTCTTGAGTGCCTGGAAGAGCGCGAGATCGTTTTCCGGAGTGGCCGCCGGGCTAAGGCCAGGAGCGATGCCGGCCTGTTCATTGGCGCGGATGAGCATTTCCTTGGTGCCGCCGCCGCCGGGAATGAGGCCGACGCCGGCTTCGACGAGGCCGATATAGGCTTCGGCGGAAGCCTGAATGCGCGCACCGTGCAGGGGGATTTCGCAGCCGCCGCCAAGGGCCATGCCCTGCGGAGCGACGACGACGGGTTTGCAGGCGTATTTGAGAGCCAGGTTGACGTTTTGAAACTGGCGCACAACGAGGTGCAGGTCGTCCCACTCCTGCTCCTGCGCGGCCATCAGGACGAGCATGAGATTGGCGCCGACGGAAAAGTTGATGGCCTGATTGGCCACGACCATGGCGTCGAAATCGGTTTCCAGGCGCTTGACGCCCTTGGTGAGCATGGCGAAGAGGTCGCCGCCGATGGCGTTCATCTTGGCGTGAAATTCGCAGCAGAGCACGCCATCGCCGAGATCGATGAGGCTGGCGCCGGCGTTGCGTTCGATTTCGCGGCCGGCTTCTTTTTGCGATTTGAGGATGATGACGCCGCGGGGCTCCGCGACGGGTTTGGCCGCGCCGCTGGCGAGATCGAAGCAGGAAGTGGTTCCCTTCTCCGCGGAGTAAAAAGAGTCGCGGCCGGAGGCCAGCAGCTTGCTGATCAGCGCGGGGACCGCGCGGCCTTCTTTTTCCACTTGGGCGGCAAAGGCGCGCACGCCGAGGGTGTCCAGAATTTCGAAGGGGCCGAGTTCCCAGCCGAAGCCCCAGCGCATGGCGCGGTCCACGTCAAACACATTGTCAGTGATTTCCGGAATGCGCCGGGCGGCGTAGAGACAGGTTTCCGAGAGGCCGCCCCAGAGGAATTTCTGGGCCTTGTCGTGGGGCTGGCCGGCGAGGACGGGGCCGATGAGGGAGCGCAGGCGTTCGCGGGTGTCCTCGATGGACTTGCCCATGTCGAGGGAGGCGAATTTGGCGCGCTGTTTGGCGCGGTATTCGAAGGTGTTGACGTCCAGGGTGAGGATTTCGCTCTGGCCGTCTTTTTTCACGCGCTGATAAAAACCCTTGCCGGTTTTGTCGCCGAGCAGGCCGCGCTTGGCCATCTCTTCGAGCATCGCGGGCAGGCGATAGATCTCGCGCGATTCGTCCTGCGGGGCGGTTTCGTAGATATTTTTGACGACGTGCATGAGCACGTCCAGGCCGACGATATCGGCGGTGCGGAAGGTGGCCGATTTGGGCCAGCCCACCGCCGGGCCGGTGCAGGCGTCCACTTCCTCGACGGTCATGCCCAGAGCGCCCATGAGTTTGAGGGCGTTCATCATGGAAAAGGTGCCGATGCGGTTGGCGATGAAGTTGGGCGAATCCTTGGCCACGACGATGCCTTTTCCGAGGCGGCGGTCGCAAAAATCGGAAAGTGTTTCGAGGACATCGGGAAGGGTTTTGGGGCCGGGGATGAGTTCCACGAGGCGCAGATAGCGCGGGGGATTGAAGAAGTGCGTGCCGGCCCAGTGCTGCTGAAACTCCTCGGGCAGGCCTTCGGCGATGAGGCGCACGGGCAGGCCGGAGGTGTTGGTGGTGACGATGGCGCCGGGCTTGCGCACCTGGGCGACGCGGGCCAGCAGGCCGCGCTTGATTTCGAGATTTTCGGCGACGACTTCGATGATCCAATCGGCATCGGCGCAGCGGGCGAGATCGTCCTCGAAATTGCCGATGGAGATGCGCGAAGCGAAGGAGGGGTGAAAGAACGCGGCGGGACGGGATTTGACGGCGGCGGCGAGGCCGGCCTGCACAATGCGATTGCGCGCGGCGGGCGAGGAGGGCTTGGCGGGGCCTTCCTTGCCGGGGCCGGAGAGTTCCGGAGGAACGATATCGAGAAGCAGGCAGGGCAAACCGGCGTTGGCGAGATGGGCGGCGATGCGCGAACCCATGGTTCCCGCGCCGAGCACAACGGCTTTCTGAATGCGTCGGATCATGGCAGGAGTTTCTCCCGGAAAACAGTGACAGAGGCAGGTTACAAAACCAGCATCCCCGGGTCAAACGATACACCCCCTTTTGCTCCGGGTCACGATACAGTTTAGGCAGGATGTGGCGGCGCAGGGTCAATACGGCGATCGACTGGATCCGCGGGGCGCGGGAGAAGATCCGCGCGCGGCGGGTGAGCGAGCCCGGCGGAGGGCCGGAGCGCCCGCGCATTGGCTTGGCGCTTTCCGGCGGTTTTGCGCGAGGCATCGCGCATATCGGGGTGTTCCGCGTGCTGCACGCGGCGGGAATACAGATCGATTGCATGGCGGGAACCAGCGTGGGCTCGTTCATCGGCGGAGCGTATTGCGCGGGAGTGACGCTGGAGGGCATGGAGAATATCGCGCGGGAGACGCGCTTTTCGGATTTCGGGCGCTGGACGCCTTCGTGGCTGGGGCTGGCCACCAACAAACGCCTGGAAACGCATTTCGAAAAGATGACGCCGGTGCGCACGTTCGAAGAGATGGTCACGCCGTTCGCCATCGCGGCGACGGACTTGAAGGCCGGCGTGGCGGTTTACTACACGCAGGGACCGGTGGGGCCGGCGATGCGCGGATCGTGCGCCTATCCGGGTTTGTTTGTGCCGGTGCAGTACGACGGGCGCATGCTGGTGGACGGATTTCTGACGGCGCCCGTGCCGGTGGAAGGGGCGCTGCTGCTGGGGGCGGACATCGTCATCGCGGTGAATCTGGAGCATGGCGGGGTGGAAAATCCGCGCACGGTGGGCGACGTGATCAGCCGCTCGTTTTCGATTATCGAGGGCAAAGTGGAAATCGCCTGGCGGCAGCAGGCGGACGTGATCATCGAGCCGGACGTGCGCGCGTACGCCTGGGACGACTTCACGCATTCGGGAGACATGATCACGGCGGGAGAGGTGGCCACGCTGCGGGCGCTGCCGCAGATCCGCGCGCTGATCGCGAAGAACCGCGGGAGCCGTTAGGACGCGGCGGGCTAAACCGGGCGAACGTCCACTTGCACCGGCTGGCCGTTGGTCTTGCCGCGCTGGGTCAGCCAGGCGGAGAAGACTTCGGCAAAGCGCTCGGGGGTGACGCGGAAGCTGAGTTCGAGGCGGCCTTCGGCGGTGGGCAGGGAGTCGTCAAATTCCGCGGCGTTGGTGAAATTGCGCATGCAGAACTGGTCCAGCCATTCCAGCGGACAGGGGCGGCGTTCGCCGGCGACGACAATTTCGACGATCAGTTTCCGGGCGTACATAAATGAATGATACCACTGGGGATGGCGCGGGCCAGAGCAAGAGGCACAGCCGCACTGTCTGAATTTTTCGCCACTTCGTGATTTTGTGTTCGGCATGTTGAACAGGAAATCGCGCCCTTTCTTGCCATCGGGTGAACGGCTGCCTTAAACTGTTGGAGACAAATCAGTGAAGATACCCCGCCGGCGTGGTTCCGAACTCTCCATCACGCAGGGTTTACGGACGGGACGGGCGTGAGCGAGCGCCGGGGAGGAAGCACATGAGCAGCCCCTTGGAGCAGTGGGCGGAGGAAACGGCCCGGCTGACGAAGCCCGACCGGGTGGTATTCTGCGACGGATCCGAACAGGAAAACCAGCGCATGATCGAGGAGATGGTCCGCCAGGGCCATACCTTCGCGCTGAATCCCAAGACCTACCCGAACTGCTATCTGCACCGCAGCAATCCCAATGACGTGGCGCGCACCGAGCAGGTCACCTTCATCTGTTCGCAGAAGAAGGAAGACGCCGGGCCGACGAACAACTGGATGTCGCCGAAGGACGCGCGGGAGAAGCTGACGCCGCTCTTTGACGGGGCCATGCGCGGGCGGACGATGTACGTGGTGCCGTACATGATGGGGCCGGTGACCTCGCCCATCAGCAAGGTGGGCGTGGAGATTACCGACAGCCCGTACGTGGTGGCCAGCATGCGCATCATGTCGCGCATGGGCAAGCCGGCGATGGAGCGGCTGGGAAATTCCGCGGAGTTCGTGCCCGGGCTGCACTCGCTGCTGGACGTGAACCCGGAGCGGCGCTACATCGCGCATTTTGCGGACGAGAAATTGATTTGGAGCATCGGCTCGGGCTACGGCGGCAACGCGCTGCTGGGCAAGAAATGCTTCGCGCTGCGCATCGCCAGCATGATGGCGCGCGAGCAGGGCTGGATGGCCGAGCATATGCTCATCCTCGGGCTGGAATCTCCCGAAGGAAAAGTGACGTACATGGCCGCGGCGTTCCCCAGCGCCTGCGGGAAAACGAATCTGGCGATGATGGTTTCCGCGCTGGAGAGCCAGGGGTATCGCGTGTGGACCGTGGGCGACGACATCGCCTGGATGAAGATTGGCGCGGACGGACAACTGCGGGCCATCAATCCCGAAGCGGGATTTTTCGGCGTGGCCCCGGGAACGGGCAAGCACACCAATCCCAACGTGATGACCGCGCTGAGGAGCAACACGCTCTTTACCAACGTGGGACTGACGCCCGAGCGCGAGCCGTGGTGGGAAGGAATGGAATCGGAGCCGCCGGCGGGCATGCTGGATTGGAAGGGCAATCCGTTTGACCCCGCGAACGGTCCGGCGGCGCAGCCGAATTCTCGCTACACCGTGCCGGCGCATCAGGCGCCATGCATTTCGCCGAAGTGGGAAGATCCCGAAGGCGTGCCGATCTCGGCGTTTATTTTCGGGGGAAGGCGGGCGCGGCTGGCGCCGCTGGTGTACCAGTCGTTTGACTGGCAGCACGGCGTTTTCATGGGCGCGACGATGGCTTCGGAAACGACCGCGGCGGCCACCGGCAAGGTGGGCGTCACGCGGCGCGACCCCATGGCCATGCTGCCGTTCTGCGGCTACAACATGGCCGATTATTTCCAGCACTGGCTGGAGATGGGACGCAAGACGCCGCGGGCGCCGAAGGTGTTTCACGTGAACTGGTTCCGGCGCGGGGCGGACGGGAAATTCCTGTGGCCCGGCTACGGCGAAAACGTGCGCGTGCTGAAGTGGATTCTGGAGCGCGTCGAAGGACGCGGCGAAGCGCAGGAGACGCCCATCGGTTACGTGCCCGCGCGCGGCGGGCTGACGCTCGACGGCCTGAATATTTCCACCGCCGCCGTGGACGAACTGCTCAGCGTGAACAAAGCCGACTGGGAGCCGGAACTGGCGGACACCAAACAGTTTTTCGAAAAGTTTGGCGATCGATTGCCGAAAGAACTTCTGGAAGAGCACGCCAAGCTGGCCCGGCGGTTTGCCGGCGCCGGCCCGGCCTGATTTTTTTTTCACCCCAAACCAATAGTCGGAAAATAATTGCAGAACGATTGCGGACGATATCGCTATGGGTGTGTCCGCTGCGGCGGTCAGACCTGTTCGCCGGAACGGCGCAGGCGGCGTATAGCGAAGGCCGCGGCGAGCAGACCCATGGCGGTGAAGAGCAGGCAGGAAGAGGCCGGGTACGCGAATTTGCGGACATCCACGTCGTCCAGCAGGGAGAGAAACGGATAGATGGGGTTGAGGAAGAGCGGCGCTTGCACGTAAACCGGCGGCGGGTCCTGATGGCTCCCCGCGGGGCTTGCCGACCAGTGCGCCAGAAGGATGCCGAAGACCACCGCCGTAAGGATGGTGAGAACCAGGACGATGGCGTAGGCGGCGGCGGTGGAATGGACGCTGCGGCGGAACGTGGCCGAACACCACAGGCCCACGGCGGAAATGCTCGCAAGAACCAGAACCATCGCGCCGGTGGCTTTGAGCAGGGACATGGGTTCGACGCCGCCGAAGGCGAAGGAAAGCGCCAGCAGCGGCAGCGCGCTGAAGAGCAGCAGGAACAGGTAGAGCAGCGCGCTGACAAATTTGCCCCACCAGATCTGCGGAGGGGTCAGCAGACTGGTGAGCAGGCCGGAGAGAGTGCGCTGTTCCTTTTCGATGGTGATGGCGCCCGCGCTGAAAATGGGGGCCATCAGCAGCAGCACGGCAAGCTGCGTAAAAATCACGGTATAGAAAATGGCCACGCCGATGTCCGCGCCTTGCAGTTCGGCGCCGCGCCGCGTTCCTTCCTGCACCACCATGTAATAGCAGAAGGCCACCGTGCCGGAGAGCACCAGCAAATAGAGAAACGGCAGGAGCCAGGCGCGGCGCTCGCGCAGGCGCTGGCGCAGCTCCTTGCGGATCATGGGATTGCTGACGCGGAAAAGAGCGAGAACGCGGTTGCTCATGGGCGTCCTCCGAAGGTGCGGCGGTAGCGCTCTTCCAAGCCGGGACCGCGGGCGTCGAAGTGCAGGACGTTCAGGCCGGCATCCAGAAAAGCACGCAGCAGGGCGGACGCCTGTGCGGGGCCTCCGGGCAGTTCGACGCGCCGCCAGTTCCCTTTCGTCTCGATGACGGCCGCGCCAGGAATGGCCGCCAGAACGCGCTCGGCGGCTCCCGCGGAGCCTTCCCATTCGATTTCACAGTGCAGCAGAGCGCCCGAAGCGTCAGCAGCGGCGCCGGCCGGATGAACTTCGTTTACGTTCTTGCCGTCGGAGATAAAGACGATGCGCGTGCAGATGTCTTCGAGGTCGGCGAGGATATGCGAGGAGATCAAAATCGTGATGCCCGTGGCGTGCAGCTGGCGCAACTGCTCGCGCAGGGCGATGCGCGCGAGAGGGTCGAGGCCTGTAGCGGGTTCGTCCAGCAGCAGGACGCGCGGGGCGTGCAGCAGGGTTTTCGAAAGATGCAGGCGCTGCTTCCAGCCGAGGGAAAGGTGCTCGACGAAATCGTCGCGGCGCTCTTCGAGGCCGGCTTGCGCCAGGGCGCGCGCGACGGCGGAGCTGCGCGCCGGTTCCTGGAGACGGAAGGCGTCGGCGAAGAACTCGAGAAATTCACCGATGCGCATGTCCTGGTAAACGCCCGGAACATCGGGGAGATAGCCGACGGCGGCGCGCACGGCGGCGGGAGTTTTAGCGACGTCCACGCCGGCCACGCTGGCGCTGCCGGAATCGGCGGGCAAGAGAGTGGCGAGAATCTTGATGAGCGTGGACTTGCCCGCGCCGTTGGGCCCCACCAGTCCGATCAAATCACCCGGCTCGATGCGCAGAGAAAATTCGTTGAGGCCGCGGATGCCGCGGTAGTTCTTGCGCAGGCCCTGGATATCGATCATGGCATCGCTCATGGCCACTCCTCGAACGTCACCACGGTGAGCGAGCGCGATTTAGCGTCCGGAGAAAGGCCACGCAGCGCGGCGCCCGAGGCGGCTTCCCTGCTGTAGCCGAAAAAGACCGCCTTGGTGTGGGCGAAGACGCGGTTGCCATTGGGGTGCCAGCCGCGGAGGAGTTCCACGACGGAAAACGGCTGCGTGGGAAGGGCGTCCCATTCCGCTTGAATTTTCTTCTGCTCGTCTTCGCTTGGGTTTCGATCCGGGAGTTGTTTGCTGGTTCGGAAACCGGTTCCGGGATAGTCCGGATTGCGATATCCGCCCGAGTGTCCCGCCTCGCGCGAGTACGGGCTGCGCGGAACGCGTCCGAGGTCCACGACGGCTCCGGCGGGAAAACTTCCCAGCAGGAAGACGTCCTCATGGTCGGCGACCATGGCCTGTTCGAAAGAGATGCCGGTGTCATTGTGCAGGCGGCCGACGGAATCGCGATAGACGGTTCCGGGAAAGTGGCGATAGCCGGAAAAATTGAGATCCTTGAAGGACCACTTACGCAGGGGCAGCGCGGATTCCAAGCGGTCACCAATCTGAAATTCGTCGGCATGGTCGTACGTTTCGATCGTGACACTCTCGTTGTGTTCGTACCGATGCGTCCATTGGGGAATAAATTGGCCCGGCAGACTGGGATGCACGGTCGCACGGTAGGGCGCGGAAACGCGAATTTTCAGGTCGGTGACGGCCAGAGGGCTGAGCGAATCCATCTGGTAGACGGTCATCTCGTCCAGGCCGAAATTGCGGGGGCGGTTGCGCGCGCTCACGAGATAGAGGGCGCAGGAAAAGACCACGGCGATGACCGGGATGGTAATCCAGCTCCATTCCGGGCGGCCCACTAGGCGCAAGACCACGAAATTCAAGATGCCCACCAGAAAAATGTAGCCGGTCATCCACAGCATGATTTCCAAAAACGTGGGGAAGCGAAACGAGGCGCCCAGGCGCTTGATCAGCCATCCGGTGCGGTCGGCGTTCGCGCAGTCGCAGTCTTCGCCTTCGGTGCGATAGCGGCGCTGGGCATCGCGCAGATCGGGAGGCACATAACCGCTCTGGCCGTAGGCGCGCAGATAGTCCGCAAAATCCTGGCTGGAGGCGCCCGCAAAACGAATGAGTTTGCCCGTGGAAATATCGCGAAAATGGCCGGGAGGCAGCCGCCGCCGGTAGGATTCCAGGAAACCGGCATTGCCATGCGCTGTCGCCGTGACTTCCAGGGGCACGCCATCCTTCAACTGATCTTCGAGGAGGACGACCGTCCCGCCATCGAGTAGATAAAGTTCCAGAGCCTCGCGCTGCGCGGGGGAGAGTTGCGCCGAGGGAATGGCCACGATCACTGTCTCCACACCGGCCCAGCCCCACCATACCGGGGGCGCTTCCTGCACCTGGGCCAGGCGCAAAGCGCCGGACTTGCGGCTCTGCTCCTCGCTGCTACCACTGAGCAGCATGCCCTGGCGAATGGCGCGGCAAAGCTCCGGAGTGGCGCAGAGCATGGCAATCAAATTTCCGTTGCTCTTCACGGGAGCGCGCCGCGCCGCCGCGCCGAGGCGCTTTCCTTCCGCGTCCAGGGCTTGCACGACGAGAACGGCATTGCCATCGAAAGAGATGTGCAGAGCCATGTCCACGGTGCGCGCTTCGCCGGGCGCGAGGGTCATGGGCTGGCGCAGGGTTTCGGTCACGGGCCGCGCGCCTTTGTCCAGGGCCAGTTCGGCGGTTAGAAGATCGAAAGAAAGAGGCTGCCGCGTAATGTTGCGGACTTCGGCTTGAATCCAGCCGAGCTGGCCATCGCTGCTGACGATCCCACCCAGCCCGATATTGCGGATGCGCACAGAGACCGCCTCGGCGCCCCAGCACATGGGGGCGAAGCCGATCAGAACCAGCAGGAGCAGGAATCGCTTAAACATGCGCGTATCCAGATGCTAGCGGGAAAAATCGTATTCCAGCAATAGGACTCGGGTGCTCAACTGGACACATGCCGGGGGGAGTAGCGAAAAAGCCTTCAGAGGATCGCGGTGATGCCTTCGTCGATGGACACATGCGTCGCGGGCATGCCGTCAATCGAAAAGGAGACGCCTTCGCCCTCGCTGAAGTGGAAGAAGCGGCTGATGTGGTAGTCCTCGTCGCAGCCGGTGAAGATCCGTTCGGTCTGCTCCGCGGCGTAGCCGAAGGCCGAGAGTTCCACGCGCTTGCCGAACGCGCCGGCAAGCTGGCGATAGCGTTCGACGATCTCGCGGAGTGTGGGCATGGGAGATGGTGCGCGGCGCGCTGCTTCTCCTGTCATGGGCCGGAGGCCTCCAGCCGCGGAGTGTACTCCCGGGCAGAGGCGAAGAAAAGAGGCAAACGCGGGAAGGCCCGCCGCGCAGCCAGAAAAGGAAGAAAGCGTCGGCAATTGCCGCGGGGCACCGCACACGGCGATTTGTGGCGGCGCGCGGGTTTGCTATCATCATAGGGCTGTCGAGCAAACGGAGGAGAAGCCATGCCAATCGCAGTGGGAGCAGCCGCACCGGATTTCGTGCTGAAGGATCAGAGTCAGAAGGAAGTGAAGCTGTCCGATTTCGCGGGTAAGAAAAACGTCGTCCTTGTTTTCTACCCGCTGGACTGGAGCCCGGTGTGCACCAACGAGCACGCCTGCTTCGTCAACGACATGAAGGATTTCCAGAAGCTGGACGCCGAAGTGCTCGGCGTGAGCGTGGACAGCGTGTGGTCGCACAAGGCCTACGCCGAAAAAATGGGCATCCAGTATTCCCTGCTGGCCGATTTCCATCCCCGCGGCGCCATGGCCGATACGTTCGGCCTGTACCTGGCGGAAAAGGGCATCACCGGCCGCGCCATCGTCATCATCAACAAGGCCGGCAAGGTCGCCTGGCTGAAGAACTACGACATCCCCGCGCTGCCCGACCTCAAGGAAGTGGCCGCGGCTCTCGCGCAGGTCAAGTAAACAACGGCGAAGCGGGGCGCGGCACATATCGCCCGCAAGTACCGCAGCGCACGGAAAAAGGGCCTGGGTTTTGCCACGCAGGCCTTTTTTCATTTGGGAAGACTGACCGCCGCGCCAGACTATTTCACGGGCGCGGGCATTCCCCGGGAGTCGCCGGCGAACCCGCGAATATAGAGCACCAGTTGCCAGCGCTGCTCTTCGCCAAGCCTGCCGTCAAACGAGGGCATGGGCCGCCGTCCGCGGCTCATTTTATAAAACAGTTCGCCGTCGCTCAGGACATTCATGCGCGCCGCATCGGTGAAATCCCGCGGCGCGGGCCAGTGCATGCGTCCTTCGGCGCCGTCGCCCCGGCCGCGCTCGCCGTGGCAGTTCGCGCATTTATCGCGATAAATCGCCGCGGCGGCCCTGCGCCCTTCTCCCGAGGCCGCCAGCGGATTCTTCCGCTGCCTGGCTTCCTCGGGCACGTTCCACCCGCGCCCCTGGTAGACAGCCGTCAGCGCCACGGCCCCGATGGCGGCGAAGATGACACCCAGAAGTATTTTTACGGCTCGTTTTTTTCGCTGCTGCTGAATGTTCATGTGCCCGGAAAGTCTCGCATATCGCGCGTACGAAAGAAAAGCGCGCCTAGCCGCGCCAGGTCAGCCAGAGCAGTTCGGCGTTGAAGCCAATAATCAGCGCGGCGACCAGCCAGGCAGCCGCGACGGTGGCGCGCGAATTGGCGAATTCGCCCATCAACCCGCGGTCGCTGGTGAAGCGGATGAGCGGCACGACGGCGAAGGGCAGCTGAAAACTGAGCACCACCTGGCTGAAGATCAGCAGAGCCGTGGTCTTGCCTTCCCCGGCGATGCCAATCACCAGCGCCGCCGGCACAATCGCCAGCGAGCGCGTGATCAGCCGCCGCTGCCACGGTTTCAGGCGCAAACGGAGAAATCCTTCCATCACAATCTGCCCGGCGAGCGTGCCGGTGAGCGTAGAGTTCTGCCCGGAAGCCAGCAGGGCCAGGGCGAAGAGGGTGCTGGCCAGGCTCGCGCCCAGCACCGGCGTCAGCAGCTTGTAGGCGTCGCCGATTTCGGCCACGCTGGTCATCCCCCGCGAATGAAAGGCGGCCGCGCCGAGAACCAGGATGGCGGCGTTGATAAAGAGGGCGATGAACAGGGCGATGGTGGAATCAAAAACGGCGTAGCGCACGGCCTCGCGCCGGTCCGCGGAGGAACTCCCGAAGGAGCGCGTCTGCACAA
>Ga0315281_10002419_pt1 | contig 27782 bp, 18 predicted proteins | sample YL17G07_0_MG_FD_204540 | JGI IMG/M metagenome (GOLD analysis project Ga0315281, IMG submission 204540) | Sediment microbial communities from Yellowstone Lake, YNP, Wyoming, USA - YL17G07_0 | ecosystem: Environmental > Aquatic > Freshwater > Lake > Sediment | place: USA: Wyoming | collected...
GGGTTGGCCGGGCTTAGGTGGCGCGCTTTTAAGAAGCCCTTTAAGGTCAATCCAGCCCAGAACCTCTCCCGTCTTGGGCGAAATCCGCGCGATCCGGTCGCTTTGCCAGACATTGGCATAGACCTCCCCTTTGATATACTCCAGTTCGTTGAGATCAGAAACGGGCCTGCCGTGGTCCTTGACCAGCAGCGTCCGCACGACCTCGAACGTTTCGGGATCGAGAAAACGCAGAGTGGAGCTGCCTCCGCTCATGATGAGATACCGGCCGTCGTGGGTTAGACCCCAGCCTTCCCCTTCGTAATGGAACTCGCGGATCTTCCGCAAATCCCCCTTGTCGTAAACGTAGCCCACGTTGGAGCGCCAAGTGAGCTGGATCAGGTGGCCTTTCCACACAGTCAAGCCTTCTCCGAAATCCTTGTCGGGGAGCGGGAGCGAGTCCAGCACCGTCCCGTCCTCCAGATCCGCGCGTCTGAGGTCGGACTTGCCTTCGCCGCCCGTGCTTTCGTAAAGAACACCCTCGTCAAAAACCAGGCCCTGCGTAAAGGCCTCGGAATCGTGCGGAAAATACCGCAGAACCTTGTAGGACTGGACAGGCGCCCCCCGGGGTTCCAGGAACTGTGTCCGGAACGGAGCGGCCAGGCTAACGAGCGCGACCAGAGCGGCGCCCACGCTCGCAAGTAGAAGAGCGCGCGGCATCGGTTTGCGCGCCGGAGAGGATATCGGGAGATTCTTCGGTCGCCTGCCATGCCTCATGAGATTATCCTCAAGGCCAACTCCAGGGCCTTCCTGAAGGGCAGCCAGAAGGAAAACCCCTCGCTGCGGGGTATGTGGCCGTTGAGAAACATCCAAAGCATCGCCATGTTCCAGGCGATCAGGCAAAGGGCCGCGGCGCCCGCGGCCCAGCGCCATCGGCCCAGTCTTTCGATCATGTATGCGAGCCCGATTGCGAAAAGGACCGTCAAGACCACGAATTGCCTCGCGCCAAAGGAGTAGCCCATCCACCAGATCCTCCAGGAGGCATAGACATAATACAGGACCAAGGCCGGGATGAGACTCAGCCGCACCGCAATCCCCGCGCGTCTCACGCAGAGCAACCACACAAGCCCCGCAAGGCCGATCAGCAGAACCGGCGACCAATAGAAAAGGCCGTGCCGCGTGGAAACAAGAACCTGCCACAAGGCCGGATGCGCCCAGTTGAAACCTTCGGAGGGGTTATTCATGGGCAGGGTAAACCACTCCCCCCACATAAGCCGCCATACGAGAATCTGCGGGAAGAAAACGAGGGAGCAGGCGGCCAGCGCCGCGGCGGCCCGGCTCACCGCGCGCCGCCTCTCCCCTTCCGGGGCCGCGGCGCCGCCGGGAACCCCGCGGAGTCTCCAGTAGAAAAGCAGGAAGGGCAACAAGGCCAGAGCGAGGCATTCCGTGCGCAGGAGACCCGCCGCGCCCGCCAGCGCGCCCAGGCCGGCCCAGGTCCCCCACCCGTCGCGCCGGTCCTCCACGCGGAAAGCCAGCAGCAGCATGCAGTTGAAGACCAAGCAGGAGTGAAGATAGGGATTGCACCAGAACCAGATCACGTTGAACAAGCCTTGATAGGAAAGGAAGAGGACAAACGTGGCCACAGCCGCCGCGCCCTCCGAGACAAAACGCCGGAGCACTTTCCGCGTGGCCCAATACGACAGGGCGCCATAGAAAATCGTGCCAAACGGCGCGGCAAGTTGATAAAGTTTGCTGTATCCGTTCGGTTCGAGCCGGCACAGGCCGGCCGCGTTCCCCAGGAGGGTGAGAAAGTGCGCCAGCAGGAAGAAAGGCAGGTGGAAAACGGAGAAGCCGATGGGAAATCGGTTGAAGATGCGGCCGGTCAATGGGGAGCGCGGCAGAAAGCCCGGGGTCTGGAAACCGTGCTTATTGAAGTTGAAGTCATAGAACTCGTTCTGAAAATCCAGGTCGCCGTCAATGACCAGCGAACGGACAAAGGCGTAGTATGCCTGTCCGTCGGTCCCCGCTATCCCGGCGTAGCGGCCGCCTCCCGGCATGTCCTTGGAGTTGATGTGAAACACCGCAAAAGACAGCGCGATCACGATCAGGAGGTAAATCCCGAGGGACCAGCGGCGGAACCACCCCCCAATGCGAGAGAAGGCGGATGTGACGCCCTTCTTGCCTCTGTCGAGAGGATCTCTGGTGTGATTGTCCGGGGAGTGTTCCTGCATTTTGTGGAAACGGTCCCGCTCCTTCGATATACGGATTCAACCTCCAAGTCCACTCCCCTCGGCGGGCGCACTTGGGAGTTGAATCTGCAAATTCGGATTCCCCAAGGGGTTTTGGAAAACGCATACTGCGCCGGTTTTGGGGGCTCCCGTACTCGCGCCGGTGGCGCTGATCAGGATCTCGTTGGTTGTCCCCAGGATTGACACCCCGAAGCGATCGCCGGCAATGGGATTGGGTTTCCGGAAAGTGTGCTGCAACTTGCCCGTTGAGGTATCGAACATGTAAACAATGCCAGCTTCCTTGGGGAGCGAGTCGGCGTTATCGGCTCGGATCAGGCAGCGGTCGCCGATCGCAGCCAGATTGAAACCGAAAGCCGCCTGAGGTTGGGGCAAAGGCTGCCGGAAGGTTCGCAGCAGCTTATAGGATGAATGCTCGTACAGATAAACGCAGCCTGTCATTTTGTCATCTCCGGGAGCGCCGATCAGGATATTCTTTGCCACGAATGCAATGCTCATGCCGTAGAAATCCTGTGGCGCCGGATTCGGCTTCGTGAAGGTATGCATGAGGTCCCCCGTTAACCCATTGAACAGATAAACGGCTCCGGCCCTATCGTCTTTCAGGGGGGCGCCAATCAGGACATTATTGCCCGACACAGCTAGGGAGATGCCGAAGCCACTATCCCCGACATTGGATGGGTTGTTGAAAGTCCGGACCAGATTGCCGTTGGAGGGGTCAAAGAGATAAACGCCCTTGGAGTTGGAGTCTTCCAGTGCACTGACGAGAATGTTGCTGCCGCACGAAACAACCTTCAACCCAAACTCCTCTCCTCCAACCGGCTCAGGCGAAAAAAGCGCCCTTGCCAACTCTCCCGATACGCTGTCGAAGACATAGACAGCCCCGGCGCATGTCCCTTTCGTGCTATCATCATTATCACTGATCGCAAGACGCTGGCCAATAACCGCCACGCTTATGCCGAAATCGCTGCCAGAGCCTTCTTTCACCTGTGAAGGACTGAAAAAACTCCGGATCTTCTTACCAGTCTTGAGATCCATCAGATAGGCTGCCCCGCCGCGAGGTGACCGCGAACTATCATGCCACGCGCCAACGAGCACCTCGTCGCCTGCGATGGCCATGGAGTATCCAAAACCGTCGCCGGGTTGAGGGTCAGGATTCTCAACGACGCGCAACAGATCTCCGGGCGCACCGAAGGCCAGAAAAGGCGAGGCGTAAATCCATAACGCGCCAAACCACAGAAGAGACTTGATATACATTGCATTTTCCTTTCTCTTGAATGACCCGGCGGCATTGATCCTAGCTCTGCGCCTTATATATGATGGCTCAATTCCTTCTTTTCACCGTGTACTGCGCCATCCAGTAGTACGTCCATTGCTTGAACAGAAAACACCGCGCGTGGCCGTCCAGTTCTTCTCGCAGATCATTCTCGCCCGGGAAGTTCTTCAGGACCTCGTGAGAGGAGCCGTCCTTCAGTTCCCGAAGCTGATAGGTGTTGCCTTCGGCGTCGGTTCGGGAGATCGGCGTGCTGTTTCCTTCCACATAGGAGTTGTCGAACATAGCGACCCGCGCGTCGTCCGCGAGTCTGGAGTGCAAGGTCTCAAGGAAGGCCCCAAGCTTGCTCTTTGGGATATGCGACCACCAGAATCCGAGAAACGCGCCCGAGAACAAACCCTCCACATTCGAGAGGGAGTAAGCGTCTGACTCAAGGAAAAGCACCGGGCGCCCGCCGTACTTCTTCTCCCTTGCGACCGAGAGCACATGGCGATTGCAGTCCACCGCAACCACGGAGCGGGCGCTCCGAGCGATGAAGCGGGTCCAGTATCCGGTCCCACACGCGATCTCCAACACATCCCGCCCCGCGAAAAGAGCGGCGGCTTCCCGTTCCATCAGGACGAGGTCATCCCTCCTCTCGGGACGCCGGTAGATCTCTTCATACTCCCGGGCCCGCTGGGCGTAGTACTCCTTAATGTCGGTATTCATGGCCGCATCCGTTGTTCCTGGCCGCGCGCTTCTACTTCGCCTCGGAGATCGCCGCCAGGATCTCGCAAAACCGGGAAGCGCGCGAGGGCCAGCGGAATCCCTCGAGCGCCATGGCCCGGCCCGCCTTCCCGTAGGCCTGGGCGCGGGCGGGGTCCGTAAGCACCTCGCGCACCGCCGCGGCCACGGCTTGGGGAGAGCGGCCATCCACTCTCAGACCCGTGACCCCGTCCCGGATGGAATGCTCCGTTCCGCCGGCCGCGCCGCCGATTGCGGGGAGTCCATGCGCGGCCGCTTCTCCGAACACAATTCCGAATCCCTCGGTGTCGCCCGTCTCCGGATCGTCGGAGTTGGGCAGGGCAAAACAGTCGCTCTCGGCGTATGCCCGCAGAAGGTCTTTCTCCTCGAGCCGGCCGGCGAAGCGCACCCGCTCCCCCAGCCCAAGCCGGCGGCAAGTGTCCCGAAGTTCGCCCTCCAAAGGCCCGGTCCCCACAATGGTAAGCGACAAGCTTGGTACCTGGGAGACGATTTCCGCTAGAGCCTGAAGAAGGACAAGATGGCCTTTGCGAGGCACCAGGCGTCCCACCGAGAGGAGTTGGCGCCCCTCTGCCGCGCAGGGGGTGGCGGCATACTGCTCCTCGAAATGCTCTTCGCCCACGCCGGGAAGCATCACCTCGATCTTGCCCCAGGGAACCCGCTGGTATTGAAGGAGGCCGTCGCGGGCGTTGCCGGAAGCGGCGATCACGCGGCGGGCCTGGCCGCACACCCAGGAGGCGAGTTTGGACTGCCAGCGCGTCCGCCCTATGGTCGCGGGTCCCTCCGCATGGGTGAAGACCAGGAAGGGACGGCGCGACAGTTTGGCGAGGGTGGCGGCGACGGGACCGGTGGGGACAAGCTCCCCGGCGGCGATCACGTCGGGATGGAAACGGCGAGCCACTTTCAAGGCGTAGCGGAGAAGGTTCTTGTAGAGGGGTAAAGCCTGTAAATGCAGGCGTTCAAGGCGGGCCGACTCTTCCAGGGGACACCGCAGAATGTGGTAGGACTGCTTGCGGTCGAAGGCGAGGTCCCCCTCCTGCCGCCGGGTGAGGACGCAGATGTCCACGTCTCGGAGGTGCGAGAAGAGGTTGTGGTAGTATACTCTCGAGCCGCCGAGGTGCGGCAGGTAGTTGTCGGTGAGAAAAAGGAGCCGCATTTCCCCTCCAGGAAGTGGCGCGGGCGTTCCGCCTGGCAAACTGCTAGCGATTATAGGCGGATTACGCGCTGGGTCAACAAATACCTTGGATCCACAATGAACACGGGCGCATCTCCGTTTCTTGCAGGGTGAGGAATTCCGGCCCCCGCCGACTTTACGTCGGTGGAGCCGTGATTCCGCTCCAGTGACGGTCTTTCTTGTTCTTGCGCCCCCGCCGACTTCAGGTCGGTGGAGCGATGGTTGTTCTTCCCGTGGAAATCAAATCCATCCCGTTAGGGGAAGGAGGGAACACATCAGGAATCGCCGCGAAACATCAAAGTCTTCAACCATCGCTCCACCGGTATAAAACCGGCGGGGGCGTGGGATGTTTTCGCCGATTCTGGAGCAAAACCACCGCTCCACCGACCTGAAGTCGGCGGGGGCGGCTTCTAGAAGAAAGTGAGATGCGCCCAATGAACACAACGAAAACCGTGGACGCCTGGTTCGCGCTCGGAACGCCCGCGCCGCTTTTCTGGACGCTGCCGGGGTTTTTTCCCTTTACTTTTTCCATTCCATCGGAAATGCTCACACTGGCGTCCGACTGTGCCCTCACCGGGAGGGCTGCCGACTGAGCAAAAAATGAGAGGTTTTGGCGCATATCCGCGCCACCGGCCCCAAGTTCCACCCAGGAGTGAACGCCGGCAACGACCAAAAAAGGAGAATCGAAGGTATGCAACGCAACACAATGAAGTGGAAACTCTGGCTGGGTCTTGTGCCGATGGTCATGGTCTTGCTTCTGGCCAGCGCGCCCTCCTTCGCCAGCGAGGCCGACATCAGCCTTCCAGACCTGAGCCAAGTGTCCTTTTTCGGAGGGGCGGTGAGCGGCCCCCTCCTGATGTATCTGGGCCTTGTAGTCTGCGTGATCGGCCTGATCTTCGGTCTGATCCAGTACAATCAGATAAAAAACCTGCCCGTTCACGAGAGCATGGCAAACGTGTCCGAAACGATTTGGGAGACTTGCAAGACGTATCTGTTCCAGCAGGGCAAGTTTCTCTTCTTCCTGTGGCTCGTCATCGCCGCCTGCATGGTGTATTACTTCGGCTTTTTGACAAGGGGCGAGGCAGGGGGTGAAGGCGCCGCCGCCCACATGCCCATCTGGGCAAAACTGGCGTGGATCCTCGGCAGCTCCATCCTGGGCATCCTGGGGTCCTACGGCGTGGCATGGTTCGGCATCCGGATCAACACCAAGGCCAACTCCCGTTCGGCTTTCGCGTCCCTCCGGGGCACGCCGCTCGAAGCCATGTTGATTCCGATGAAATCGGGCATGAGCGTCGGCCTGCTCCTGGTCAGCGTCGAACTCTTCTTCATGATATGCATCCTGACACTCCTTCCCCCGGAAGTGATTGGCCCCTGCTTCATCGGCTTTGCCATCGGCGAGTCCCTGGGCGCCTCGGCCCTGCGTATCGCGGGTGGTATCTTCACCAAGATCGCCGACATCGGCTCGGACCTGATGAAGATCGTCTTCCATCTGCCCGAGGATGACCCCAAAAACCCGGGCGTGATCGCGGACTGCACCGGCGACAATGCCGGCGACAGCGTGGGCCCCACGGCCGACGGCTTTGAAACCTACGGCGTGACGGGCGTGGCCCTGATCGCCTTCCTGGCCCTGGCCCTCGTGGCAAAGCCGCTGATCTGCGCCCAGCTCATCATCTGGATCTTCGTGATGCGCATCCTCATGATCCTCACCTCGCTCGTGTCCTACTTCATCAACGGCATCTGGACCAAGGCCGCCTACACCGGCAAGATCCACTTCAACGCCGAGATACCCCTGACCAAGCTGGTATGGATCACCTCCATCATCTCCATCGGCGTGACCTTCCTGGCCAGCTACCTCCTCCTGCCGCCTTCCCAGTTTACCGGACGTCTGTGGTTGGCGCTGGCGGGCATCATCAGCTGCGGCACCATCGCCGGAGCGCTTATCCCCGAGTTCACCAAGATATTCACCAGCACCCACTCGCGCCACGTGAAGGAAGTGGTGATCTCGGCCCGCCAGGGCGGCGCGTCGCTCGACATCCTGTCGGGCTTCGTGTGCGGCAACTTCTCCGCCTTCTGGCAGGGACTCCTGATGATCGTCCTGATGGTTGGCGCTTATGCAATTTCCCGGAACCCGTGCGTGGTGAATCTGATGCCCGCCGAATACGGTTTCGCCGCGCCGATCTTCGCATTCGGCCTCGTAGCGTTCGGTTTCCTGGGCATGGGACCCGTCACGATCGCGGTGGACTGCTTCGGCCCGGTTTCCGACAACGCGCAGTCCGTCTATGAACTGAGCCAGATCGAGTCCAAGCCGAACATCGCCGCCGACATCCAGTCGAGATTCGGTTTCACTCCCGACTTTGAGAAAGCCAAGGATTTCCTCGAGAAGAACGACGGCGCGGGCAACACCTTCAAGGCCACCGCAAAGCCCGTTCTGATCGGCACCGCGGTCGTGGGCGCCACCACCATGGTGTTCGGAATCATCCTGTTGCTGGAGAAGATGTTCGGCAACGTGATCGCCAACCTCAGCCTGGTTCAACCGATGGTCATCTTCGGACTGTTGATGGGCGGCGCCGTCATCTACTGGTTCACCGGCGCGGCCACGCAGGCCGTGGTCACCGGCGCCTACCGCGCCGTGGTTTACATCAAGGAGCATATCAAGCTGGACGAGACGACGGCCTCGATCAAGGACTCGAAGGAAGTGGTGAAGATCTGCACGAAGTACGCGCAGAGGGGCATGCTGAACATCTTCATCGTGGTTTTCAGCTTCGCGCTGGCCCTTCCCTTCATCAATCCCTATCTGTTCATTGGCTACCTGATCGCGATTGCCTTCTTCGGCCTCTACCAGGCGATTTTCATGGCCAACGCCGGCGGCGCCTGGGACAACGCCAAGAAAATCGTCGAAGTGGACCTCCGGATGAAAAACACCCCCCTGCACGAGGCGACCGTGGTCGGCGACACCGTCGGCGACCCATTCAAGGACACCTCCTCGGTGGCACTGAACCCCGTCATCAAGTTCACCACCCTCTTCGGCCTGCTGGCGGTGGAAATAGCGGTGACCATGATAAAGGCAGCGATCAAGGATCCCGCGATGAACTACTACCGCTACGGCATCGGCGGATTTTTCTTCCTGCTTGCGCTGATCTTCGTTTACCGCTCCTTCTATGGCATGCGGATTCCGGCGGACAAGGCTGACCTGAAGTAATCCCGCCGCTCTCAAGCGGCCCGGCAAGAAATGCAAGGCGGTGGAAGAACTCTCCACCGCCTTGCTCGTAATGAGAGAAAGCCATGGATATTCTCCACCAGACAGCCCAGATGTTCCTTCACCTGGACAAATCGCTGGGCGACATGATTGTCCAGTTCGGCCCTTGGATCTACGGACTCTTGTTCCTCATCATCTTCTGCGAGACGGGGCTTGTCGTCACCCCCTTTCTGCCCGGAGACACTCTGCTTTTTGCCGCGGGGACATTTGCGGCGCTGGGAGAGGGGCCGCAATCACTCAGTCTGGCGATGGTGCTCGTCTTGCTGACCGTGGCCGCGGTTCTCGGCGACACGGTCAACTACTGGATCGGGCATCTCCTGGGGCCGCGGATCTTCCGGGGAGAGAAGGTCCGATTCCTCAACAAGAAACACCTGGACCGCACGCATGAGTTCTTCGAGAAATACGGCGGCGAAACCATCATCATCGCCCGATTCGTTCCCATCATCCGCACCTTCGCGCCCTTTGTGGCGGGCATGGGCAGCATGAGCTACGGCCGCTTTTTGTCGTACAATGTCCTCGGAGGGCTGCTATGGGTTTGCCTCTTGGTCTTCTTGGGCTATTTCTTCGGCAATATTCCCGTTGTGAAACAGCACTACTCGCTCGTCATCCTGGCCATCATCATCATCTCCATGCTACCGGGAGTATTCGAGTTCGCGCGGCAGCGCCGCGCCGGCAAAAAAAGGTAAACCTGATTTTCCCGATCCAAGGGCGAGAAAGGTTTTGCTAATTGCGGTCTTTTCGGCTAATCTGTTCCACTGCAGGTGTCCCGCAATGGATGCCAAGCCCCCCATGGAGGAGATTTTGCCCCCTATGACCGACACGCATTCCCGGCTTGAAAACCAGATTCTCCACTTCTCGAAGATGGAAAAATGGGATAAGGTCGAGGGTCTGTGGGCCCAGCTTCTCGAAGATCCTTCCTCGAACGCCAAGTTCTACGCCACCGTGGCCGCCCGCGCCGCGGAGACAGGCAAAAGCGCCGACATGCGGGCATGGACCACCCTTCTGGTCGAGTCCTGCTACAGTGCAAGCAAGATGCGCGAAGTGATCCAGGTCTGCCGAGGGGTCCTGCACGCCCTGCCTGAGTTCCCGGAACTCCGCCAACCTCTCGTGGACGCGCTCAGAAGCCAGCACACGGGTCATCCGCGGCTCGAGGAGTTCTTCGAGACCTGCGGCCTGCTGACCGAAAACGCCCTCTATAGACCCCTCAACCGGTTTCTACAGTTTGTGCAGTGTTCCGAAGGCCAGGTCTTCGTCCATGACCACTGGGGCGTGGGACGGGTCATCCGGCTCGAACCCGATCACGAGCGGGTCGTGATCCAGTTCCAGCACCAAGGCGAAAAGGCGTTTTCCTTTGACGGGGTGCGGGAATACTTGAAAAGAATCGCCACCTCTCACTTCCTGGCGCAACGGCTGCTCAACCCCAAGGCCCAGGCCAAACGGGCGGAAAACGCCCCGGTGGAGTTTCTGAAGTACTGCCTGAAGTACCTTAAGGGCTCGATCACACGGGCCGAACTCAAGGAGGAACTGCTCCAGGGGATCTTCGACGAACGGCAATGGAACCACTGGTGGAGCAAGAACCGCGACAGGTTCCGCTTCGACCCTTACATCGGATTCTCGGGCTCGGTGGCCAATCCGCGCCTCGAGCTGCGCGCAGAGCCGAAGTCGTTCCATGAGGAAATGCTGTCCGATTTCCGGATGGCCGACACATTCAACCGCCGACACAGCCTGCTCATGGACATCATCAAGCTCCGTGAGAAGGAGCCAATCCCCGCCAAGGTAGCCACCGCCATCTCCCAGGCACTCCGGGACAGCTTTGCCAAGTGCGCCGGTTTGGCCTACGCCGAGCGCCTCGATCACATTTTCCTCCTGAACGACCTTGCCCGCGCACTGGGGCAGAATCTGGCGCAGGACCTTCCCTCGCCCCAGGAAGTGCTTTCCCAGGTCGGCGACCCCGCGGAAGTGATCATCGCGCTCTCCGTCCACGACTACCAGGTGCGCGCCGCCGCCCTGTTGCGGGAAACCGCTCCCGATGCCTGGCATGAGAACGCGGACCGACTCTTTCTGTCCGGCCCCATGCGCCTGGGACAGTGGGTGCTGCGCGAACTGGTGGAAGCCGGGGACCTGGAAATCGCGGCGCATATCGCCGAGCAGCTGCTCCACCGGCCCTACGAGAATCCGGATCTGTTCCTTTGGCTGGTTCGAGCTTTCCGCGAGGGAAAGCTCAACCAACTCCATATTGACGTCACCGCCGACACGATTTTCGCGTCAACGATGGACCTGGCGGACGACTGCCAGCGGCGCATCGCCCACGAAGACCCCGAGGCCTCCAAACTCAAAGGGCTGAAATCGCGCCTGCTCAACCTCCTCACGGAGAAACACCAGGCCCTGATCGCCGAGACATTCGAGGGACTCGAAGTGGAGGAGGTGCGCAAGAGGCACCGGGCTGTAATGGACAATCCGACCCTGAACGAGATTTTCAAGCTGGCTTTCGACAGCGCGGTCCGAGGCACGTGCTTCAAGCTCGACGAGGCCGAAGCGGGCGGCGGCGCCGACAAGGAGCACTTCGTGACCTCCCAGGCGTTTGAAGCGCGGCAAAAAGAGTATCTGCACCTGAAAACGGTGGAAATCCCCGCCAACAGCAAGGCCATCGGGGAAGCGGCGGCTATGGGCGACTTGACCGAGAATGCCGAGTACGATGCGGCCAAGGAAAGGCAGAAGGTTCTGTTCCGCCGGCTGGAGGCGCTCGAAGACCTCCTGCACCGCGCGCGCGTCCTCGAGCCGGAACACGTTGACACCAGCGTCATCGGCTTTGGCACCGCCTTCAAGGTCCGCGACCAGGACAGCAGCAAAGTCGAGCAGTACACCCTGCTGGGGTTGTGGGATGCCGAGCCCGAGAAGAACGTGCTCTCCTATCTCACGCCTTTCGGAAAGCAGTTCATGAACCGCCGGGTCAATGATTCGCTCGCGGTCCACCACCCGGGCGGAGGTTCCACGCGCTACACGGTCCTGGAGATAGCCAACGCCCTTGAAAAAAGGAAGTAGCCATTCATGGCGCCTTGCGGCATCCGGAAACGAATGAAAATGGCCGAGTTATAGCGTCCTTGCGCCCTTTTTGTCCTTGTTCTCGTTGAGGTCCTTGTTTCGTGAGAGCCGGCAGAGAAAGAAACGTGAGGGGCATCAGGCCTCGGGGATCTGAAGAAGCTTGCGCAGGCGCGAACCGATCGTGTCCATATTCAGCGGCTTGACCACAAAGTCCGCCACACTCAGCCGGTTTCGCCATTCCTCTTCCGTCTTGCTGTCCTGCGTCTCCACCAGTCCGGTGATCACCATGATGGGAATTTGGGCGAGGTCTGGATCGGATTGGATAGCGGCGCAGACCTCGTACCCGTTCATCTTGGGCATCATGATGTCCAGGACAACACCGTCCGGGCGGACAGCGCGGACCCGCTCCAGGCCCGATCTGCCGTCTGAAGTGATGTGAACAGCGATGCCATTCGCCTCCAGCACGATCCGCAGTATTTCGGCGATCTCCGGATCGTCTTCCACGATCACAACCTGCTTGCCGGTCTTGTGCTCAGATGTCTTTGCCATGGGATTGCCTCGGGGATCGAAGTGGATAAGCTGCTTCTTGTCTTAGTATACGGCAACTGTTCTTCCGAGGCAAGCGGTTCCTGCACAGGATTTCCTGCACATGCCGGCGGTTCCGCATCTTGATGAAGCTGCGCAGACAAAGCGGGCCTGTAAAGTAGGGCGGGCGTCTCGCCTGCCACATTTTCAGTCCTGGCTCGCGGCGGCGATTCGCGACGGCGGGATGCTCGCCTCGCAAGACAGGCTAAAGCTCGCACTACAAACAGGTTCGCAGGCGAGACGCCCGCGCTACTTTATCCGGCGCTTGGATTTGGTGGCTTCATCAAGATGCGCCCGGCTCTTGCCGGCTGGGAAATCGCCTGGCCGGTGTTTGAGGCTTGACATGCCGGGCGGGTCAGAACACAATCGCTATCAGTCCAGATGAATACTCCTCTGGGCGGCGGTGAAATCCATCAGGTTTGCGTTGTTTACTCGTGTTGTCAGATCGCGGCCCTCATGGTCAAGAAACGCCCAAACGAACCACGAATACCCCGCCAAGAGCAGGAAGCCCTATTGAGTTGGGACGAAGACCTTTTCAGCGCCATCCCCATGGGTATGGCCATCCTGGACCCTGAGGGGGAAATCCGTTGGGCGAACCGGACTCTGGCCGAGTCTGTGGGACAGGACTGCTCCGCGCTCGTCGGCCAGGACCTGTCCGCGTTCATCCCCGAGGAAGATCACCAGGTTCTCCGCGGTCATCTCGCACGCGCTGTGGAAACGGGTGATCAGGAGGAATGCGTTCTGCGGCTGGGGCGTCCGCCTGGTCTCGTCCGCGAGATGCGGCTAACCAGCAAGCCCATCCGCGACGCGCGGAACCGGATCAAGGGAATTCAGATCGCCCTTGCCGAAGTGGGCGAGTCCGCCGCGGCTCATCTGCCCGGAAGCCTCTTCCCTTCCTTTGCTTGGGCGGTTCGTTTGCGCGAAGCGCTCGACCATTCTCCTTGCCTGCTCTATAGTTTCGACACGCGGAGCAACCGCTACGACTACGTCAGCGCCCACGTGGAGGCTCTGCTGGGCTACACGGTGGAAGAGATGACGCGGAAGGACATTGAGGCTTCGTCTCGGGACATCTTCCCGGAAGATCTCGCCAGAATCTCGGCCCAAACGAAGGAGGCGATTAGAAAGAGCGGAAAGCGGCCCCAGGTTCCCGTGACTCTCGAGTTCCGCTGGAAAACCAAGAGCGGAGACTACAGGTGGATCAGCGACTCGGCGGTCTTCTTTGTGGACGAGAAAGGAAAGATCAAGAGATTCGCGGGCTCCGCCTGGGATATCACGGACCGCAAGCGAGCCGAGGAGGCCCTGAAGGAAAGCGAGAACCAGTTCCGCGTCCTCGCGGAGACAGTCCCGGTCGCGATCGTCATGATTCAAGGGATGAGAATTGTCTACTCGAACACCGTGCTCAGGCGAATTCTGGGTTACTCGCAGGAGGAGATTCTGGCCAAGGGGTTGGATGAACTCATCCATCCCGACTCGCGCGAGTTCCACAAAGAGATGGCCCTGGCCCATCTGCGCGGGGAGAGTATTCCCTTGAGACTGCAGTGCCCGTTTGTCACGAAGGACGGCCACACCCGATGGGTGGAAGTCTTCGCAGGCCGCGCCGTGTGGAGAGGCAAGCCGGTCGGCGTAGGCGCGCTTCTGGATATCACGGACCGCAAGGCGGCCGAAGAGCAAGGCAGGGCCAACGAACGCTTCCTGCAAAACGTCTTCGACGCCATCCAGGATGGTATCTGTGTCCTGGACAAAAACCTCCGGATACTCCGGGCCAACAGCACCCTGGCAAAATGGTTCCCCGAAGCCCTGCCCCTCGTGGGCAAAACCTGCTATTCCGCCTTTCGCGGCCTCACGAAGCCCTGCCCGGATTGCCCCGCCGTGTCCGCGCTCAAGAGAAAAACCCCCCAACGGGCCGAAGTGTCCTTGACCTTCAGCGATCGTTCTGCAAGGACCATCCAAGTGGATGCCTTTCCTCTTTTCGGCGCTTCGGGCGAGGCCACCGGTGTTGTGAAGTACATGCGTGATATCACGGCCCGGCGGCAATCCAGCCTGGAAACCCGGCGCGAAACGGCCCGGGCCCAAACCCTCGCCCAGATCGGACGCCTCCTGGTAAGGAGTGAGGCCGACGTGAACCAGGCTCTGGAAGTCCTGGGCCAGGCACTGGAAGTGGAGCGCGGCTTCGTGAATCTTTTTCAGGATAATCCTCGGAGATTGGAACGTCTCCACAGATGGGGCGCGGAGAAGGTGCGCGGCGCGGTTACTCCCCCTCCTTACGAAGCGACTTCCTCGATCCCCTGGGCCATCGCGAAGCTTAGACACGGCGAGGACGTGCTGATTCCCGACTGCGAAGCCTTGCCCCGTGAAGCCGCCCACGAGAAACGACTCATGCAGGATCTCGGAGAGAGGGCCGCCGCAAGGATCCCCATTCTCACCTCCACCCGCAGAATGCTGGGATACCTTGGCTTGGCCAACATGACCCAGCCTCGCGACTGGACGGAGGATGAGGTCGAGATGCTGCACACCGTCGCTGAGATGCTAGGCCATTACTTCTCGCGGCGGAAAAAGCAAATGCCGCGAAACGTGCCACATACTCGTGGAGCCGCTCCCCACGACCGCAAGAAAGGCGCGCGATGACCCAAACCGTTCTGATCGGTTTGACCCTCCTTGTCGTTTTGGCCGCCGCCGTGCTATCCGCCTTTGCGCTGTGGACCAGCCGGCTCACGTTGCGAGTCCTTCGCGAACAGGAATCCCGCAAGGACGCCGCGCAGGACCGGATCGCCCAGGCCGAGGCGACTCTTGCCGACCTGTTCCAGAGGGCCTCGGCGGACATGGCGCAGCGCCTGGAGAACACCAAGGGAGAACTGCAGCAGAAAACGTCGGACCAGCTCACCAACGGCTTTCAGGCCATCCAAGACAAGGTGAACGCCCAGCTCGAATCGGGTCGCCGCGAACAAGCCGAAGCCTTGGCAAAGCAGACGTCGGGCCTCGAAGAAAAACTGGCGCGGATGTCCGACACCCAATCCCGCGGCTTGTCCGAATCGCGCCAGGAAATCTCCAAACGCCTCACCGAATCCCGTGAGGAAATGACCAAGGCCCTTTCCCAAACCACGCGCAATCTGGAAGAGCGCTTTGAGAGTCTGAGCGGCCGGGTCACTCAGACACTCGAGACCTTAAGAACAAAGGTGGACGAGCGCCTCCTCGCCATCTCCGACCAGGTCCAAAAGAAACTGGATCAGAACATCAAGGAGGGCTTCTCACAGTTCGAGAAGGTACAGGAGCACCTGAAAGCCACCGAGGAACGCCTGAAAGAGGTGGGCCAGGTCGGAGCATCCATCCACGATCTCAACACTCTTCTGAAGATGCCTCACCTGCGCGGCAGGTTCGGCGAAGTCACCCTCGAACGCATTCTGGCGGACTTTCTGCCCGCGGGAATGTACGAATTGCAGGGCTCCATCACTTCGGGCGACCGCTTGCGCCCCGACGCGTTGATTCTTCTGCCCGACCGCATCAAGTTGCCCATTGACAGCAAGTTCCCCCGCGAGCAGGTCCTGGCGCTCTTCGAGAGCGACGATCCAGCCAAGATCAAGGAAGCCCGCGCGAACTTGGCCACTATCGTCAAACAGCAGGCCGCCGACATTGCCGCCAAGTACATCAAGCCCGAAGATGGCACCACCGATCTTGCCCTGATGTTCCTTCCCAGCGAAACCCTTTGGTTCGAGGTGATTCGGAATACCGCTCTTTCCGAAGCGCTCGCCAAGCTGAGGGTCTTTCCGGTTTCACCCAACACCCTCATGGTGGTGCTCCACTCGATGTTGCTCAGCTACAACTGGTATCAGATGGCCAAGGGATACGAGAGCTCGATCCAGGAGCTGCGCAAGGCGATGAAGAGTCTCGACGATTTCCGCAAGCGCTTCGAGGATCTTGGGAAACGATTGGAGCAAGCCCAGAGCTCCTATCAAACCGCTTCCACGCACTTGGGCCGTTACCAGAATCGCGTAACCCAGATCACCGGCGAGGAACCCCCCGAGATCGAAGGCCCGGACCTCTTCTCACAGCCTGACAAGGAGTGTTAGCCGGTTGGCCAGTTGGCCAGTTAGCAGGTTGGCTAGTTTGTAGTGCGGGCTTCAGCCCGTTTTCCCCCTTTTGTCCCGAATGGCGCTAAGATAGGCGTTGATCCTGGGTTCCCGCAGGCTAAAGCCTGCACTCTAAACTGTTCAGAGTACAGGCTTTAGCCTGCCTGTCGAATTGTTTACATCTCCTCCTTTCGCTCTTATCTTGGCGCCATTCCCTTTTGTCCCTGTTGTCCCTGCCGTCGTTGAAGTCCTTTTTCAGGCAGGCCGGTTTCCCTTGCAATCCAGGGCGAAAGTTGGTTCAATGGACTTGGACGCAACGGTACTCGCTTGCGGCGCTCGAGAGAGGAACAACAGGGTTGTCCACCATAACGACTAAAGAGCTGGTGAAGGTTTACGGCGGGCGAACCGTGGTGAATGAAGTGGGCCTGGAGGTATCCAACAGCGAGATTGTCGGACTGCTGGGGCCCAACGGCGCGGGAAAAACAACCACCTTCAACATGGTGGTGGGTATCATCCGTCCAACGACGGGCAAGATCTACTTCGACGACACCGATATCACCACGTTGCCCATGTACAAACGCTCGCGCCTGGGCGTGGGATACTTGGCCCAGGAATCCTCGGTTTTCCGGAAACTCACGGTCCGGGAGAACATCATGGGGATTCTGGAATGCCTTCCTCTTCCCAAAAGAGAACGCCAAGCCCGCCTCGAGAATGTGCTGGAAGAGTTGGGGCTTGCCTATCTCCTCAACAGCTACGCCTACACCTTGTCCGGCGGCGAAAGGCGCCGCGTGGAGATCGCCCGGGCTCTTGTCACCGAACCCAAGTTCATGTTGCTGGATGAGCCCTTTTCCGGGGTGGACCCCAAGGCCGTCGAGGAAATCCAGGAGGTGATCCGTCAGATGAAGGCGCGCGGGCTGGGCGTTCTGGTAACCGACCATAGCGTGCGCGAAACCCTGACCGTGACCGACCGCTCCTACATCATCCACGAAGGCAAAGTGATGATCTCGGGCACAGCCGAGGAACTCGTGAACAATCCGCGAGCGAAAGAACTGTATTTTGGGGAGCGCTTCTACATGCGCCTGGACGCGGACTCGCCCCCCGGCGATTCGGTCCAGAACTGACGGGAGGGACAAAGCGCAAGCCGCATGGCCTGAGGAGGCCGGCCTTTCCAAACTTATCAAGGGGTGGAAGACGGTGTTTTTCCTGTCTTGCCCGGCCCCTGCCCTGCCGATAAGAGAGGGATATGGCTTCGCTGAAAGGAGACTACTCTATGAGCCCACGCATCATGTGTCACGACCACGAACTCTCGGATTCCGACCGGGAATTCATCACGGCAAAGATTGGGCGACTCAAGAAGTACTATGACCGGATCACCGAGGTCAGCGTGATTCTAGACGCGGCCAAACGGACGGCCCTCGCCGAAATCCTGACCTCCGGACCTCACATGAACCTGCGTTTCAAACATGAGGCCGAAGACATGCGGACGGCTTTCGAAGGCGCCCTGAACAAAGCCGAACGCGGACTCCGCAAGAACAAGGAGAAGAAATGGGGCGACAAGATGCACAAGAGGAACAGCGTCACCATCCGGCGCTTTAACCCAACGGGCTTTGATTTCAACATCAACTTCAGGGAGGACGGCGCGGGGCTCGCCGAGGCCTTGGGCGCGGAAGCCGTCGAACCCAAACCGATGTCGCTGAAAGAGGCGCATACCCAGTTGCAGTCCCGGGACACGGGTCTGTTTGTGTTTGTCAACTCCGCCACCGGCAAAGTGACGATTCTCCACCGGAAGGCGGACGATGAGGTCGAAATGGTCGAGATTAACGGGGACGATCTGTCCCTGGACCACGTTCTGGAGGTTCAAGCGGGGAACTGATCCCTGAGCTGGCTTGGCGCGGCTTTCACTCGCGCGATTGCAGGATTCGGGAAGGAAGACGACCATGGGCGACCGCGGCGACGAAAACATCGCGAGACTTGTCGTTATCGTCCTCGTCGCTATCGTTTACGCCGTTGCGACAGGGGTCAGGAGACTCAACCGGTGGATCAACGAAAGACGTGAGAGGCGCGCGGCCGGGGAGATGCAACCCCCCCGGCCGGGCTTTGCCCGGCCCAGTGCGCGTGAACCCCTCCGCGAGCAAGCCGCGCCGAAAGCGCCTCCTGAACCCCCCATCAGGGATGCCGCGGCGTCTCTCTTGAGAGAATTGGAGAAGGCGCTCTCAGGCGAGTTCGAGAGCGAAGAGAGGAAACCCGCTTCGCCTCCCCCGCCCGTGCCTCCTCCGCCGGCGCCTCCTGTTCGCCCTTCTCCGGCTCCTGTCGCCGCCCCGTCAATGGCCCGTCAAATCCCCCCTCTTCTGGCCCCGCCGCGTCGGGGGCCGCCGCCTCCATCCCTTCCAGCGCGGGCGGTCGCTGCCCAGCAAACCCAAGTCTCCGCGGCATCCCGAGCCCCCAAGGCTTCGCCTCACAGAAAACTGGAGCCGCCGCGCGATGTCACACCCACGCGTATCCATCTTCTTCCGCCCGCCGCGGTCCAACGCGCTCGCATGGACCACTTGGCCGTGCTTCGCTCACCGGCGGATCTGCAGCGCGGCATTCTCCTCCACGAGATCCTGGGTCCCCCACGCGCCTTCCGATCCCGCCGGGTCTCCGGCTCGCCCCTGGTGCGCAAGGCATAGATTCCCTTCAGGCGCGCGAATGGCGGAGATCTTCGCGGGCGCCTTCTCCCAGCGGGCGTATCTCAATTTCCTGCGGGGAGACGAATTCCGGACCCCACCGACTTTACGTCGGTGGAGACGTGATTCTGCTCCAGTGACGGTCTTCCTTGTTCTTGCGCCCCCGCCGACTTTAGGTCGGTGGAGCGATGATTGCTCTTCCCGTAGAAACCAAATCCATCCCGTTAGGGGAAGGAGGGAACACATCAGGAATCACCGCGAAACATCAAGGTCTTCAACCATCGCTCCACCGGTATAAAACCGGCGGGGGCGTCGGATGTTTTCACCGATTCTGGAGCAAAACCACCGCTCCACCGACCTAAAGTCGGCGGGGGCGGCTTCTGCAAGAAAGTGAGATGCGCCCTTTCCAAGGCACCTCTACCTGTTGCTATTGCCCGCGACTCCCGCTAACGTGCATCCCATGGACACAAGGACCGCCCGCGACCATGAACATCCGTTTCGACGACCTGCCTCTCCTGCGCGTTCCCCTCACCCGGATTGACTGGAACAACGCGGCCTGCCTTCTGCGCTTTGGCCGCGAACCTTCGCAGCGGCTGGTGGAATCCCTGAAACGAACCGGCATGAGAACCCCGCCTCTGCTCGCGAAGGGGAAATCCGGCTTGTTCATCGTGTGCGGCTTTGAGCGTCTTCGGATATGGCGGGAATTGGGACACGAGGAGGTTGCCGCGCGGATCGCGCCGCCGGAAGCCGCCGCGCAGGATCTTCTGTCGGCCGCGATCCAAGAGAACCAGGACGGGCGCGGGCTGAACCTGATCGAGCGGGGCATCGCGCTGGAGAAATGGACCGCCCTCCACGATGAGGTCAGAGCCGGCCACTGCGAAGAAAACGGGCTGAAGCCCGCACTACGAACCAAGGACGGGCTGAAGCCCGCACTACGAACTAAGGACGGGCTGAAGCCCGCACTACGAACCAAGGACGGGCTGAAGCCCGCACTACGAACCCAGGACGAGCTGCTATCTCTCCTTGGATACAAGCCCGGACCGGCAACCATCGAACGCCTGCGCGCCTTCCGCCAACTCTCCACGACCGCGCAGACCGCCCTCGCCCTGGGAACTCTTCCGGAAGGGGCCGCCGCCACTCTCCGCGAGTTCTCCGCCAAGGAGCAGGACCACCTGGTCTCCATCATGCTCGCGCTGCGTTTCACGGCGGGAATGTGCCGCGACTTCTCGCGCGAATTCCTGGAGACATGCCGGCGAGAGAAGATCGCAGTTACCGCGCTCCTCCGGGAACTCGGGCTGGATCGCCCGCTGGACGGCACTGCTCAGGAGATCGCCCTCTTGCGCAGATCGGCGCTCGAAGCGCTGCACCGCAGACGTTTTCCCATCTTGAGTCGCATCGAACGGGATTTTGCCGCCCGCCAGGCAGCCCTCGGCCTCGGGGATGAGATCCAACTCCGTCCGCCGAAAGACTTTGAGGGAGACCAATACCATCTCGATATCCGGGTCTCCAGCCCCGCTCAGCTCGAAAGGGCCGTGCGCGCGCTGGCCGAACGGCTCGACAAAAGGCGCGACGAGATCCAGAGACTCTTCGACCTCACCTGGGAACCCTGAGAACCTAACAAGGATGAAGGCGGAAGGATGAAGGATGAATGGAATATCAAACATCGCTTTCCCGATCCGAAAAGTCTATGTGGAGCACGCCGTCCACGATACGACCATCACGCGCAACGTTCTGCAGCGGTTGGGCGGATCGGTGCCGGTCGAGTTCGTGGAGGACGGACGCGACATCATCGCCCGCCACCGCAGGGAGCGCGGCGCCCAACGCAGAGGCAAGCAGAACCTCCTCCTCACCGGCTTTCGCGCCCAGCCCATCAAGCCCTGTCCCGGAACACCGGATTATCTCTGCTGCGGCTACCAGATTCTCAACTTCGGAACGGGCTGCCCGCTTGACTGCGCGTACTGCATTCTCCAGGACTACTTCTCGAATCCTTTCCTGGTGGTTCAGGCCAATTGCGAAGCCTTTCTGAGAGCGGCGGCCGATGAACTCCGCGCTCATCCCGATCGTCTCTACCGCCTCGGCACGGGCGAGTTCACCGACAGCCTCGCCCTGGACCCGCTCACCGGCTATGCGGCCATCCTGGTGGAGTTCATCCGCGATTTCCCCAACGCGGCGCTGGAGCTGAAAACCAAGGCGGCCCACGTGGACCCGCTGCTTCATCTCGACCATCGGGGCCGCACGATCTGCGCCTGGTCGGTCAACAGCGCCCGGATCGTGGAATCGGAGGAATACGGCGTGGCTCCGCTCGAGGCGCGGCTCGAAGCGGCGCGCCGCGTCGAGGCGGCGGGATACCGGCTGGCGTTCCACTTCGATCCGATTTTCCACTACGAAGGCTGGGAAGAAGGCTACAAACGCACTGTCGAGCGGATCTTCGAGACCGTCCGCGCCGACAGCATCGCCTGGATCAGCCTGGGGTGTTTCCGTTACACACCCGGCCTGGAGCGAGTGATCCGCGAACGCTTTCCGACGAACCAGTCCACCTTCGCGGAGTTTATCCTTGCGGGCGACGGGAAAATGCGCTATCCCCAACCCGTGAGGGTGCGCGTCTATCGGAAAATGCTCGATTGGATTCGCGGAGCGGGTGGAGAGAAGGCGCTGGTGTACTTCTGCATGGAGAACGCGGCGGTTTGGCGCAACGTGATGGGTTATTCCCCTCGAAGCGACGAGGAGCTGGCGGGGTGGCTCGATGGCGCGTGTTGGCATTGACCTCGTGGTCTTCTGCGCGACGGAGGCGGAAGCCATGGCGGCCCGAAGCGTCCAGCGGGAACCGTTTGGCCATCTCCTCTGCGGCCGTGTCCACGGAACGGTAGGGCACCTAGGCGGCGCGTTGTGCCTGACGGTTGCGGCGGGGATAACCCGGAAGCGCCTCGAGAACACGCTGGAAGCCATGACCGCGCGGTTCCGGCCGCGCCTTCTCGTCAACTTCGGTGCGGCGGGCGGCGTTGGCCCGGAGATCGAGATCGGCACCCCCACTCTTCCCCGCGAAATCCTGTCCTATACGTGGCCCGATCTCGCCGTCGAGGGCGACCTTATCGAGTGCCCGGCCGCCGCGCGGTTGGCGGACCTGGACCCCGGCGTCCGGACCACGCGCGCCGGAAGCTGCCGCCGCGAAATTCGCGACGATGCCGTGCGCGACCGTCTTGCTCAAGTCTTGCGGCTCGACACCACAGATTGGGAGACCTATTCTCTGGCCGACGCATGCCGCCGCCTGCAAATCCCCTTCCTGGCGCTGCGCTGCGTCACCGACCATGCCGACAGCCAGGCCCGGCTCGATTACAGCAAAAACGCCGCGCCCGTCCTGGCTCGCGGCGCGTGCCTTCTACCCCAATTGACGGCGCGGGCGCTCGAACTCTTCCACTAGCCGAAAACAGACAAGGCCGGACATCTTGGACAGCAGTGTGGAGAGGGTCTTGCGAAATAGCATACTCCCTCACCATTCCGTCCGTGTTCGTCCATGTTTGTCCGTGTCTGTCCATCCCACGCTCTGATAGAACCAGCCAAGGAACCCATATCGCAAGACCCCCGACGTCTTGGGCAGCAGTGTAGGTTTTCCTGTGTGAGTTTTGCTTGATTCCTTTTGTCTTGAGTGTACACTGGCAATAGGTGATGTGAGTCAGCGGCGGGAAAGCGCGTGTGCATTCAAGTGAGCCATCCTGCCGCTGAGAGAGATCACTAGAGAAAGGGAAATGCCATGCCGATGCCCGCGCAGAACGATAAATACACTTACAAGGATTACCTCGGATGGCCGGACGACGAACGCTGGGAGATTATTGACGGCGAGGCTTATGCCATGACCCCCGCGCCGGGAACGACACACCAGGGGATCAGCATGACGCTTTCCGGCATCTTCTTCGCCGCACTAAAAGGTAAGGCCTGTGTCCCGTTCGCCGCCCCCTGCGACGTGGTGCTGTCCGATTCCGACGTCGTCCAACCCGATCTTCTCGTCGTGTGCGATCCCGCCAAGATCACCGAGAAGTGCGTGACGGGCGCGCCCGATCTCATCATCGAGATACTCAGTCCATCCAGCGCCGCCCACGATCTCCGCGACAAACGATTCCTCTATGAACTCCACGGCGTTCAGGAATACATCGTCATAGACCCGATGGGACAACTCGCGCACCGTTACCTCCTCGGCGAAAACGGCAAATACACAACAAACGAAGTCTTCGATTCCCAGCAGGAACTCCCGTTGCTCTCCCTGCCCGGCATCTCCCTCCCGCTCTGGACGGTCTTTGGCGTCCCGAAAAAAGAACACCCCCGCAAACCCACAAGTGATACGGGCGGCCAGCCGGTATAGAAAGGGATAAGCGTCCGGGAGACGCAGATTCTCAGGAGGTGCTTCTGGAAAGACAGCGGCGCAAGAACCATTCATCACGGGCGGCGCATAGAATGCGGACCACAGGAGGGGAAAACATGTCGGTCGTGAAACCGGTACACTCGAAAGGAAGAGCAGCATCCATCCTCGTGGGGAGTCTTCTAATCTTGGCCCTTCTTGAGGCAAGGGTGTCCGCCAAGCCGCCGGAGGCCGACGCTGAGGCGCGGGCAAAGGCACGGCCTGTCCTGGAGAAGTTCCAGCAATCTCCCGCTGTGTTCATCGAGAACCGGGGCCAATGGGAGGACGCCTCGATCCGATTTGCCATGAACTCGACGGGCGCGAACGCGGGGCTGACGGACCAAGGCGTGCGGTTCCAACTGTTTCAGCGCGAATGGGTTAGTTCTCACGCAGAGCCGCAGAGACGCGGAGAACAGAATCTTCCATCTTCTCTCTGCGGCTCGGCGTCTCTGCGCGAGGCCGCTGACCACGATGCGGTTCGCAACGCCGTCACGAAGATGAAGGAATTCGCTATCTGCTTCGATGGCGCGCGCGCGGTGGCGCCGGCGGGTGAAGGCAAATCCGAACAGGTTTTTCACTACCGGCGCGGCGACCAGGCGTACTGGCGCGAAAACGTGCCGTCGTGGAACGCGGCGGTCTATCGCGGACTGTGGGAGGGCATTGACCTGCGCGTGACGGGCCGGCGCACCGGCGTCAAGTACGAGTTTCTCGTCTCGCCGGGCGCGGACTGGCGGAAGATCCGCTTGCGTTACGAAGGTATTGAGGATTTGAAGCTGTGCGAGGATGGCTCGCTCGAACTGAAGCTGGGCGAGGGATGGAGGCCGCTGGTGGACTCCGCGCCTTATATTTACCAGGAGACTGCGGGCGGGCGGAAACAAGTGCCGGGGCGGTTTTCCTTGGCCGGCAACCGGGTTTGCGCCTTTGAGATCACGGGACCTCTCGACCCCTCGCTGCCGCTGGTGATTGACCCGGAGCTCGCCTGGTCCACGTACCTCGGCGGGAGCGGCGACGATGGGGGCTGGGCGGGCATCGCGGTGGACAGCGCGGGGAATGTGTTCGTGACGGGAAATACCAATTCTTCCGGTTGGGTTTCGGGCGGGTACAACACAACGTTCAGCGGCGGCGCGGACGCCTTTGTGGTGAAATTGTCGGGAAGCGGTGCGCACCTCTGGTCCACGTACCTGGGGGGGAGCGGCGACGATTATGGATGTGGCATCGCCGCGGATGGCGTGGGAAACGTGTTCGTGTCGGGAACCACCGGGTCCTCCGGCTGGGTTTCGGGCGGGTGGGACACAACGTACAACGGCGGCTACTGTAACGCCTTTGTGGTGAAGTTGTCGGGGAGCGGCGAGCATCTCTGGTCCACGTACTTGGGCGGCGGCGGCGATTTTGTTGACTTCGGCATCGCGGTGGATGGGGCGGGAAACGTGTTCGTGTCGGGAGACACCATGTCTTCCGGTTGGGTTTCGGGGGGAGGTGATACGACGTTCAACGGCGGCTGGGACGCCTTTGTGGTTAAGTTGTCTGGGGAGGGGGTGCACCTCTGGTCCACGTATGTGGGCGGGAGCGATGCGGATGGAGGCAATGACATCGCTGTGGATAACGCGGGGAATGTGTTCGTGACGGGAAATACCAGTTCTTCCGGCTGGGTTTCGGGCGGGTTTGACACGACATTCCACGGCGGCGGCTCGCTGCCTATGGACGCCTACGTGGCGAAGTTATCGGCGAGCGGAGTGCACCTCTGGTCCACGTACCTGGGCGGGAGCAATGATGATAATGGTTATGGCATCGCGACGGATGGCGCGGGGAACGTGTTCGTGACGGGATACACCATGTCTTCCGGCTGGGTGTCGGGCGGCTTTGACACGACACTCGGCGGTTCCGGTGACGCCTTTGTGGTGAAGTTGTCGGAGAGCGGTTCGCATCTCTGGTCCACATACTTGGGCGGAAGCAGCGACGAGACGGGCTGTGGCATCGCGGTGGATGGGGCGGGAAACGCGTTCGTGACGGGAGGCACCCGGTCTTCCGACTGGGTTTCGGGCGGGTTTGACACGACGCTTGACGGTAGCGTGGATGCCTTTCTGGCGAAGTTGTCCGGGAACGGCGCGCATCTCTGGTCCACGTACTTGGGTGGGAGCAGCGGCGATTACGGCTATGCCATCGCGGTGGATGGTGCGGGGAACGTGCTCGTGATGGGAGGAACCGGTTCTTCCGGCTGGGTTTCGGGTGGGTTTGACACGACATACAACGGTGGCCAGCTCGACGCCTTTGTGGCGAAAATCATAGATAGCGGCCCCCTTCTCACGGGTTCCCTTCGTGTCACCATCGCCCCGCCGGAGTGCATGGCCGCCGGGGCGCAGTGGCGGCGGGAGGGAACCACGAACTGGCTCGACAGCGGTTACACGGAAAGCGGGCTTCTCGTGGGCAATCACATGGTGGAGTTTAGGGATATCCCGGGATGGAGCACGCCGGGAGAGATGAAAGTGACTATATCCGACGGGCAAACCACCAACGCCAGCGGAATATATCAGCTGTTTGGATGCTCGCTTGTATGGTCCACGTACCTGGGCGGAGACAGCTACGATTGCGGCTACGGCATCGCAGTGGATGGCACGGGAAACATGTTCGTAACGGGATGCACTATCTCTTCCGGGTGGGTTTCCGGCGGCTTTGACACGACATTCAACGGCAACTATGATGCCTTCGTGGTGAAGTTGTCGGAGAGTGGTTCGCATCTCTGGTCCACCTACCTGGGCGGGGACGCTGCCGATTATGGTTACGGCATCGCGGTGGATGGCACGGGAAACGTGTTCGTAACGGGATACACTAACTCTTCCGGGTGGGTTTCGGGCGGGTTTGACACAACATTCAACAGCGGCGTTTTCGACGCCTTTGTGGTGAAATTGTCAGGGAGCGGTGCTCACCTCTGGTCCACGTACTTGGGTGGGAGCGACGAGGATTATGGCTATGGCATCGCGGTGGATGGCGCGGGGAACGTGTTCGTAACGGGAAGGACCTTGTCTTCCGGCTGGATTTCGGGCGGGTTTGACACGACATACAACGGCGGCTTCGGCGATGCCGATGATGGCGATGCATTCGTGGCGAAGTTGTCAGGAACCGGCGCGCATCTCTGGTCCACGTACCTCGGCGGGAGCGACTCCGATGGAGGCAATGCCATTGCGGTGGATGGCGCGGGGAACGTATTGGTGACGGGAAATACCAGTTCTTCCGGCTGGGTTTTGGGCGGGTTTGACACGACATTGGACGGCACCAGTGACGCCTTTGTGGCGAAATTGTCGGGCAGCGGGTCGCATCTCTGGTCCACCTACCTGGGCGGAGACAGCTACGATTGCGGCTACGGCATCGCGGTGGACGGCGCGGGGAACGTGTTCGTGACGGGAATGACCAACTCTTCCGGCTGGGTTTCGGGCGGGTTTGACATGACATTCAATGGCACTACGGATGCCTTTGTGGCTGAGTTATCGGGGAGCGGCGAGCATCTCTGGTCCACGTACCTGGGCGGGAGCAACCCCGATTATGGCAACGGCATCGCGGTGGATGGTGCGGGGAACGTGCTCGTGATGGGAGGAACCGGTTCTTCCGGCTGGGTTTCGGGCGGGTTTGACACGAGATTGGACGGCGGCTTCGACGCCTTTGTGGCTGAGTTGTCGGGCAGCGGTTCGCATGTCTGGTCCACCTACCTGGGCGGAAACGACTACGATTGGGGCAATGGCATCGCGGTGGACAGCGCGGGGAACGTGTTTGTGACGGGATATACTGGCTCTTCCGACTGGGTTTCGGGCGGGTTTGACACGACATACAACGGCAACAGCGACGCCTTTGTGGCGAAAATCGCCGTGATACCCGATCTGACGCCGCCGGTCATCCTCGAAGGACCCCTCGCCACCCTGATCACCAACCAGTCGTCCGCGATCGAGTGGAGAACGGACGAGCCGGCCACCAGTTTTGTCTATTACGGAACCACGACCGATCTCGGGACGATTGCTTCCGAGCCTGGTTTTGCGAGCCAGCATCGCGTGGAGTTGACGAGTCTGACGGCAAACACACTCTACTACTACAAAGTCGCTTCGAGCGACGCGGCGGGCAACGGTCCCACGGAGAGTTCCGTCTTCTCGTTCACCACCCTCGCAAGCCCCGACCTCGATCCCCCCGAGATCACGGAGGGTCCGATGGCCTTGGACGTCACCGATACGGGAGCCACCATCCTATGGACAACCAACGAAGTTGCCACGAGCGGGGTATCTTACAACGACGGGTCCGCTTACGGCGTGGTGAACGACGACAACCTAGTGATCCAACATTCCATGCGCCTGACGAACCTTACATCGGCGACGCTGTACTACTGCACCGT
>Ga0315281_10002421_pt1 | contig 27761 bp, 26 predicted proteins | sample YL17G07_0_MG_FD_204540 | JGI IMG/M metagenome (GOLD analysis project Ga0315281, IMG submission 204540) | Sediment microbial communities from Yellowstone Lake, YNP, Wyoming, USA - YL17G07_0 | ecosystem: Environmental > Aquatic > Freshwater > Lake > Sediment | place: USA: Wyoming | collected...
CACAAAATGTTGCCCAGCTTGAGCGCGGCCAGATCGAGACGGGTTGCGGCCGCCATGGTCAGATTTCAAACAGCGCGAGCGCTTCCAGGCACGCGATGCGGTGCGCATCGCCGCGCGAGGGGGGCAATGATTTGCCGGGTAACTTGAGGCCGAAAGCGAGCCCGAGCCGGTCCGCTTCGAGCACCCACCAGGCGAGGCGCGACAGGCGCACTTCAGTGCCCAGCCCGGCGAACCTGTCCCAGTCGAGCCACAATTCCTCGCTGGCGGTGGCGGCGAATTCCTTGGTGAGCAAACCCTGCTCGCGCGCCAGCGCTTTCCAGGCGATCTGGCGCGGCGAATCGCCGGGACGGTAGGCGCGCAGGGTGTTGAACTCTTCCTCGCCGGGAATGAGCGTCGTGCCCTCGCCGCTGGTCGTGGAATCGATGGGCAGCACGCCGGCCGCGGGGTCGGGTTTGGGATAGACCACGCAATGTGCACCGAAATCGACGTACGACCAGGCGTGAAACAGACCGAGCGGATAGTGAGTGAAAATTTCCACGCGCCCGCAATACAGCACGCCGCGGCGCTCGGCGGCGACGGGAATCTCGAGCGTCGCAGCCACGCCGGAGGCGATGTCGATGAACTCGGCTTCACTTTCCTTGCGCCGGGCCGCGACGGAAAAACGTGCCGCGGCGCTATTGGCGAGAATCAGTTTGAAGTGCGCCGTCTGCCCCGCAAAAACCGATTCGCTGCGCCCTGGTGAAACCGCGAGCCGCACCAGGTTGCGGAAGGTGTGCAGCATCGCCACCCCGCCTATCGATGCGAGCAGGAAGGTGAGCAGATAGCCGAGGCTCAGTTGATAGTTCATCGAACCGAGCAACAGCAGCAGCAGTATGAAAGCGAAAAAATAACCCTGGCGCGTGGGCAGGATGAATATGCGCCGCTGTCTCAGAACGACCGGCGGATGTTCCGGCGCGCGAATGCGGAAAATCCAGTCGGAAATGCGCTGGCGGACGCCTGCGTTCATGGCGCAAAAATCAGGGTATGGGAACGCTGCGGATCAGTTCCTGCGCCGGATCGAATGCCTTCTTGCCCGGTTCGACCAGTGCATGCAGGCGATGTCCCACCACTGACGGCAGCACGGCCTGCACGTCTTCGGGGAGCACCTGGCGGCGTCCCGACATCATTGCCCACGCCTGCGCGCCGCGCAGCACCGCGAGCCCCGCGCGCGGGCTCAAGCCTGCCTCGAAGCGCGTCGAGTCGCGCGTGAAGGCGATCAGCGCCTGAATGTAATCGATCAGCGCATCGGAGACGAAAATCGCGAGCACGTTCTTCTGCAGCTCGACCAGTTGCTCCGGCGTCATCGCGGATTCGAGGCTGGCGATCAACTCGCGCCGGTCCACCCCCTTGAGTAGCGCGCGCTCGGCATCGCGGTCGGGATAACCGAGTTTCACGCGCATCAGAAAGCGGTCGAGCTGCGATTCGGGAAGCGGAAACGTGCCGACCTGATGCATGGGATTCTGCGTGGCGATGACAAAGAAGGGCTCGGGGAGTTTGCGCGTTTCGCCGTCCGACGTGACCTGGTGTTCTTCCATCGCTTCGAGCAGAGCGCTTTGCGCCTTGGGCGAGGCGCGGTTGATTTCGTCGGCCAGGATCACCTGCGCGAAGATCGGTCCGGGATGAAAGCGGAACGTGCTTTTGTCGCGGTCGAATATCGACACGCCGATAATGTCCGCGGGAAGCAAATCGCTGGTGAACTGAATGCGCTGGTAGTGCAGACCGAGCAGCGTGGCGAGAACATGCGCGAGCGTGGTCTTGCCGACTCCGGGAATGTCTTCGATGAGCAGATGCCCTCGTGCCAGCAGGCACGCGATGGCCATGCGGATTTGCGCATCCTTGCCGAGGATGATGGCGTTGGCGCGTTTCAGAACTTCGTTGAGCGGCGCGCTGGGAGAGAGTTGTTGCAGGCGTTCGATGAGCATGGGAAAGTAAAAGTTTATTCCTTGTTGCAGCGGTAGTTAGTTTAGTCGCATCATGCATTGCGTACCTTACCGCACCGGTAGAATATGAGCATAGCACGCCGGTAAACGGTTTTCGCGAGCACGGAGAGCAGCCTATGAGCACCGCCTTCATCACCCATCCCGATTGTCTGAAACACGAAATGGGGCCGCACCACCCCGAGAGCCCGGAGCGGCTCGCGGCAATACTCAAGCACTTTCAGGTTTCCGGCCTGATGCAGCGTCTGACGCGCATCGAGGCGCCGCAGGCGACGCGTGCCATGCTCGAGCGCGCACACAATGCGGACTACGTCGCGCGAATATTTTCGATCTCACCGCAAAGCGGCTATGCCAGCCTCGATCCGGATACCGCCATGAATCCATTCTCGCTCGACGCCGCGCTGCGCGCCGCGGGCGCGGTGGCCGAGGCGGTTGACCGGGTGATGGCCGGCAAAGTCAACAGCGCGTTCTGCGCGGTGCGCCCGTGCGGTCACCACGCGACACGCGACCGCTCGATGGGCTTCTGCATTTTCAACAACGTCGCCGTGGGCGCGTTGCACGCACTCGAAGCGCACGGGCTGGCGCGCGTCGCCATTCTCGATTTCGACGTGCACCACGGCAACGGCACCGAGGATATTTTTCACGACGATGCGCGCGTCATGCTGTGCTCGTCATTCCAGCATCCCTATTACCCAGGCTCGGGAACGGACAGCGGCAACGATCACATCATCCCGACGCCGCTCGCCGCGTACACGGACGGCGCGCATTTCCGTCGCGCCATCGAGGCTACCTGGCTGCCTGCTCTGGAGAGCTTCAAGCCCGAGCTGGTCATGGTCTCGGCAGGCTTCGACGCGCACGCCGATGATCCGCTGGCGCAGCTTGAATTGCACGAAGACGACTACGCCTGGGTGACGGAAAAGTTGTGCGACATCGCCGGCCGCTTTGCGCAAGGTCGAGTGGTATCGGTGCTCGAAGGAGGTTACGACCTCACGGCGCTGGCGATGAGCGCGCAGGCGCATGTCGAGGTGCTATTGAGGCGTGGGGTCTGAGACCAGATTCTTCGTCGCGGCTTGCGCTCCTCAGAATGACACGCTTATTTATTTTCGTGTCATCCTGAGCGCAGTACTCGCTCGCGAGTGCGCAGCCGAAGGATCGGGTCACCATTGGCATGCAGCCCGCCAGCGGCAGAAGCAGATACTTCGTCTCGTTCAGCGCCCCTTGGTATGACACATCACTGTTTCGCAAGCTCGGAAACAAGAAGCGCAGCCGGATCGCACTGTGACCCACGCACCTCGAATAGCTTGTTGCGCGATTTGCCGCCGCGAAGCAGCGTCACATCGCGGCGCGTCACGGCAAAACACCCGGCGAGAAAGCGGATCAGTTCATCGTTGGCGCGATCTTCGAGCGCGGGCGCGGCGACTTTGATTTTCAGCGCGCCATTGTGGATGCCGTCCACTGCCGTCTTGCGCGCCTGAGGCTGCGCATACACGCTGATTCGCAACGCCCCATCGGGCGCGAGCGAATACCAGATGCTTTCACTCATTGTAGGGAAACGGTCCCGGAAAATTTCCCACGCAAACGGTGTGCGTCACCAGACCCTGCCCGGGTTGCCAGGTGTGCAACTGGAACCCCGGCGTTTCGTGGGTAAAAGCGAGGGGGGCAGTGGGAGAAAAATCGAGGGCGATCTGGTGCGCGCTGCCGGGACACGTGGAAACGAGCGTTCCGTAAAAGCGCGTCTGCATGGCGCGGTGCACATGGCCGCAGACTATCGCTTCGATATTGCGGAAGGGCGCGATGGTTTCTCCGAACGCCGCACCGCCGTCAAATCCCTCGGCGTCGAGCGCCGCGATGCCCGTTTTGAAGGGCGGATGATGCATCATGATGAGGGTAGGGCGCTGCGGCGCTTCACTCAGTTTTTCCGTTAGCCAGCGCAGGCGCGTTTCGCACACGGTGCCTTCGGTTTTGCCGGGAATGACGGTATCGAGGGCGATGATGCGCAGCGGCCAGTCTTCGAGCGTGTAATGCAGGAATTCACCGGTGGGCGGCAGATAGGTGTGATCGGAAAAAGCTTCGCGCATCGCGCTGCGATCGTCGTGGTTACCGGGGATGACGAAACAGGGCATCGATAATGGCGCGATGATTTCGCGCACCAGTGCGTATTCCGCGGCGGTAGCGCGCTCGGCCAGGTCGCCGGTCAACAGGCAAGCGTCGGGCGCGGGAGACAATGCGCACACCTGCGCGACGCAGCGCGCGAGCGCATCCGCCGTGTCCAGGTAGTAGCCGGCGAGACGTGTTACATGCGGGTCGGTGATTTGCGCTAGGAGCATGCTGCCGGCTTCTGTGAATGGCGGACGATCAGCGGCGCGGTGCGGGAGGTCTGCGACCGGTCATGCCGACAGTCGGCGGCGCGCCAAGGCCGATCCAGTCCCATTGCCCCTGCAGGATCGCTGCCCGGATCATCAGTTGGTAGTTGAGGGCCTGCTGGTATTGATAGGGCGAAAGACCATACTGTTGATAATAGGCGTTGAGATCGGGCGCGCCGCAAAAGCCCTGGCTTGCGCATTGCATGTTGAGAAAGCGGCTGTCGCCGGAACAGTTCATGCCGTTTTCGCACGCAAGCATCGACCACGCCGCACTCCAGGCCAGGCTGTTGACCGATTCCCGATTGGGGCCGGCGTGCACACCCTCGTTTCTTTGCCACAGCAGCCACCAGTTGGCGAGGCGGCGATAGATGTCCGGGTCGTCGGATTGCGCCGCTTCGCGAAGCAGGGCAAGTTCTTCATTCGTGAGTGTGGTGCTGCGTGGCCCCTGTTCGCCTGACGCTGTAAGGCGCTGCTGAATCGCCAACTGCAATTGCGCCATGCGCGCGCGGATGTCGCCTTGTTCCGCCGCCTGCGCGATCATTTGCTTTGCGCTCGCGTCGTTGAGAAAACCGGCGGCGAATCCCCCGCAACGGTCTTCGGTCAGCCGCTCGAGCGCCGCCGCGCGCAGGCTGTAGCTGGGGTCGGTGGGCGCAATGCGCTGCGCGAAATCGCGACGCAGGTTATCGACCGGAATATAACGCTGCTCAAGACATTCCTGCATCGCTCTTGCCGCGTAGTATTTCGCCTCGGGCGTGGACAGGGTGGAAACGCGGTCGTAAAACGCTTTCAGATCTTTTGCTTTTTCGAAAGCAAGCGCGATTTCAGAGCGCGGTTTGGGTGCAGGCGCCGTCTTTGCGGAAGGGCGCACTAGCGGCTGCGCAGGTTTTAACGCTGATTCAAAGCCACGTGCGAACGACGAGGGTGTGCCCGCGGTTTGATCCGGCTGCGCGGTAATTCCCTTTTGCGGCGCGCTCTCCGCGACCTGGTTGGGAAAATAAAGATACGACCACGCTGCCCACGCCGCGATTGCGGCTGTTATGGAAGGGAGCAGAACTTTTCTTGTCATGTTGCGCTTGTCGTGAATTGCAACAATATTGAGAATTTCCTGATGGGTGATAATTCTGCCGATGGTGGCACGCCCTCTCCCCCAACCCCTCTCCCGCGAGCGGGAGAGGGTGGCCGACAGGCCGGGAGAGGGGAAACAGTGTCATGAATTATGTAAACATCATTCCGCTAGCCTCCAGACGTCGAGTATTTAGACTCGAAATCCGCCCCGCCTTTTTTCTCGGGCGTTTGCGGTGGCGACACTTGCGCGCTGGCCGCCTTGGGAGGCTCATACTCGACGAGCTCGACGCGCTCGCCTTCCACCACTTCGCCATCGCGACGCGTAACGCTTTCCAGAACCAGAAAACCGCGCACGCGATCCGGCGCCACCCAGGCGGTGCGTTCGAGGCTTGCGCCATTGGTCAGGTTGGCGCCGCGCGCTTCGATTCGCCAGGCGTCGAATGTACCCGAGGGCAGGGTGATGCGCTCACGCGCCGCGACGCGCAGATTGAACGACATGTTGACCTGTTTGCCGTTTGGCAACGTGACCAGGAATTGCGCGGGCCAGTGCTTGCCAAGCTGATAGTCGTTGATAAAAAACTGGTAGGGAGTCCATTTTCGGCCATCGGGCGCGCGCACGAGATTGCCGAAAAGGTCGGTCACTTTCTTGCCATCGTTGAACTGCACTTCGTCATCGACAATTTTTGCGACGGTATCGCTGGTGCGCGCGGTTTCGGTCTGATTCAGCACGTTGATTGTGCGGTACACATACTTTTCTCCGGCCCGGTAAGGCGCCGAAGGCAGAGTGTATGCCGCAGCGGGCGCGCTCTTGCCGTCAGGCGTGCAGATTTCCGGCGCACTGGTTACCGGGCGCACCGCCTTTTCGCCTTTGGCGCGCAGCAACTCGTCGAGCCGGTACTGGGCCAGCTCGGAAAATTTGCCGCTTGGCCGCTGGCGAATGAAGGCCTCGATCTTGTCGGGCGACTCCACGGAGCGCAACTTCTGCCAGACGGCGAGGTCGGCTTCGAATTCCTTTGCCGCGGCACTGGTGTCCTGCCTGGCGTTACCGCCCAGAAAGGAAAAATCCGATTCCAGCGAAGTACTTTCCCAGGGAATCTGCGCCCCCTGCGAACCGCGGCGCACGGCGAGGCGCACGCGCTTGAACACATCCTCGACGGCGGCGCCCGGAACCTGCATTTCCTTAAGCAGATTGCCGGTATAGAGACCATGGCTGCCCGAGCCGTCCGCCGCCAGGTTGCCAGGCGCCGTGGCATAGGCAAGCAGTGTTCCTATCGGCGCATCGAGCTGGGACAGTCCCCTGTCGTCGATACGAAAATCCGGGCCGAGCGGATTGTTGCGGCATGCATCGAGGATCACAATATTGAAAGCGTTGCGCGCCTGTCCCATCGCGTCCATGAGCAACCCCATATCGATCGTCTGGGTCTGGATGTCGGCCTTGCTGCGGATGTGCGCGGTGACCGGCACCAGGAAATTGCGCCAGTTGAGCTGCAAGCCATGGCCTGCAAAATAGAACAGCCCCACGCCCTTGGTCTTGGCAAGCACAGCGCCGAAGTCGCGGATCGCATCGCTGAATTCGCGGCGGCTCACGTCGAGCTTGAGCGTGACCGAAAAGCCGGCTTGCTTGAGACGCTCGGCCATCGCCTTTGCGTCGTTGACGGGGTTTTCCAGCGGAGATTCCTTGTACTTGCTGTTGCCGACCACCAGCGCATGCCGTGTAAGCGCAGGCTCGGCGGCATGCGCGAGCGCGCCGGCGAAGATCAGCAGGACTGTGGCGAAACTTAGTCGTCGCAGAGTATTCATGGTGTGCTCACGAAAGGTTAAAAAAACGCCTGGGATCAGGCGCGATATTTGTATTGTGACATGATGAACGCATGCCAGGTGAGGGAGGATGACATCCTGCGCTTTTCGCCTCATAGAGCAAGGCAAGCAGATTCTTCGTCGCTTCGCTCCTCAGAATGACACGCGGACCATATTCCGTGTCATCCTGAGCGAAGCGTCCGCTCGCGGGCGCGCAGCCGAAGGATCTGGTTGCAAAAAGTCAGTGCTGAAGAATCTTGGAGAGGAAGTCCTGCGCTCTCTGCGAGCGCGGCGTGCCGAAGAACTCGTCCTTGGTGCAGTCCTCGACGATGAGGCCGTGATCCATGAAAATCACGCGATGCGCGACCTTGCGCGCGAAGCCCATTTCGTGGGTCACCACCATCATGGTCATGCCTTCCCTGGCGAGTCCGACCATGACATCGAGAACTTCATTGATCATTTCCGGATCGAGCGCCGAAGTGGGCTCGTCGAAGAGCATCGCGATGGGGTCCATCGAAAGCGCGCGCGCGATGGCGACGCGCTGCTGCTGGCCGCCGGAAAGCTGGCCGGGAAACTTGTCCTTCTGTTCGATGAGGCCGACGCGGTCAAGATACTTTAGCCCGCGCTCGCGCGCTTCGTCCTGCGAACGTCCGAGCACCTTGATCTGACCCAGGGTCAGGTTCTCGGTGATGGAAAGGTGCGGGAACAGTTCGAAATTCTGGAACACCATGCCGATGCGCGCGCGCAGCTTCGGCAGGTTGGTTTTGGGAGCGCCGACTGCCACACCATCGACGGTAATTTCGCCTTTCTGGAACGGCTCGAGCGCGTTGACGCATTTGATGAGCGTCGATTTGCCCGATCCCGAGGGACCGCATACCACCACCACTTCGCCTTTTTCAACGCGCGTGGTGCAGCCGGTGAGCACCTGGAAGCTGCCATACCATTTGGAAACGTTATCGACGGTGATCATGGGCATGGGCAGCTCCTTCGGGACTTAACGGATGACGGCAATTTTTTTCTGCAACAGCTTCACGCCATATGAAAGCGTATAGCAGAGCACGAAATAAACGACGGCGACAAAAAGATACATCTCCACCAGGCGGCTGTCGCGCTGCGCGATTTTCGACGCCGCGCCGGTGAAGTCGGTGGCGGATATCACGTACACCAGCGACGTGTCCTGGAAAAGGATAATGGTCTGGGTAAGCAGTATGGGAATCATGTTGCGGAACGCCTGCGGCAAAATCACCAGCCGCATCGACTGGCTGTAATTAAGCCCCAACGCATATGCGGAGTACACCTGCCCCTTGGGAATCGACTGGATGCCGGCGCGCATGATCTCGCAGAAGTACGCCGCTTCGAACATGATGAAAGTGATGATCGCGGTGCGCTCCGCGCCGATCTGCGGCGGACGCTCGGCGCCGGTGAGCATTTGCAGCACCTGCGGCATGAGAAAGAAGAACCAGAAAATCACCAGCACCAGCGGGATGGAACGCATCAGGTTCACATAGCCCGAGGCAAAGAGGTACAACGCCTTGATCGAGGACAGCCTCGCCAGCGCGAGCAGCGTGCCGAAAAACAGCCCGCCCAGCGCCGCGATGGTGGTCAACTGCACCGTGTACTGGAAACCCTTCCAGAGGTAGGGAAGGGAACGGCCGATCACATCGAAATCGAGCGTCATGCGCTTACTTTCCCCCGCCGGCGATATAGCCCGGCACCGCGACGCGGCGTTCGATGAAAGCCATCACACGGTTGGCGGTCATCGCTATAACGATGTAAATGAGCGTTGCCGCGGTGAACGCCTCGAAAAAATGAAAAGTGTACTCGCCCATTTCGCGCGAGCGGAAAGTGATTTCGGCGAGTCCGATGGTGAGCGCGATCGACGAATTCTTGATCAGGTTCATGGTTTCGCTGGTGAGCGGCGGAATGATAATGCGAAACGCCATCGGCAGCAGCACGAAGCGGTAAACCTGTACGGTCGAAAGGCCGATCGCCATACCCGCGAGGCGCTGGCCGCACGGCAGCGACTGGATGCCCGCGCGCACCTGCTCGGCGATGCGCGCCGAAGTAAAGAGCCCGAGGCACAGCATCGCGGATAGGAATTGCGCGTGCGCGGGGTCTGCGCGAATCACCCATTGCTTGAGCGGCGGGATGAATTCCGGCACGACGAAATACCACAGGAACATCTGCACCAGCAGCGGAATGTTGCGGAAGAACTCGACCCAGGCGTTGCCGATGCGCACCAGCCAAAGCTGGGGCAGGGTGCGGATAGTGCCGATGACCGAACCGGTAACCAGCGCGATGACCCACGCGCTCGCCGAAACGGCGAGCGTCCACTTGATCCCCGAGAGAATCATGTCGAAGTAAGTATCGCCGCCCCCAGGGAGTTCCTGGAAGAAGACATTCCAGTCAAGATCGAACTTCATCGTTGTGTTCGGGACACCACTGAAACCGCGCCTTTCCCGTTTCTCAAGCTATAATTTTTCTTCGGTAGAAATCGTAATTCAAAAAACCCGTCGTCCCAGCCCCCGATTAAAGCATTCGAGGGCAGGGACGACGGGCTATGTCCGATCCGGGTTTCCCAATTCCAGGAAACCCGAATCAGACTTTTCTACTATCCCGTTTTTATACGCCCTTGTCGTTCGGGTTCTTGAACGCATCCTTGATAGCCTGGGTCGCCGGGAAATTCAGGTTGACGCCCTTGGGCGGAACCGGGCTCATGAACCACTTCGCGTAAATCTTGTCGATTTCACCCGACTTCATCACCGCGCCGACTGTCTTGTCGACCAGCGCCTTGAACTGCGGGTCGTCCTTGCGAATCATCATGCTGTAAGGTTCGGTGCGCAGCGATTCGGGGATGATCATATAGTCGCCGGGCTTTTCGGAATTGGCGATCTGCCCCGCGAGCAGAATGTCGTCCATGACAAACGCGGCGGTGCGGTCCTGCGAGAGCAGCAGGAACGATTCGGCGTGGTCCTTAGTGTCTATCGACTTGATATCGGCGTTCTTGGTTTTTTCGTATTGCCTGAGCAGCGGCACCGACGTTGTTCCCGAGGTGGTCGAGATGGTCTTGCCGTTCAGGTCGGCGAGGGCCTTGATGCCCGAGCTTTTCTTGACCGCCGCGGTGACGTTGATCACGAAATAAGTCGGCCCGAAGGACACCTGCTTTTGCCGATCGACGCTGTTGGTGGTCGAGCCGCATTCCATGTCGATATTACCGGCCTGCAATTGCGGGATGCGGTTGCCCGAGGTGACCGGCGCCAGGTTCACCTTGAGGTTAGGCATCTTGAGTTCGGTTTTGACCGCATCGACAACCTTCATGCACAAATCCATCGCATAACCGATGGGCTGCTGCTTGTCGTCGAGGTAGGAAAAGGGGATCGAGGACTCGCGGTGGCCGACGGTAATGGCGCCCGTTTCCTTGATTTTCTTGAGCGTGCCGGTGAGGTCTTCGGCCAGCGCCGGAGCGCTGAACAGTGCGGCAATCAGGCCGGCGAGAACGACATTGCGGGAATGAAACATGATGTAAGCCTCCTTGTTATGGTGTTAGTCGAAACGGAAAAAATATACTAAGGAACCTCTGAATAAGTCCTGATTTGTCATTCCCGCGAAAGCGGGAATCCATGTTTTGCAAGGAAAAATGGTTCCCCGCTTTCGCGGGGATGACACTTGTTCGGAGTTTCCCTAATTGCAAGTGCCACAATATATCCTGAATTTATCGTTTCTGCGTAACGCATTTCATGTCATTCTTGCATGAGAATAATTTGCAGGCCGGTCTAGAACAGCGTAACCCGGCATATAGCCCTTGTCGGGTTACGCCCTGGCGGGCTAACCCGACCTGCAACTACTGATTTTGTCGTTCATGCGTAACGCCAATGCCGGTTATTTTCACCACATGCAAGTCGAGGTGGCAAACTCCCTCTCCCGCGCGCGGGAGAGGGTTGGGGAGAGGGGACACGCTCACCCCGGCCACGCCGGATACTTATTCGGATGCCGCATGCCATCCTTGAAAAGATAATTCATTGGCACCTGGCGTTCCTGGTTCACGAACCAGCGTTTGTACACGTCGAAAATCTCCATCGACGAAAACAGCCTCTGTATGGTGCTATCGACTATCTTCTGTAACGCTGCGTCATTCTTGCGCAGCATGATGCCGTAAGGCTCGATCGAAAGGAATTTGCCGATGACATCGAACTCATCCGGATTTTTTGATTTACCGATGAGACCCTTCAACAGAATTTCATCGTTGAAAAACGCCACCGCCTTGCCGGACTTCACCGCCTCGAAAGACGCGTCGTTGGAATCGGTCATCAGAAAAACGACCGGGGGAGAGTAGGAACCCAGCGCCGCCTTCACCAGCGATTCGGCCGTGGTGCCCTTGGTGAGCGCGACCACCTGGCCGGCCAGGTCTTCATTCTTGGCAATCTTCGACGACTTTTTCGCGACCAGGCGCACACCGGTGACGAAAGTCGAGTACGAAAATGCTACCTGCTCCTGGCGCTTCAGCGTATTGGTGGTCGATCCGCATTCCATGTCGGCGCGGTTTTCGAGCAGCGCGGGAATACGGTCCGCCGATTCGAGCGGAACATAACTCACATTCAAATCCTTGATCTTGAGTTCGGCTTTGACCGCCTCGACGATCCTGTTGCAGATATCGACCGAGTAACCGATCGGCTTTCCGGCGCCATCGAGATACGCAAAAGGAATCGCGTTCTTGCGCACCCCCACGAGAAGGGTCTTGGTCTGGCGAATTTTTTCCAGCGTATCCGTCGTAGCATTCACGGCTGCGGGCACGCCCGCGAGGGCGGTTTGCCATACCGCGAGAAGCAGGGCTGGCAGAAGTACTTTTCGAATCGGCAAATCTATCACAGGTAAAATCCCTCCCGTATGTACAGACTAAGCGGAATGCGAACCGGCAGTGTGACTGTGGCTGGACGCGTTGGAACACGCGGCGTAACATGCTTCTTACTTGATTCTTCCGGAACCGCATCATGACCAAGTCCGCAGCAATCGTTTGCGATCCCGATGTGATGGGTGGCACGCCGGTTTTTTCCGGGACGCGGGTGCCGTTCCAAACACTGCTCGACTATCTTGAATCCGGTGCACCACTCGAGGAATTTCTGGAGGATTTCCCGAGCGTCCCGCGCGAACTCGCCATCGCCGCAATTCAACAAGCCGGCGACCTTGTCCTCGCGCATGCGCGTGCTGCTTGACGAATGCGTCCCCGCGCGCTTGTGCGGGGAACTCGCCTTGCATGAGGCTAGAACCGTCGTCGAAATGGGTTGGTCAGGGATCAAGAATGGCGTCCTGTTGCGGCTGGCGGCGGCTGAATTCGACTGTTTTATCACGGTGGATCGCAATCTTCAGTTCCAACAAAATGTGATCGGGATGACGATCGGCGTAGTGGTATTGCATGCGTCTTCAAACAATATCGATACCTTGCGTCCGCTGATGCCGGATGTACTTGCTGCGCTGAAGCGGATTGTCCACGGCCAGGTTATCGACATTCGTTCCTGATGCACACTGTTATTTAGTTCTCGCAAAGGCCTGCCTCGCTACTGCAACTCCTTCACCTCGTGAGAGGAAGGCTTGGATGGGCCGCCACATCAGGCAAAACCTCACTGCAACTCCTTCCCCTCGCCGAGGGGAAGGCTGGGATGGGGTGTTCTATCGCAATAACCCCTTTTCACACTATTCACCATACATCTCGGTAATAAGGTGCCTGAGCTGCGCCGCGATCGAAGGCTGCAGCCGATCGATTCGCCTACCTAGACGCTGCTTGCTGATGGTGCGAATTTGATCCGGCGCGATTTCCGCTTTCTTCCTTGCACAGACAATCTGTATGCGGCTGCGCCATTGCGGATGCAGTTGGGTCGTCAACGGGCAAACTACCACGGTATCCAGATGGCGGTTCATTTCATCCTGACTGATAATGACCACAGGGCGCGTTTTTGCAATCTCGCTACCGAGAGTCGGATCAAGATTGGCCAAATAAATGCCGTAGCGCTCAAGCACATGCTTGACCCTGCTGCCTGCCATCACTCATCCAGCCCATCGGCGACCGTGACCTCCAAGTCTTGCCAATCTTCCCGATGGCGCGACATATCCCGATACGTCTCTTCCCAGGACAACCGCTTATCCCGTATGCCGCGCAACAGCAAACCCTCTTCGCGCTGCTCCACCACCACGGCATCGCGGATGGCGTATTTTTCAAGTACCGCCTTGGGCAACCTCACGCCGCGTGAGTTGCCGATAGCCACAACCTTCATCTCAAGCAACAGCTTGTTTTTTTCCATGACAGACTTCCCGCCAAGCGATCTAATGTAATTACTGTAGTCACACAGCAGAGCCTTGTCAAGCAAAGTTTCAAAACTTTTGCGAGCCAACCCCCCCCCTCGCGAGGGCAAGGCCGGGATGGGCCGCGTCATCCGGCAAAACCACACTGCAACTCCTTCCCCTCGCGAGGGGAAGCAACCGTGTAAAGATGTCGTCCCCGTGAAAACGGGGACCCATTTTTACAATAAATTGGATTCCCGTTTCCACGGGAATGACACTTCTTGCGAGGGAGGGCCGGGATGGGGTGAAACTCCACCCTCAAGCCGCCAGCTTTTCCACCTTGATCTGCTTGTGCAACTTTCTTTGCCGGGCTTGCCAAAGGTCATACTGCGTTTGCATACCCAGCCACGATTCCGCACTCGTGTTGGTTGCCAAGCCGATGCGCATGGCCGTTTCCAGGCTCAGGCCAAAGCGGCCGTTGATCAACTCGGAAGCGGACTTGCGTGTGATGCCGATTCTTCTGGCGAACTCCGTTACCGTAAGCCCAAGCGGCTGCAAATACAGTTCGCGCAATACTTCACCTGGATGAGCGGGGTTAAACATATCCATGACTATTTCCTAGTGGTAGTCCACATAATCAACCAACTCCGCGTCGTTTCCAATAAATCTGAAAATGACGCGCCAATTCCGATCCACCGATACCGACCACTGATCCTTGAGGCTTCCGGTAAGACGATGAAGTCTCAGTCCAGGCGCGTCCATGTCCATAGCGTTACGCGCCTGATTCAACATGGTAAGAATCAACCGTAAACGAACGGCATGATGCGCCTGAATACCGGCCTTCTTTCCGCTGGTAAAAAACCTCTCCAATCCCTTGTGGCGAAACGATAGAATCATATCGGCACAAGATTAAGCTGTTACGTAACACGTGTCAATCGCTGGGGCGGGATGGGGTGAACAACAGACTCGCATTTCCGTCTGCGCGGGGCCAGGAAAATAAATTACCCTGACCCCTTTTCGCTACCTTTTCGCTAGCGGAGTCAAGAAATTAAACTACCATGGCCCCTTTTCAATCAGAGCTGGGCGTAGGAAATAAATAACCCTGACCCCATGCCCTCAGTTTTCGTCCGTTGGTGGTGTGCAATTGGATGTACAGCCATCTTCATCGGGTGTAGCACCACCTCCTCCTCCGCCGCCTCCTCCTCCGCCACCGCCGCCACCACCGCCAGTGGTGACGCTAACACTTCCAACACCACTACCACTACCTTGAGTTTGAGTCGTGCGGGTCTCGCCAGTGAACACGTCATCCATTATCTTTACACCAAAGCCACCACCTACATCAAAGCACATACCGCGATAACATAACTTGGTAGGAGGATTCGTAGCCAATATAGGCCCGCTGCTGACGTCCATTTTCCAACTATTTGTGTCCGCATCGTGACCGCCATATAAAGTATTCGTTAACCCGAGCGGTGACTTTTCTGGGTAGATGTCGAAAAAGAATCTGAAAGTCAGACTATTTCCAGGCATATTGTCCATCCACTTTACCGTGTCAGACAAACTACCTGAAGTGTTACTCCATTTGTACGCATCCAGCTTACCGTCCTTGTCCCAGGCCTCGTTCTTAAAGCGGACTCCAACATAAGTAGAGTCTGTCCCTTTTTGAACTACAAATGCCGATCTGTTTATGACTGCCCCAGTAAAATCCAAAGCAAGAACTGCAGGATACATAAATTCCAGCATATAGGTGGTAGCCACCCTAGTTGAGTTTACGTAACCGCGTATTGTTTGCTCAGCATACGAAGCCATATTAAGAATGGAATTGCTATCGTACGGCTCCCTCCCCGTCGGATCCACCAACCGTATCGGATTATTCAACACATAACTGTAACGGTTGAATGACTGCGGATTGGACCGGTCCGAGACAATGCTATCCGCAGAAGCAAAATGCATCGCCGCAGGGTTGTAGTAACGCGCGCCGTAGTTGTAAAAGCCGGTCGCTGCATCGAAGTCCTTGCCGTTGTACTTCTGCTCAAGCGTTTTGCTGCCGGTCTCGCTACGCGTGACACCAAATGGCAGGAACAGCGTTGCTTTGACTTCGGACCCAGCACTGTTGCTCACGGTGTTGGATGACCCGAGGTGATCGGGATGGTAGTAATACACGTTGTTCGCCGCCGTTCCGCCGACGCGTTCGGCGATGCGCTCACCGTTGGCGTAGTAGTACTTGGTCACCGCGCCGCCAATAGTGCGGTAGTGCGGAAAGGGAACTATGGTCGTGACCCCGTTCTCGACTTTAGTTACCCGGTTACCCGCGAAGTCATAGGTGTACTGACCGTACCACGTGGTTGGGTTGTATACATAGGACAAGCGATTGTCGTAGTCCCAAGCGGAATACTTGGCCACCGTACCACAGACATTGGAGACCTGGCTGCCGTTGGCGTCGTAGCTATAGGTGCAGGCGCCATTGCTCAAGGGGGCGTGGGGCTGGTTCCCTCCAGCGGGAGGGTAAGTGTAAGTCACGGTCGGAGTGGCGGGAAGGCTGGCGAAGGCCCCTTTAGCATACTTCAGGTCAGCATTCGTACCATCGAAATAACTGATATGGAAATTGCCTGCGCTATCGATTTGTAGTGACGTTTTACTTGAATCAGGTACGCTCCCTACATTATCGACAGTCTGGATCGCCCATGCCGCGCCATCCCACTTGGCGTACTTCAAGGCGCCAGTATTAGCGATTAAATAGATAATGAGCGGGTTACCCGAACTATCAAGTTTGAGCGATGCACGTGATCCTACGCTCAACCCACTTGCCACAGTCTGTATTGTCCACATTGGCGTGCCGCCGACGTTACCCCACTTTGCGTATTTCAAGACACTATTCGTGGAGTCGATATAGCTGATATAGGGGTTATTTGCGCTATCGATCTGTAGAGAATTATCCATGCCTAAGCCCCCCACGCTATCTACGGTTTGAAACGCCCATGCCGTACCGTTCCACTTGGCGTACTTCAATGCTCCATTCGTATAGTCTTCATAGCTGATGCAAGGGTTGCCTGCACTATCAATTTGCAAGGATGAAAAATAGCCTACGTCCCCCACGCTATCCACGGTCTGGATAGCCCACGCCGTACCGTTCCACTTGGCGTACTTTAAATTTCCATTTGTTTGGTCGTAATAGCTGATGTGTGGATTACCTGCGCTGTCGATCTTAATAGATGTATACGAGCCAATGTTCCCCGTGCTATCCACAGTCTGGATAACCCACGCCGTGCCGTTCCACTTGGCGTATTTCAAATCTAAGTTCGTAAGGGAAAAATAACTTATATGGGGGTTTCCCGCGCTATCGATTGCTATCGACGTATACCAACCTGCGGACCCAGTACTATCGACAGTCTGGATTACCCAAGCCGTGCCGTTCCACTTGGCATACTTCAAGTGAAAATTTGTTTGATCGTAATAGCTGATGCGAGGATAACCCGAGCCATCAAGTTGTAGCGACGCATACCGGCCTACGTCCCCCGCGCTATCCACAGTCTGGGTGGCCCAGTTAGCTGTTGTGGAAGCATTGGCGCCAGTACTCGTAACGTTACCAATGGCATCGTAGATGTAGCCAATGTTATATGCGGGTGCAGCACTGCTTGAGGCGGAAATCAGGCGATTTAAGGCGTCGTAACCAAAGTCCTGGGTACCCGCCTTGAGGGTATCGGTGATTTTAGTAATATTCCCGCTCTTGTCGTAAGTACTGAAGGTAAGGTTCTGCAAACCTGGCGTGCCGATGTTGCGCAGGCGATAGCTGGTGGGGCCTTTGGCTAAGGCGTCATAGTAGTCATAGGTGGTCTTCTTTCCATTGCCCAGCGTCTTGTCGGTGACTTTACCCAGGGCGTTGTAGTTGATGCTCGTGACGTAATCCAGAGCATAAGTAGTTGACCTCACCTTGGAGAGCAACCCCTGGGCATTGTAGGTGTTCTGCACCACTTCATTGTCGGGATAGGTCATGGTGGCGACCCGGTTCATGCTGTCGTAGGTGGCCTTGGACGTGAAAGTAGTGGCGCCGACGATCTTGTCTGTCTGGATCTGCCGCCCGCGCTGGTCGTAGGAATAGGTTGTCGAACCGGAAGGGTCGATCACGTTCCACAACCTCCCGATGCGGTATTTGCCCGCAGTGGCGTCGTCGTAGCTGTATGTCACCGTCTTTAGGTCGGGATAGGTCTTGGTCTTGACGCGATTGAGCTTGTCGTAGATGAACTTGAGCAACTGCCCCTTGGCATCCCCCTGAGTCAACATATTACCTAAGGCATCGAAGCTGTAAACACGCCAGCCTCGGTCGGCATCATAGGCGTTAACGGCGCGCCCCAAGGTGTCAATGCTAGTCTGCGACACATAGTTACCCGCAGTATCGATAACGTACTGGATATTGTGACTTGTCGCGGAGTCGAAGTAGTCGTAGATATAGTTGGTTGTGCCGCCGCCTGCGGGTTCAACTACCTTGATAAGGCGCTTGAGCGCATCGTAGGAGCGCGTGGTGGCGCTGCCATTGGGGTCGGTGTTGGTCACATCCCATAGGTTGTAAGTAGTAGTGCTGAAGGCGCCATCCGGGTTGGTCACCTTGATTGGTCTACGCAGGCCGTCGTAGTCAGTTGTGGTCTTGGGCTGGGTAGTGCTACGGGCAGCATAGGCGCTGGTAGCCGTTGCGTAAGGAATGTTGACGGATTCCACCAGTCCGCGGTTGTTGTAGAAAGTGTCCTGCGTCGTCCACTGCCCGGCTGTTGCGGCTTCACTTTTCGACTGAACAGTTCGGCCCAAGCCGTCCGAATAGACGACGCTAGCCAGGAATCCTCCCCCCACGCTTTCGCGTATGGATGTCATGGTAAAGCTTGGAGAGAACCCATAATCCCAAATGGTCGTTGGAGCCGCTGCGGAGTCGGGTGGGATGACGTTGGCCCTGGGCCGCCCGAAGACATCGTAGTAACTGTCAATGCGTACATTGTTGGCATCGGTCGTCGTGGCAAGGGCGCCAGGATAGGCGTACGCGCCCGTCACGCTCGCTGCCGCAAGAGGGGTTGTGCCAACGCCCCAGTAGGTCGAGGTAACGCTCTGGCACAGCGCATTGGTGGCGGTCACCGGGTAAGTCAGATAGGTGGGGTCGTAGGCGAGCTTGCTGGTGTAGCCGGTGCTCGCGCATGAGTTGCCGTTGGCGTCAAGGGTGCCGGTACGGTTCCCGTAGGCATCATAGAAATATTGCGTCACCAGGCGTTGCAAGGCGGGAGTTGCGCCAGTCGACAACCAGCGTGTTTCGTAGGATAAATTACCCTTGGTAGGGGGCGTACCATTCGCCGTGGCGCCATCGTAGTTGAACCACGACTCGCTAATCTTGGCGCCGGCGCCGCTGACCATGCGCTTTTCCGAGCGGCTTGGCTTGTTTAATATGTAGGCCGTGGGGTTAATGACATAGTCGGTAGTAGCAACGCGCGTGACGATACCTGTACCGGAATTGATCGCAATGTGCGCATTGCCATAGTTGTCATAGCCATAGTCGGTGCGAGCAGTATTGGTAGCGCCCGCGCCGTCATTGGTCTCCTTCACCAGGGCCGTAAGTTGTACATATCGTGATGCGCCCGTGTTGACATCGGGACTGATCGTGTAGCTGTAAGTTGTCTTCTCCGAGGCGCTCGAACCTGGGTAAAGCAGCCATGCCGTGGAAGTGGCTACCAGCCCCTTCTTCATATCATCCTGATTGAAAGTCGCCTCATTTACAAAACCGCCGTGGTCGGTCACCTTGACCGAGTAATAGCCGCGAAATTCATTGAAAGGCCAACCTGTATACAGGCCATTGTAGAAGTTGTAGCTGGTAATGCTGGAGCTCCCCAGCCCATCATTGGAATTCATGCTACCTGGTACCCAGCGCATGGTATTGCCCGAGGGCAGCAAGTTATAACCAAAGGTCGTCGTGCCGCCCAGTGTATTCCTGGCGATCTCCAGATTCTGGTGAGAACTGTTCATGTTCAAAGTGGCGTATCTATAGTTTCCCGCATTCCCCGCAATAAAATCGGAGAAGCCATCGCCGTTCATATCGGCGAGTGCCATATAGTTGGCTCGTGTCAAGTCAACGGAAGGGGAAGCAGGCAGACTGATCAAATCTCCATAGGTGCCATCTGCGTTAAGCGGATAGTATGCATACGCGTTGGCGCGCCCAATCAGGATATCCACCAGCCCGTCGCCATTCATATCCGTGAAAATATGGTATTCCGACAAGGTTGAGCTAGGCTGCCCTGTGTATATCGAAAGTACATTGCCATTGTAGAGAGTCACCATCTTGGGGGAGCCAAAGCCATTCACGCCCAGGTTTGGATGGTAAGAGACAACCGCCCCGACGGGTGTCGTATTTGGTGAATACGAGGTCCACACCAGATCAGGCAGGCCGTCCCCGTTCATGTCGACAAAATCGATTTCATTTGGGCGTTGTGCAGTAGCTATATTTGAAGCCACAACCCGGCAAGCTATAACTTGAAAAGTAGTTCCAGTACAGGATACTGCCGTGGTTTCGGGATACACACTGTGGATTACAACCCCGCTCTGTACTTTTGGCGCTGCCGCAAACCATCCGCCGCCAAGATTACGCCATACCTTGATATCCCATGTTGATACTTTGTCTAATTTTGTTGTACTTGTAACTACACTCGTGCGTACTACTTGAACGATGTCCACCAGCCCATCGCCATCCATGTCCACCAGGTTGACCCCGGTACTATCATTGGAGTCGTACGGGGAGTTTAGGGATACCGCCGGCGTTGCCACAGGGGGATTGTTGATAGTGGCGCGGTTATCGAAATTACCGTTGCCGAGATTGCGCCACCAATACCAGACGCCCGCGCTCGGATTGTATAGGATATCCGGTAAGCCATCGCCATCCACGTCCACCAGCGTAGCGTCATGGACTGAACTGATGCTGTATCTGCCCGTGGCATCTTTTTTCCCCGAATTGGTGCCCGCGCTGATAACATAATCAAAAACGCGCCAAATGTCATGCTTCCTTCGATAAATCTGTTCACTTCGGATATTGCAAAGCGAAGGCAGATCAGTCCTTCCCATGGATTTCGATGGCCAAAACCCGCCGAAGCCATCGTTGGAATAGTAGCGATAGCCAGCGGCCCCCCCCTCGCCGACAAGAATGTCCGGCAAACGGTCATTGTCCATATCGATTGCGAAAGTACATTCCCTGGCAAGCTGCGTCCCGGAAAAAGGCCCACCCAAATCCACATTTGGCGAAGCTACTCCCACATTTACTATCGCGCTGATGGCCGGTGCAGCGCCGCTGTCAAAGTGATAGGTAAAGTATGTCGCGGGTAAGCTAGTGGCGCCATCGGCGCCGGTCTCTGTAACCGTAGTAAGCGTATTTGCATACGCACTACCTCGGCCTCCTGCAACGGTACTCAATGTGTGCCCTAGGGTATAGCGCCGTTGCAGATTGCCGCCCAGCTTCACATCAATATGGTCGAGAAGTTTGTCGTAGGTGATCGGCGCGCCAGTGTTGTAGCTTGTCGAAACATCGCCGCTTCGTTGTTTGAGAATAAAGTCGACCGTACGGCAGGACGTAAGTGCGGTTGGGGTACAGGCGAGACCTGCCCCTTGGCTGTACACGATCTGCTTGGGATACATGTCGCCACCCGTGAGATCCTGGTCGTAGGAAACAGTCCAGAAAACACCGCGAGTATCGAGAACCTTGTCGAGATACCAACGGTGATTGTATGGGCCTGGGTTGTACTGCCGGGTCGCCGCAGTTTGGCCGAAGAAATACTGAGTGCCATCTCTATCGGTCACCACCCAATAGTAGGCAGCGTCGGACCATATTCCTTTTAGCTCAATTTTCAGGTAGTTATCGATTTCGGTACGATAATAATTACCCGGTAGCAAAGTGATGGGTTCCTTGCCGGTGTATACGAGCTTCTTGCTACCGTTCAGATTTAGTACAAATGTATCGGCGCTGTCTACATAGCCAGGTGCGGGGCCATAAACCGGGCCGCGGCGTTCGATGTAACCCAGACCGGAAAGACGCCAGCCTTTGCCGAGCCAATCGTTGCCGTTGTCGCTGTTATATTTCAGCGTCAAACTTGGCCCCATACCGTTGGTGCCAGCAGGCGTATCGATGGGGATGGTGTAATTGACTGTGCCAGTGTAGAGATCGACGTTGCCCTGTGCGGTGGCAGCGAGAGGCACGAGAAGCAAGCCCGTGAATACCGCGAGCGCGGAGAAAAAACGCACAAAAAGATTGCGGACTGCTGACAGGTTTGTGGCTTTCATGGTATTGCTCCTCACTCTCAACTGCATTTAAGGTGCCTATTGGTTGGCGCGGTTTTTTTGTTGCTTCGTTCTTGCTGCTTGCCCCATCCCCTGCCTTCCCCTTTTAAAGGGGAAGGAGTTGAAATGAGGTACTGCCGGATGACGCCGCCCATCCTTGCCTTCCCCTATTACGGGAGAAGGAGTTGAAATGGATTCCCGTTTCCACGGGAATGACAACAACTGTTTACCCCATCCTATCCTTCCCCTTGCGAAGGGGAAGGGACTCTCTGACCTCAGCCCAACCCTCCCCTTTGTGAGGGGAAGTGGCTGAATCTCCTTAACCGGGCCCGCTTTGGATGGAGTCCAAGCGCAGTCTCCGTGTCTTTGGCGGAGAGGGCAATACCCGATACCCCCTGAAATGGGGGTACGAGTTGCATGGGGTTGCAAATAAACCGGACAAGCTACGCAGCCAACAGCTTGGCGACCAATTCGCCGCGGTTGGTCACGGCAAGTTTGGCGAACAGTTTGCGCACATGGTCGGTCACGGTGTGGTTGCTGACCTGCTGGTGCTCTGCGATTTTCTGGTAGGAGTATCCGGCGCAGAGCAGCGCACATACTTGCACTTGTTTGGGCGACAAGGCCAGCTTCTTGGAGAGGCGCATCACCTTGAGGGCCAGGGGTTCCTGATACTGGATGGTGACGCCTATCTCTCCGGTATCGGGCCCGTTGACGGCATCGAGCCAATGGGCGCGGAAGATGAATCCGCCCCAGGGATTCTGGTGCTGCCACACGGGCGGGGCGTGCACGGGCGAGTTGCGGTAAATCGCCTTTAGACGGTCGACCACAAACCCCAGCTCCGGCGGAATCGCCAGCCCGGCGCCCTTGGCCGAGCCGGAAGTAATTTGCGGGTTGTTGCATAAAAACAGCAGGTGACGGGCGCGCTGCGAGACAAGCTGCACGCGTTTTTCGCGGTCGAGAACGATCAGCCCGCTATCCGGGTGCTCGACGAGCGGATGCTGCACCGGGCTGGCGTTATGCATGCCGTGCGCGATAAAGGGGGCAAGACGATCCAGCAGGGTTTTATCCTGGCCTTGATACGCGGCATCTTTGGCGCCGCGGCCCAACACCAGCAGCCCGAGCGATTTCCCGTGGTTGTGTATCGGGACGGCGGCCATGTGTTGAAACCCGGCTGGCCGCACAATTTCGTTGTAGAACGACGACTGATTATAGTTATCGTAGGCGACTTCCTGAATGGTAAATGCGCCGCTTTGACGCGCGGCCAATTCGGAGATACCCGGATAGGCCTCGCGTTCGCGCTTGTTCAGGAATTCGCTGACATAGAGCGGCAACTTTTGCGGCGGCATTTCACTGAAGGTATTGACCACACGAAGGTTTTCATCGACCCAGTGAAACATGTTGTTGCTCGATGGAATGCAGGCGTGCAGCTCGCCCAACAGCGCGGGTATGAAGACTTGCCCCGCCAAACCCAGGCAACAGATTTGTTCGATGCGGGCAACCGAAGCGGTATTCATGTGGTGCTTTCCTGTGGAGCGCCGGGCAGGATGGACAACTATTCGGATACGCAGCGCACTATCAGACTACATTGCTCCGCTATTTAGGTCGAATGCCAATGCGGTATGTTCGAGGGGTGCTTTTGGGGAGGTGAAATTTCGGGGGTTTTTACTCGGTAGTGCCAAGGGTTATCCCTCATTATTCGGCTCGCCATGGTTATGCTTGCGATGCATAACCATGCTTTGCGAGGTATTTCCACAGCCTTTCGACGAGCGGTTTGGATTTTTTCAAGTCGCGATAAAGGCGGATTTCGATTTCGCAAAACCAGTTTTCGTCACCCGCCACAACAAGGCAGCGGGACTGGCACATGCCCTTGATGGTGTTGTCGGGCAGCCAGGCGATGCCGTGCCCTTCGATGGCCATGGTCTTGAGCGCCTCGGCCATGTCGGTTTCGAATCTTCGATGCAGGTATGGTTTGATTCGCGATCTTTCCAGAATCATGTCGACGATGCGCGCTATGTAGGCATTGGGAGAGTAGGCAAGATACGGCACAGGATGCTCTGCGCTCCCCGGAAGGCGGTACAGCGGTTCGCCGCCACTGGTGAGCTTGGCGTACGGACGTACGATCTGCTTGTCGAGAAGCAGCATGTCATAGCGTTGCTCGTCGAGTTGAATGGGTTGTTGTTCATGGTGGTAGCAAATCAGCAGATCGCAGTGACCTTCCACCAGGGCCAGTACTGCATCGTGCACGTTCAGTGCGTCAAGTTTGCTGCCGAACCCGCCGATGGCGCGCTCGACACGCGACAGCCATTTCGGATAAAAACCGAGCGAGAGGGCATGCGGCATGGCGAAGCGCAAGGTATCGGCGGGTATGGGTTCGCTGCCGCGCACCACGGCGCGCGCATCGTAGATGCCGCGCAGCACTTCGGCGGCGTGTTCCTTGAAGGCTTTGCCCGCCGGGGTGAGAGTGGTGGGGAAAGAGGTGCGGTCGACGAGGTCGGCGCCGAGCCAGGTTTCCAGTGCCTGGATGCGGCGGCTGAATGCGGGTTGCGTGACGTGGCGTAAAACCGCCGAGCGCGAAAAATTACCCGTCTCGGCGAGGCTGACAAAGTCCTCTAGCCATTTGAGTTCCATGTTTCTACTGCTCCTCCGTACGATTGCTTGTTGTTTATGCGCAGGCTTGTGTAGCGCCTGTCGGGTTTGCGGCAAGTTAATCTATGAACAAGTCCTGATTTGTCATTCTCGTGAAAACGGGAGTCCATGTTTTACAAGGAAAAATGGTTCCCCGCTGGAGCCTGTCCTCGAATGCTTGAATCGGGGACGGGGATGACACTTGTTCAGAGATTCCTTAGATTTTATCGTTTCTGCGTGGGATCGTGTGGTCGATTTTTTGGATTTGTCTTCTCGTAATGTGCAATAGAAAAGCGGTTTACCACGGGGGACACGGGGAGCACGGGGGAAACCCAATACATTTTGATAAAACCTTTGCATCAGGCGGAGAAAAAGAATATCTGCACAAAAAGTCTTCTTGCATTTCTCCGTGTCCCCCGTGGTTAAGTTCAGTGGTTCCTGAAGTGAAATGTGAGGCGGGCGAGTTAACGAATGAGTTAAGGGCACCTCTAAAAATCCCTTATCTGTCATTCCCGTGGAAACGGGAATCCAAGTTCATGGTTAGAATGGATTCCCGTTTTCACGGGAATGACGAATTATTAGAGGTGCCCTTAAATCTGTACGGATTCGATTTCCCGCCGCTTGCGGCGTAGCGGATTCTGCAGGTTGACGCCGAGGCGGCAAGCCGAAGCCCAACATACCGGCTGGATGCCGTTGGGCTTCACGTTGTTCAGCGCCAACCTACCCATCGATATTCCGTAGTTTGCGCGGGTTGTTTATTTGGTCATAGGTGTTCGCGGAAAAATAGTATCAGGCGTTTGGTCGCATCCGCCGCCGCCGCGGGGACAAAGCCCGCGTGGCCGGGAAGCAGCGGGCCGAGCGTGCCGGCCAGCCAATTCGGGGGGCGGGTCATGAAGCTGTGGCCGGCGTCTGGGTAGAGTTTAAAGTCGTGGGGTGTGGCGCTTTCTTTAAGTGACTGTGCAAGCCTCGCGGCGTCGCCCGCGGTGACTTTATCGCGCGCGCCGTAGCTGGCGATGATGGGGCATGCGCCGGCCATCGAGCTGGGCGCTTGGCCGTAAAAAGGCGCGCTGACGCGAAATAAGCCCGTTTTTGCGAGGATAAGCGCAAATCCGCCGCCCATGCACAAGCCCAGGACGGCGATTCTGTTTTCGATCACGCCGGCGCGCATGGCGAGCGCCGTTCGGGCGTCGAGCAGGTCGTCGATGCCGCGGCCTTGTCCTCTGCGCAGGTCGGCCATGAGGCGGCGTATGCACGAAAAGAACGAGCCGCGCCGCATGAGATCCGGAATCATGACGGCATACCCGGCTTGCGCAACGTCGCTTGCGACCCGCTGCATTTCGATGTTGACGCCGAACGGCTCGTAAACAAAGAGCACGGCAGGGAGCGCGCCCGTGTGCCCCGAGGGGCGGACGAACCAGCAGGGCATTTGAAATCCATCCCGGCACGCGAACTTTTCCCATGATGAAGTCAGCCGGGCGTTCATGCCCCCGCCTTCCCGAACGTCCACGCCGCGACCATGCCGTGCAGCAGGGGCGTGCATACGCGCGATGTCGCCGGCAGCGACGCGAATATCTCGCTGGAAATCGCCCGCCCTTGTCGTGCGCGTGCCCATAGCCGCAGCGCCCAACGGCGTTCGCGCGGCAGCAGGTGCGCAATGGCGCGTGCGTTGGCTGGCGTCATGCGCTCGGTGGTCTCGATTACGAGCAGCGTGCCGCCGGGGCGCACGCACTGCCACAGTTGCTGCAGCGCGGCGCGCGCATCGTCCACGACGAAAAGCAGCGACGCGGCGGAGACGACGTCCGAGTCGCCGCGACGTTCCATGCCCTGAACATCGCCCATGAAGAATTGGCAGGACCGCTCGTTTTTCGCGAGTCGCCTCGCCTGCTCGATCATGCGCGCGTCATGGTCCATGCCCGTTGCCCGGTAGCCGCGTCGAGCGGCGAGACGAGTCACCAGCCCAGGGCCGCAGCCGACATCCAGCCAGGTAGCATTGTTTCCCTGTGGCAGCAACGTCACAGCCTGCGCGTGCAGCTCGGTATAAAAGGGCGCGGCTTGTAGCCAGGAAAAAAATCGCGCTGCAAACAATCCCATCGCCGCGCCCTCAATTATTGCGCGCGGTGGCGCGCAGACCGAGCGTCAGAATGGCGACGAAAATAATCGGGAGGAAGGACGCGGTGCTCACTTGCGCGAGCGTGACGGCGCCAGCGTAAAGATATTTTACGGTAACGATCCAATCGATGGCCTGTATGGCGATCATGGCGGATATCCACGGGCGCGCCGCTGCCGGGTCGCGCGCGGCAACGAGCATGCCGTAACCGAAGCCGAGAAAACGCGCGGCCATCATCCCGAACATCCAGTTGGCCCAGCCGGGTGCATCGGCCAGCCCCAAGGCGCCGGCGGTCTGCTCGGGCGCAAGCAAAAATGCGGCGCCCAGAATGAATTGCACCAAGGCGATGAAACGAAGTGTGACGATTAACAATCGAGATGAAGAAGTTTTCATGACGTGTTGGCTCCGAAGAAAGTTGACGTCTGGCAATCCTAGGCGATTGACTTTCCTTTGGGAAGTACTTACCGTTTGGTAACTATGAAAACAGATTCCCCGCGCGGCTTTACTTTCGGCGATTCGCCAGATGCATCGCAGTGCAATGCGACTTGCCCTGTGAGCAAGGCGGCGAGCGTCATCGATGGCAAGTGGACGACGCTCATCATCCGCGATCTTTTGCCGGGTAAGCGACGCTACTTCGAGCTCATGCAATCGCTGAAGGGCATCAGCCCCAAGATATTGGCGGCACGCTTGCGCGCGATGGAGCAGCAGGGTCTACTCGTCAAGACCATCTATCCCGAGGTGCCACCCCGCACGGAATACGAATTGACGGAGCGTGGAATGCGCCTGAGTGGCGTCATCGCCGCGATGGCGGAGTTTGGTCTTACGTTGTGACGGCGTGGGAGACATCAGGCGCCGGATCTCGCCACTGGAATTGATGGTGACTTTCGCCGAAAGGCGAGGGCAGTTTACACAACCCGAATATCCAAATGCTTTCCCAAGGCCTGCAGCGCGGCGGCAATGCCGTCAATACGGGTGGTATGGCGCACGTCGGTCAGCCGGTTCACTTCCTGAGGCGTGGTGTTGAGACGGCGTGCCAGCTCGGCTGGGCGCACATCCTGTGCGAGCATCTCATTGAGCAACAGTATTTTTGCCGACAGGCTGGCCGGAAGTTCGACGACGTGTTGGCCGCGTTTAACCTTGGAAGGTGCAGGCACGGCGCGCTTGCCTTCAAAATAAAAATCTATTGCGGTCTCCAGCGCGTCCTGCGCGGCGGCCAAGGCTTCGGCCTTGGTGTCGCCCTGAGTGATGGCTTCCGGAATATCG